>ENA-ORDC01001847-ORDC01001847.1-marine-metagenome-genome-assembly--contig:-NODE-1847-length-14405-cov-14.660944_pt1 | contig 14405 bp, 5 predicted proteins | sample MGYA00237783_ERZ508515 | MGnify/ENA primary metagenome ERZ508515 (study PRJEB26186, sample SAMN06268792) | marine metagenome | isolation source: Eden Landing Ponds, San Francisco, CA, USA | place... | reverse complement strand
TGGGTCGACGAGGTTCCGCGCCCCGGCGTGATCGAGCCGACGGGGACGAAAGACGGCCAGCCCTACTACGAGGTCGACATACGGGAGGTCCAGCAAACCCTTCACCGGGACCTGCCCCCGACGACAGTCTGGGGATACGACGGCCAGTATCCCGGCCCCACCATCGAAGCACGGCGAGGGGAACCGGTTTACGTCCGGTGGAAGAACAAGTTGCCCGACGAGCATCTCCTCCCCGTGGACACGACCATCCACAGTGATATGGTTCCGTACGACTCGACCGGGACCAGGGTCGTCACGCACCTCCACGGTGGAAACGTCGAGCACACCAGCGACGGAAAGCCACTGGCGTGGTTCACGCGGGACTTCGAGGAGACGGGGCCGAAGTTCGAGAAGAAAGACTACTACTACGTCAACGATCAGCCGGCCGCGACGCTCTGGTACCACGACCACTCGCTCGGGATCACCCGACTGAACGTTTACGCTGGGCTCGCTGGCTTTTATTTGCTTAGGTCTGATCGGGAGGACGAACTCGGTCTCCCCGAGGGCGAGTACGAGATCCCGCTCGTCCTGCAGGACAGGACGTTCGAAGAGGACGGGAGCCTCTTCTATCCGACAGGGCCGACTGATGGTGGCGGTTCCGGCCCCGACCCGAGTATCGTGCCGCAGTTCTACGGCGACACGTCCGTCGTCAACGGAAAGGCGTGGCCGCGATTGACCGTCGAGCCTCGGTCGTATCGACTCCGGTTGCTCAATGGGTCGAACAGCCGCTTCTACAGCCTCAAGCTCGTCGAGTACGACGAAGCGACGGGGACAACGGGGGAAGACGGTCCAGCTCTCACCCTCGTCGGCAACGACGGGGGACTCCTCGCACAACCCCGACAGGTTGAGGACCGCCTGCAGCTTGGATCGAGCGCCCGTGCCGACGTCGTCGTCGACTTCGCCGACTATGCAGGCTCGACACTCCTCCTTCACAACGACGCGCCCGCGGAGTTCCGCGGATCGGTCGGAACCGACGACGGAGTCGAACCGCTCCCGGAGGTTCTACTCGTCGACGTCCAGAACACTTCTGGCGGGGACGACACGAGTCAGGTACCGAACTCACTCGGTCGCGTTCCCGACATCCCGGTCGAATCGGCGGACAGGAACCGTCACGTCACCCTGGCGACTCAGACAGACGAGAACGGGCGGCAGCTACACCTCCTCGGGACCGGGGAGGAGCCACTGGGCAATCGGCTCTACGACGCCGCAACCGAGACGCCGCGGAAAGGAACGACGGAGATCTGGAGCATCGTTAACCGCACTGCGATGTCTCATCCCGTCCATCTCCACCTCGTCCACTTCCAGGTGCTCGGTCACCAATCCTACGGCGACTTCGATCCCGAAGCGGACTCTATCGACCCGGAGACGCTCTCACCGCCGAAGCAGGGAGAACGGGGCTGGAACGACGTCGTCACCGTCGACCCCGGGCAGGTCACGCACATCATCGTCCACTTCGGGGAGTACGAGGGACTCTTCAACGACCAGACTGGCTGGTATATGTGGCACTGCCACATGCTCGAACACGAGGACCACGACATGATGCGCCCGCTCCGGGTGCTGCCGGATAAAGACGACGGTGAAGACGACGACGGAGACGATGGTGTGGACGACGAGAGGTGCACGTTCCCGACAGACGACGACAACCGCAGTGACGGCGGCCCGATCTTCGAGTAGCCGCCGTTTTGTGGCTCCGATTACCGCTCACAGAGCGATCGACGATTCGCGGCGTGACCGTGGCGAGCTGATCGCAGTCTCTGGACTCTCACGAACGGTGTGGGTCACGAGGAGACGGTCGAGCCCGTCAGAGTAGGGCGACCTATAGTAGCCGTTAGAACTTTCGGTCGCGTTAACTCAGAGGATGAGTCGGACGATTTCTGAGTGTCTATGACAGATTTCGACGCCTCAGCGAAGGTACCGCGTGGATCGACTTGTCGTTTGTGGAGCGTGATCGAACCACGCGCTGGGCAATTGAAGTAGGAAATTGCTTTCACTTGGCCAATATATCACTGCATAAGGTAAGTAAGAATATTGAATGGTTCGGGATCAGAGAAGTCACGTCGCGATCCATAACTGGGTCCATGAGGCCGATCTACAGCCGATCTCAACCGTCTCCGAGGATCAACTTGCGGTTGACGCAAAGATGATCCGACTCCGTGATCAGAAGCTCTGGCTGTACGGCGCGGTTGATCCACAGACGAACGAGATCCTTCACGTGAGCCACTATCCGACCGCAAATAAACAGATGACGCGATGGTTTCTGACCGAGATACACCGGCGCTATCAGCTGAACGACGTGGTATTTCTCGTCGATGACGCAGACGATCTCGGATTAGTTCTCGCTGAAGACGGCCATCGATTTCAAGTCATTCAACCTGGAAATCGGAATGCAATCGAACGTATATTTTGAGAAATAGAACGACGAACATATTCGATTTCGAATAGTTTCAGAAATGTCGCGCTAGAGACAGCTCAAAACTGGCTCGAAGCAGTCGTCGTCTACCACACTTCACGTCACACTTAACACGACCCTGTGTCTAAAATGGCAGCTTATGAGCTATCAGCTGCCGAAATCAACGCTCTCTTCGAAGATCGCGCTGCCACTCGGACCGTGAATGATCCTGACTGTCTGCTCACCGGTGTAAGTGCCACTGGAGTAGTTCCCTATCTTCTGTTGCCCACTTTGCCAGTCTTCGTCCGGGAACGCGCCTTCGTATAGATCCCCGTCAATCGATAACGAGAGATCGCCGGCAGCGACCGTTTGACCGCCGGTTTTGACGAAAGTGATGTTTCCATTACTGCTATTCACTTCCTCAACCGTGAAGCTCGCTTGCGGTGCAGTTTCGCCTAGCTGATCGCCGAGTCCGAGAACGAACGTCCCGATAACGGCCGCCAGGATGACGGTGATCGCGACCATGAGGATGACGCCGATGACGGGACTCACTGCCCGGTCCTCCGCGTTGGATTGGTTGCTTGGTTTCATAGTTTGAACCCAGCGGCCACCGATGAACGAGGGTTCGGGACACTCAGGCGCGGTTCTCGACGCCGGAGACAACCCCAAGCCCGTTCCGATCGGTTGCTGGTTGCTCGAAAGGAAGTCACACTTCCTTATGTAGTTACTGGCGCAAATATCAATAAAGACAATTTGACAGCTGACTTCAAATCCGTCGGTGTGTGTCTCACGACCAATGAGCCCTCGGCGGGATCTCGTTCTCGGACCCCAGTCGTTTGCGCACGCCCCCGCTGTCGGGGGCACTGTCCCTGCGAGCGACGTTCCCGCAGTGACGCCGGGCGGGCGGGTGAGTGCCGCGGGGATCCGCGACGCGTTCGAGCGCGTCGGCGCGGAGACCTGCACCCGAAACGCAGATACGCCCGGCCGCACGACCGATCTCGCGCCACCTGTGACGGGACGCTCCTGGGGTCGATCCGGGGGTCGATCGTGCGGATCTACGTCCGGCACCGCGAGCTGAACGACGCCGGAACATCGACGACACCGGAACATCGACGACACCGGAACACCGACGACGCACCTTCTGGTCGACCGCTAATCTCGCCGGGCGACAGGTTCCCCGTCCCGATCGACTGACCGTGAACTCGCCGCGATCAGACCGGGAGCGACAGGCAGATATTCTCGACTTCGGGCGCGAGTGAGATGACCTGCGCCTTCCGCTGTAATTCCTCCCGTCGGTCCTCGATCCGCTGTTCGAGCTTGGTCAGCCGCTCCTGTTGGCCCCGAATGGCGATGTCCATATTCGACCCGGCCTCCGCCTTCCGCTCGTACTCCTCGATGAACTCCTCGATGCGCTGTCGTTCGGCTTCTGCGTACGCCTCTAGGTCATCGAGTTCTTGTTGGGTCTCCTCTCGGCGCCGTTCGTGTAGCTCCGCTCTCAGGGAGGCGACCCGCTGGCTGATGTAGCGATCAGCCGCTGTCCGCAGCCGATCCCGCTGTTGAATCAGTGCCCGAACACGGTCTGTGTCGGGCGATCCGCTGACGCTGTCCCCGTGGACAACGCGCCGGCCCAGTCGCTGTCGAGGGTCTCGGTGGCGGGAATCCACGTACACGGGGATCATCTCTTCGCGGATGACGTCGCCCGTTCCGTCCTCGAACGTCACGCGGTAATTGTACGCGATGCCCGGCTCGTCAACGAACGGGAGGAGCTTCAGTCCGGCACCGCCGTGCTCGCTGTCCAGGATTTGCTGCATGAGTCGCTGGACCAGCTCGTCGTCCGGCGACACGTAGTCGATGCCGTCGTGGTCCATCGCGAACTCTCGACTGAACGTGAACGGCCCGTACTCCTCGTCCGTTCCCTGCCGAAGCGAGCGGGGGAGCCGGGCCCTGTAGAGACTGCTCCCGGCTTTCTCGACGTCGCCACCGAGCGCCTCGACGCCGCGCTCCACGAACTCGCGGATGTCGGCCTCCGTCCCGTAGACGTCCTCGGACTCGTCCATGACCTCCCGGATCCTCTCTCGGCTCTTCTGGTCGAACGTGCTCGTGTCGATGAGGCTGCGTTCGTACCACTCCTGGAGCGTGCGTTGGCGCTCGTCGATGAGCGCCTCGAGTTCCTCGGTGGTCGCGCTCGCAGGTTCGTCGTCCCGGAGCGACTCCATGATGAGCGAGTCGACGTCGATGTCGTCGAGCATCCCCAGCACGTCGGCCGTGTTGCCGAGCTTGCCGCGGATGGCCTCGACCTTGGTCTGGAGCATGTCGAAGATCTCGCCCTCGCGCGTATCGTCGAACGTGAAGTTCCAGACGTTGACCTCCTTGTCCTGTCCGTAGCGGTGGAGGCGACCGATGCGCTGTTCGAGTCGGTTCGGGTTCCACGGCAGCTCGTAGTTCACCATGATGTGGCAGCTGTGCTGGAGGTCGATCCCCTCGCTCGCGGCGTCGGTCGCGAAGAGCAGCCGGGACTGGCCGTGGTTGAACTCGTCTTCGATGCGGGCGCGTTCCTCCTTGTCGACGTCGCCGTGGATGACGAGGATCTCGTCGGCCCACGGTTCGTCTTTCACCAACTCCAGGAGGTAATCGAGCGTGTCGCGGTACTCGGTGAACAGGAGCAGTTTCTCGTCGGGTTGCTCCTCTAAGAGCTGTTGGATGTAGCGACGCACCTTCTGGGCCTTCGAGTCGACGGAGATGCCCTCGGCCAGCGCGACCAGATCGCGAAGCGTCTCGATCTCCTCTTCGAGTTGCGCGTCGCTCTCGGTGACGGTCAGCGCCGAGAGTTCCTCCTCGGCTCGTTGTTTGTCCTCCTCGTCGAGGTCCTCGCCGTCGAGATACGCGGCGGCCTCCTCCGAGAGGCTCGTGGAGGTCGACTGCTCGTCGACGAGGTCGCCCAAGCGACGGCTCAGCGTCGCCCGAATGGCGCCGATACTGCTGACCAGCCGTTTCTGCATGAGCGCCATCGCGAACCCGACCGCGGGCTCGTTCAGCTTCTCGGAGCGGTTGTAGACGTTCTGGACGTAGTCGGTAACCGCCCGATAGAACTGCCGCTCGTCGTGGGTCATCTCCACGGGAACGGTGTTGACCTCACGGTCTGGGAAAATGCGTTCGCCGTCGTCGTCGTACAGCGTCTGCTTCCCGCGACGAATCATCACGCGATCGACGGCCTCCTTCGAGAGGTCTCGGTCCTCGGCGACGAGGAAGGGATCGATGTACTCGACGAGCGAGCGGAACGCCTCGCCCTTCCCGTCGTGTGGCGTCGCGCTGAGCAGCAGCAGGGAGTCGGAGTTGCCGGCGACCCGTTCGACCATCTTCGACGTCTTACTGGGGGACTCGCCCCGTTTGGCGGCCTTGTGCGCCTCGTCGACTATCGCCACGTCCCAGAACGCTTCCTCGAGGGCCGAGCGGAACTCGTCCTGTCGGAGGAAGGCCTGACTCGCGACCATCTGCTGGTGGTCTTGGTCCCAAATGTTGGTCTCCTCGCCGAGTCGCCGGCGCTCTCCCTCGACCCACTGCCTGTCGGCGGGCGTGAGGTCGATGTCGAAGAAGCGGTCCATGTCGCGGATCCACTTCTTCTGGAGGTGGGCGGGAACGACGAACAGGACGCGGTCGGCGCGATTCCGGGCGGTGAGTTCCTTGAGGATGAGCCCCGCTTCGATGGTCTTCCCGAGGCCGACGTCGTCGGCGATGAGGGCGCGCTGCCGGAGCTTCTGCATCACCCAGTTGACCGCGGCGAGCTGGTAGGGTTCGAGCCGGACCAGCGAGTTCGAGATGCTCAGCAGTTGGCCCTGCTCGTGGGCGATCTGCAGTCGAAGCGCCTGCGAGCGCAGGTCGAACCACTCGGCCGAGACCGCCTCGTGGTCCGGGTGCAGCTGATCGGCCGCCGCCGGCGAGAGGGCGGCGAGCCGGTCGCGCGTCGGCTCGACCTCGACGTCGTCGAGACAGACCGTCTTCACGCCGTCGCCCTCGACGTACGCTCGGAGGTAGTCGAGGTCGCCGACGGCGTCCGTCGTGATGACTTCCGCCGGGGTGCCGTTGAGCGTGATCGCGTCGCCGGGGGCGAGATCTGGTGTCGGTGACATGGGTGATCTGAGGTATCTGGGGTATCTGGGGTATCTGGGGTATCTGGGGTATCTAGAGTATCTGGGGTATCTGGTGTATCTGGGGTATCTGGGAGAGTGGAGGATCCGGTCGTTACAACACCTGGTCGTCGACGGTCTTCGGCACGATCTCGGCGTCGGCGAGCGGCGAGATGTTGATCTCGACGCCGTGTTTGCGGTTCGGTCGGTAGCCGGCGGTCGTGACCTCCGCGAGCGCGCGGTCGGCCCAGTCCGAGGGGACCCGCTCGTCCACGGCCTGGCAGCGGTCGTCGATCTCCTCGGCGAGCGCCTTGAACTCGGCCAGCGGCGGGAGGTCGGCGGCGCTCTCGACGCCCTCCTCGTCGGCCATCGCCTCCAGGTACTCCCGGTCGACGACGCTCGGGTCGTCGAGGCCGGTCGCGAGCGAGGCGAGCAGGCGCTCGTCCGCGGTCAGGTTGTCGTGCGGGCGCCCCTCGTCGTCGAGGAGGGCGGCGCCCTCGCGCTCGAAGTAGTAGGTCAGAAAGAGGATGCCCGTACTGGAGTAGTGGTCCGAGCCCTTGAGCCGCCAGGAGAAGTAGTCGAACAGGTCGGCGAGGTGCGCTTCGACCGGCTCGTCGCTGGGTCGGCCGTACGCCTCGCAGGCGCGTTCGAGGTCGGCGAGGGCGTCGAGCCACTCGTCGCGCCACTCGTCGACGGCGTTCCAGAAGTTGTTCGAGAACGTCTCTCGGAACCACTCGTCGCTCTTGCGCTCGCGCAGGTCAGCAAGCGTCTCGACGCGCTGGCGGGTCTCCTCGCGGAAGGCGGCGACCTTCGGGGCCAGGTCCGCGACGCGCTCGCGGTCCTCGTCGTCGAAGTCGCGCTCGTCGGTGCTGCCCAACTCCTGGAGCACGTCTTCGAAGACGGCGATCTGGTCGAGGCCGCTCGCGCAGCGCTCGTACCGCTCCGCGGCGTCGGCCTGCTCGCTCGCCGACAGCGAGTCGTCGCTGCGGCGGCGGTTGGCCGCCGACCGGCGCTCGCGCAGGTCGGCCTTTCGGGGTTCGAGGTAGCGGTTCGAGAGGCGGTCGAACAGCCCGGCGTCGATGCCGTGGTAGTCGACGAAGCAGGCGAAGCCCTCGCCGGTCGAGTCGGAGACGAGGCGCTCGGTGGTGAACCGCCAGACGATCGGCGTGTTCGCCATGCGATCGACGTGGTAGTCGAAGAGGTCCTCGGCGACGAACGCCCGGAGGTTGGGGTACGCCTCCTCGCTGGCGGACTCGGTCCCGAGGATCTCGTCGACCTCGATCAGCCGATCGGCGGCGTGCTCGCCGTAGGCGTCCTCGAAGCGCTCGACGATCCGATCGAGCATGTCGGGCTGGTCGTCGGTCTCATACACCGGAACGATCCCGTCGTCCTCCTCGCGGACGGCCTCCATCGCGAAGTGATGGACGAGGTCCTTGACCTGCTCGTCGATGTTGTCGGGAACTTCGGGGACCGATTCAGGATCGGGCACTTCGCGATCTTCGGGGGATTCGGAGGTTCGCAGGAAGATTTCTTTTTGGAGGTCTTCGCGAACGTCAGCCCCAAGCTCAACCGCGTCGTATACGACTTCATCAATTTTGTTCGAAACCGTTTCCAGATCGCTTTTTCGTCGGATCTCGTCTTGCTTGGCCTTTCGAGAGACGGTTTTTATGCTCTCTGTCGGAGATCGTGTTTGATCCCTCGTCGAATCGATCTCGTACTCCAGATCGACGTACGGATGATTATAAAAGAACTCAGCCGTGGTAGGGAGCAAGTCAGCCCCTTTGTAGTGGGGACTAGTGGGATCTGAAAATGACGCTTCAAGTGCGATATCGTACTGTTGTTTAGCGAGTTCGGAAAGCTCCGTTTCTTCCAGTGATTCGACCCATGGGATCCGTCCCACGTCACCCACTTGCCAGTCTCTCTCGGGCGTTAGCGACAGGAACAGGTTGTGATACAGTGCAGAATTTAGTGCCGCCATCAACGTCCACGGATCCACACTCTCGGGGAAGAACATGGAGCCCTTTCCATCGAAGGCCCCGCCCGGTGGGAAGTATCCGAACCGCCGACCGGTTTCCTTCGCGTAGGTCCATGTGAGTCCTTCTTTCTTGTAGTGCTGGCTATTCTTTAAGTTTGATTTCGGAAAACGAGAGAGTTCATCCCCATCCCCGCGCCAGTTCAACGTCAGTTTTGTTTCAGGCTTAACCCACGCATCAGACCCCCCCTTGGCATATGGAATGAAATCGCGGTCACCTTCGGATTCCCAGTGGCTCTGAATAAAGCGACTATTGTCTCCTGTATCCATTCCCTTTGCTGCTGTCCCTATTGGTGTGGCATCAACATCCGCAACGGCTGGATCCAGTTTCAATTCCGTATCATGTAGGTCTCGGACCTCGCTTGGTGTCCAGTAACTGAGTGGAAACCACGGTACCTTCTGGAACTCGGTAATGTCTACGTGATACACTCTATCGTCTGACTTTCCTGTAGTATCGAAGACTGAAGACAGAAATTCTTCCTCTTTTCTTCGCGTTTCGACATCTCCTAAGCGAATGAAATCTCCCGTTTCATCCTCGGACTCTGCGACTCTGACAACCGTCCCGATTGTCCGAACGGTTGCGTTATCGAGAATGCCAAGACCGTATTCGGCGAGGAAATCAAAGCTCCCTTCGTTCCCCACAAAGTCCGTCCTGAAGTCCGTAAATCGGCGTTTGAACATAAACGAACGAGGGACTAACATTCCAACCCTTCCGGATTCTTTTGAGAGGGTTTCGCACACCTCGAAGAAGTTTATGTAGAACTCCGGGGTGTAATCGAACCCATCTGCCTTTTCGATATATTCCGTAACGACATCCGGCATCCGATTCCGAGACCCATACGGCGGATTCATCAGCGCCACGTCGTAATCCTGCGCCAGAATGTCCAGCAGGCGCACGAAGCTCCGGAGGTCCTGCGCGAGGAACGAGTCGGTCTCGCGGTGTTCCTCTACCGCCTCCCGCAGACTGTGGAGCACCTGCCCGAGGGTGTGGCTCTCGCGGGGGTCGTCGCCGAGCGTGAGTTGCGTGCCGCCGACCTCGGCGTCGTCCTCGAACAGGTCGCCGAGCGTCCCGCGCACGTCGAGCAGGCTCCCGAGCCCGTGAACCTCCTCGAAGGCGTCGAGGATGCGATCGAGCGCCTGCGCGACCTCGGGATCGTCGCCGGCGACCTCGTCGAACACCGCCTCGACGCCGTCGACCTCGGCGACACTCGCGTCGGCACACACGATCCCGACCTCGGGCATGTCGAAGCCGTCGGCGCCCTCGGCCTCCGCACGAGTGCGACCCTTCAGGTAGAGGTTGAACGCCGAGAGCTGACACGCGCGCATGTCGAGATCGACCCCGTAGAGGTTGTGTTCGAGGATCTTCCGGGGAATCTGCTCGTCGGGGAGGTCGGTCTCGGCGCGCCAGATGCGTTCGAGCACGTCGAAGGCGTAGAGGAGGAAGTGCCCGCTGCCGCAGGCGGGGTCGATGACGCGAAGCTCCTCGGGGTGATCGAAGTCGGTCGGCTCGCCCTCCTCCTCGCTCGGCACGAGGTAGGTGCAGAAATCGGCGATATCGGGCGACTCGTCCGGTGACAGGGGGCGGTTCTTCCGCTCGTCCGGCGAGAGCGCCTCCTGCGTGTCGACGACCTCCTGTAGCTCGCCCGTGTGTTCGAGGTAGAGCTTCCCGAGCGAGTTGTCGGTGAGCATGCGCACGACCCAGTGGGGCGTGTAGAACTGGTTCGCCGGCGGCACGTCCTCGGGTTCGAGCCCCTCGCGGTCGCCCTTGCGGCGCAGGTCGTCGAGCAGGTCGACGTTGTAGTACTCGTACACCCAGCCGAGCACGTCGTCGGCGCGCCACACCGCGTCGGGGACCGAATCGAGCATCCCGCAGAGCGCCTCGAAGGTGTCGTCGTCGGGGTCGATCAGGCTGTACGCGGACGACCGGTCGAAGAGGATCTCGATCTCCTCGGCCAGGTCGTCGCAGGCGTCGTGATACGCTTCGAGGATGGCCTCCTCTTCCAAGAGGAACTCCTCGTGAACGAGCGTCTCGGCGGCGGGGGTCAGCCCGTTCTGCTTGAAGACGGTGACCTCCTCGTCGACGAAGCTCCGGACCTCCATACAGCGCAGCGCGGCGAGGCGGTTGACGATGGTGTAGCCGACCCCCGTGACGTACTGGTCGACCGCCTCGTCCCACGTCTCGCCGTCGACGGCTTCGAGCCGGATCGCCTCGACGAGCCGTTTGGTGTCCTCGTCGAGCGCGTCGACATCGTCGGGCTCGTCGTCGAGTCCGTTCCGGGTGAGCTGGAACGCGACGTTGTCCTCGACGCGCTCGCGCATCTCGGCGACCACGTCTTCGAGGTGTTCGCGCTCCGCCTTGTCCAACTGCGCCTGCCGCTGGGAGAGGGAATCGCCTGACATGAGGCTGAGAATTGTGTGTTAGGACCGCCCCCCGTCATATCAACCTTGCCGAAGCGGGCCCGGGAGGAGCGGAGTCACTCCTGCGTGATCGTGACGAAGTTCAGCACGAACTCCTGGGGGAGGACGCCGCCGTGGTAGAAGCGGGCGTCGGGGAGCCCCTGGTTGCGGAAGCGCTGGATCGGGTCCGCGAGGGCGCTGATCCTCGTGTCGTCGTCGAGGTAGCCGAGGTGCGCGTTCTCGTCGAGGAGGACGCCGGGCGCGTCCGCGTCGAGGTCCTCGCCGGCGACCCACCGGCGGGTCACTTTCTCGGCCTCGTCCGGCGGGTGGATGTCGTCGATGTCGACGCTTTGCGGGAGGGAGACGAAGCCGTGATCGGCGAGGATGTACGCCCGGTCCCACTCGCCCCGGTCGATCTTCTCGCAGATGATGTCCGAGATCGTCTCGATCCGGTCGCTGAACACGGCCTCGAAGTCGGTCAGCTCCTCCTCGCCGGCCTTGTCGAGGTCGTTCCAGTAGTAGGCGACGCGGGTGCTGCTCCAACCCGACGCGTCGTCCTCGCTCTGCATGATGTAGCTCCAGCCGTCCTCCCGCAACAGCTTCTCGCGCTGGCGGTTGTCGATCGCGCGGCCGTTGCGCTGGGGGACGAGCTCCCCGTCGTCGAGCTCGACGTTGAAACTGAACGTGCTGCCGGGCGTGAGCGCCGCCTTTCCGAACTCGGTGTCCGAGGGGAGCGTTCCGACCCAGGGTGTCTCGTCGACTTCGAGGCCCGGGAGTTCGCGGCGGACGGACTCGGCCAGCTCGTGTGCGAGGTCGAAGCGCAGCGCGTCGACGACGAACAGCGCCACGCTCTGTCCGCTCTGGAGGTGCTCTTGCTCCTGATCGAAGAACTGGTGGGCGTGGTTTTCGCCGGCGAACGGCGAGCCCCCCTCGATCTGGTCGGCGACGAGGTCGCCGAGGTCGCTGAGGTAGTCGAGATAGCGCGACTCGGTCAGCGACGCCCGCAGGTCGCCGAGCGTCGCCGTCGCGGGATGCTCTTCGGGAAGGGCGGCCTCGGGGTCGCCCGAGACGATGAGGTTGTAGACGGCGTTGTCGATCTGCCAGGTCCCGTCCTCGACGTCGCCGTAGAGGTCGACGACGTCGGTCGTGTCGCCGCGCTCTTCCCACGTTTCGAGCTCGTGCCCGAGGTTGGCGACCTCGACGGCCTGCTCCCAGACGCGCGTCCACGGGACGTCGCCGTAGACCGTCTCCAGCCGCCGGTGGCGCGTCGACGCCCGGGTCGCGCACGTCTCGTACGCGCCCTCGCGGAAGGAGCGCGTCCAGTCGTCCCACAGCTCGTGTTCGAGCGAGGCGTCGACCGGGCAGTCGGCGAGCTCCCACGGGTCGTCGTAGGTTCGCAACACGTCGTGCCAGAAGCGGGCGTCGGGGTCGAGGTAGACGCTCGCCAGCTCTCCGGCGCGCCCGGTGTCGACCTTGCTCAGCAGCGACTGGAGCTCGGGCCGGGAGATGCCCAGCCCCGACCCGGGATCGGGTCGGTAGTCGGCGTCGAGCAGCGACTCGTCGAGCCCCTCCTCGACGAGCCACTCGGCGACCGCCCAGCGGCGCGTCCGCGTCACGAGCTCGTCCTCGTCGGTGACGCCCGCGACGGCCGCGACGCCGTCGTCGACCAGCAGGTCGCGGATCTGCAGGAGGTCGTCGGGGAGGTTCTCGGCGCCGTGTTCGAGGACGAACTGCACCGGGTCGTCGTGGCCGTCGAGGACGATCTTCGTCTGGAGCCCCCGAAGCGTCGGGAGACCGCCCTCGCCGTTGAGCGCTCGGAAGAGCGTCGTCGCGACCTGCTCGCGGTCGCCCTCGGCGGACTCCTCGTAGGCCGTGCGGATCGAGGCGGCCTGGAGGCGGTCGTTCTCGAAGCAGCGCGCCGCGAGCTTACCGATGTGCCCCTCGACGACGCCGCCGGTGTGTTCGACGTCTCTGAACCAGTCCACGTCGTCGCCGCGCGCCTGCGGGACGTACCAGACGGTGCGGTCGCGGGGCGCCTCGGCGCGGAGCTCCAGGGGGGTCCCCTCGGCCGCGCGGAACGCGCAGCCCAGCGAGCGGCTCGCGTTCTCGACGACCTCGCGGAGGTAGCCGCCGTCGTCCCACCAGAGCACGACCGGATCGTCGTCGGCCGCCTCGTCGATCGCGGTCTCGATGGCGTCCTCGGCGCACTGCGGGAGGGTCTTGGTCGCGGGCATGGTCACAGCACCCGTTCGTCGACGGTCTTCGGCACGATCTCGGCGTCGGCCAGCGGCGCGATGTTGATCTCGACGCCGTGTTTGCGGGTCGGCCGGTAGCCGGCGGTCGTGACCTCCGCGAGCGCGCGGTCGCCCCAGTCGGAGGATATCTCCGACGAGACCGCCGCGCAGTCGTCGGCGACGGACTCGCCGAGGTCGACGTACGCGTCCAGATCGCTCGCGAGCGACGAGATCAGCCGCCGTTTCCGCGAGACGCCGCCGCCGTCGAGGCGGGCCTGATCGGCCCGTTCGAGCTTGTCGAAGTAGTAGGTCACGTAGAGGATGCCGTTGCTCGCGAAGTGCGAACTCCCGAGGAGGTCCTCGGTGTAGTAGTCGAACAGGTCGTAGCGGTGCGCCGCCACCGGCCGATCCGCGTCCGCCGCGTAGGCGTCGAACGCGGCTTCGAGGTCGTCCAGCGCGTCGATCCACTCCTCGCGTCGCCCCTCGACCTTCTCGTAGAAGTTCTCGGTGAACAGCTCGCCGAGGTCGACGTCGTCCATCGCGGCGAGTTCGTCGACGGTTTCGAGGCGTTCCTCAGTTCGCTCGCGGAACTCGGCGACGCGCTCGGCGGCCGCCGCGGCGGTCTCTCGCGTCGCCGCCGACAGCGATCGGGGGTCGGACTGCGCCAGCGTCGCGAGTCGGTCCTCGAACACCGTTATCTGTTCGAGCCCGCTCTCGCACCGGGCGTACGCCTCGGCGGCGTCGGCCTGCTCGCTCGCCGACAGCGACTCGTCGCTCCGGCGGCGGTTCGCGGCCGATCGGCGCTCGCGCAGCAGGCCCTTCCGCGGTTCGAGGTAGCGGTTCCGCAGGCGGTCGAACAGCCCCGCGTCGATGCGGTGGTAGTCGACCAGACAGCCGAAGCCCTCGCCCTCGGGGTCCGAGACGAGGCGCTCGGTGGTGAACCGCCAGACGATCGGGGTTCGATCGAACGTCGAGACGTGGTAGTCGAAGAGGTCGTCTTCGAGCCAGGCTCGGAGGTTGGGGTACGCCTCCTCGGCGGCGCTTCGGCTGCCGAGCACCTCGTCGACTTCGGCGAGGCGGGCGGCGGCGTGGTCGCCCCAGACGCGCTCGAACTCGGCCTCGATGTGGGTGAGGAGGTCCTCTTCGCCGTCGATGTCGGTGATGGGGATGATGCCGTCGTCGGACTCGCT
>ENA-ORDC01001846-ORDC01001846.1-marine-metagenome-genome-assembly--contig:-NODE-1846-length-14421-cov-2.442066_pt1 | contig 14421 bp, 14 predicted proteins | sample MGYA00237783_ERZ508515 | MGnify/ENA primary metagenome ERZ508515 (study PRJEB26186, sample SAMN06268792) | marine metagenome | isolation source: Eden Landing Ponds, San Francisco, CA, USA | place... | reverse complement strand
CCGTCGGTCACCGTCTCCAGTCCTGCGATGCAACGCAGGGTGGTCGACTTCCCGCAGCCGGAGGGGCCGACGAACACGAGGAACTCACCTTCTTCGACGGTGAGGTCGAGCTCGTCGACCGCCGTGACGGCTTCGTCGGACGCGCTGTACACCTTGGTCAGGTCGTCGAGAACGACGCGGCTCATGGATTCATACCCTGGATTGCTCGGTGGTCGGTCGAGACGGGAGATCGGTCGGCGGGTGAGGCGGGCGGTCGACCTGTGGCCACGGACGATCGGCGTGCGACGACGGATGATCGGCGTGCGACGACGGATGATCGGCGTGTGGCGACGGGTGACCGACGTACCTCGACGCGGGGTCGGTGCAGGCGGGCCATCTTACTGCTTCACCCCGCCTTCGGTCAGTCCCTCGACGATCGGCTGCTGGAACAGGACGAATAGGAGCAGGATGGGGATCGTCGCGAGCGACGACGCCGCCATCATCTCGCCCCAGTAGGTGGTCGCCTGGGTCTCGAACCGTCGGATGCCGATCGCGAACGGCATGACCTCGCCGGTCGCGAGGACGCTGGCGAACAGCACCTCGTTGAACGCGATGAGGAACACGAACATCCCCGTCGCCGCGATGCCGGGCGCCGCCATCGGGATGACGACCCGGTAGAGCGCCTGGAACCGGGTGCAGCCGTCGACGCGGGCCGCCTCCTCCATCGAGGCCGGGATCGAGTCGAAGAAGCCCCGGAGCATCCAGATCGCGACGGGCACCGTGAACGTCGTGTAGACGAAGATGATGCCGTGGTAGGTGTCCCGCATCTTGAACGGCGTCTCGGTCTGGATCCAGATGAACAGCAGGAACATCGGGAACAGGATGAGGACGCCCGGGATCATCTGGGTCGCCAGCAGTCCGCCGCCGATGTACCGCTTGCCGGGGAAGTCGTGACGCGAGAACGCGTAGCCGCCCATGATCGCGATCACGAGCGCCAGCACCGTCGTCACGCCCGCGATGATCAGGCTGTTGATGTAGAAGTCGAGCAGCGGGATCTGGTCCCACATGTCGAGGTAGTTCTCGTACTCCACCTCGGCGGCGAGCAGGTCGAGGTCGCCCTCGAGCACGACCCGGCGGAGCTCGTCCGTGGAGAGGACGAAGAAGTCCGGGTCGGACTCCGCGATCTCAGCCCGCGTCCGCAGGCTCATCATCAGCATCCAGTAGATGGGAAACAGTGCGAAGGTCAGGTACAGGCCGAGCACTCCCCTCGACAGCAGGTCGAAGAGGAAGTCGGCGCGGTCTTCGGTGAGCGTCCACTCCTCGGGTAGCGGGTTTCGTGCTGTCATGCTCCAGTCCCCGTGGTTTCGTCGTCGAACAGGAATCGGTAGTAGAGCAATGCGAGCGCCATCGCGAGCACGAACAGCACCACGCTCATCGCGGCACCGCGGCCGAAGGCGTTGTACTGGAACGCGTAGTTCTCGATGAACAGGATGGCGACGTAGGCTTCATCTGGCGGCGCCGGGCCCAACACGATGTACGGCGCGGTGAAGTTGATCATCGTCCAGAGGAACATGAGCAGGACGATCACCGCCGAGACCGGCTTGAGCTGGGGCATGGTGACGTACCGGAACTTGCCCCAGCGGCCGGCTCCGTCGATCGCCGCGGCCTCGTAGAGCTGCTGTGGAATGGACTGTAGCCCCGCGTAGAGGAAGATCATGACGAGCGGGAACTGGGTCCAGGAGTGGGCGAGGATGAGCGCCACCATCGTGTGTTCGCCACGGAGCCAGTAGATCGTCTCGCCGATGAGCCCGAGATCGAGCAACACGTTGTTGATGAGGCCGCTCTGGGCCTGGAACATCATTCGCCAGATGTACAGCGACACGACGGCGGGCGCCACCCATGGCAGGAGTAGCAGCGTTCGTGCGATGAATCGCCCCTTGAACTTCTGGTTGAGGACGAGCGCGGCCCCCAGCCCAAGGACGTAGGTTACGACGAGCGTTCCCGAGGCGAACAGCACGGTCTTCTGCAGCGAGTTCCGGAAGTCCTCACCGACCGGTGTGCTCGAGCCAAGCGTGTCCTGGAAGTTCTCGAGGCCCACGAACGGTGCGTCGTACCAGCGGCTGATGAACTCGTTTTCGAGGCCCATGAAGCTGATCGTCACCCCCCACACGATGGGGACGAGGTGGACGACGAACATCATCGCGAGCGCGGGGGCCATCAGTTTGTACGCGAACTGCTGGCCCGCGGTGAGCCGTCGATAGAACGGAAGCCGGTGGCCGATGCTGGGCACGTGCTCGCGAACGCCAGGGAGACGATCCGTGATACCCTCAAGTCGTCGGGTGAGTACAGAACGAGAACCGGCCATGAATTGCTGAAATGGTTGGTCGTCGTACTCAGTTGTCCAGGGCGTCCTGTGCGACGCTTGCGGCGTCGTCGAGCGCGGCCTGCGTGTCGCCCTCCGACCAGTCCCCGGTGACGGCGCTGTTGAGGATCTCGGTAGCCGTCTCGTAGATCACCGTCTCGATTTCGCTCCAGCCGAGCACCTGCGGGTAGGTCTTCGCCGCGGGGAAGACCTCGTCGGCGAAGATGTCGTAGAACGGGTCGCTGTAGAGGTCGGTGTTCATGCCCCCTTCGGTGGGCGGCAGGAAGCCGACGATGTCAGCGAGTTCGGCGTTGACCTCCGGCTGTGCGAGATAGTCGATCCACTGGGCGGCCTCCTCGACCTTGTCGGACCAGGCGGTGATGCCGAGTAGCTCCATCCCGAAGAAGGTCCCCTGGTCGCCGTTGGGTCCCGTGGGCGGTGCGGAGACGCGGAGATCCTCCCGACTGTTGCCGTCCTCGTCGGTGTACGCGTTGGTCGTGCCGAGCGCACCCCACGTGCTCGCGATCTGGTTGCCGGCGAAGGCGCCCTGGACCCCGGCCTGTTCCCACTCAAGGGAGGCCTCGGGGATGATCTCGTGCTCGATGATGAGGTCCTTGTAGAAGTTCATCGCGTCGACGCCCGCCTGGGAGTTGAACGCCGGTTCGGTGTTGTCCTCGTTGAGGAGCGAACCGCCGTTCTGCCAGAGGAACATCGCGAAGTTCCGACCGGGCTCGATCCCGCCGGACATCACGCCGAAGTAGTCGCTGTTACCAGTGGCCTCCTTGTAGGCGTTGCCCTGGCTGACGAGGTCGTCCCAGTCTTCGGGCGAGCCCTCGACGCCGGCGTCGTCCATCATCGTCCCGACCTCCTGCCACGCACGCGGGCCCCAGAACCACGGGACGCCGGTGTACTGCCCGTCGAACGTCGCGACGTCGAGTGCCCCCTCGGGGTAGTTGCTCTTGTCGGGGAGGTGCTGGGACGCCTCCTCGCTATCGAGATCTGCCCAGCCACCCGCCTCGACCTGTGCCGGCATCCAGGTCGACGCGATCTCTTGCACGTCGGGGCCGTCCTGTGCGGAGATGTTGTTGGACATCTCCTGGCGAGCGTCGCTCCAACCGAGGAACTCGTACTCGACTTTGATCCCGGTCTCTTCTTTGAACTTCTCGGTGTGCTTGCTGAAGAAGTCCTCGTAGCCCGGCGCTTTCATGTACTGCGTCTGCAGCGCCCCGCTCCCGCCTTCTTGCAGGCACCCAGCGAGACCGACGGCCGTCGCTGCTCCTGAAACTTTCAGAAAGTTCCTACGCGTTTTCGGATCCATGTTTTGTGATACCCAGTAACGGAGTACCGTGAAGCTCTATTTATATTTTTATGATTACGGACGATAGGTGATCCCAGAATCGACGAAAAATTACTCGCAGAGGAAATACGATATGGGCGCTCTATCCCGAAAATTTGCTCGATGCGGAATTAGTATTTCCCGCTGTGCCCCCCGCGGTTCAGCCCTCGGCTGCTTGAGGGGTTTATATAGTCCCGATGTGCCGCTCCCCGGCCTCTCCGCTGCGATCGACGGTTCCGGACGTGCGTGCCGTCGATGGTTCTCCCGCGGAACGGTGCGCCTGCTCGAGCTCACCCCGTGGCGATCCCCGAATCCTTCGAGAAAGAGCGGCACACTGACGTCAGTGATCGGCGGGTCGATCGACGTCGGGCTCGGTCGCGCGTTCAGCCCAGATACGCCGTCGGCTGCTCGTGCAGCGGCGCGAACCCTTCCGCAGCGGGCGCGCTGGCTCGCGTGCCGAGCGAGCGGGCCTCCGCCCGCAGACTGTCCAGCAGGTTGTCGAACTCGGCGTCGATGCCGCCGTGGTCCTGGAGGTACTCGATCTGGGACTCGTGTTGGGCGACGGCCTGAATCTTCGTCTCGAGGTAGTCGCCGACGTCGACGAAGACGGAGGGCTCGAACGCGGAGGTGGGTTTGCCGAAGAAGTAGACGTTGTCCGGATCGGCTGGTTCCTGTCCGGTCTCGACCTTCGGAAGGCCGGCCATGTAGTAGGCGTCGGAGACGAGCTGGGAGGTGCGGCAGTGATCGGGGTGCATGTCGTCGCCGAAGTGCGTGAGCACGAGGTCGGGTTCGTGCTCGCGCATGGCCTCGACGATCCGCATCCGATTCTCGAGGGTGTACTCGATGCGGCCGTCCTGAAAGCCGAGGAATTCGACGTTCTCGACGCCCAGCACGTCGCCGGCGGCGAGTGCCTCCTCGGTTCGCGTGGCCGCGATCTCGTCCTCGCTCTGTTCGAAGCCGCCGTACTCGCCGCGGGTCATGTGCGCGACGGTGACCGTGTCGCCGCGGTCCGCGTGCTTTGCGAGCGTGCCGCCACAGAAGATGCCCGCGTCGTCCGGGTGGGCTACGATGGCTAGCAGATCCATGAACACCCACCGGGATGGCCGGGCGGGGGATAACTTTTTTCATCCATCCGTAATCGAGTTGTATTGCTCGCGAACAGGTTCGGCGACAGATTCGTATCGCCCTCCTGCGGCTGGCGATTTGCCGACTGCGGTGGACCGGCGGAGCGATCGCCGCGAATTGACCGACTTCCGTAACCGAATCGTTTTCACCCTGGTCCGACCACGTGCGCCACATGGACGCCGACACGATCTACGAGGAGCTCGGTGCGCCGTCGGTGATCAACGCGACGGGGACGAAGACTCGCATCGGCGGCAGCCGGATTCGACCGGCCGCCGTCGAGGCGATGAAGGAGGCCTCCCAGTCGTTCGTCCGCCTCTCCGATCTGCAGGCCGCGGCGAGCGATCGGATTGCCGACCTGACCGGCGCGGAGAAGGGCTACGTCACGAGCGGCGCGGCGGCAGGGATGTACCTCTCCGCCGCGGCGGCGATCGCCGGCGACGACCTCGCTGCGATGGCGAAGTTGCCCGACACCGAGGACCTCGCCGACGAGATCGTCATGCCCCGCACGCACAGGACTGGGTACGACCACGCGCTGCGCTCGGCTGGGGCGACGATCGTCGACGTCGGGAGCAACGACCGCCACCTCGGCACCGGCTCCCGGAACGTCGAGCCCTGGGAGATCGAGCGCGCGATCGGGGAGGACACCGCGGCGGTCGGGTACATCCAGAAGGAGTACACCGAGCCGGACCTCGACGTCGTCTGCGACATCGCCCACGACAACGACGTGCCGGTGATCGTCGACGCGGCCGCAGAGTTGCCCCCGACGACGAACTTCGAGCGCTTCGTCGACGCCGGCGCGGACCTCGTGATCTTCAGTGGCGGGAAGGCGATCCGTGGCCCCCAGACCACCGGGATCGTCGCGGGCCGCGGCGACCTGATCGAGTCGATCGCCGCACAGCACCTCGACATGCACGCCGCGGAGGCCGTCTACGAGCCCGCGCCGGAGCTCGTCGACGTCGAGGCCCTCGGCGGCGTCCCCCGGCAGGGCGTCGGCCGGCAGTGCAAGGTCGGCAAGGAGGAGCTGGCCGGCATTCTGGTCGCCCTCGAGGAGTTCGTCGAAGAGGACCAGGACGAGAAGGCCAGGGAATGGACCGAGATCTCGATGCGGATCGGCGACGCGCTCGCCGAAATCGAGGGGATCGAGACGCGGGTGCCGACCGATTCGGCCGTCTCGGTCGCGCCGGAGGTCATCGTGAGCGTCGATCCCGAGGTCGCCGCCGGCTCGGCGACCGACGTCGTCCGCGGACTGCGCCAGGAGGAACCCCGCATCTTCGTCGGTGCGGACTCCCTGGAGTCCGGCGAGTTCACGATCAACCCGATGTGTCTCGCCGAGGACGAGATCGAGTACGTCATCGAGCGGATTCGAACGCACGCGACCTGAACGAGGTCGGCACTGCCGGGCAGGAACTGCATCCTGATTCTTACTCGACACCGAGTAATCCCTGGATAGCGGCCCGCTCTTCCGGGAAATCGGCGCTTCATCGAAACGTACTTCCTCGCGCCAGCGGACGTTCCGCTCGCTATGGAAGAAGTCTCCACCGACGAGGCACCGCCCAGCATCGGCCCGTTCTCCCAGGGCGTCATCGACGACGGCCAGGTCTTCGTCTCCGGCCAGGGCCCGATCGACCCCGACTCCGGCGAGATCGTCGGCGACGACATCCGCGAGGAAACGCACCAGACGATACAGAACATCGGCGCCGTGCTCGAGGCGGCTGGCTCGTCGCTCGACGACGTCGTCAAGGCGCAGGTGTTCGTCCGCGACATGGACAACTACGACGAGATCAACGACGTGTACGCGGAGTACCTCAGCGAGCCCTACCCCGCCCGCAGCGCGATGCAGGTCGAGCGGCTGCCCGTGGAGATCGGCGTCGAGATCGAGGTCATTGGCCGGGTTTCCGAGTAGCCCGCTCGCAGCGACTCCGTTTCTCGTTCGCAGATACTCTCGTTCCTCGCGGTTCGCGTCCGTGGCCACAGTCGCTTCGACGGCCCGGCGCTCTCCACTTCGGCGGCCCACCGCTCTCCACTTCGGCGGCCACAGAGCTATCCGACTGGAAGGCCTAATCCGTTGAATGGCAGACGACAAGAATGGCCGAGAGGATCAGGCGCGAGACGTCGAGCGACGCCAGCGCGATCGTGCAGTCGCCACGGAACTGGAACGCGGCGACGAACCCGAGCCGCCGGTACCTCCCGCGGAGCTCGCCGACTTCGAGGCGGCACTCGAGGAGCTGTCGTTCCCGGCGACGGGGTCCGAGGTCGTCGAGACGATCGGCGATCGGACGATCGAATCTGCCGAGGGGAGCTACAGGGTCGAAGACCTCGTCCCGGCGACGGAGGCGGAGACGTTCGACGCTCCCGATGCCGTGCGGGTGCAGGTACAGCGGCCGACGGTGTCCGCGGCCATGAAGCGGGTCGTGGAAGCCAGCGAGACGCTCCCGAACGTGGAGTTCAGCTGGTCACAGCGCAAGGCCTACGAGACGACCTTCGAGGAACTGAAAGCGATCGACGCGGATGACGACGAGGGAATCCGGGCGATCGCCGACTGGATCGTCGAGCGAATCGACGAGAAGGAGCGGCTTCCCTCCTCCCGAGACGTCCGCCGCGAAGCGGCGAAGTTCTGTCGGGCGAACGGGTTTGCGGTCCGGAACGACGAGTGGCTCGGGGTCTAGACCGCCAATCGTGGTCGGGATGGCTCCCGTGGGCGCTCCCGCTCCGTCGGGGATCCGATCCCCGGCCGCTCAGACCTCGAACTCGATCGCTGCGCCCTACCCACACCCAACACAGCGCAGCCAGGCCACGCCCACCGCCCCGGCGTTGGAGTTCGTGCATCAGGGTCACCGGCAACCTGGTGCCCGACGCGCCGAGGGAGGGGCTTCCAAGCTGTCCGTAGTGGCGGTCGTCAGGACTCTCGATGCCCCAATTCACCGGTTCCACCGCGAAAATCCAGGCAAAAGAGCTAACGCCTTCGACTGCCAGTTCCGTCGTGTGTCGAACGACTCGTCCGCACCCGACGCCGGCGACGACCAGCCCGGGGAGCGGATCGGCGACGTCGTCGAGCGGATTCGCGCCCGCCGCGAAGAGGCCGAGGAGCGCGGCAAAGCCGACTCCGACGGCGTCATCGCGGACCAGTTAGAGGTCGTCGAGCGGCGCCTGCTCTCTTTCGCCCGCGAACTCGGCGGCGAGATCGACGAGGTCGCGGACCTGCCGTTCACGGAGGAGGCGGCCCAGGACGAGATGCCCTCCGCGCTGTACGTGCGTCACGACGAGATTCTGCTGAACCAGGTGACGAGCTGGCTGCTCCAGGACCAGCACATCGGGCTCGTGTCGCCCTACGGCACGGGCAAGACGGCCTTCCGGGAGGTCGTCCTCCGCGACCTCGCCGGCCACGACGACTTCGTCGTCGCCCACGTCGAGAACCCGCGGGACACGACGCCACGGCAGCTCTACGGCGAGGTCCTCGAGGCCGCCTACGACGCCGGCTTCGAGCTCGATACCGCGCAGTTCACGCAGGCCAGGGACGGCATCCCGTGGGCGACCGACGAGGCCCGGCAGGCCGTCCGGCAGATGACCGAGGAGATCCGCGAGGCAGGCAAGCGCCCGATCCTCCTCGTCGACGAGATCGAAGTGCTGCCCGCCGAACTCCTCTCGCCGCTGCAGACCGCCGGCGACGCTGGCGTCCGCCTGTTCCTCCTCGGGACGCCGGAGGGCAAGGAGCGCGTCGCGAACCTCCGGGGCACGCTCGACTCCCGGCTGCGGTACTACGAGGGGATCGAGCCCTTCGACGCCGACGCCGTCGAGGAGTACGTCGAGCGCTCGCTCGCCTTCATGCGCGGCGAGGTCTACGACGGCCAGCCCCAGACGCTGTTCACGCAGGAGGCGATCGAGGACATCGCGGAACGGAGCGAGGGCAACGCTCGCGAAGTGCGCATCGAGTGTCGCGAGCTCTTTACTCGGGCGGCGTTCGTCTGGGACAAGACCGGCCAGTCCATCGACCGGATCCAGATCACGCCGCAGTTGCGCCACCGGCGGTTCGGGATGGACGGCTGAGCGAGGCCGTCGGTGCACGCGGCACATTGGTGCCCGCCGGCCACGGCGGCTCGGAAGTGAACGCATATATCTGCCACCCGAACGTGCCCCCTGCAGATGCAGTTCTGTGACGCGTGCGGTTCGCTGATGCACACGGAGGGCGACACGTGGGTGTGTCGCTCCTGCGAGCACGAGGAGCCGCGAGACTCGGAGGCAGAAGCGGCGATGGCGACCCAGGACCGACAGCGTGACGACGGGGCACCGAACGTGGCAGACGCGACCCAGGGCACCACCGAGACGATGCAGGAGCCTTGTCCCGCTACCGACTGCGACAGCGACCGGGCCTCCTACGAGATGATGCCGAAGCCGGGCGGTTCCTACGAAGTTCGGCTGTTCACCTGCGTCGAGTGTGGCCACAAGTGGCGGGAGTCCTGACGGCGCACATCGCGAGTCAGCCCGCTACGGAATCGCTCACACTTATTGCTGCAGCATCGCTCGATCCGCTTGCTACACCGAGAACGTCCGCGCGATCTCGTCTTTGAGCTCCTCGACGTAGCGATCGAGCGTCTGCTGGAACGTCTCCTCCTCGACGAGCGCGCCCTCCAGCCGGTCGTAGGGATCGTCGGGGAGTTCGATCCGGAACTCGCCGTCGCCCTCGTAGAAGGGCTCGCTCTCGGCGAGGACCTGCTGGTCGATGGCGTGCACGAGTTCGGAGTTGTATGCGTCGTTCATCGTCTCGAAGGCGTTCTTGTAGGCGCGCTGGAGCTTCGGGAAGTCCTCGACGTACTTGCGCTCGTCGAAGGTCTCGGGGTCGAGATCGCTCATACGCGGGGAGAACGGCGGCGCGGGGAAAAGTCGCGCGATCCGGGCGATCGCGATCGCTCGCTTCGGCCCCGACGAGATCGCCCCACTTGGTCACACAAGACGTATATGGCCGGCGTCGTCAGCCGCAGAAACGCAATGGACGAGATCCTCGACGTCGCGGAGCTGGTCGTCGACTCGGGGTTCGAAGAGGCGATCGCGTGGCTGTTCAGGATCGTCGGGATCCTGTGCATCCTCGCGGGCATCGGCATCTGGCTGTTCGTCGACGTCACCATCCTGGTCCCGATCGGCCTGATCGTGCTGGGGCTCCTGCTGGTGGCGATCCCGCAAGTGCTGTTGTTGCTTCTGGAACTGACCTGATCGACCGGCGGCTCGCTGACCACCGCGGCTGCGACCGAGGAATCGGGCCGCCGACCGCGTGCCGGCGGTCGCTGCAACTCCACGCGACGAGTCGGTAGTTTGTCAGGGTTTAACACGACGTATCCCCTGTTTTCCCCTATGGCAGCACAGACGCCCGTTATCGCTCGCGCGTACCGAACGGCCCAGGGGAAGGAGGACGGTGTCTACGCCGACGTCCGATCCGAGGACCTCTCCGTCCCGCTGATCGACGAGATCCTCGCCGAGACCGGCCTGGATCCCGAACTGATCGACGACCTGATGTGGGGCTGTGCACAGCAGCGTGGCGAGCAGGGCAACAACCTCGCTCGCGTCATCGCGCTCCTCTCCGAACTCGGCGAGTCCGTCCCCGCGACGACGATCAACCGCTGGTGTGCCTCCTCGATGCAGGCCGTGATCTCGGCCTCCGACGCCATCGCGTCCGGCAACCGCGACGCGATCATCGCCGGCGGCGTCGAGTCCATGAGCCGCGTGCCGATGGGCGAGAACACGCACAACGTCCACCCGCGGCTCGCCCAGCTCTACAACATCGGCGAGCTGCAGATGGGGATGACCGCCGAGGAAGTCGCCGACCGCTACGAGGTCTCGCGGGAATCCCAGGACGAGTACGCTCTGCAGAGCCACCAGCGCGCGGCCGCCGCCACGGAGGAGGGCCGCTTCGACGACGAGATCGTCCCGATCGAGACCGAGGACGGCACCGTCGACGAGGACGAGGGGATCCGCCCCGACACCGACCTCGAGACGATGGCCGGGCTCCCGACCGTGTTCAAGAGCGACGGTACCGTCACGCCCGGGAACGCCTCCCAGGTCAGCGACGGCGCGTCCGCGCTGCTCGTCACGAGCGAGGCCTTCGCCGAGGAGCACGACCTCGAGATCCTCGCCACCGTCGGCATGAACAACGTCGCCGGCGTCGACCCCCGCGTGATGGGCATCGGTCCCGTCCCCGCGACGGAGGGCCTCCTCGAGCGCAACGGCCGCTCCATCGAGGATTACGATCTCGTAGAGCTCAACGAGGCCTTCGCCAGCCAGACGCTCTACGCCCGCGACGAGCTCGGGGTCGATCCCGACATCTTCAACGTCAACGGCGGCGCCATCGCGATCGGACATCCCCTCGGCGCGTCCGGTGCACGGCTCCCCGTCACGCTCATCCACGAACTCCAGAAGCGCGGCGGCGGGCGCGGGCTGGCCACCCTCTGCGTCGGCTTCGGCCAGGGCGCCGCGATCGAATTCGAGGTCTAATCGGACCGAGTGCGGTTTTCGTTTTTCTGAGAGAACGGCCCTGACAGCAGCGACCGCTTTGGAAGCCCCCTCCCGCTCGAGGGCTTACACACTCGCTGCGCTCCTCGGTCGCTCGCGTTCGCTCCCTCCCTGCGGTGCTTGCTTCGTCTAAGCCCTCGAGCGGTCGGCCCCTTCCAGCCCCTCCCGGAACGATTGTCCCCAGATCACGACATCCCGGTGGTCCACGTCGGCGCGCGCTGGCGTGGCGGCGAGCCCCGAAGCGGGTGAGCCGCCGCCGGCAGCCAGCGCGCGAGGGATGAGTAGCGCAGCGAGCGGAGCGAAGTGAGCAACGTAATCGGTTGGGGAGGACGTGGGCTGTCTGGGTGGACTACGAAAGGGGCCGTTCGCTCCGGGAAGCCGGGCGACGCAAGCACTGGAGGCGAACGAGCGAAGCGAGTGAGACGAAGCGCGCAGCGAGCCCTGCGACCGGAGCGAGCGGGGGCTTTCGGACGAGCCGATACTCACCGCGTCAACATTCACTCCCGCCGATACACCAGCTCGCCGTCCCGTTCCTCGCGAACGATCTCCCCGCGTTCCAGCAGCACGTCCAGGTGCCCGAGCGCCTCGCTCATGCCCGGGAAGTAGTCGATCACGGCGAGATCGGGGAACAGCCCGCGCATGACCTCGACGGCGGTCGTCGGGCCGTCGAGCAGTTCCAGCACGTCCTCGCTCCGCTCTTCGTGGGCGGCTCGGATCTCGTCGATGCGGCCCTGGGGATCCTCGATGATCCCGCCGTGGCCGGGGAGGAACCGGTCGTGGCCGGCGGCCTGGAGTTCATCCAGCGAGTCGTTGAAGGCGGGAAGCGGCCGGGGTCGCATGTCGTCGAGCTCCAGGAGGTCGTCGAACTCCGGAGCGTCCACCGACTCGCCGTTCCGTTCCGGCGGCTGGAGGAACGGGTTGGGCGTCGTGTCCGGGAGGACGTTGTCGCCGACGATCGCGGTGAAGCGGGGTTGGCCGCCCGCCGGATCGTCGACGTCGTCGCTCTCGGTGAAATCGCCGGGCTCGTCGTCCCACTCGAAGGCGAGCTCGCCTTCCGAGTGCCCGGCGAGTTCCCGCACCGCGAACTGCGTGCCGTCGATGGGGACCGTGTCGCCCGCGGTCAGCTCCCGATCGACCTCGACGGAGGGCGCGTACTCCACGAACGCCTCGGGGAGCTGCGTGACGGTCTGGGTGGTCTCCGGCGCCATCCCGTGGGCCTCGAACAGTTCGGTGAAGTAGGACTGCTCGTAGTCCAGCCGCCCCTCGAAGTCGCGCATGATCGCCGCTGCGGCCGGACTCGCCAGCACGTCCGCACCCTGTTCGCTGAGGTGCCGCGCGAGCCCGAAGTGGTCGGGGTGGGAGTGGGTGACGAGCACCTGTTCGACGTCGCTCATCGCGAGATCGCGCTCGGCGAGCCCCTCGGCCAGGGCGGTGCGGGCGTCCTCGCCGTCGGGACCGGGATCGACGACGGTCCGCTCCGCGAGGTAGGCGTTGACCGGCCCGACCTGGAAGGGCGTCGGGAGTGCGAGCCGTTCGAACATACCCTTCGTCCGGCCGCCAGCGGCAAAGGGGTTCGTGAACTTGGGAAGCTACTGCGGTGGGTTGTTTCGGCCCCGAACGTTCGGGCGGACGCGTCTGCCACCACCCCACGCACGACCGAATCACTCCTTGACGAACGCGCGGGTTCACTGCACAGTGAGCGACGACGAACCCGAGGCCGACGTGGCCGATCGCCGGATCACGGCGATGATCGACGCGATCGACTCCGAGCTACGCGTCGGAGCCATCGACCGGATCGACGAAGGCACGGAGTTCGTCGCGCGGGTCGCCCTCGAGACGCCCGACGGCCCGTGCGATGCGGTTCTGAAGGCGACGACGGCGGACCTCGTCGACCCGCCGGTCGCCCGCGCGGAACCGCGCCTGCTCGCCCTGGTCGACGAGGAGACTGCGATCTCCGTTCCGACGGTCTACGGCGTCCGCGAGCGGCACGACGACCTCCCGGCCCCGTTCGTACTCCTCGAATTCGTCGACGGCGAGAACTACGAGAACCGGATCGACGACCTGCCCTCCGCACAGCGCGAGCGCATCTGCCGGGACGCCGGTCGGAACCTCGCCCGGCTCCACGAACTCGACCCGCTCCCATCCTGCGGCCGCATTGGCGTCGCGGACGACGAACTGACCGTGCTCGGAACCGGTGGTACTTCGGATCACAACGGCGCCGCCAGCGAGTACGACGCCTTCGACGACGGCCGCGACTGGCTCCTCGCGAGCGTCACGAACACGCTCGACGCGCTGGAGACCGGCGGCTGGTTCGCCGACCTCGCCGACGACCCCGAGCGGTTCGTCGACCTCGTTCCCGAGGTCCGGGCGCTCGTCGAGAGCGCGATTCCGGCGCTCCCCGCGCCCGCTCCGCCGACCTACTGCCACACCGACTATCGCTACGGCAACCTCCTCGTCGATCCAGACACCGGCGCCACGAACGCCGTGCTCGACTGGGCGAACCTCTCGGCGGCACCGCCGTCCTACAACCTCGCGAACGCCGAGTCGCTCCTCCTCACGCCGGATCGCGATCCCGCCGATCGGACCGCGACGCTCCGCGAGGCATTCCGAACAGCCTACGCAGACGAGCGCACCGACTGGCGCTTCGATGCGGCCGTCGAGGAGTGGTTCGCGATGGGCCACCTCGCGAGCCGACTGGCCGCGATGGCGTGTCTCCCGCTGTGGTACCGGGACGCCACGCCGGCCGAGCGGGACGAACGTGCCACAGAACAGCGTGCCTTCGTCCGTGAGTATCTGTGAGGAGGGGAGCCGACCACCTCTGGCAACACCTCTCCTGGGTGGGCGGCCTCACCCCTCCCAGGTCAGTACCGTCGCAGCCCAGGTGTAGCCGGTGCCCGCAGCGAGGAACAACACGACGTCGCCGGCTTCGAGCCGACCGTCATCCAGCGCCTCGTCGACGGCGAGCGCCTGGTCGACGCTCTGGACGTGGCCGTACTCGTCGAGGTAGTAGCCGTCGGTCTCGGGGTCGACCCCGAGCTCTTCCAGCAGGGTCTCGTGGAAGGAGCGCTTCATGTGCGTGACCGCCACGAAGTCCAGGTCCGAGCGATCCATCCCCGACCGC
>ENA-ORDC01001843-ORDC01001843.1-marine-metagenome-genome-assembly--contig:-NODE-1843-length-14428-cov-3.103826_pt1 | contig 14428 bp, 17 predicted proteins | sample MGYA00237783_ERZ508515 | MGnify/ENA primary metagenome ERZ508515 (study PRJEB26186, sample SAMN06268792) | marine metagenome | isolation source: Eden Landing Ponds, San Francisco, CA, USA | place... | reverse complement strand
CCCGGTCGGCTCATATTGGCGATCGGACACGCGACACGAGGAGGAGGACCGCCGCCATGGCCACCGCGATCTTTGCCGCCGGCTGCTTCTGGGGCGTCGAGGCGACCTTCCGCCAGGTCGACGGGGTGCGGTCGACCCGGGTCGGCTACACCGGCGGCGACACGCGGGCGCCGTCGTACGAGCAGGTCTGCAGCGGCCGCACCGGCCATGCCGAGGCGGTCGAGGTGACCTACGACCCGGGCCGGGTGTCCTACGACCAGCTGCTCGAGGTGTTCTGGCAGGCGCACGACCCGACGCAGAAGAACCGCCAGGGCCCCGACGTCGGCACCCAGTACCGCTCGGCGATCTTCGTGCAGGACGACGCGGAGCGCGCCGCCGCCGAGGCCTCGAAGCAGGCGCAGGAGCGCTCCGGACGGCACCGCGGCGCGATCATGACCGAGATCCAGCCGGCCGCCGACTTCTGGCCGGCCGAGGACTACCACCAGCAGTACCTGGAAAAGCGCGGCCTGGCGACCTGCAAGATCGGGTGAGTGGACCGGCGCGGGCGCCGGATCGAGCCCGCCGGCGAGCTAGGCGAGGAACACCAGCAGCAGCACCACGATCACCAGGCCGCCGCCGAAGACGGCCAGGGCGGTGGAGTCGAGTTTGGTGTTCTGGATGCGCTTCTTCTTCCGCATGATCGGTCTCTTGCTTTTGGATGCGCGCCTGTCACGCCTGCCCGCATTGCAGGCCCGGCGACGGCCGCCGTCAACTCTCTGCAACATTGGCGCCCTTGCCAGCGGCGACCGGGCCGGGCATCCCTGTCGGCGGAGCAACGACGACAGCCGGGAGAGACCTGTTGAACGACAGCACGTCGGCCCAGGCGGCCGAGAATCTGGGCGGCACCGAGGAGATCGCATTCCGCCGGCGCGGCGGGCTGGCCGAGGTCGAGATGACCCGGCCGAAGGCGCTGAACGCGCTGACCCTGGCGATGATCGAGGCGTTCGACCCGAAGCTGCGCGGCTGGGCCGACGACCCGCAGATCCACGCGGTCGCGATCAAGGGCACGGGCGAGAAGGCGTTCTGCGCCGGCGGCGACGTGCGCGCGGTCTGGGAGGCCGGCAAGGCCGGCGGCGACCTGACCCGCACCTTCTTCTGGGAGGAGTACTCGCTGAACCGCCTGATCCACGCCTTTCCGAAGCCGTACGTCGCGCTGATCGACGGCATCACCATGGGCGGCGGCGTCGGCCTCAGCGTGCACGGCAGCCACCGCGTCGCCGGCGACCGCACCATGGTGGCGATGCCGGAGACCGCGATCGGCTTCTTCCCCGACGTCGGCGCCACCTGGGTGCTGCCGCGGCTGGAGGGCGAGCTCGGCACCTACATGGCGCTGACCGGGGCGCGCCTGAAGGCGGCCGACGCGCTCTACGCCGGCTTCGCCACGCACTACGTCGGCGGCGAGCGCAAGGACGAGGTCGCGGACGCGCTGGCCGCGGCCGACCTGTCGGCGGGCAACGCGGCGGTCGACCGGGTGCTAGCCGACTTCGCCGGCGATACCGGCGAGGCGCCGCTGCAGGCCCACCGCGAAGCGATCGACCGCTGCTTCGGCCAGGACAGCGTCGAGGACATCTTCCGCGCCCTGGAGCGCGAAGGCTCCGACTGGGCGCAGGAGACGCTGGAGACCCTGCACGGCCGCTCGCCGACCTCGATGAAGCTGGGCTTGGCCGCGCTGCGCCGCGGCGCCGAGCTCGACTTCGACGCCTGCATGACGATGGAGTACCGGCTGAGCCAGTTCTGCATGGCGGACCACGAATTCTACGAGGGGATCCGCGCCGTCCTAGTCGACAAGGACCACGCCCCGCAGTGGCAGCCGGCCACCCTGGCCGAGGTCGACGACGTCCGCATCGCCCGGGCGTTCGAGCCGCTGGGCGCGCGCGACCTGCTGTTCGGCTGAGGCGGCGCGCACCCAGGCGCCAAAGGGCCGTGCCACCTCAACGCCGTGCGGTGATGCTTCGACGGGCCGCTGACGCGGCCGCTCAGCATGAGCCGATGGCGCCATTTCGCCGGCAGCTCATCCTGAGCCTGTCGAAGGACCAACGCACGCAACGCCGCACCGCACGGCCCCTTGGTGTCGCCGCGGCTTGCGGGTGAAGATGCCCCGACAACCGGCAGCGACAGGGAGGACACGCCATGGCGGAGATCGGGTTCATCGGGCTCGGCAACATGGGAGGGCCGATGGCCGCCAACCTGGTGAAGGCGGGACATTCGGTCACCGGCTTCGACGTCGGGGACAAAGCGCTGAAGGCGGCCCGGGACAACGGCATCAAGACCGTCGGCTCGATCGCCGAGGCGGTGGCCGGCGTGCAGACCGTGATCACCATGCTGCCCGCGGGCCAGCACGTGCGCGACGTCTACCTCGGCACCGACGGCGGCGCGCCCGGCGTGATCGCCAGCGCGCCCAAGCAGTGCCTGTTCGTCGACTGCTCGACCGTCGACGTCGCCAGCGCCCGCGCCGTCGAGGCGGCGGCGCGCGAGGCCGGCTTCGCCATGCTAGACGCGCCGGTGTCGGGCGGCGTCGCTGGCGCGGCCGCCGGCCAGCTGACCTTCATGGTGGCCGGCGACGAAGATGCCTTCGACTGCGCCAAGGCGCTGTTCGACATCATGGGCAAGGCCGCGGTGCACGCCGGCCCGGCCGGCAACGGCCAGGTCGCCAAGGCCTGCAACAACATGATCCTGGGGATCTCCATGCTGGCGATCTCGGAGGCCTTCAATCTGGCCGAGCAGCAAGGCCTGGAGCCGCAGAAGCTGTTCGAGATCTCCAGCCAGGCCTCGGGCTCCTGCTGGGCGATGCTGAACCACAATCCCGTCCCCGGGTTGGTCGAGACCGCCGCCGCCAACCGCGACTACGAGCCCGGCTTCGCCGCCGGCATGATGCTGAAGGACCTCAAGCTGGCGCAGGACGCGGCGATGCGCGCCGGTTGTTCGACGCCGCTGGGCAGCGAGGCGGCGGCGCTCTACGCGATGTTCTGCAACGCCGGCCACGCCGGCAAGGACTACTCGGCGATCTACCGGATGCTGCGCGGCGAGACGCCGTAGGCATACCTACGTACTCGCGGTTTCTTCCGGTAACTTCGCGTTAACGCAAAAGGCGATACAAAACCTCCTCAAGGGCCGCGATGGCGGGCGCGCGCTCAGTAGCGAACCGGCGACGATGGACAAGAAGGGGGATTGCCCCGTGAAGGCTTCCTATCTGGAGACGATCGCTCTGATCGAGCGGCTGCACCGTCAGTGCATGGACGTCGTGAAGAACGAGCTGGACCGGCTCGGGGTGCGCGACCTGAACGCCGTGCAGGCGATGATCCTGTTCAACCTGGGGGAGGCCGAGCTGACCGTCGGCGAGCTGACCCAGCGCGGCTATTACCTGGGCTCGAACGTGTCCTACAACGTCAAGAAGATGGTCGAGCACGGCTATCTGAAGCAGGAGCGCTCGCCGCACGACAAGCGGGCCACGCACCTGCGCTGCTCGGATAAGGGCCTGGACATCTGCAAGCGGCTGGACGCGCTGTTCGCCGCGCACGCCGAGGAACTCGGCGGCACCGGCCTGGACCGCCAGGGCCTGTCGGCGACCAACGACGGCCTGCACCGACTCGAGGGCTACTGGGCGGCGGCGCGCGTCGGCACCCGGCCGGCCTACATCTCCGCGGCCTGAGCCCGATCGCCGGTCCGGCTACCAGAACAGCCGGATCAGCAGCGGCAGCAGCACCGCCGTGGCGACGCCGTTGAGGCCCATCGCCAGCGACGCGAACGCGCCCGCGACCTCGTTCAGTTGCAGGGCGCGGGCGGTGCCGATGCCGTGCGCCGCCACGCCGATGGCGAAGCCGCGGGCCCGCCAGTCGCGGATCCTCAGGACGTTCAGCGTGTAGGTCGCCAGCACCGCGCCGAGGATGCCGGTCAGAATCACCATTACGGCCGTCAGCGAGGGCAGGCCGCCGATCTGATCGGCGATGCCCATGGCGATCGGCGTGGTCACCGACTTCGGCGCCAGCGAGGCCAGCGTGCGCTCGCTGGCGCCCAGCAGCCAGGCGGTGCCGACCGCCGTCACCATCGCGACGGTCGAGCCGACCACCAGCGCGACGCCCAGCGGCACGGCCGCGCGTTTCATCTCCTGCAGCTGGTTGTACAGCGGGACGGCCAGCGCCACGGTCGCCGGCCCGAGCAGGAAGTGCACGAACTGCGCGCCCTCGAAATAGGCCTCGTAGGACACGCCGCTGAGCTGCAGCAGCGCCACCAGCGCGATCACGGCCAGCAGCACCGGGTTGGCCAGCGGGTTCAGGTTCAGCGTCTGGTACACCCACTGGCCGCCCTGGTAGGCGACCAGCGTCACCGTCAGCGCCAGCAGCGGCTGCTCGGCCAGGTAGACCCAGATGCGATAGAGCTCGCGCGGCACCTCTTCCACGGCTGCGGCCTCCCGCTCAGTCGTCCTTGCGCTCAGTCATCCTTGCGGGCGTCGCCGGTGGCCGGGTTGCCGGTCAGGCGGGTCATCCAGACCATCACCAGCGCCGTCGCTGCCACCGTAGCGATCGCGGACACCACGAGGCCGGCGGTGATCGGCACCCATTGGTCGGTGACCAGGCTCAAGTGCGTCACCACGCCGACGCCCGCCGGCACGAACAGCAGCGACAGGTTTTGCAGGAAGCCGTTCGCGGTTTGCTGCAGGCCGTCGGGCACGCCGCCGCGGATCAGCAGGCCGCAGAACAGGATCACCATGCCGACGACCGGGCCGGGCAGCTCCAGGCCGAGCAGCCGGGTCAGGGTCTCGCCGATCAGCTGGCACACCAGCAGCACCGTCACGAAGCCCAGGGTCATGGCCGTACCTCCGTCTCCTGCAGGCGGGTTTCGTCGAGCTGAATGCCCAGGCCGGGGGCGTCGCCGAGCTCCAGCATCCCGTGGCCGTCCGGCAGGACCGGCGCCTGCAGCGGGAAGTCGCGGCGCACCGGCGTCCATTCCGGCGGGTCGTAGGGGTACTCCAGGTAGGGGCAGCCGCCGACGCCGGCCGCCAGATGCGCGTTCGCCAGCAGGCCCAGACCGTTGCCCCAGGTGTGCGGGGCGATCTCCAGCCCGCGGTCGCGCGCCGTCCGGAACACCCGCGCCAGCCCGCCGATGCCGCCGCACAGCACGGCGTCCGGCTGCAGCACGTCGAGGCAGCCGCGGTCGATCAGCTGGGTCAGGTCGTGCAGTTCGCGCGCCATCTCGGCGCCGGCGATGCGCAGATCGACGGCATCGCGCAGACGCGCCATCCCGTCCAGGTCGCCGCGGTGCAGCGGCTCCTCCATCCAGAACACGTCGAGCGCTTCCAGCTCGCGGGCGACGGCGAGGGCCTGCTTGAAGGTCCAGGGCTCCGCCGTGTCCCACGGCATACGCCAGGCTTGGTTGCAGTCGACCAGGATCGCCATGCTGGCGCCGACCTCGCTGCGCACGGCCTCGACCACCTCCAGGTCGTCCTGCCAGTCGGCGCGGTGGAAACGCAGTTTGAGCGCCGGGAAGCCGGCGTCGCGGATCGCCCTGGCGGCGGCGACCGTGCCCGGCACGTCGCGCAGCGTGCCGCAGGAGGCGTAGCACGCCAGCCGGCCGCCGCCGGCGCCGCCGAGCAGCCGCCACACCGGCTCGTCGAGGATCTTGCCGTAGAGGTCCCAGAGCGCCGCCTCGAGCGGCCAGCAGCGGCCGTAGTGGAACGACAGGTTGTCGACGATCCGCAGATGCCGCCCCAGCTCGCGCGGGTCGCGGCCGACGAACAGCTCTTCGTGGCCGGCGAAGCCGGGCATGGCGTCGCCCGCCGCGACGCCCTCCAGCCCGTCGTCGGTCTCCACCCGCACCAGGTCGACGTCGAAGTGCGTGCGCGGCCGGCTGTCCCAGGCCGGCGGGAACGCCGGGTCGAGCGGCAGCCGGTGGCGGCTGCGGCGGATGCGGGCGATCTGCATGGGGCGGTGGCCTCCGGCTGGGCGTGGCTGGCGGCAACAGTGAGCGGGCGCCGCGGGAGCGTCAACGCCGCTGGTGCGCCGGCCGCGCGAGACACGCCGGATGCGGCTTGCTAGGCTCGCGCGGCCCAGCCCACGGATGGTCCCCGGGAGCCGCATGCAGGAGGTCGTCGAGGTCAGCCGCTGTGCCGGCGCGCGCGAGGCGCGCACGCACCAGCTGGTGCTGGTCGCCCGCGGCATCCGCTGCAGCGTCTCGTACGACCTCGACGCGATCCGCCTGTACGTCGCCGCGGAGGACGCCGACCGGGCGCGCTCCGAGATCGCGGCGTACCTGGCCGAGAACGCCGGCTACCCGGAGCCCGCCGCGCCGCCGCTGCGCACCGTCGCCGCGCCCTACCTGCCGACGGCCGCCGGGATCGCCGGCTACGGCATGATCCTGTTCGGCGTGTTCGGACTGCAGCGGCGCCAGAGTTTCGGCGTCGACTGGACCGAGCTGGGCGCGGCGCAGGCCGGGGCGATCGTGGACGGCGCGCTGTGGCGCGCGGCGACGGCGCTGACGCTGCACGCCGACCTCGGCCATCTGCTGAGCAACCTGGTCTTCGGCGCGGTCGCCGGCGCGATGGTGGCGGCGCAGTTCGGCGTCGGCGCGGGGTGGCTGGCGATCCTGCTGGCCGGGATGCTGGGCAACCTGGTCAACGCGGCGTTCCAGCCGGAGGCGCATACTGCCGTCGGCGCCTCGACGGCGGTGTTCGGCGCGCTCGGCTTCCTCGCCGGGGCGGCGCAGGCGGTGCGCCGGCCGGGCTGGCGCCTGGGCCTGCGCCGCTGGGCGCCGGTGGTGGCCGGGGCGATGCTGCTGGCTTTCCTCGGCTTCGGCGGCGAGCGCGTCGACGTCGGCGCCCACGTCGCCGGCTTCGCGGTCGGCGTCGCCCTGGGCTTGGCCGCGGTGCGCTGGCCGGCGATCGACCTGGACGACCCCCGGGTGCAGCTGACCGCCGCCGCCGCGTGTCCCGCGGTCCTGGCGATCAGCTGGCTGCTGGCGCTGCTGTAGCGGCTGCAGCCTCAATCCGTGCTGGCTGCATCGACCGAGCGTTGCTGCTTCGACTCGCCGCTGCGCGGCGGCTCAGCAGGAGCCGTCGGGTCCCGCGCCGCCGTCCGCTCATGCTGAGCCGCGCCGTCAGGCACGAGTCGAAGCACCAACGCTCAATCGGCGCGGCCAGCGCGCCCCCTACTGGAACGCCTGCAGCCCCGTCTGCGCGCGGCCCAGGATCAGGGCGTGGATGTCGTGCGTGCCCTCGTAGGTGTTGACCGCCTCCAGGTTCATCACGTGGCGGATCACGTGGTACTCGTCGGCGATGCCGTTGCCGCCGTGCATGTCGCGGGCGGTGCGGGCGATCTCCAGGGCCTTGCCGCAGGAGTTGCGCTTCAGCAGGGAGATCATCTCCGGCGCGGCGCGGCCGTCGTCCATCAGCCGGCCCAGGCGCAGCGTCGACTGCAGGCCCAGCGTGATCTCGGTCTGCATGTCGGCCAGCTTCTTCTGCACCAGCTGGGTCTGCGCCAGCGGCTTGCCAAACTGCTTGCGGTCCAACGTGTACTGGCGCGCGGCGTGCCAGCAGAACTCGGCCGCGCCCAGCGCGCCCCAGGCGATGCCGTAGCGCGCCCGGTTGAGGCAGCCGAACGGGCCCTTGATGCCCTCGACGTTGGGCAGGAGATTCTCCTCCGGCACGAACACGTCGTCCATCACGATCTCGCCGGTCGGCCAGGCGCGCAGGCTGAACTTGCCCTCGATCTTGGGCGCGCTCAGGCCCTGCATGCCGCGCTCCAGAATAAAGCCCCGGATCTTGCCGTCGTGCGCGTCCGACTTGGCCCAGACGACGAAGACGTCGGCGATCGGCGAGGAGGTGATCCACATCTTCGCGCCCGACAGGCGGTAGCCGCCGTCCGCGGGCTTGGCGCGCGTCTTCATGCCGGCGGGGTCGGAGCCGGCGTCCGGCTCGGTCAGGCCGAAGCAGCCCAGGTACTCGCCGCTGGCCAGCTTCGGCAGGTAGGTCTGGCACTGGCTCTCGCTGCCGTAGGCGAGGATCGGGTACATCACGAGCGACGACTGCACGCTCATCGCCGAGCGGTAGGCGCTGTCGACGCGCTCAACCTCGCGGGCGATCAGACCGTAGGACACGTAGTTGACGCCGGCGCCGCCGTAGTCCTCCGGCGTCGTCGGGCCGAGCAGCCCGAGCCCGCCCATCTCGTTGATCACCGCGCGGTCGTAGGTCTCGTGCCGGTTCGCCTCCAGCACCCGCGGCAGCAGCTTGTCCTGCGCGTAGTCGCGCGCGGTGTCGCGGATCATCCGCTCGTCCTCGGACAGCTGCTCCTCGAGCAGCAGCGCGTCGTCCCACTGGAACTGCGGCTTGGCGCGCGACGGGCCGTCGGCGGCGCGAGCGGGTTCGGCGGGCGTCATGGCAGGTCCTCCGGTTGGGCGGCGCGGCAGTACGACGCCGCGCGTTCGTTGTTTTTTAAGCACTCCTGGCCCTATTGTAGCGCCTCAACCAGGTGCGAAAAGGGCGGACCCCGGCTAGCGGCTGGCCGCGCCCGCACCACAACGGGATGCAAGGACGTGACCGGCGAGATCATCTACGAGTTCACCGGCCAGGGCCGCTTCGTGAAGGTCACCGCGATGGACCCGCGGACCCTCACCGAGATCGTCATCGTCGGCGATCCGCAGCGCGGCGAGGAGGCGCTGATGGACGCCGCCCGGCGCAAGCTGGAATACGTCCTGGGCCGCCCGCGCGGCCAGCAGCTGCGCACCTTCTGAGCGGTCGACCGTCCTTCGACAGGGCCGGCTGGCGCCGGCCTGCTCAGGATGAAGTTTCTTCTATCTCAAAAAGTTAGGGTGATCCTCTGATCCTGTGGGGCCGCGTCTTGCAGGATGCAGCCGCGCGGGCCGGACCCCGCCTGATCGGGCCGACGGCCGGCACCTGGGACGCCGCACTGCTCTTGCCCGGTCCGCCGTGCTCGTCTATACCGCGCCGCGTTGCGGTCACCGGGCGGGACGACGCTTGCCAAAAAGCGCACATCCGGGGGCCATGCGGACCGGCAGGGCGGTCCGCCGCGATTGCGTGACGTCGCGCCGCGTGGCTGGGAGACGCCGATGATCGAAGTGCGGAACATCGTCAAGCGTTTCGGTGGCCTAGTCGCCGTCGACAACTGCTCGCTGTCGGTCGAGCCGGGGACGATCACCGGCCTGATCGGGCCCAACGGCGCCGGCAAGTCGACGCTGTTCAACATCGTCGCCGGCTTCATCAAGCCGACCAGCGGACAGATCCTGCTGGAGGGGCGCGACATCACCGCGCTGCCGCCGCACCGGCGCTTCGATCTGGGCATGGTGCGCACCTTCCAGATCCCGGCCGAGCTGTCGCGCATGACGGCGCTGGAAAACCTGATGCTGGTGCCCAAGGGGCAGTCCGGCGAGGAGCTGCTGAAGGCCTGGTTCCTGCCCACCGCCGCCCGGGCCGACGAGCGCCGGACCCGCGAGAGGGCGGAGCAGGTGCTGGAGACGCTGCAGCTCACCCACCTACGCAATGAGCCGGCCGGCAACCTCTCCGGCGGGCAGAAGAAGCTGCTGGAGATCGGCCGCACCATGATGACGGACTCCAAGGTGGTGCTGCTCGACGAGCCGGGCGCCGGCGTGAACCGCACGCTGCTGGCCAAGCTGTCCGAGGTGATCCAGACGCTGAACCGCGAGCAGGGCTACACCTTCTGCATCATCGAGCACGACATGGACCTGATCGCCGAGCTCTGCGATCCGGTGATCGTGATGGCGCAGGGCACGGTGCTGGCGCAGGGCACGATGGCGCAGATCCGCAAGAACGAGGCCGTGCTCGAGGCCTACTTCGGCGGCGGCGCGGCGCAGGCCGCCGACGCCGAGGCGTAGGCGCGGGGGCGGGGCCGCAGATGAAGGCAAACGGGGGACGCCGGCGATGAGCCTGCTCGAAGTCGAGCAAATCCGCGGCGGCTACGGCGACGTCGACATCCTCAATGGGGTCGATCTGCACGTCGACCAGGGCGAGATCGTCGTCATCATCGGCCCGAACGGCGCCGGCAAGTCGACCGTGATGAAGGCGATCTTCGGCCTGGTGAAGGTGCGCGAAGGCGGGATCCGCTTCCAGAACTCCGGCATCGCCAACCTGCGGCCCGACCAGATCGTCCGCCGGGGCCTGTGCTACGTGCCGCAGGAAAAGAACGTGTTTCCCACCCTCACCGTCGAGGAGAACCTCGAGATGGGGGCGTTCATCCGCAACGACGACTTCTCGCGCGAGCTCGAGCGCGTCTACGAGCTGTTCCCGGCGATGTACGAGAAGCGCCGCCAGCCGGCCGGCGCGCTGTCCGGCGGGCAGCGTCAGATGGTGGCGATGGGCCGCGCGCTGATGCTCGACCCGCAACTGATCCTGCTGGACGAGCCGACCGCCGGCCTGGCCCCGCAGATCGTCGAGCTGATCTTCGAGAATATCAGGAAAATCAACGATATCGGCGTCAGTCTTCTGATGGTGGAGCAGAACGCCAAGGCGGCGCTCAGGATGAGCCACCGCGGCTACGTCCTGACCACCGGACGCAACCGTCACACCGATACCGGCGAGAACCTCCTGAACAATCGCGAGGTCGCCGAGATGTTCCTCGGCGGCTAGGGGGCGCGAGACACGTTGATGGCAGAGTTCCTGCAGCTGACCGTTTACGGCATCGTCGCCGGCAGCATCTATGCGCTGGGCGCGATCGGCCTGTCGCTGGTCTACGGCATCCTGCGCTTCCCGCACTTCGCGCACGGCGACCTGATCACCTTCGGCGCCTACTTCGCGCTGGTGCCGGTGTCGATCCTGGGCGCGCCGCCGGAGCTGACCTTCTTCTTCGGCGTCGCCGCGACGATGATCCTGGCGGTGGCGATCGACCAGATCCTGTACCGGCGGCTGCGCAAGGTGGCGCCGGTGATCCTGCTGATCGCCTCGGTCGGCGTGGCGCTGATTCTGCGCAGCGCGGTGCAGCTGATCTGGGGCCCGGGCAACCAGTACTACAGCCAGGGCATCTCGATGCCGTGGCGCCTCGAGGGCGTGAACATCAAGCCGGACCACCTGCTGATCGTCGGCGGCGCGGTCCTGCTGGTGGTGCTGCTGCACCTGTTCCTGCAGCGCACCAAGACCGGCAAGGCGATGCGGGCGATGAGCGACAATGCCGACCTGGCCCAGGTCACCGGCATCGAGGTCAACAAGGTGATCATCTGGACCTGGATCATCGGCGGCGGCATGGCGGCGGCGGCCGGCGTGTTCCTGGGCATCGACACCCGGCTGCACCCGGTGATGGGCTGGCGCATCCTGCTGCCGGTGTTCGCCGCGGCGATCCTGGGCGGCATCGGCAAGCCCTACGGCGCCATCGTCGGCGGCCTGATCATCGGGCTGGCGCAGGAATACTCGACGGTGATCCTGTCACCGCCCTACAAGCCGGCCGTGGCGTTCGCGCTGATGGTGCTGATGCTGATCTTCAAGCCGACCGGCCTGTTCGCCGGCAGGAAGGCGTGACGCCATGTCGGGTATCATCGAATACGTCATGTTCGCGCTGTGCCTGGTGGGGATCTACGGCATCCTGGCGCTCGGCCTTAACATCCAGTGGGGCCTCACCGGTCTGTTCAACATCGGTGTGGCGGCCTTCTTCGCGGTCGGCGCCTACACCAGCGGCATCCTGACCGCGCCGCCCAGCGACGCCCACCTGGGCGGCTTCGAGATGCCGCTCGTGATCGGGATCCTGGGGGCGATCGTCGCCAGCGGCATCCTGGCGCTGTTCGTCGGCCTGGTGACGCTGAACCTGCGCGCCGACTACCTGGCGATCGCCTCGATCGGCATCGCCGAGATCGTGCGGCTGTTCCTGAAGACCGAGGGCTGGCTCACCGGCGGCGTGCGCGGCATGGAGATCGGCCGGCCGTTCGAGGATTCGCTGACCGGGAACTTCACGCTGAACTACCTGATCTTCCTGGCGATCGTGATCGTCATCCTGTTCCTGCTGCTCGAGGTCGCGCGCAAGGCCCCCTGGGGCCGCGTGCTGCGGGCGATCCGCGAGAACGAGGATTCCGCGCTCGCCGCCGGCAAGAACGTGCTGTCGTTCCGCATCCAGGCGTTCGTCCTGGGCTCCTGCGTGATGGGGCTGGGCGGCGCGCTGTACGGGCACTTCTTCGGCTTCCTCAGCCCGGAGGCGTTCCGGCCGATGCTGGCGACCTTCCTGGTCTGGGTGATGCTGATCGCCGGCGGCAGCGGCAACAACAAGGGCGCGCTGCTGGGCGCGCTGGTGATCTGGGTGATCTGGTCCGGCACCGAGTTCCTCACCGGGATGCTCCCGGCGGAGCTCTCGACCCGCGCCGGCTCGATCCGCATCCTGCTGATCGGCGTGCTGCTGGAGATCATCCTGGTGACCCGGCCGGAGGGCATCCTGTCCGAGGCCGGCGAGCGCCTGGCCAACATCCGCCGCGAGCGCCGGCGCAGCGGCGAAGGCAGCTAGCCCACCGCGCCGCCGCTTCGGGCGGACACCGGGGAGCGGGCCGTGGAGGACGTCACCGCGCACAGCCTGTCCGCACCGCCGCAGACCTTCGGTCTGCTGCTGGTGCCGAATTTCTCGCTGCTGGCCTTCGCCTCGGCGCTGGAGCCGCTGCGCGCGGCCAACCGGGCGGCCGGACGGGCACTGTACGACTGGCGGATGCTGTCGGTGGACGGTGCCCCGGTCGCGTCGTCCAGCGGCGTCGAGGTCAACTGCGACGGCGGCCTGGACAGCGCCGGCCGGCTGCATACGGTGCTGGTGGTCAGCGGCCTGACCGGCACCGCCTACGACGAGCGCCCGGCGATCGCCTGGTTGCGCAGGCTGTCGGCCCGCGGCGTGCGCATCGGCGCGCTGTCCACCGGCAGCTACATCCTGGCCCGGGCCGGCCTGCTGCAGGGCTACCGCTGCACCGTGCACTGGGAGAACCTGGCCGCCTTCGCCGAGGCGTTCCCCGATCTCGAGGTCACCGACGAGCTGTACGAGATCGACCGAAACCGCCTGACCTGCTCGGGCGGCGAGGCGGCGCTCGACATGATGCTGTCGCTGATCGCGCTGGAGCACGGCCGGGACCTGGCGACCCAGGTGTCCGAGAACTTCATCCACGAGCGCATCCGCGACCACAGCGACCAGCAGCGCATGGCGCTGCGCACCCGGCTGGGGATCTCGCATCCCAAGCTGCTGAGCGTGATCGGGCTGATGGAGGAGCACCAGGAGGAGCCGCTGCCGCGGGCCGAACTGGCGCGCCGGGCCGGCCTGTCGACGCGCCAGCTGGAGCGGCTGTTTCGCAAGTACCTGGGCCGCACGCCCACGCGCTACTACCTGGACCTGCGGCTGCACCGGGCGCGCACGCTGTTGCACCAGACCTCGATGCCGATCCTGGACGTGGCGCTGGCCTGCGGCTTCGTCTCCGCCAGCCACTTCTCCAAGTGCTACCGCGAGTGCTTCGACAAGACCCCGCGCGATGAGCGCGCGATCCCGGCGTGAGGGGCGCGGCCCGGCCGCGGGCTAGTAGCGTGCCGTGTATTCCGGCGCCGGCGTGCGCTCGCGGATCCGGTCGCATTCGCAGCGCGGGTGGGCGCCGCACGGACGGCAATCCGCGCGGATGTCCGCCGCCACTTGGCGCAGACGGGCCGGCGTGTCGCGGACCGAGGCCGCGGCGCGGTCCGATTGCTCCAGTTCCGCGGCGTGAGCGTCGAGCTTCTGCGCGTAGCGATAGAAGCAAAGCGTCATGCGCCCGTGTCCTCCTGACAGACCGGCGGCCTCGCTGCCGCCATTGGCCGCGCTTCAGCGGTTGCTCGCCGCCGGTTTCCGGGCTGCAAGCCTGTTCGACCCGCATATTATTACATGTAGCTTTCAGCAACCCTTAAGTGGCGAATCGCCCGCGAATTCCACCGCTGGCCCAGCCGTCGGCGCGGTGCTACACCACGCGCGAGCGGTGTTTTGAGCCAGCAGGAGAGGCGAGCGATGGCCGATACGGGCGTGCACCTGGAGCCGGGGCGGTTGACGCTGGCGCAGCTGCATCGGCTGTGGCGCGATCCCGCCGCCGTGGAGCTCGACCCGGGCTGCTGGCCGCAGGTCGACGCCGCCGCCGAGACGGTGCAGCGCCTGGTGCGCGAGGGCCGCACGATCTACGGCGTCACCACCGGCTTCGGCCAGCTCGCCAAGACCCGGATCGAGCCCGCCAGGGTCGCCGAACTGCAGCGCAACCTGGTGCTGTCGCACTGCTGCGGCGTCGGCGACCCGTTGCCGCCCCGGGCGGTGCGGCTGTTGCTGGCGCTCAAGGTGGCGTCGCTGGCGCGCGGTCATTCCGGGGTGCGGCGGCCCACGCTGGAGGCGCTGCTGACGCTGCTGCGCGCCGGCGCGCTGCCGGTCGTGCCGGGCAAGGGCTCGGTCGGGGCGTCCGGCGATCT
>ENA-ORDC01001842-ORDC01001842.1-marine-metagenome-genome-assembly--contig:-NODE-1842-length-14447-cov-3.026583_pt1 | contig 14447 bp, 12 predicted proteins | sample MGYA00237783_ERZ508515 | MGnify/ENA primary metagenome ERZ508515 (study PRJEB26186, sample SAMN06268792) | marine metagenome | isolation source: Eden Landing Ponds, San Francisco, CA, USA | place... | reverse complement strand
GCGGCGCGGTTCTCTTCCTGGATGCGCTCGTGGATCTCGCGGCGCAGAACGCTGGCGTCGGCCGGAAAGGTGAAGCCGAGCTTGATCGACTTGCCCCGGATGTCGACGACGGTGACTTCGATGTCGTCGTTGATGATCACCGACTCTCCGACCTTGCGCGTCAGATAGAGCATGCCGGCCGTGTCCCCCTCGCATCTGCCGCGCAGGCGGTCCAAGGCGACCCTCCTGGCCGCCGGCGCGCGCGGAAATCCCGCTCATTTAATCGGCTTTACCCGATCTTAACAAGGCATGCGCAGGATTTGCGCCAAGTTTCCCAGCCATTGGACCTCGCGCGCCGGCGCACAGACACGGGATCGGCATGGCCTTCGGCAAGTTTTCGGTTTTCGACGCGCTGTCGCGCAAGATGGGCTGGCTCAGCCAGCGCCAGAACGTGCTGGCGCAGAACGTCGCCAACGCGGACACCCCCGGCTTCAAGCCGCTCGACATGGAGGAGGCGCAGTTCCAGCGCACCCTCAAGCGGGCGCTGCGGCCGATGGCGCCGCGGGTGACGCACGCCGGCCACGTCGACGCGTCGATTCCCCAGCGCCCGGAGAGCTTCCGCTCGGACGAGGCGAAGGAGAAGTACGAGACCACGCCGACCGGCAACGCCGTCGTGCTGGAGGAGCAGTTGGTCAAGGTCTCCGACACCCAGATGGACTACCAGACGATGACCAACCTCTACAAAAAGCACATGGGCATGTTCCGCATCGCGCTGGGCCGCGGCGGCGGCGGCTAGCGGCCGCAGCGCGGCGACCGGCGCCGCCGTGGGCGCGCCGTAACGAACCGAGGGACCGGGAACGACCAGAATGGACCTTTCCAAGTCGCTGCACATCGCCGCCTCCGGCATGAAGGCGCAGGGCACCCGGCTGCGGGTGCTGTCCGAGAACATCGCCAACGCCGAAAGCCTGGCGCAGCAGCCCGGCGGCGACCCGTACCGCCGCAAGCTGGTGACCTTCGAGAACGTGATGAACGACGAGCTCGGGGTGAACCAGGTGAAGATCAAGGACGTCGCCCCCGACCGCTCGCCGTTCGGGCGCGAGTACCGGCCCGGCCACCCGGCCGCCGACGGCGACGGCTACGTGACGACGCCGAACGTGAACAGCCTGATCGAGATGTCCGACATGCGCGAGGCCCAGCGCAGCTACGAGGCCAACCTGAAGGTGATCGAGTCCTCGCGCACCATGCTGTCGCGCACCATCGATCTGCTTCGCTAGAGCCGTTTTCGCGCCGGTCGCGGGACGGGGCAGGACGCCCGCCCGGCCGGCTGAGATCACCCCGAACCCAGACGCCAGCGGCCAGGACGGCCATGCACGTCAGACCCGAGCCGGGCCGGATCGAACCGTCCCGCGCCAGCAACCGCGGATCGAGAAACTGACGCCATGACCGTGTCCTACAGCGAGGCCCTGTCGGCCTACAAGCGGGTCGCCGAACAGGCCCGGATCCAGCCCCCCAGCCCCAACGAGAGCCAGGGCGTCGGCGCCGACTTCGCGCAGGTGCTGCGCGACGCCGCTTCCGACGCCGTTGGCACGCTGAAGACCGGCGAGCAGCAGTCGCTCGCGGCCGTCGCCGGCAAGGCCGACATCAACGAAGTCGTGATGGCGATGTCGAAGGCCGAGATGACCCTGCAGACGGTGGTCACGCTGCGCGACAAGGCGGTGCAGGCGTACCAGGAAGTCCTGCGGATGCCGATCTGACCGCGCGGCCGGCTGCGGCCGGCGGCGGTGCAAATGGCGCAACGCCCGGGGGCGGGCTGACGGCGAGGATAGGATGAACGAAACCGAGGCGATCGAGGTCGGGCGCGAGGCGCTCTACGTCATGCTGAAGATCGCCGGGCCGATGCTCGGCGCAGCGCTGGCGATCGGCCTGGCGATCGCGCTGTTCCAGGCGCTGACGCAGATGCAGGAAATGACCCTGACCTTCGTGCCGAAGATCATCGTGGTCATGGTGGCGCTGATCGCGCTGGCCCCCTTCATGGTGAACCAGCTGCTGACCTTCACGCTGGAACTGGCCGACCGCATCGTGGCCGTCGGCTAGGCGCGCGGCGATGCTGCAGGAGCTGCTGCCGGCCACCATCTTCGCGGTGCTGCTGGTGTTCGTGCGCATGGGCGGCGCCTTGATGTTCCTGCCGGGCTACGGCGAGAGCTACGTCAGCGCGCGGGTGCGCCTGCTGCTGGCGCTGCTGGTGGCGCTGGTGGTGACGCCGGTGCTGCGCGCCGAGCTGCCGCGGCAGCCCGAGAGCGTGGTGCTGCTGGCGCTGCTGCTGTTCGGCGAGTTCCTGATCGGCGCCTTCATCGGCGGCATGGCGCGGATCATGATGTCGGCGCTGACCACCGCGGGCATGACGATCGCCTACATGTCGACGCTGGCGAACGCGATGGTGAACGACCCGGCGGCCGCGCAGCAGGGCTCGATCTTCAGCGCCTTCCTGAACATCACCGCGCTGGTGACGATCTTCGCGCTGAATCTGCACCACACCATGCTGGCGGCGCTGATGGACAGCTACATCCTGTTCCCGCCGGGTCAGCCGCCGCCGCTGGGCGACTTCGCCGACATCGCCAGCCAGGTCGTGGCGCGCACCTTCGTGGTGGCGCTGCAGCTGGCCTCGCCGTTCATCGTGGTCGGCCTGATCTTCTACCTGGGGGTGGGCATCCTGTCGCGGCTGATGCCGCAGGTGCAGATCTTCTTCGTTGCCATGCCGCTGCAGATCCTCAAGGGCCTGTGGCTGATGCTGCTGACCCTGCCGGTGATGATCGCGTGGTTCATCGGCGCGTTCGAGGACACGCTGCGAATCTTCGAGCCGTAGGGGAGAGGGGCAATGGCCGACGGCCAGCAGGACGACTCGCAAAAAACCGAAGACCCGACGGACAAGAAGCTTCGCGACGCCCGCAAGAAGGGTCAGGTCGCCAAGTCGCAGGAGGTGAACCACTGGTTCATCATCCTGGCGCTCGGCCTGTTCCTCACCATCATGGCGCCGGCGATGGCCGAGGACCTGGCGACCACCATGCGGCGGTTCTTCGCCAAGGCGCACCTGCTGCCGACCGACGCCGGCGGGCTGGGCGGAGTGCTGGTGGGCACGATCCTGGACGTCGCCTGGATCATGCTGCTGCCGATGCTGCTGGTGTTCGTCGCCGCGCTGGCCGCCAACCTGGTGCAGGTCGGCCCGCTGATGACCGCCGAGCAGCTCAAGCCCAAGCTGGAGAAGATCTCGCCGCTCAAGGGCGCCAAGAAGCTGTTCTCCACCCGCGCCCTGATGGACTTCGCCAAGGGCCTGGCCAAGCTGACGCTGGTCGGCGGCATGATCTTCCTGCTGGTCTGGCCGGAGCACAACCGCCTGGGCCTGCTGGTCGAGATGGCGCTGCCGGACATCCTGGACTACCTGCTGCAGCTCAGCCTGAAGGTGGTCGCCGGCGCGCTGGCGGTGATGACGGTGATCGCGGGGCTGGACGTGATGTTCCAGCGCTACAAGCACTTCCAGGACATGAAGATGTCCAAGCAGGAGATCAAAGACGAGTACAAGCAGTCCGAGGGCGATCCGCAGGTCAAGCAGAAGCTGCGCCAGCTGCGCATGGAGAAGTCGAGCAAGCGCATGATCGCGGCGGTGCCCGAGGCCGACGTGGTGGTCACCAACCCGACGCACTACGCCGTCGCGCTGTCCTACAAGCACGGTGAGATGGCGGCGCCGTCGCTGGTCGCCAAGGGCAGCGACGAGGTCGCCCGGCGGATCCGCGAGGTGGCGGAGGAGAACGACGTGCCGCTGGTGGAGAACCCGCCGCTGGCGCGCGCCCTCTACGCCGGCGTCGAGATCGATCAGGAGATCCCGCCCGAGCATTACAAGGCGGTGGCGGAGATCATCGGCTACGTGATGCGGCTGAAGGGCCGGATGCCGGCGTGAGCGGCCGTCTGGACGCGACCGGCGGCGACCGGCGATGATGCGCGCGCGACACGGCGGCGGGGCGGATCGGATGCAGGACAACGGCGATCGCAACACATCGCGCCGGCGCCGGCCGGGGCTGGCCGGCCTCGGCGCGGCCGCCGGCGTGCTGGCGGCGCAGCCGGCGGCCGCCCAGTCCGGAGGCGCGGCGGCCGGCGGCGCCGAGGCCGCGGCGCTGTGGGGCGCGCTGGCGCTGGCCGCCGTGCTGGCGGTCGCGCTCGCCGTGGTGCTGCGGCAACTGCTGCGCAGCCGGCGCGGTCTGTCGGAACTGCGCAACGCCTTCGATTCAATTCCCTGGCCGCGCCAGGTGGTGGGCCGCAACGGCCGCGCGCAGCGCACCAACCCGGCCTTTTTCGCCTACTTCCCGGAGGCCGATCCGGCCGATCCGCCGGCGCTGCCGGCGATCCTGGAGGCGCGCTGCCGCGACCGCAGCGGCCTGGACGACCTGCACCGGCTGGCCGCCAACGCGCGCCACGGCTCCAGCGGCCACGCCGAGCTGGCGGTGGCGGCGCCGCAGGACGACGGCGCCGCGGGCGACACCGAGCCGATGTGGCTCGACGTGCGCGCGCAGCCGATCGAGGCCGCCTCCGGCCTGGTGATGTGGCTGGCCGAGGACATCACCGCCCGGCGCCAGATGCAGGAGATCGTGCAGAGCGAGCAGGCCCGCTTCGTCGACCTGCTGGAGCACGCGCCGGTGGGCTTCTATTCGGTCGATGAGCAGGGCCGCTTCGTGTTCGCCAACGCCACCCTGGCGGAGTGGCTCGACACCACGCCGGAGCGCCTGACCTCCGAGGGATTGCGGCTGCACGACCTGGCGCCGCGCGCCGCCGAGGCCGGGGCGCCGGCGTATTCGCCGTTCGCCGGCGCCCAGGCCAACGCCGACGCCGGTCGCGCCGGGGCTGACACCGGGCACGGCGAGGTGGTGCTGGCCGGGCCCGATGGCACGGTGGTCGACGCCTACGTCACCCAGGAGGTCGTCGCCGGCGACGACGATGGCCGCCTGACCACGCGCTCGGTGGTGCGCAACCTGAGCCGCGAGCGCCACGTGCAGGACGCCCTGGAGCGCTCGCAGCAGCGCTTCCGGCGCTTCTTCGAGGAGGCGCCGGTGGGCATCGGGCTGCTCGACTCGGCCGGCCGCGTGCACGAGTGCAACGCCACCTTCGAGCGGCTGATGCAGATCGAGGCCGGCAGCGCCGTGGGCCAGCCGATGACCGGCCGACGCCGACGGCGTCACCCGGGCGCTGGCCAACGGCGGCACCCAGCCGGGCGCCGAGGGCCCGCCGGAGGTGCGCCCGGTGCGCGCCGGCGACATCGTGTGCACCTTCTACGCCACCCCGCTGGACGAGGCCGACGGCCGCGCCGGCCACGTCGTCCACCTGATCGACACCACGGCGCAGAAGAACCTGGAGGAGCAGTTCGCGCAGTCGCAGAAGATGCAGGCAGTGGGCCAGCTCGCCGGCGGCATTGCGCACGACTTCAACAACCTGCTGACCGCGATGATCGGCTTCTGCGACCTCTTGCTGCTGCGCCACCGGCCGGGCGACCAGTCGTTCGCCGACCTGATGCAGGTCAAGCAGAACGCCAACCGCGCCGCCAACCTGGTGCGCCAGCTGCTGGCGTTCTCGCGCCAGCAGACGCTGCGGCCGACGGTGCTGTCGGTGACCGACGTGCTGCAGGAGCTGATGCATCTGCTGCGCCGGCTGATCGGCGAGAACATCCAGCTCGACATCACCCACGGCCGCGACCTGCACCCGGTGAAGGTCGACCAGGGCCAGCTCGAGCAGGTGATCATCAACCTCGCCGTGAACGCCCGCGACGCCATGAGCGACGGCGGCGGCGAGCTGGCGATCCGCACCTCAAACCAGGAAGTCGACCGGCCGATCAAGCGCGAGGGCGAGACCGTGCCGCCGGGCGACTACGTGCTGGTCGAGGTGGCCGACAGCGGCTGCGGCATCCCGCCGGAGAACCTGGACCGGATCTTCGAGCCGTTCTTCTCGACCAAGGAGCTCGGCGCCGGCACCGGCCTGGGGCTGTCCACCGTCTACGGCATCGTCAAGCAGACCGGCGGCTTCATCCTGGTCGACAGCGCCCCCGGCGTCGGCACGAACTTCCAGATCTACCTGCCGCGCCACCGCGAGAGCGTCGCCGAGGCCGAGGAGCGCCGCGGCGACAGCGGGCCCACCAAGGACCTCACCGGCGTCGGCACGCTGCTGCTGGTGGAGGACGAGGACGCGGTGCGCGCGTTCTCCGCCCGGGCGCTGCGCAAGAAGGGCTACCACGTGCTCGAGGCCAGCTCCGGCGAGCGCGCCCTGGAGGTGCTGGAGGAGCACGGCCCGGACATCGACGTGCTGATCACCGACGTGGTGATGCCCAACCTGGACGGGCCCACGCTGGTGCGCCGGGTGCGCGAGACCCGGCCGGACCTCAAGGTGATCTTCATCTCCGGCTACACCGAGGATTCCTTCCGCAAGCACCTCGACAGCGACGCCGAGATCCACTTCCTGGCCAAGCCGTTCAGCCTGAAGCAGCTGGCCACCACGGTGAAGGACGTGCTGCAGGAGAGCGTGGCCTGAGCCGGCGGGCAGGCCTTCGCCCGCCGCGCCCGGCCGCGGACCTGCGCCGGCTTCCAGAGCCGGGAGCGCCTTCGGCGACTCTGCGCGCGCCGCACGCGTTCTAAATGTAGCTGACGAACTTCGAGTTGCGCACGATGAGGATTTGCCACTCGCGCAGCTGGTCGCCCCCGCAGGTGCCGTTGGCGAGGTTCGTGGGCGGGCAGCAGTGCCAGAGCCCCAGCTTGTGGCCGATCTCGTGGGCGAGGCAGATCGGGTTCCCGCCCTCGATCGTCAGATAGTCGTTAGCCGGGCCGAGGGCGCAGCCGGCGGTGCCGCCCGGGATGCTGCGCACGCAGAACACCACGATGCGCTTGCGCAGGCCGACCGCCCGCGAGGTCGCGCCCTGGACGCACCGCAGCGCGGCGGTCCGGGCGAAGTAGCCGCCGGGGGTCCAGAGGTCCTCGCCGAGCGCTCTGGCATTGCAGCCCACGTCGAGCGCGTTGGTCGGCGTGTTGTTCCGCACTGTGAGGATGCCGTCCACCGTCATGCGGATGTTCGCTTCGGTGTCGAGGATCACCTGGGTGTCGGCGATCTGGTTCTGCAGGTTCGCGGGGGTGGTGACGGGGTTGCCGGTCTCGTCGCGCAGGATGATGATGCACACCCGCATGGTCTTGCGCATGCGGATGCCGATGGCGTCCAGGATCGCGCCCGGAAGGGCCACGATCCGCCACACGATCGCCTGGACGACGTTCAGAATCAGGTCGAGGATCCGCCCCACGATCGGGATCGACAGGATCAGCTCGACGATCACCGCGATCGGGGTCAGCACAAACTCGACCACTGCCCACGCCACGCAGGTCACCACCACGACGGTGGTCCAGGCGACGCAGGTGACGACCACCACCACGCTCCAGGCGACGCAGACGGTCGTCGTGACCCAGGCCCAGGCCACGCACACCCAGGTGAGTGCTTGGCACGCCCAGGAGCACGGCCACCAGTCGCAGCAGCGCTCGTCCCAGTTCTGGCACTCGCGTTCGCGTTCCTCGCGCCACTCGGCGCACTCGCGCCGGCGTTCGCGCTGCTCCTCGGCGCACTCGCGGTAGCTTTCGCGCGCGGTTTCGACGCACACTCTCATGACCGGGAACTCCCGCCCACGCCGCACGGGACGGAGGGCCGTTGCGGGTCGCGCTTGGCCGGGCCGGCGGCGCGCCGCAGCTCGCGCACGGCGGCCTGCAGCTTGAACCGCGCCGCGGCCAGCCCCAGCCACTTGCCGATGCCCACGCCGGCGACCAGCCAGATCAGTCCCCAGAGCAGCGCGCGCCAGGCCATGAAGTCCGCCGCGGCCGGCGTGCCGTCGCCCCACCAGATGGCGAAGCCGGCGAGGCCGAGGAGGCCGACCACGGTGGCCGTGCCGCAGCCGCAGGCGAAATAGGCGTGGTTGATCTCGTCTTCGCTCCGGGCGCGGGCAGCTTCGTCCATGCCTTCGAGCGCGACCACGATGCGCCCGCCCCTGCGCCGGCGTCCGGTACGGACGTCGCGTTCGAGCTCGGTGACGTCCGCGGATGCGGCCACGCGGATGTCCGCATCGGTCCCGGTTGCGGCGTGGGACGGGGGCGCGCCGGGAGTCGCCACCCCTTCGCGATCGTCCGTCATGTCCACCTCCATCCCCTGCGGCCCAGCGTCCCCGTATCCGGCCGCCACGGGACAGCCTACGACAACCGACGCGGGAATGCACTACATGGTTTATAAGAACTGTCTAGGAACACCATCAGCGTGCTCGCCGTCCGCACGCCTCCCCGGGCGCGCAACCGACCGCCACGACCCCGGACGAGATCAGGGATTCCACCGAGTCGCGGCGCCATGTTCACGTTCCGATCGCTTTTTGCTTGCGGCATGAGAACATTTCGCGTACGTCTGGACTCCTCGGCGTTGCGGCGCGCGGCCGCGACGACGCGTTGCCCCGGCCGGATCGGCTGTGGGATAAGGGGGTCCATCGTCCATGTCTCAGCAGAACGTGTTATCCTTGGCGAACAAAAAGACATCCTCCTCGAAGTACGGCCAACCCGACCCGGACAAGGGCAAGGCGCTCGACGCCGCCCTCGGGCAGATCGAGCGCGCCTTCGGCAAGGGCTCGATCATGCGCCTGGGCGAGCGCGAGCAGGTGGTCGAGGCGGAGACCGTCTCGACCGGCTCGCTCGGCCTCGACATCGCGCTGGGCATCGGCGGCCTGCCGCGCGGCCGCGTGGTCGAGATCTACGGCCCCGAGTCGTCGGGCAAGACCACGCTGGCGCTGCACGTGGTGGCCGAGGCGCAGAAGAACGGCGGCACCTGCGCCTTCGTCGACGCCGAGCACGCGCTCGACCCCAGCTACGCCCGCAAGCTCGGCTGCGACGTCGAGGAGCTGCTGATCTCGCAGCCCGACGCCGGCGAGCAGGCGCGGGAGATCGCCGACACGCTGGTGCGCTCCGGCGCGATCGACGTGCTGGTGATCGACTCGGTCGCCGCGCTGGTGCCGCGTGCCGAGCTGGAAGGCGAGATGGGCGATTCCCAGCCCGGCCTGCAGGCGCGGCTGATGAGCCAGGCGCTGCGCAAGCTGACCAGCTCGATCAACCGCAGTCACACCATGGTGATCTTCATCAACCAGATCCGGATGAAGATCGGCGTCATGTTCGGCTCGCCGGAGACCACCACCGGCGGCAACGCGCTCAAGTTCTACAGCTCGGTGCGCCTGGACATTCGTCGCATCGGCTCGATCAAGGATCGCGACACCGTGGTCGGCAACCAGACCAAGGTGAAGGTGGTGAAGAACAAGATGGCGCCGCCGTTCCGCCAGGTCGAATTCGACATCATGTACGGCGAGGGCATCTCCAAGACCGGCGAACTGATCGACCTGGGCGTCGCTGCCAACATCGTCGAGAAGTCCGGCGCCTGGTTCTCCTACAACGGCCAGCGCATCGGCCAGGGCCGCGAGAACGCCAAGAAGTTCCTCAAGGACCACGCCGAGATCGGCGCCGAGGTCGAGGGCAAGATCCGCGAGAACGCCGGCCTGGTCGCCTCCGGTATGCTGGAGGGCCCGGACGACCCTGGCGAGGCGGGCGAAGCCGGCGACGACGGCTGACCCCGGCCGCCGGCTGCAAGCCGGCTCCCTCTTTCATCCTGAGCGGCCCGCTTCGCGTTGCGCAGCGGGCGAGTCGAAGGGCGCACGGCCGTGGATGGTGTGCGTCCTTCGCCACGGCCGGCCTACGCCGGCCGGCTCAGGACGACGTCCGTGAGGGCCGTCCCCGTCCGTCGGCGGGGTCTACTCATCTTGCCGCGAGCGCTCAGAGCCCGGCGGACGTTGACACCGGCGTCGCCGCGCGACGTCGGCCTGTCGACATCGGCGGTTGACGGATGTCGACGGATGCTCACGGATCTCAACACATGCTGACGGTGGCGACGTCGACACGCCTCCGACACCGCCGGGGCCGCCGCATCCGGGTGGACAGCCCGGCGTCGCGCCGTCTACACAGCGGGCGCGGCCGGGCTCGCCGGTCGACCGGGGCGCGCTGGCGCCATATCTTGACGGGTGCGCGCGGCCGCGATGGCGCGCAGGAGCGCGCCGGCCGCGCGGCCGGCAGAGACTAGGGCAGGACCTTCGGCATGAGCACGACGAACGAGATCCGCAGCCAGTTCCTCGAGTTCTTCAAGCGCCACGACCACGAGGAGGTGGCGTCGTCGCCGCTGGTGCCGCGCAACGACCCGACGCTGCTGTTCACCAACGCCGGCATGGTGCAGTTCAAGAACGTCTTCACCGGCCAGGAGCACCGCCCCTACGACAAGGCGGTGACCTCGCAGAAGTGCGTGCGCGCCGGCGGCAAGCACAACGACCTGGAGAACGTCGGCTACACGGCCCGGCACCACACCTTCTTCGAGATGCTGGGCAACTTCTCGTTCGGCGACTACTTCAAGGAGCGCGCCATCGAGCTGGCCTGGCAGCTGGTCACCCAGGAATACGGCCTGCCCAAGGACCGGCTGCTGGCGACCGTCTACGCCAGCGACGACGACGCCTACAATCTCTGGAAGAAGATCGCCGGCCTGCCGGACGACCGCATCCTGCGGATCGACAGCTCCGACAACTTCTGGGCGATGGGCGACACCGGCCCCTGCGGCCCGTGCTCGGAGATCTTCTTCGACCACGGCCCCGGGCTGCCGGGCGGCCCGCCGGGCAGCCCGGACGAGGACGGCGACCGCTTCATCGAGATCTGGAACCTCGTGTTCATGCAGTACGACCAGCCCGAGCCCGGGCAGAAGGTCGACCTGCCGCGCCCCTCGATCGACACCGGCATGGGCCTGGAGCGCATCGCCGCGGTGCTGCAGGGCAAGCACGACAACTACGAGATCGACCTGCTGCGCCGCCTGATCGAGGGCTCGGCCGAGCTGTCCGGCGTCGACCCGGACGGCGAATTCCGCGCCAGCCACAAGGTGATCGCCGACCACCTGCGCGCCACCACCTTCCTGATGGCCGACGGCGTGCTGCCGTCGAACGAGGGCCGCGGCTACGTGCTGCGCCGGATCATGCGCCGGGCGATGCGCCACGTGCACAAGCTGGGCGTGCGCGAGCCGATGGTCTACAAGCTGGTGCCCGAGCTGGTCCAACTGATGGGCGGCCACTTCCCCGAGATCCGCCGCGCCGAGGCCCTGGTCACCGAGACCCTGAAGATGGAGGAGAGCCGCTTCCAGGACACGCTGGACCGCGGCCTCAAGCTGCTCGAGGACGAGACCGCCAAGCTCGGCACCCACGGCACGCTGCCCGGCGACGTCGCCTTCAAGCTGTACGATACCTACGGCTTCCCGCTCGACCTGACCCGCGACATCCTGCGCGGCCAGGAGCTCGGCCTCGACGAGCAGGGCTTCGAGGCGGCGATGGAGGAGCAGCGCCGCAAGGCCCGCGCCGCCTGGGCCGGCTCCGGCGAGGTGGCGCACGAGAAGATCTGGCTGGAGCTGCGCGACCACCTCGGCGCCACCGAGTTCCTGGGCTACGACAGCGACGAAGCCGACGCCCGCATCCTGGCGCTGGTCAAGGACGGCCGGCGCGTCGACGCACTGGAGCAGGGCGAGCGCGGCCAGCTGGTGGTCAACCAGACGCCGTTCTACGGCGAGTCCGGCGGCCAGGTCGGCGACACCGGCCACATCGCGACCGACGACGGCCGCGCCCGCGTCAGCGACACGCAGAAGCCGACCGGCGACCTGTTCGTGCACACCGTGGAGGTCGAGTCCGGCCGCCTCGCCGTCGACACCGACGCGCACCTGGCGATCGACGGCGAGCGCCGCACCCGGCTGCGCGCGCACCACTCCGCCACCCACCTGCTGCACGAGGCGCTGCGCCGGCGCCTGGGCGAGCACGTCACGCAGAAGGGCTCGCTGGTGGCGCCGGATCGGCTGCGCTTCGACATCTCGCAGCCCAAGCCGGTGGCCGAGGACGACCTGCGCGCCGTCGAGGCCGAGGTGAACGCCCGGATCCGCGGCAACACGCCGGTCGAGGTGCGCTTCATGAGCAAGGACGAGGCGCTGGACGCCGGCGCCATGGCGCTGTTCGGCGAGAAGTACGGCGACGAGGTCCGGGTGATCTCGATGGGCGGCCAGGACGAGGGCGCCAACAAGCCCTACTCGATCGAGCTCTGCGGCGGCACCCACGTGCGCCGCACCGGCGACGTCGGCTTCTTCAAGGTGGTGCGCGAGGAGGGCCTCGCCGCCGGCGTGCGCCGCATCGAGGCGGTGGCGCACGACGCCGCCGAGCGCTTCGTGCGCGAGGAGGAGGCGACGCTGCGGCAGTCCGCCAGCCTGCTGCGCACCACGCCGTCGGACCTGTCGAACCGGATCGGCCAGCTGGTCGAGGACCGCAAGCGGCTGGAACGCGAGCTGGCGGAGACCCGCAAGAAGCTCGCCACCGGCGGCAGCGGCGGCCCGCAGGTCGAGGTGCGCGAGGTCGGCGGCGTCAGGTTCGCCAGCCGCGTCGTCACCGACGTGCCGCCGAAGGAGCTCAAGCCGATGGCCGACGAGATGAAGAAGCAGGTCGGCTCTGGCGTGGTGGCGATCGCCGGCGCCAGCGAGGGCAAGGCGTCGATCGTGGTCGGCGTCACCGACGACCTGACCGGGCGCTTCGACGCCATCGAGCTGGTCCGCGAGGGCGCCCGCGCGCTGGGCGGCAAGGGCGGCGGCGGCCGCCCCGACATGGCCCAGGCCGGCGGCCCCGACACCGAGGCGGGCGAACAGGCGGTCGCCGCCGTCGAGGCGGCGCTGAAGGAGACCGCGGCGGCGTAAGCGCCGCGGTGCTGTAGCGTCCCTTCCCCCCTCGATGGGGGAAGGCCAGGATGGGGGTGGCACTCAGGCGGTGGCTGCGCAGCCCCGACCGGCGGCCGCCCTGCCGTCGCTCGGCATGCGCCACAAAATCCTGTAAAATCCGCGCTTTAACGGCGGCTTTAGAGTCGGCGGGTCAGGCTGGCGTCTGCCTCAACGGTCCGGCCACAAGGAGCCCGTAACGCCGATGTCCGCCACCCTTGGCCGCGTCCTCTCGGTCGCCGGCGCCCGCGTCACCGCCCGCCTCGATCCGCCGGCCGGCGACGCGCGCGGCGCTCAGATCCACGCCCTGGTCCGCATCGAAACCCGCGAGTCGGTGGTGTTCGCCTCGATCCGCGAGCTGCACGTCGAGGCCGGCGCGGGGCAGGAGACCCACGTCGCCGAGCTGGAGCTGATCGGCGAGCGCCCGCGCCGGGCCGACGGCACGCTGGACGGCTTCCAGCGCGGCGTCGTGCACTTCCCGTCGCTGGGCGATCCGATCTGCGAGACCGACGTGGACGACTGCCGGCGGGTCTACGTGCCGGAGCGCGGCGCCAAGCAGGTGCGCCTGGGCGACCTGGACCAGGACGGCACGCTGCCGGCGATCGTCCTGTCCGACGACCTGCTGACCAAGCACTTCGCGATCCTGGGCACGACCGGCAGCGGCAAGTCCTGCTCGGTGGCGGTGCTGCTGCGGGCGCTGCTGGACGGCCACCCGAACGGCCACGTGATCCTGCTGGACCCGCACGACGAGTACAAGGCGGCGTTCGGCGACCAGGCGGTGCTGGTCGACCCGCAGTCGATGTCGCTGCCGTACTGGCTGCTGAACTTCGAGGAGATGGTCGAGCTCTACTGCAGCCCCGACCCGGCGCAGCGCGAGCTCGAGACCGACATCCTCAAACGCGCCGTGATCCACGCCAAGGAGGCGTTCCAGGGCGAGGGCCAGAGCGGCTACAGCCTGACCGTGGATACCCCGGTGCCGTTCCGCCTGACCACCATGCTGCAGCACATCGACCGGGCGATGGGCCAGCTCAACAAGGCCAGCGACAGCCTGCCGTACATGCGGCTCAAGTCGCGCATCGAGACGCTGCGCGCCGACCGCCGGTTCGAGTTCATGTTCGGCGGCATCTCGGTGCAGGACACCATGAGCGACGTGCTCTCGCGCCTGCTGCGGATCCCTGTGCACGGCAAGCCGATCACCATCGTCGACATCTCCGCCGTGCCGGTGGAGATCGTCGACGCCGTGGTCTCGCTGTTCTGCCGGCTGGTGTTCGACTTCGCGGTCTGGTCCGGCGAGACCACCGAGGTGCCGATCTTGCTGGTCTGCGAGGAGGCGCACCGCTACATCCCGGCGGACACCAGCGCCGGCTTCGGGCCGACCCGCAAATCGCTGTCGCGGATCGCCAAGGAGGGCCGCAAGTACGGCATCTCGCTCGGCCTGGTGACGCAACGCCCGTCGGAACTGTCGGAGACCATTCTGTCGCAGTGCGGCACGCTGTTCGCGCTGCGCATGTCGAACGACCGCGACCAGGAGTTCGTGCGCAGGGCGCTGCCGGACGGCGCCCGGGCGCTGTTCAACGCGCTGCCGGCGCTGGGCATCGTTGCGGCGG
>ENA-ORDC01001840-ORDC01001840.1-marine-metagenome-genome-assembly--contig:-NODE-1840-length-14465-cov-2.856617_pt1 | contig 14465 bp, 12 predicted proteins | sample MGYA00237783_ERZ508515 | MGnify/ENA primary metagenome ERZ508515 (study PRJEB26186, sample SAMN06268792) | marine metagenome | isolation source: Eden Landing Ponds, San Francisco, CA, USA | place... | reverse complement strand
GAACTATCTGGGTCGTTCCACGTATCCACGATGTCAGTTGGTGCTTGGACATCTCCATCTATTGTCCGCCTCAGCAGGGTTTCTGCACGCTCACGCTGCTTAGAGGCCAACGTGAGGGTCTCTCTCGTTGGTTCGTACATATCCACTTGTGGTGAGGTATTGGTAACGTATAAGAGTCCAATTAGCCGCCTTCAGTCCCCTGATTATGGGGCTCAACACCCTCATCGACTAGAATCACGGATGAAGCTCGAAGGCGAAACCTCGCTCGAGACCGATGCACAGATTCTGGCATTCGCAACTACACGCGTCCCCGCGGGCAAGCAATCCACGGGCGGGGGAGTCCCTCTACTCCTCACTCGTGGTGGGGACGCCAAACGCGGCCGGTGTCGCGTCGGCCACAGCCGGGAGCCGGCGCAGCGTCGGGTGGAGCAGGAAGTAGAGCCCCGAGAACCCGAAGCCGGCCGCGGCCAGCGCCACCGTCGGTCGGGGGCCGAGCGCCGACCCGACGAAGCCGCCGAGGAGCGACCCGAGCGGGAGCGTCGCGCCGGAGGCGGTCCCCTTGATGCTGACGACGCGGCCGAGCAGCGCGTCGGGGAACGCCTTCTGGTTCAGCGTCGAGACGAAGACGCCGCCGACGCCACCGGACACCCATGCCAGCCCGAACAGGCCGACGGTGAGCGCCGTCGTGGGAGCGTAGACGGAAGCGGCCCACAGACACGCCGAGGCGAGATAGAGGCCGGCCATCGTCCGGCCGTAGGGGAGCCCGGTCAGCCGCGGCGCGACCGTCGACCCGACGAGCCGACCGACGCCGAGCGCGCCGAGCAGGAACCCGTAGGCTGCTGGCCCGCCGAGCGCCGCCCCGAACGCGGGGAGTGTGGCGAGCGTCACGCCGACGGCGAGGTTGAACACGGCCGCGGTGAGCGTCATGTGGACGAACGCGGAGCCGCGGATCGCCGCAACACCCTCTCGGATGTCGGCCGCGTAGTCAGTGAGTGCGGAGCCGTCGGCGTCGTCAGGCCCATCGTCCTCAGTCGGTGGGACGGCCATCCCGACGAACAGCGCGGCTGCGATGGCGAACGTCGCTGCATCGAGGAGGAACAGAGCCGTCGCGCCGGCGACGGCGATGAACACGCCGCCGAGCGCGTCGAACACCATATCGAGCCCGAGCGTCACGGTGGCGAGCGCGGAGTTCCCTCGGGAGAGCTGTCCGGTGGGGAGGATTCGGGGCACCAGCGCCGACTGAGCGGGACCCATCACCATCGTCACGAGCGAGAGCACGGGGACGGTGACGAGCAGCAGGGTCGTGGTGAGCCGGCCCATCGCCGCCGCGAGCGGGAGAACGAGGACCACCACGCCTTGCACGACCTGCGACCCGACGAGCAAGGCCTTGAGCGGCAGGCGGTCGACGACCGGTCCGGCGAACACCTGCAACACCCACGGTAGCAGTAGGAGGGCGTTGGCGACGCCGACGAGGACCGTCGAGCCGCTCAGTTCGAAGACGAGCCACAGGGCCGCGACGCTGTAGAGACTGTCGCCGGCGTTGGAGACGAATCGTCCGACGAAGAAGCGGACGAAGTCGGCGTTGCGCCGGAGCGGCGGATGGCCGTCGCTCATGGCCGCCACCTCTTGGCGGGAGCGTGCTTTCGGAGCTGTACGCGGTGTCGGTCCGTCGGGACCGACGGAACGATCCGGCCGCCGCGGGCCGGGGGTGTCGGTGACATTCGTGTGGAAGGCGCGAGAAACTGCGGCTACGCGAGAGCGTAGGGAGCGACCCGGGTGCTGCTGCTGTCCGGCCTACCGGGCGGCGCAGCGCTGGATCGGATTGAACACCGGACGACAGTGGCACCGGCGGGTCATACGACTGTACGAGAACGAGGCGGTGAGCCGCACTTAGTTCCGACGGTGCCCCGTGAAGGGATGGCACCCTACTCGTCGTCGAGCGCCTGCCACGAGAGCCGGGGGGTCCGCGCGGCGCTCGTCTGGTCGATGCGCCCCGCGGTCGTCCGCGAGGGCGCGTCTGCGAGTTCGCCGTCGCTGCTCGCCCGCGCGGCGTTGAACGCCGCGGCGAGCTGGTCGAGCGTCCGCTTCGACTCCACCTCGGTCGGTTCCGTCATCAGCGCCTCGGGGACGATCTCGGGCCACTTCGTCGTCGGCGGATGGACGCCGAAGTCGAGCATCCGCTTCGCGGCGTCGGCGGCGTCCTGTTCGCCCGCGCTCGCGACGAACTCGTGGTGGAACGGACCGAACGGCACATCGTACTCCACCTGCTCGGCGAGGTAGTTCGCGTTGAGCACGGCCTTCGCGCTGGCGTCCGAGAGTCCCTCGTCGCCGAGCCGTGCGATGTACGCGTGGGCCTTCAGGAGCACGAGCCAGTTCCCCTCGTAGCCGTGGACCTTTCCGACCGACCGCTCGGGAGTGTACCGCTCGTAGCGGCCGTTCCGCTCGCGGACGTGCGGGTCCGGAAGGAACTCCTGGAGCTCCTCGACGACGCCGACGGGACCCGCACCGGGGCCGCCCCCACCGTGTGGCGTCGCGAACGTCTTGTGGACGTTGTAATGCATCACGTCGAACCCCATGTCGCCGGGGCGGGCACGCCCGAGCAGTGCGTTGAGGTTCGCGCCGTCGTAGTAGAGCAGTCCGCCCGCGTCGTGGACCATGTCCGCGATCCTCTCGATGTCACGTTCGAACAGGCCGAGCGTGTTCGGGTTCGTCAGCATGAGCGCGGCCGTCTCCTCGGAGAGCGCGGCGTCGAGCGCCTCGATGTCGACCCGTCCCTCGTCGTCGGAGGGAAGCGACACAACGTCGTAGCCGGCCATCGCGGCGCTCGCGAAGTTCGTCCCGTGGGCAGACTCGGGAACGATGACCTCGCGCCGGTCGTCCTCTCGCGCCTCGTGGTACGCTTTCGCGATGAGGATGCCGGCGAACTCGCCGGCTGCACCCGCCGGCGGCTGGAGCGTCACCGCGTCCATCCCACCGATGGCCGCGAGCTGCTCTTGCAGCTCGTAGTACAGTTCGAGGGTCCCCTGCGCCGACCGCTCCGACCGGTCCGGATGGATCGAGGCGTTCGGGTCGGCCGCGAGGTCCTCGGTGAACTTCGGGTTGTACTTCATCGTGCAGGAGCCGAGCGGGAACGGCCCGGACTCGACGCCGTAGTTCATCTCGGAGAGCCGGGTGTAGTGGCGCGCGACCTCCGGCTCCGCGACGTCCGGCAGCTCCAGCGAATCGCGGGTGAGCTCGTCCGGCAGCTCCGAGCCGACCGCGACCTCTCGGTTCCCCTTCTCCGAGAGCAGCGGCTCGTACCGCTCTTCGTCCTCGGTCCACCGTGCCTGATCGAATCTCACGCGGACCACCCGGGACGGGTGCGGCTCGTCGGGCGAGCAGTGTGGATCGAAGATCCACAGGCCGTGCGAGCGATGCGCGGGGCGAGCGGAGCGAGTCCCGCGAGGCGAACGGGGAGGAACGACCCGTGAGCGGGCACGGCCCGCGAGCAGACGAAGCGAGCCCGACGGTGGTTCATCGCGCCACCTCCGCGAACGCCTCGACGAACCCATCGAGCGCCCGTTCGTTCGTCTCCGTCACGCACACCTGCACCGCGTGCTCGCCGACGATGTGGACGGCGTAGCCGGCTCGTTCGAGGTCGGCGGCGACGGCCGACGCCGGCTGGTCGGTCCGCGCGACGAACTCCCGGAAGTGGTGGCGGTCGTGGACCGGCGCGGCGACGCCGGAGAGCTCGTCGAGCCGCGCGGCCGTCTCGCGGGCGCGGCGCACGCAGTCGTTCGCCAGTTCGACGAGCCCGTCCGGACCGAGCGTCGCCGCATGCATCGCGGTGCGCAGCGCCACCCACGCCTGGTTCGTGCAGATGTTCGAGGTCGCCCGCTCCCGGCGGATGTGCTGTTCTCGCGTTTGCAGCGTGAGCGTGTACGCGCGCCGGCCCGTGTCGTCCTCGCCGACGCCGACGAGTCGGCCGGGTACCTGCCGGAGATACGACTCGCGGCAGGCGAAGATGCCGAGCCCGAAGCCGTACGCTGCGGGCAGCCCGAGCGCGCTCCCGTCGCCGACGACCACGTCGGCGCCGACAGTCGCCGGCTCCTCGAGCAGCGCGAGCGCGACGACGTCCGTCCCGAGCGCGAACAGCGCGTCGTTCTCGTCCGCCATGTCACCGACGGTGCCGAGCTGCTCCTCGATGGTGCCGCGCACCGTGGGGTTCTCCGCATACACCATCGCCGTCTCCTCGTCGACGAGCTCGCGGAGCGCGCCGACGTCGACGTTGGCGTCGTCGGTCGGATACGTCTCGACGGTCAGCTCGGAGCCGACGAGGTAGCTGTCGAGTACCTCGCGGCGCCCTTCATGGAGCAGTTCGGGGACGAGCACGCGCGTCCCGGAGACGGACCGGACGCGGTCGGCGAGCGTCGCCGCCTCTCCGAGCGCTGTCGCCGCGTCGTACATCGAGCAGTTCGCCACGTCGAGCCCCGTCAGCTCGGCGAGCATCGACTGGAACTCGAACAGCGCCTGCAGGAACCCCTGTGCGACCTCCGGCTGGTACTGCGTGTAGGAGGTGAGGAACTCCGAGCGGTCAGCGAGATGGTCGACGACCGACGGGACGTAGTGGTCGTAGTGGCCGCGACCGAGGAACTCGACGAGATCCTCGTTCCGGTCGAGCGCTCGGGTCACCTCGGACCTGATCGCCCGCTCGGACCGCGCTGGAATCCCGAACTCCCCGTCGAACCGGACGGGATCCGGGATGTCGAACAGCGCCTCCTCGTCGTCGACGCCGACGGCGCCGAGCATCGCCGCGGTCTCCTCGGGCGTGTGCGGTGCGTACGGGCTCCCAGTCACGGGAATCCTCCGTCCTCGAAGCGAGACATGTGGTTGTGCCTCCTTGCGACTCGTCGGTAATGATACCCGCGGTTCGGGACACCACGGGGGCGCACACACCACTCGTTGTGGGCGAGCCGATGCCCACGTTCGTGTCACGTTCGGGCACTATTTGCGCCGGGTAGGGGTACTCGTTCGGCCCTTGTCGGGTCACCGAGGACGCGACCGACTACGCCCCCTCGCGCCACTCGGGGAACGCCTCCTCACGGTCCCACGCGTGCTCGCGGTCCTCGTGTTCCTCGGCGAGGTCGACCCGCTGGATGCGCTCGCTCGGCGTCCGGGGGAACGACTCCACGAACTCGACGTATCGGGGTACCTTGTAGGCGGCCAGCGTCGATGCGACCTGCGTGACCACGTCCCGTTCCGTCACGTCGGCCCCGTCGGCCCGCTTCACGAGCGCCTTCACGGTCTCGCCCCGCACGCCGTCCGGTACCGGAATCACTGCGGAGGCCGCCACGCCCGGTAGCTCGTCGATGACGTCCTCCACCTCGCGTGCGGAGATGTTCTGGCCGCTCCGGCGGATCATGAACTTCTTCCGGTCCACGTAGTAGAGGTAGCCGTCCTCGTCGCGGCGCACGACGTCGCCCGAATAGAGCCAGCCGTCCCGCAGCGTCTCCGCCGTCTTCTCCGGGAGCTCTCGGTAGCCGTCCATCGCGCCGACGGCCGACCGGACGAGTTCACCCGTCTCCCCGGTGGGGACCGGCTCGCCGTCGTCGTCGAGTACGCGTGCCTCGTGGCCGAGATCGGGGAACATCGGCTTCCCGATGGCGCCGTGGCGGACCCGCTCGCGGTTCGGGTGGTTCAACACGACCATCGGGTGTTCGGTCTGCGAGTACGCCTGCACGACGTCGACGCCGAGCCGGTCGGCGAACGGCTCCCACGCCTCAGTGCTGATTGGCCCGACAGCGAGTTCGAGGTCGGTGTCGGGGATCGGTTCGTCCTCGTAGGCGGCGAGCAGCATCTTCGGGACGCCGCCGAGGATGTTGAACGACGTGACGCCGTAGCGTCGGACGTGCTCGAAGAACGCCGACGCGGAGAAGCGGTCCGCGAGGACGTACTCCGTCCCCGAGAGCGCGGAGCCGAGCAGCGAGTAACACTGCGCGTTCGCGTGGAACAGCGGGAACGGGTTGTAGTTCACGTCGTCGTCGGGGAGCGGCGCCGCACGGAGGCTGACCGCCGCGAGCAGGAACGCCTCGTTCGACAGCACGGCCGGCTTCGGTAGCCCCGTCGTCCCCGAGGTGTACAGGATCGCGACCGGGTCGTCGCTGTCGCGGTCGACCGTCGGCGCGTCCCCCGACAGGTCGCTCCGGCGGTGGGTGTCGGCGCCGTCGAAGGCGCGGAACTCCGGGGGGTCCCCGTTTCCGTCGTCGTCCTCGCGCCGTGTCACACCCTGCTCGTCGAGGACGACGACGTCACTGACGGGACTCTCCGCGAGCGTCTCGTCGAGGACGTCGAAGAACCCATCGTCGCGCTCGACGAGCACCGTCGAGACGTCAGCGGTGTCGAACGCGTGGGCCGCCTCCCGGGGCTTGTAGTGCCAGTTGATCGGCGTCTGGACGGCACCGATCCGGGCGCACGCGGCGATGGCGACGACGTATTCGATACCGTTGTGGAGATACAGTCCCACGCGGTCACCTTCCGCGACGCCGACCGAATCGAGCGCGCCGGCGAGCGACTCGGCCCGCGTTGCGAGTTCGTCGAACGTCACCGTCTCGCCGGTCGTTGCGTCCGTCGCGAACTGATCGTCCGGCCACAGCGCCGCCGCGGCCGAGAACGCCTCGGCGACGGTGTCGGCGTCCCGTATCGCCGGCTCGAACTCGTCGGTGACGACGTCGTAGCGGAACCCTTCGTCCATACCCCGCGGTGCGATGGACGAAGTAAAAACGTTCGCGCATAGCCCGCGTGCCGGATGCGTTCGCCGCGGCGCCGCCCGGTTGCGGGTTTCGCCCGCGCCTACTCCGTCTGGTCGCGGTAGGCGTCCGGCGAGAGCAGGTCCTCGAGTTCGCCCTCGTCGGCGAGGTCGAGCTCCAGCATCCAGCCGTCACCGAACGGGTCCTCGTTGACGAGTTCCGGCTCGTCGGCGAGGCGGTCGTTGACGGCCGTCACTTCACCGGAGATGGGCGCGTACAGGTCGGAGACGGCTTTGATCGACTCGACCACGCCGAACTCCTCGCCCGCGGCGAACTCGTCGCCGACGTTGGGAAGTTCGACGAACACCACGTCGCCGAGCTCGTCCTGTGCGAAGTCGGTGATGCCAACGCGGACCGCGCCGTTCGGGCGGGCCCACTCGTGGGTCTCTCTGTACCGGCAGTCGTCGTGGATGTCGAAGCTCATGGTTCGTAGAACGGAAGCGTCTGGACGCGGGCGTTCTTCTGGTTCCCCCGAACGACCACCCGCAGGTTCGTCCCGGGGCCGGCGTACTCGACCGGGATGTACCCCATCCCGATCGGCTCGTCGAGTGTCGGGCTCATCGTCCCCGACGTGACCTCGCCGACGACGCGGTTCTCCGTGTTGACGATGTCGTAGCCGTGCCGTGGCACCCCCCGCTCCGTGAGCCGGAAGCCGGTGAACCGCTCCTCGACGCCGGCCTCCCGCTGGGCGGCGAGCGCGTCCCGGCCGACGAACTCTGTGTCGAGGTCGACCGCGAAGCCGATGTCCGCCTCGAACGGCGTGCGCGGGTTAGAGTCGACGTCGAAGTCCTGTCCGGAGAGGAGGAAGCCGGCCTCGATGCGGAGCGTATCCCGGGCGCCGAGCCCGCACGGCTGGACCTCGGCGCCGGCCTGTTCGACGTCGCAAATCGCCTCCCAGACGGCTTTCGCGTCCGTCGCCGAGAGGAGGAGTTCGACGCCGTCCTCGCCGGTGTAGCCGGTCCGCGCGACGAGACAGTCGACGCCGGCGACGCTCGCCTCGCGGACGGTGAACCGGTTGAGGTCCGCGAGCGGCGCGTCCGAGAGCGCCGTCGCCGTCTCCACCGCGTCGGGGCCCTGGAGCGCGAACATCGCGTACTCGTCGGTGGCGTTCTCGACGACGGCGTCGAGCCCCCACTCGTCGCGGTGCTCGGTCCACCGGTCGAAGACCGCATCGTCGCCACCCGCGTTCGGCACGAACAGGTACGTCTCCCCGTCGGGGAGCAGGTAGACGACGGTGTCGTCGATCATCTCGCCGGATTCGTTCGTAATCGCGGCGTACTGTGCGTCGCCCGCCGAGAGCGCGGCGACGTCGTTCGTCGTCAGCCGGTTCATCAGGGCCGTCGCGCCCGGGCCGGACACCTCGATCTCGCCCATGTGCGAGACGTCGAAGAGCCCGGCCGACGAGCGGACGGCCTCGTGTTCGACCCGGATGCCGTCGAACTCGACCGGCATGTCCCAGCCGCCGAACTCGGTGAACTTCGCGCCGCGTTCGGCGTGGAGCTCGCGCAACGGCGGCGTCCGAAGGGCCATGTTCGGACCCTCTCGCGGCGGGCGTTAATACGTTCGGTTCTCGCGCAGTCCGTGGGGGTCGGACGCGCCCCGCGGGCGGTCAGGACTCGTGTGGCGGCTCGTCGCGGTGGTCGTCCGGGTTCTCCTGTTCGCGGGCCGATTCGTGTGTCTCCTCGTCCGCGGTCGGCTCCTTCCGGTCGTCGTCAAGCGCCTCCTCGCGGGCGCGCTCCGCGTCCGCTCGGTCCTCCGTGCGCTCGGTCCCCTCGTCCGTGTCCTCGTTGTCGCGGCTCATCGCAACGGCGCGGTCCGGCCTCGCCACTGAAGACGTCCGTGGCCGACCGACACCGGTATCGGTCGCGGCACCGAGACGGCGGTATGAATGAGTCGCCCGCTCGTGTCGGTCTGTTCGTCGACGGGCCGAACGTGTTCCGCGAGGAGTTCGACGTGGACCTGGACGACATCCGTGAGGCGGCCGCCGCGGAGGGTCGGCTCGCGGTGAAGCGGCTGTATCTCGACGAGGGCGCGCCGCCGGAGCTCGTCCGGGCTGCCGAGGCCCGCGGCTTCGAGGTGACGGTGACGAGCGGCGACGTGGACGTGAAGCTCGCCGTCGACGCGACGGAGTTCGTCGTCGCTGGCGGGCTGGAGACGCTCGTCGTCGTCTCGCGGGACACGGATTTCAAGCCCGCTATCGAGGTGGCGAACCGTCACGGGCTCCGGACGGTCGCCGTCGCGCCGGGGGAACACGGCCGCTCCGACGCGCTGAGCAACGCCGCACACGGCCGGCTGACGCTGGACTCGGCGGAGTAGCCTCGTCGTCACCCCTGGCCTCGGGCGACGACGCTACGCTTTTCACCCGGTCGGCGTATGTGTCCCCGTGGCTTCGCTCCCGACGCCTCGCGTCGCGGTCGGCGGCGGCTCCGCGGTGCGCCGCTCGCTCGCTGTCCCAGCACTGTCGACGCTAGCCGCGAGTGGCACGCGCGCAACGGGCAACGACCTCGGCTACGAGGAGACGCTGTGCTACGCTCGTTGGTCGACGTCGGTCGACTCGCTGGCAACGACACGACGGGGTTCGGCTCCTCGCTACGGGTGTGTACGATAGATGGTCGGAGCTGTCTTCCCCGATTCGCCGGCCATCGCTGTCCTCGTAATTCTCGTCTCGACGGGGATCATCTGGATCGGAAGCGGCTGGCTGGAGTCGTCTGCGGAACAGCTGTCGGCGCACTATCAACTCCCGTCGGTCGTCCAGGGGTCCGTGGTGGTCGCCATCGGCTCCAGCTTCCCCGAGCTGGCGAGCGTCGTGTTCACCGCGCTCGCGGGGTCGTTCAGCATGGGTACCGGTGCTATCGTCGGCTCGGCGATCTTCAACATCCTGGTGATACCCGCGGTGTCGGGCATCCTCTCCGAGGAGCAACTCGAAGCCGATAGAACGCTCGTGTACAAAGAGGCGCAGTTCTACATGATCGCCGTCTCCGCACTCGTCATCACCTTCTCGCTCGCGGTCATCTACTTCCCGGTCGGAGCGCCCGACGAACTCGGGGGGGAGCTGACGCGCTCGCTCGCGACCATCCCGCTCGGACTCTACGGGTTGTACCTCTTCATCCAGTGGCAGGACGTGAGCGACTACGAGGGGGTGGAGGCGGCCGATGAGATCGACGTGCTCCGCAACTGGGGTCTGCTCGCCCTCGGGCTGCTCACCATCCTCGTCAGCGTCGAGCAGTTGGTCGGCGCACTCGAGACCATCAACGCCGCGTTCGGCGTTCCGGAGTTCTTCGCCGGGGTGACGATTCTCGCTGCCGCGACGAGTCTCCCCGATGCGATTGTGAGCGTCCGGACGGCCCGTGCCGGAAAGGGGCTGACGAGCCTCGGGAACGTCTTCGGGTCGAACACCTTCGATCTGCTCGTCGCTATTCCCGTGGGGGTTCTCATCGTCGGCACCGCGACGGTGTCCTTCGCGGTCGCAGCGCCGATGTTCGGCGTGTTGACGCTGGCGACGATACTCCTGTTCACTCTCCTTCGGACGGACCTCACCCTGACGGACGCCGAGTCGTCGGTCTTGCTTCTGGCATACGTCGTGTTCATCGCCTGGGTCGTGGGAGAGACGGTCGGCGTTACGAATCTGCTCGTCGGTTCCTAGCCGTCCCCGAAGCCGGGCGTCACGGCGCTGTTTGGACGGCCCGTAGGCAGCAGGCACGACGGGTGACGGCGAACGATGCTCCCGAAGGGCAGGGTTTTCCTCCCGCACGCCGGAGACGGAGGCATGGAACCCATCCTCGACAACCATCTCCACCTCGACCCGGTGAACGGGCGCGGCGCCGAGGCCGCCGCCGAGTTCGCGCGGGCCGGTGGGACGCATCTGCTCGTGTTGAACAAGCCGTCGTGGTCGCTCGTCGGCGAGGTCGAGGGCCCCGACGGCTTCCGCGAGGCCTTCGAGCTGACGGTCGACGTGACGGCGGAAGCGGACGACCACCTTCCGGGCCGCGCGTGGCCCGTCCTCGGCGTCCATCCGGCGCTGATTTCGAAGCTCACGGAACGGGGCTATACGCCCGAGGAGGCCCGCGAGCTGATGTGTACGGGCCTCGACGTCGCGGCGGAGTTCGTCGCCGACGGTCCCGCAGTCGCCATCAAGTCCGGGCGGCCCCACTACGACGTGGACGGGGCGGTGTGGGACGCCTCGAACGCGGTGATGCGTCACGCGTTCGGGCTCGGCGCGGAGGTCGGCTGTCCCGTCCAGCTCCACACGGAGGGCGGGGACGACTTCACCGAGGTCGCCGCGTGGGCCGAGGAAGAGGGACTCCCTGCCGGACAGGTGGTGAAACACTACTCCGAGGGCCCGGTCGCCGGGCCGGTGCCGAGCGTCATCGCACGAAAGGACGGACTCGAAGCGGCCGCCGAATCCGGTGAGCCGTTCCTGATGGAGACGGACTTCATCGACGACCCGGACCGTCCGGGTGCCGTCCTCGGACCGAAAACCGTCCCGCGACGGGTCGCGTGGCTCCGCGAGCAGGGGTACGAGGAGGCGGTTCACCGGGCACACGTTGAGACCCCTGCTGCAGTGTACGGAATCGACACGGAGCGGACGCTCGATTGAGGGCGGTCGCTCGGCCTGATGACGCTCGGTTGAGAGCCATCGTTTCACCGACGACTCCCTGAAGCGACGAACCCCACCGAAACCGCCTCTCACACCCCCAGAAGGCATATACCGGAACCGCCGAAACGAGCGGACATGTCACCGCCCTCCACGCCCGCCGTCGGAATCGGGTCGGACGCGGTCGCCATCCCCGGCGAACACGTCCTGTTCCGCAACGACGGCCGGACGCCGACCGAGTTGCGGGTCGTCCGGCGGCGCGACGGCCGCGTCGAGTCCGACCGGCTCGGCCTCGCTCCCGGCGACAGCACGACGCTCCCGGTGCCGCGCGGCAGCGGCGCAGTCACCGTCGAGGTGCACGGCCCTGACTCGACTGCGACCACCGCGTTCACGCCCGGGGAGTCGCCCCCGCTGTTCGTCTACCGGGACGGTGCGACCGTCGTCGTTCGCGACTGATTTTTCACCCCGCCGACCCTCGGGTCGGCTATGAAGGAATCGGGGTTCAAGGAAGTCACGCGGGTCGCGGCCGCGCAGGAGCGACTGCTCGATGCGGTGACGCCGGTCGAGTCAACGCAGTCGTTGCCGCTGCTCTCGGCTGACGGACGCGTGCTCGCCGAGACGGTCGCCGCCGCGCGCAACGTTCCACATTACCCGCGTGCGGCGATGGACGGCTACGCCGTCCGCGCGCAGGACACGTTCGGCGCGTCGAGCCGGTCGCCGGCGGTGTTGCGTGAACGCGAGCGTGAGGAATCGGTCGTGCCGGAAGCGGCGACGCCGGTCCACACCGGGAGCGAACTGCCCGACGGCGCGGACGCCGTCGTGATGGTCGAGGAGACGGAACGGGTCGCCGGCGAGGTCGAGGTGCTCGACGCCGTCGGCGAAGGAGAGAACGTCGCACCGCCCGGCGAGGACGTCGAGGCTGGCCAACCGCTGTACGACGCAGGCCACCAGCTCCGCCCCTCGGACGTCGGGCTGCTGAAGTCGACCGGCGTGACCGAAGTCGACTGCTACGACCGGCCGAGCGTCGGCGTCGTCCCGACGGGCGAGGAACTCGTACAGGCTAATCCCGAGCCGGGCGAGATCATCGAGACGAACGGGCTCACCGTCTCCCGGCTGGTCGAGCGGTGGGGCGGTGCGGCGACGTACCGGGACGTGGTCACCGACGACGCGGCCGCGCTGCGGGCGGCCATCCAGCGTGACCTGACGAAGGACCTCGTCGTCACGACCGGCGGCTCTTCGGTCGGGGAACGAGACCTTATCCCGGACGTGGTCGACGAGCTGGGCGAACTGCTCGTCCACGGCGTCGCGCTGAAGCCGGGCCATCCTTGCGCGCTCGGCGTCGTCGAGGGGACGCCGGTGTTGATGCTGCCGGGCTACCCGGTCGCGTGTATCGTCAACGCGGTGCAGTTCCTGCGACCGGCGCTGAAGGCGGCGGGACGGATGCCCCGCGAGCCGTTCCCGACGGTCGAGGCGCGGCTGACCCGGAAGATCGCTTCGTCGCCCGGCGAGCGGACGTTCGTGCGGGTGTCGCTCGCCGAGTCCGACGGGGATGCGGCCCCCGACCTCGATGCGACGCCGACCCGCGCGTCCGGCTCCGGCGTCCTCTCGTCGGTCGCGCTCGCCGACGGCTGGGTCGTCGTCGAGGAGGACAGCGAGGGGATCGCGGAGAGTGCAATCGTCACCGTGGAAAACTGGGAGTACCATGTCTGACTACGTAGAGATGTTCCGACTCGCTCGCTACGCTCGCTGCGTGAGGCTGCAACTCCCCTCATCGGTCACGCGAGGTGAGCTCGCGTGACCGACCGGAAGGAGTTCCGCGACCTCGCGCCGCCCGAGGCGGCCCACGAGGCCATCGACTCGCTCGACCTCTCGCCGGCCCCGGAAACGGTGCCGCTCGCGGAGGCGCGCGGCCGTGTCCTCGCGGAACGGCTCGACGCGGACCTCGACGTGCCGGGGTTCGACCGTGCCAGCGTCGACGGCTACGCTCTTCGCGCGAGCGACACCTTCGGCGCGGACGAGGCCGACCCCGCTCGGCTCGACCTCGTGGGCGAGGTCCACGCCGGCGAGGTGCCCGAGGTGACCGTCGGCGACGGCGAGTGCGCCGAGATATCCACCGGCGCGGTCGTCCCGGACGGCGCCGACGCGGTGGTGATGGTCGAACGAACGGACGTCGATGACGGCGACGTGCTCGTCCGCACGTCGCTCGCGCCCGGCGACCGCATCATGTTCGCTGGCGCTGACGTGGCCGCGGGCGAGCGCGCGCTCGGTCCGGGGACGGAGCTCACGGCCCGCGAGATCGGGCTGCTGTCCGCGCTCGGGGTCGACGAGGTGCCCGTCCGGGGGCAACCGACCGTCGGCATCGTCTCCACCGGCGACGAGCTCGTGCGTCCGGGCGAGTCGCTCCACAGCGAGGCCGGGCAGATCTACGACGTGAACAGCTACACGGTCGCCGCGGGCGTAGCGGAGGCGGGTGGCGAGCCGGTGTTGTACGAACACGCGGGCGACGACCGCGCGGAGATGGAGCGGGTGTTGCGCGAAGCCGCCCAGGAGTGCGACCTCGTGCTCTCCTCGGGGTCGACCTCGGCGAGCGCCGTCGACGTCATCTATCGTGTCATCGAGGAGCGGGGCGAACTGTTGCTCCATGGCGTCGCGGTCAAGCCGGGAAAGCCGATGCTCGTCGGCACGCTCGGCGGGAGCGCGTACGTCGGGCTTCCGGGCTACCCGGTCAGCGCGCTCACCATCTTCCGGACGTTCGTCGCGCCCGCCATCCGGCGGGCCGCGGGGGTTCCGGAGCCGGAGCGGGCAACCGTCGAGGGGGAGATGGCCGTCGAGGAGCGGTATGCCGAGGGGCGGCTGCGCTACATGCCCGCCGGGCTCGTGGAAGATGGCGACGGGAACACGCTCGTCTATCCCGTGGACAAGGGGTCGGGGGCGACCACGTCGCTCGTCGAGGCCGACGGCGTCGTCGCCGTCCCACCCGACACCGAGTATCTCGGGCGCGGCGAGCGCGTCGAGGTGCAGCTCTTCTCTCCCGACGTGCGTCCGCCGACGCTGTTCGGCGTCGGCGAGGACGACCCCGCGCTGGC
>ENA-ORDC01001839-ORDC01001839.1-marine-metagenome-genome-assembly--contig:-NODE-1839-length-14476-cov-6.904021_pt1 | contig 14476 bp, 16 predicted proteins | sample MGYA00237783_ERZ508515 | MGnify/ENA primary metagenome ERZ508515 (study PRJEB26186, sample SAMN06268792) | marine metagenome | isolation source: Eden Landing Ponds, San Francisco, CA, USA | place... | reverse complement strand
CGCGGGAACATCGAAATCGACGTATACTGGCATGGGTTGGATCACCTCCTGCACGTGGGCTCACACTCCCCCGCCGTCGGGACCGTCCCAGGCGGGTCGGCCCCGGCGTCGCCCCGGAGATCGAGGCGCCGCGAAAGTCCTAGATGGCTAGGAGTATCATCAACCCCGTGCAGGCTGTACCCGAACCTGGTCCGGCAGACGTAAAAGCGCTTTCGAAGGCTTCTGCCCGTGGGACCTGCCCACACGCGGCGCAAGCCGTCCGGTCTCCCCCGGACCGGTGCATCCTTTTGGGCCCCCGTCGTGCCTACTGATATGATCGAGGGGCTGGTCACGTCGCTGCGCGCCGAAGCGACGGCCGTCGACGAGCGACGGCTGCTCGTCCTTACCGGGGACGAGACGCGGACCCGGGATGCGGCCGCCGACGCGATCGGGGCCATCGACGTCGAGCACTCGGCAGTCACGGTCGTCGGCCCCGACGCGTTCCTCCCCGGCGAACACGTCGAAACGGTCCACGCCGACCGGCTGCTCGGCCAAACTCGTGACGTGATCGTCCTCGACTGCCAGGCGCGCTGTGATCCCAACGCGCTCGGACAGGTTGTCGGTGCTGTCGACGGCGGTGGCCTGCTCGTGGTGCTTGCGCCGCCGCTCGCGACCTGGCCCGACAGCCGTGACGACTTCGACGCGACACTGGCCGTCCCACCGTTCGACGTCGCCGACGTGACTGGGCACTTCCGGCGACGACTCGTCGAGACCCTCCGCGCCCATTCCGGCATCGCGATCGTCGACGTCGACAGCGGGACGGTCGAACGCGACGGACTGACCGACCCTGCCCCTCGCCTGAAGCGCGCCGTTCCCGAGGCCCCCGACGATCACGCGTTCCCGGCCGCGGCCTACGCCTGCTGTCTGACCGGCGATCAGATGGCGGCCGTCCGGACGCTCGAACGCCTCCACAACTCCCAGCAGGCCGTCGTCGTCGAGGCCGATCGAGGTCGCGGGAAATCGAGTGCGGCCGGGCTGGCCGCCGGCAGTCTCGCGCTCGCTGGCAACGATGTTCTTGTCACGGCTTCGGCGTATCGCAACGCTGGGGAGGTGTTCGCCCGCGCCAGAGAGTTGTTCGAGGACCGCCGAACGACTGTCGAGACCGACAGCGACGACCGGCCACGCGAGATCCGCACCGCGGACGGGGGGATCGAGTTCCGCACACCGACAGCTGCGGCGGAGCAAGCAGCGTCCGCGGACGTCGTCTTCGTCGACGAGGCGGCGAGTCTCCCGGTCGACCTCCTCTCGCGGTATCTGGACGCGCCCGCGGTCGCCTTCACGAGCACAGTCCGCGGGTACGAGGGGGCAGGCCGGGGGTTCGACGTCCGGTTTCGCGACCGCCTCGACGACTCGGACTTCGAGGTAACTGAGCGGACGATGGACGAACCGATCCGCTACGCTGCGGGCGATCCGATCGAAGTCTGGGCGTTCCGGGCGCTGTTGCTCGACGCGCGCCCACCAGTCGAGCAACTGATTGCCAACGCAACGCCCGGATCCGTGACCTACCGGCGGCTCGAACCGGAGCATCTCCTCGCAGACGAGCACCTGCTCCGGGAAGTCTTTGGTCTGCTCGTCGTCGCCCATTACCGGACGGAGCCCGCCGACCTCGCCAGGCTGCTCGACGCGCCGAACGTCACCGTTCGAGCGCTCACTTACGACGGCCACGTCGTCTCGGTGGCCCTGCTGGCCCGCGAGGGAGCGCTGCCGGCCGAGCGCCGGGCCGAGATGTACGAGGGGGGCCGCATTGCGGGGAACATGATCCCCGACGTCCTGACGAGCCAACTCCGGGACGAGGCGGCCGGCACTCCCGTCGGCCAGCGCGTCATGCGAATCGCCACTCACGACGCCGTCCGAGAACGGGGACTGGGTTCGCAACTGCTCGCCGAGATCGCGGACGAGTTCGACGACGACGTGGACTGGCTGGGAACCGGGTACGGCGCGACCCCGAAGCTAGTGCACTTCTGGGCGCAGAACGGCTACCGGTCGGTCCACCTCTCGACCTCGCGAAACGAGCGCAGCGGCGAGCACTCGGCGATCATGCTCAGGCCGACCTCGGACGCCGGCGAGGAACTGCTCGATCGTCACACCGAGTGGTTCCTGGATCGCATCGAGGGGATGCTGGCCGATCCGCTCTCCGCCCTCGTTCCCGACGTCGTGCGGGCCGTCCTCCGGACCGTCGACGGCACGCCAGCCCTCGATCTCGCCGATTTCGAGTGGCGCGTGCTCGCCGGCTCTCCCCACGGGGCCGGACTGTACGACACGGCTCCCGGGGCCTTCGGGAAACTGGCGCTGTGGTACTTCTCCGGGTCGCGTGATGAACCGGAACTCACGGATCGCCAGGAGCGATTGTTGGTCATGAAAGCCCTTCAGCACCGACCGTGGAACGCCGTGACTGACCGGCTCGAGTTTCACTCCCGACGGGAGTGTATGCGCACGTTGGGCGCTGCTGTCGGGTTGTTGGTCGAAGCCTCCGGCAACGACGTGGCACAGTCCGAGCGCGATCGATTCGGGTGACGTGGGACGGATGAGGCGAAACAGCTACCCAGTCAGTACGTTTTTCTCAGTCGATCGGCTAGCGGTGATATTGATGGACGGCGCGATTGACCGGGTAATTTTCCGAGCGACCGATAGATTGCTCCGTGCTCACGGGTATGCGGATCTGCCGATCGAACATCTCCTCCAGGACACGCTCGAGTCCCTGCTGGGATGGACACCGGGGGTCGACGTGTGAGCCTGATCAAAGGCCAGTCTGAACTGGAATTGACGGAGGGGAGCATCGTCAAGCCCCTGTTTTATCTTTCCTTGCCGATCGTGGTGACGAACCTGCTCCAGGTGGCCTACAACATCGCCGATACGTTCTGGCTGGCGGGCGTCTCGACGGACGCCGTGGCGGGGATCACGTTCGCGTTCCCGATGGTCTTCCTGCTCATCTCGTTCGGCATGGGGCTCTCGGTGGCTGGCAGCGTCCTCGTCGCCCAGCACTTCGGGGCCGAGGAACGCGGGAAAGCCGAGTACGCGGCGTCCCAGACCGTCGTCTGGGCACTCGCCGGCTCGGCGTTGTTGGGCGTCCTCGCCTTTCCCGTCGTCGGGCCGCTGATCGAATTCTTCGGCGCTTCTCCGAACGTCCTGGAAGGTGCGCGGGCCTACATGCAGGTCATCGCGCTCGGGCTGCCGCTCATGTTCGGCTTCTTCGTGTTCATCGCGCTGATGCGCGGGTCCGGCGATACGATCACGCCCATGATCGTCATGTTCGGGACCGTCGTCCTGAACATCGCGCTGGACCCGTTCCTGATCTACGGCTGGACCTTGGTCGAGAACGCGCCACTCGTCGGGACGATCGCCTTCCCGGAACTCGGCATCCAGGGTGCGGCGATCGCGACGGTCTTCTCCCGTGGACTTGCGACGATCGTCGGACTGGCGATCATGTTCTCGGGCCGTCGTGGCGTCCGGATCAACTTGCGATCGATGGTGCCGAATCTGGGGTACCTGCGGACGCTGTTGCGGGTCGGTCTGCCGGCGAGCGTCGAGAGTACCGGCCGGGCGCTGTCGGTCAACGCCATGCTGATCGTCGTCGGCTTCTTCGCCGATCCGGTCGTCGCTGCCTTCGGCATCGGGACGCGCGTGTTCTCGGTGATCTTCCTGCCGGCGATCGCCGTCGGCCGCGGCGTCGAGACGATGACCGGCCAGAACATCGGCGCGGGCAAACCCGAACGGGCCGGGATGGCCGCCCGGGCGGCCGCAAAGGGGATGTTCGCCATTCTGTCGGTACTCGGGCTGCTCATTTTCCTTGTCCCGCGCCCGATCGTCGCGCCACTCTCACCGAGCGCCGAGGTGACGGCTATCGGCGTCGAGTTCATGCGCTACACCGCCCTCTCCTTTGGGTTCATCGGCATTCTTCGGGCGTTCTCGGGCAGTTTCCGCGGGGCCGGCAAGACACTGATCGCCGCGGCCATCGCCGTCCTGACGCTGGGCGTGATCCGGCTCTCGATCGCCTTCGTCGCCTCCCAGTACTGGCTTGGCGTCCAGGGGATCTGGGTCGCCTTCTCCGTCTCGAACGTCGCCGGCGCGATCATCGCCTGGCTGTGGTATCGGCGTGGAACGTGGCGCGACGGTGACGTCCGGGAGACGCCTGGTTCGGGACCGAGTGGGGCTGTTGAGGCTGATCCCGACCCGACGGTGGGCGACGATTGACCGGACGCGAACCGAAACCTACTCCCTCTGGAATATCCGATGTCTTGGTAGCAATGGCCGATTCACCCAAAGAGGGCCTCCGGAGCGCGGAGGTCACCGAGGGGGCCGACCGCGCGCCCCACCGATCGCTGTTCCGCGCGGCTGGACTGAGCGACGAGGAGATCCACAATCCCCACATCGGGATCGCCAACTCCTGGAACGAGATTGTCCCCGGGCACGTCCACTTAGACGAACTCGCCGAATACGTCAAGGAGGGCGTCAGGGAAGCGGGCGGCACACCGCTCGAATTCAACACCATCGCCGTCGACGACGGCATCGCGATGGGCCACGACGGGATGCGCTCCTCGCTGCCCTCCCGGGAGGTCATCGCCGACTCGGTCGAACTCATGGCCAACGCCCACCAGTTCGACGGGATCGTCGCGCTCGCGTCCTGCGACAAGATCGTCCCTGGCATGTTGATGGCGATCGCCCGCCTGGATATCCCGGCGATCGTCGTCACCGGCGGGCACATGGCCGCCGGCGAGTACGACGACGAACCGGCCGACCTCGTCACCGTCTTCGAGGGGGTCAGCCAGTACGAAGAGGGCGAGATGACCGACGACGAACTCTACGAACTCGAATGTAATGCCTGCCCCGGTGAGGGGTCCTGTGCGGGCATGTTCACCGCGAACACGATGGCCTGCGTCACCGAGACGCTCGGGCTCTCCTGGACGGAGTGTGCGACCTACGGCGCGACCGACGAGCGCAAGTTCGAGATCGCCCGGGAGTCCGGCGAGCAGATCCTCGATCTCGTTCACAAGGACGTCCGCCCCTCCGACTTCCTGACGCGAGAGGCCTTCGAGAACGCCGTCGCCGTCGACCTGGCCCTCGGCGGGTCGACCAACACCATGCTGCACATTCCCGCCATCGCCCAGGAGGCTGGTCTGGACATCACGCTCACGGACTTCGAGGAGATCGCAGCACGTACTCCCCACCTCGCGCACATGAGCCCCGCCGGCCCCTGGCGGATGGAACACCTCCGGGACGACGGCGGATTACCCGCACTCTACCAGCGTATCGACGACCTCTTGCATCTTGATCGGCCGACCGTCGACGAGACGACTATCGGCGAACGCATGGAAGCGGGCGACGAACCGGGTGAGGTTATCCAGCCCCGCGAGGATCCGGTCCACGAGGAGGGCGGGCTGTCCGTGCTGCGCGGGAATCTCGCGCCCGAGGGCGGGGTCGTGAAGTCCGGCGCGATGGACGAGGACATGCACCAGTTCGAAGGTCGCGCACGCGTCTTCGAGTCCCAGCAGGCCATGCTCGACGCCTACGACGACGGCGAGATCGAGCCCGGCGACTTCGTCGTCATCCGCTATGAGGGGCCGAAGGGCGGTCCCGGCATGCCCGAGATGCTCGAACCGACCTCGAAGATCAGCGGCTCGCCCCGGTTGTCGGGCGAGGTCGCACTGCTGACCGACGGGCGGTTCTCCGGCGGGACCCGCGGCGCGGCCATCGGCCACGTCAGCCCCGAGGCGGCCGCCGGCGGGCCGATCGCGCTCGTCGAAGAGGGAGACATCATCCGGATCGACGTCGACGAGGGCGTGCTTTCCCTCGAGGTCTCGGACGAGGAACTCCGCGAGCGAGCGGCCGAGTGGGAACCGCCGGAACTCGACGCGACCGGGAATCTCGAACGCTTCGCCGCCCTGGCGACGAGCGCGGCGACCGGCGGCGTGCTGGAAGTGCCCGATCTGCCGACGCCGTCGATCCAGGTGCCCGACGTCGGGTCGGAACCGGCCAGCGCCGACGACTAGAACCCGTCTTCCCATCGGAAGACGCCGTTTCGCTGGATCCTTTCTCTGTACGGTCTTTTTAGAACTAGTTTCGAGATGTGCCGAAGACTTACTATACCTCAACGTAAAGCATACGTATATGTCCAACGCGAGTGCCGCGGCCGGCGACGATGAACCGGAGACGGTGCAGATCAACCTCCGGCTCAGCGAGGCGTTCCTCGAGGACATCGACGCGACCTGGAAGGAAGAGGGGTTCAACTCCCGCAGCGAGTTCCTTCGGTACGCCGCTCGCGACGCGGTGAAACATCCGGCGTTCTCCCGGAAGGGGTGGAAACAGATCGCGGCGAGCGAACACGAGTTGCGGTCCGGAGACGCGGAACTCGTCTCACGTGACGAGGTGTTAGAGATGATGGAGCAGGAAACCGATGACGAGTGACGGTGACTGGACCTGGGCGTTTACATCGCAAGCCGCCGATCAGTTCGACAACCTCGAGGCACACGTACAGGATCGAATCGTCTCGAAACTCGACGAAGTCGTCGACTCGGAGTGGCGTGATCCCGACGACTTTCTCGAACCGCTCACCGGCGGGCCGTTCTCGAAACTCCGCGTCGGGCAGTACCGTTTGGCCTGCGTGCTTGACTGGGAGCAGTTCGTCCTCGAAGTCCATCGGATCGAACATCGGAGCGGTGCGTACACCGCCGACGACTAGAAGCCGTCTTCCCACCGGAAGACGCCGTTCCGCTGAATGACTTCACCGTCGACCGACAGCGTCGTGTCTTCGCCCATCTCGGCGATCAGATCGACGTGGATCGCGCTGTCGTTGCCGACCGCGCCCTCCGGCAGGCAGGCGTCGTAGGCCCGACCCAGCGCTAGGTGGACGGTCTCGGCCATCTTCTCGTCGAAGAGGATGTTGTCGGTGTAACGGTCGATCCCGCGGTTCATCCCAATACCGAGCTCGCCGAGCCGACGAGCGCCGTCGTCGGTTTCCAGCAGCCCCGCGAGCGTGTCTTCCCTCGATGCCGCCTCGAAATCGATTACTTCGCCGTCCTCGAAGACGAGGTAAACGTCCCGGAGGGTCTTGCCCCGGACCGTCATCGGCACGTCGAAGGTAACCTCGCCCTCGGCGTCGGCGGGCGCGGTGAAGACCTCGCCGCTGGGCAGGTTGTGCGAGTCGTCGGCCACGGAGGCGGCGCTGTTGACCGCTGTCCGTCCGTCGATCGAAAGCGTGAGATCGGTCCCCGGCGCGTCGATGTGGACCTCGCTTCCCGAATCGAGGATCGTCTTGAGTCGGTCCATCTCGTCAGCCAGGGATCCCCAGTCTCGCAGTGTCGCGTCGTAGACGAACTCGCGATACGCCTCGAAGGCCATCCCGGCCTGCTGGGCGAGTGCACGCGTCGGGTGCAGTGTCGAGACCCAGTCCGTCGCCAGGCGCGCTTCCCGGATTGCTTCTCTCGCGCGGGCGAACGCCTGCTGGCGTTCGTCGGGGACGTCAGCTGTCCCGGCTGTGTTTCGCGTTCCGTTGAGCACCAGGACGCTGTCGGCGTTCGCATAGAGCGCCCGTTCGAACTCGGGATCGGCGTCGAAATCCTGCTCGTGTGCTCGGAGGTACGCGCGCTGGATTTCGTCGGATCGATAGACACTCAGCAGGTTCGCGCCGCGCTCGCCCAGGACTTCGGCCACCGCGACGGCCAGGTCGTGGGTCCCCTCGTCGATCGAGAGGACGACGTCGTCGCCCGACTCGATGCGTGCGCTCCAGTCGACCAGCACTTCGGCGTGTTCGCGGATGCGATCGTCCATGGCTCCCGAAGAATCGGCGGCACTAAAACGCCGGCGGAGACGATCGACCGGGTGTTCTGTCCCCTTGTGATCCACTGGCGAGTTACGCTTTTTTGCCCGAATCGCCTACGTTCGACCGAACCATGTCGCTGGGAAACCACTTGCAGGGTCGCCAGACACAGTTTTACATCGAGTTCCTCTACGGGTTTCTGTTCATCGCCGGGTTCGCGCTGCTCATGTTCCAGTTCGATCCCCGGATCGCGGCGTTCGAAGGAGGTCTCGTGGTCGGCTATATTCTCCGCGTCTGGGAGAAGATGTCCATCTACGAACGCATCATCGAGGAGAGCGTCTCGGAGGCCGCCGAGTCGCAGGTCGAGGCCGAGCTGGACGAACAGGTTCCTGAAGAGGTTCAGACGGAGGTACAGGCCCAGGTCCCGGCGGAGGTCGAGACGGAACTCGACGAACAGGTCCAAGAGCAGGTGACGGACGAAGTCGAGGAGCGAGTGGCCGACGAGGTCGAAGCCGAACTCGACGACGCCTCGAAGCTGCCGAAGACGGCTCGTCCGAGGAGTCCGCTGGATCAACCGGCGAGACAGCGAACAGCGCCGAGTGACGACCATCCGCGGCGACCGCGCCCCATGGCCCCCGATGTGTGCCTGTCGGCCCCTCAGACGACGATGATCGCGCCTTTCATCCCCTGGATCTTGTGGGGCTCACAGACGTACCGGTAGGTCCCAGAGTCCTCGAAGGTGTAGGCGTAGGTCTCGCTGTCACTGTTGATCTGTGGACCGCTGTACAGCGGTTCGCGGTCCTCCGGTGAGGCGACGTTGTGTGCGCCCCCGCGCCCGTTCCACTCCCAGACGATCGTCGTTCCGGGACTGATCGCGACGGCGGCGGGGTCGAACGCCAGGTATCCGGTGTTCCCACGGGCACCCACCGTCACGGACACTTCATCTGTTTCGGTTCGATCGACGCCGGTACCGTCGAAGTTGCTCGTATTCGAGAGATACTCGTCAACTGATTGGGGGATGTCAGTGTACTCGGGATAGTCACTCGCAGTGGATTCGTTCGGTTCGTCAGTCGAGCAACCGGCCAGTGAACCGACTCCAATTCCACCGAGAGAAGCGAGTACAGTCCGTCGTCGTACCATGTACCGAAACGTGGTCCTCAGGGCTGAAAACCGCGTCGTTCACTACCAAATGGACAGCCACTGCTCGCAGCCCGCTGACTCACGGGGTAACGCCGCCACCGGCGTCACCGACGTACAGCGCGTAGAGCACGACGAGAAAGCCGACCGCGGAGAGGCTACTCTCGATCCCGATACAGACGTCGAAGTCGATGAATCCGAACTGGTGGAGGAGTCCGCCAGCGAGCGTGCCAGCCGCGACGAGTCCGAAGCCAAGCGTGAGCGTCCGAAGGGAGGACGACCCGGTCCGTCGATAGGCCCGGTACGCGAGATACGTGAGGATGCCCGTACATCCCAGGATGATCATCTCGGCGACAGTCACGATAGCTACGCTGCTTTGCATCATCGACTCTTATCCGGATACTCCGGTCGCTGGCCAGATATAAACCGCAGTCCGTTTCCACCTCTTGGGAACGTCTCACTCGGCGGCGTACAGCGAGTAGACGATGACGATGAATCCACCCGCGGTCAATCCGGATTCGAGCAGGAGGCTCTGTTCCAGCCCAAGCGAGAAGACCAGATTACCGGCCCCCGCGAGGAACGCGCCGAGTGTGATCACGCCGAAGCCAAGCGCGAGCGCGCCCAGCGACTGGGCTCGGGTCCGGCGATAGGCACGGTAGGCGAGAAACGTTATCAGCCCACCCAAAAGCAGCGTGAGCGTCTTCAGTGCGATGACCGTCATCGAGACGTGTGGTGTCATGTTTCCTTTCGAACCTCCGACCACAGGGTTTCGAGGCGTTCGTCGGCCGTCTGAGCCCGGCGGGCGATCTGGACCTCACACTCGCGGTCCTCCGAAAGCCCGATGATGACCTCCTCGAAGGCGACCTCGTAGGTACTCGCGTGCTGGCCGTCCGGCCGGATCTCGACGCCCTCGGTCAACAGCGACGCCTCCGTCAGCAGGTCGAGTTTCCGGTAGGTGGTCGACAGCGGGATGTCGCTCGCGTCGGAGATCTCCGAGGCCGTCATGGGTTCGTCGAGTTCCTCGACGATCCGACGGCACTCCGGATCGTCGAGCGCGTCGAGAACGGCCTGCAGATCTGGAGTCTCGTCGGCTGCGAACGGGTCGCGGACCATTTCATTCCGACCCTCCCCGTCCTGTCGGGAAAACGGGTCCGGAATGGATGGGGATGGCGCGCGTTCGTCGAGACCGGTGCATATCTTCGATTCGGCGCTCACGGGAATTTAGGTTTCGGTTCGTCTTCCAGCCCTCTTGTGCTCGCGCATCGTCGGTATTCGCGGTTCTGAAACGCTGAAACGCGAGAACCTGCTCCATCGCCCCCAGTCTCCTTCGAAGCGGTCTCCAGTCTGTTCCCCTCTCAGAATATGTATCTATTGTGACCAAAATTCGATAGAATGGGGAAAATATTGCTGGTTAACCGCTGAAGTTCCCCTGGTAGAACGCTTCTGTCGTGGATATCAACGCGATCCTTCGCGTTCCCAGCGATTGGGAATCGACAGGATTGGTTTGTAGGTTCGTGGAGAAGAACGAGCGATGACAGCTAATGCGGACGGTCGACGCGAGGCGATCGACCAGCCGCGCGGTCGACACTCCCGCGAGTGGGAAGTGTTCGTCCGCGAAACGGTCGAGGATCCGCTCACACACGTCGGTAGCGTCACGGCGGACGAGAAGGAAACTGCCCGCGAGCAGGCTGAAACGCTCTTTTCGGACGTCGTTTCCGTCTGGCTCTGTCCCGGGAGTGCCGTCTATCGAGACGCCGATCCGGAACTCACGCCGGGTGAGAGCGCATGATCCCAGTCAGTGATCTGCTCCTCGATGTCGAGGACGACACGGGCGGCTCTGCGGCGTCGGCGGGTAGTGACGAAACGGCCACGGTCGCAGATCGGTACCACCCCGTCGTCGTGTGGCACGTCACCGGCGCGAACAATCTCGATCCCGCGTACGGCGAGGACACGGCCGGCCCGGGCCACGGTGACGGCGAGTTGACGACCGCCGAAGCGACGGGCGTCATCGAGGATCTTGCCGCATACGGCGTCGTAGCGATCCGGTTTGCGGGTGGCGAGCCACTGCTGCGGGACGACCTCGAAACGCTGATCGAACGCGCCAGCGGCGCCGGTCTCCGGACGGAACTGTCGACCAATGGGACCCTGCTCACCGAAGAACGGGCCGAGTCACTCCGGGAAGCCGGACTCGACGAGGTCGATGTCGCCATCGACGGACTGCCGGAACACCACGACGAACTATACGGCCGTGAGGGGGCGTTCGACGACGCGCTCGACGGCATTCAGGCTGCCCAGGACGTCGGTCTCGTCCCCGGTGTTCGCTTTACGCTCACCGAGGCCAACGCCGCCGACATGGAGGAACTCGTCGACCTGCTTGCCCTCCAGGGCGTCGAGCGCTTCCGGTTCCATCATCTGGAGTACAGCGCCGACGAACTCATGGACTTAGACGTCGACCACGAGGCTCAGCGACGTGCCGTCCGGCGGGTCTGTGATATCACGCTGGACGCTCACGACCGCGGCCACGACGTCGAGACGTTGCTGGAGGGGAACTATGCCGATACCGGATACGTCTATCAGTACGCACGCGACGAGCTGAGCGAGGATCGCGCCGAAGCGATCCGGACGCGTCTGGAAGCTGGTGGCGGCGATCCTGCTGGCGAGCGCATCGCCGACATCGACTACCAGGGGAACGTCCACCTCACCCCCTACTGGCAGGCGTACTCGCTGGGCAACGTCCGCGACCGACCCTTCAGCGCCATCTGGGAGGACGAGTCGAATCCGCTGCTGGCGAAGCTCCGCGACCGCGAGGAACACCTTCCCGACCGGTGTCCGAACTGCGAGTACTACGCGATGTGTCGCGGCGGTTCGCGTCACCGGGCACTCGCGGCGGAGGGTGACGTCTGGGCGCGTGATCCCCAGTGTTATCTCACTGACGAGGAGATCGGCCTCGACGCCGACACGTCCCCCTCGTCCGCCGACTGAACCGCTGTCGTTCTCGGATCGACGCACCGGCGAAGTCTACCCGGGATCGGGGTGCTTTTGATACTCCTCCGTCTACCCATCAGTGTGCTTTCGGTCGAGCTGCACGCCCATTCGTCGCTGTCGTACGATGGACGGGACGCCGTCGAGAAATTACTCGCCCGGGCGGCAGACGCAGGACTCGATGCCCTCGCAGTCACTGATCACGACGAGATCGCGGCGAGTCTCCGGGCCGTCGAGCTGGCCCCCGAGTACGGACTGCTGGGCATCCCGGGGATGGAAGTGACGAGTGCCGCGGGTCACGTCCTCGCACTGGGTGTCGACGAACAGATCCCGGACGGACTTCCGTTCGGGACGACGCTCGACCGGATCCACGAGCAGGACGGCGTCGTGGTCGTCCCGCATCCGTTCCAGGAATCCCGGAGCGGGGTCATGGCGAACATCTCTCGTGCCGAGTTGGCGCAGGCGGACGCCATCGAGGTGTACAACTCGCGGCTACTGACGGGGCGGGCTAATCGACAGGCTCGGACGTTCGCCCGCGAACACGGCGTCCCCCAGACCGCCGGCAGCGACGCCCATATCAGCGAGATGGTCGGCCGGGCCGTCACGCTCGTCGAGACTGACGAGCGATCGGTCCCGTCGATTCTCGGCGCTATCCGGGACGGCCGCACCCACATTGAGGGCCGCCGAACGCCCTGGCACATCAGCTTTCGACAGGCGGCTGGCGGAGCCAAGCGCAAGTTTCGGGAGCGCCTCGCCTCACTGCTCGAGTGACGATGGTTTCTGCCCCGTCTGATTGTTCGGAATCGAGACTCCAGGGTGCCGATCCGGACGCCGTCCGGAGGGCGATCGAGACGGGCGATCCACTGTCCGGGACTCGGGGGTTTGCCGGTCGGCTCGATGGCCGACTCGTCCGTGACGTGCTCGGTCGATACCCGCTGTTCGTCGAGCGCGACGATCCGACTACGTGGGCCTTCGAACCTGGCACGCTTGCGGCACCGGTCGCCGTTCCGGCCGGCCACATTCAGGACGACGACGGATTCACGCGACACTGGTCACTTCCCCGCCCGCCGCCCCGCCGTGGCCGTGGGGCGATCGACGCCGTCCGGTCGGCACTCGAGGCGTCTCTGGACGCCGTCGAGACGGATGGACTCGCCGTCGCCTTCTCGGGGGGCGTCGATTCGGCGCTCCTTGCGGCCCGACTCGACGTACCACTGTACGTCGCCGGGTTCCCCGGGAGCCACGACGTTCAGGCAGCCAGGGAGGCCGCCGCGCTTCTCGACGCAGATCTCAGCGTCGTCGAACTCGATCACGGAATCCTCGAGCGGAGCGTTCCGGACGTCGTGGCGGCGACGGGCCGGACCAATGCGATGGACGTCGAGATCGCCCTGCCGCTGTATCTGGTGGCCTCGAGAGCCGCTGAGGACGGGTTCGACCGCCTGGCCGTCGGACAGGGAGCCGACGAACTGTTCGGCGGGTACGCGAAGGTCGCGAACGCGTCGGGCGATTCTCGGGTCGCCGCCGACACCGTCCGGGGGGCTCGTCGTGAACTACTCGGGACGCTGCCGGCGCAGTTACCGCGCGACGTCCTGGCGATTCGCGCAGGCGGCGTCGAACCCGTCGCCCCGTTGCTTGCGGACCGCGTCGTCGCGTCGGCGCTGTCCCTGCCTGGAACGCTTCTGGTTTCTTCTCGGGGCGATCGAAAGTACGCGCTTCGGCTTGCCACTCGCGTGTGGCTCCCGGACCCGCTCGCCTTTCGAGAGAAGAAAGCACTCCAGTACGGGAGTCTCGTCGCGCGCGAGCTCGACCGTCTGGCCCGCCGGGCCGGGTTCAAACGGCGAATGGACGACCACGTAACGCGGTACGTCGAATCACTGAATGGATAAGAGAACGGCGGACCGGACGAATCGGGGGCATCGGGCCATCGGGGGAGAAAGCCCGACACGTAACGTGGCAATTGATGTGTCGTATCGCCGGGGGCAATCGTCCGATCCAATTACGACATGTAGGAGGTTACTTGTAAAACTTTGGGATATATCTCTGAGTTTCAATGGGTGTTCAATCACCACGCATATACGATTCTCAGTGCCGTTTCGAGTTGGGAGTGGCATCGACAGTAGTCCCGGTTCTCATTCGATGTCAAAATTCGATCCGATAGCTTCGCGGAAGACTCATATCGTTCGTCTTTCGAACGTTCGTTCGCTTCGTCTTCGCGCGGCAAACCGCGCGAACGGTCCGAGGGAGCAAGCTCCCTCGCTACTCACGAGGACGGCGGGGCTGAGTGAATCCTGAGGTTCGCGATGTTCGTCGAGTCCACTGACCGAGCGGAGTGAAACGAAGCGAAGGAAGTGGACTCGGCGGGATTTGAACCACACGAAGACGGTCACCTCGCTTCGCTCGGCGCTGCGACTTCTCTCATTCAAATCCCGCCTCGAACAATCAGAAGTGCGTCGCTCGCGAGTTTGGGAGCGACAGCAATTATGGACTCGGCGGGATTGAGCGAATCCGGAGGATTCGCGAAGGTCGCCGAGGGAACGAGACGAACGAAGTGAGTCGAGTGGACTCGGC
>ENA-ORDC01001838-ORDC01001838.1-marine-metagenome-genome-assembly--contig:-NODE-1838-length-14485-cov-4.085092_pt1 | contig 14485 bp, 13 predicted proteins | sample MGYA00237783_ERZ508515 | MGnify/ENA primary metagenome ERZ508515 (study PRJEB26186, sample SAMN06268792) | marine metagenome | isolation source: Eden Landing Ponds, San Francisco, CA, USA | place... | reverse complement strand
ATGCAGCATCTGGGAGCCAAGACTCCCATAGACGCCTACATGTGAGAATCCCCGCCCCCCGAAGCGCGATTCCTCCCTCGCCGAAAATGCCCTAGTGGCGTGCTAGGCGGCGACACGCGTCACCGTGACACAGAGGTTGCGGTGCTTGGCCGCGCGGGCCAGCCGCTCCTGCTCGTCAGAGATCGAGATGCGCGTGTCGCGACCGGTGTCGCCGGGATATGCGGGGGCGCGCTCGGCCAAGACCAGGAACCAGGTCTGCGCGCCGCGCTCGAACACCAGGCGCGTCGCAACGCCCTTGTAGCGGTACGCGTTCGGCAGGCCCTTGCCGGAGACGTACTCGGCCCGGGCGCCCCGACGGTGGGCCGGCGGCAGACCGAGGTCGGCCAGGACTGCCTCCGCCTCGCTGGCGATGCGGCGGACAGCCGACGGATCCGTGAGCGTGTGGGCCGTGGCCCGCCCGTTCACGGCGTCGAGCACCGTCTGCAGGCAGGCATCGGTAGCAGTTTCGGTGTTGATCTTCATCGCAGTCGTTCCTTTTTCCGGTGTGATGGACCCCTTGTCCGCCGGCGATATGGGCAGCCGCCGCTGCCGTCGCTCCACAACCCGGAAGGCGCCGGTCGATTCTCAGCCCCAGGCGAGCGCGAGCGCGAGCCCGGCCGCGAAGGCCGCGCTGCTTGCGCCCGCCAGCATCAGGATCTGCGTCTTCATGGCCCTGTTTTCCCGAGCCGCGGTCTCGTGGGTCACGTCTTCCGGTGCGGTGGGCGTCCGGTGTTGCTTTCGCTCGGTGCGCCGCAGCGCTGCCGTCAGGTCGTCTGTGCCGAGCTCCTCGCCGCAAAGCTGCTGACAGATCGTCCGGACGGTCTCGCGCGCCTCGTCCGGGACGGGAATGGAGATCTGTCGCCGGCCCTGCGCCGCGGCCTTGTCGCGCGAGCGCCGGTTGCGCACCGCCTTGCCGATCGCCTCGCTGCGGACCCATGCCTGCCGGGGCTCCAGTCCCATCGCCCGCAGTTCGTCGTCGCTCGGCGGCTGAATCGTTGTTTCGTCTTTCGGTTCCGTCACGTGCTCTCGTCCCCGCCCCATGGGACGTCCCATGGGACATTTCCGGCGGGTCGTCGGCCTTCCCCGTGCAGACGCGCGACAGCCGTGCTGCGCGAAAGAGAAGCCGACGCCCGGTTTTGTTCAATTCTGAGCCTGGGCATGCCGCGTCGTGTCACAAGGCTGCGGGTGTGATTTCTCGTGTCGGACGATGCGACTGCGTGCCCTTGCCCCGCGTGACGCCCGGCCGGCTCAGTCCGTGGCCACCGGACGGACCGGTCCGGCGAAGGCGGCACCCGAAGGCCGGGTGCCGCCACAGTCCTGCTCAGTGGGCGTGACTCGGGCCAGGTTTCGCCGGACAGGACCGCTAGCTGTTGGCGCCGATCCGGGCGCATCACGCCCCTGAGGCGGAGCTCGATGACGCCGGATGCGAGGAGCCAGGGCCCGAGCGTCGACGCGACCGCGTTTGCCCAGGCCCGCGCGGCCCAGTCGCCAAACGCCCTGACGGCCTGTCGTTTCGAGGGATCGTCGGCACCGGCATCGACCATGCGCACGTCGAGCGTCGCGTCGATCGCCTGGCGCTCCTTGTCGCCCGGCACGACGCGAAGGCGCGGATGGACCTCCAGCTCCAGGTCCTGCAATGCCTCGGTCGTCGCGGCCCGTGCGAAGAAGAGCCGCGGCAAGGCGCCGAGCCGCTCGGCGTCGAGGATGACGGCATCGTCGGCGCTTCCCGGCAACTCCGCCCGCAGGTAGAAGATCCGAAGCGGCCCGAGAGGCTCGTCGACACGGGCTAGCAGGTCCGTGGCGGCTTCGTGGACCTCTGGCGACAGCTTCACGCCCTCGCAGTCGCGTATGCGCAGCGGTCGTGCCAGCGTCGCGTCGTGGATGATCCGGACCGGCCCGGCGTTTGGCGGAAGGCAACTCGACAGCGGCTCGACGACGGTGTGCCGGGCGGTCTTTTTGGTATCGTCATTCATGATGAAACCTCGTTTTTCGGGTGCGATCGGGAGCCGGCGGCGCCGCCTCCCGCCCGACGAGGCGGCGCCGCCGCGCGCCCGAGCGTGCTCCCCGTTGTCCCTTCCATCTGTTGCGTGTTGCGCGTTGCGTGGGTCGCGGCTGGACGCGTCCCGAAGGCCGGCCGTTTCGATTGTGCGACGTCCCCGTTGGTCACCCGGCGCCGCCTGGCTGGCCCGTTGATGCCTGGTCCGCCGGCGCGTCGCGACGGCTCTTTATGTGGAACCTGCGGCGCGTCGCGGCCGGGATGCGGATGCTTTGGGCGTCGGCGCCCGGTGCTGTTTCCGTTAGCCGATCCCTGGCCTGCCGCAGGCAGGATTCTCAGGAGGGTTCTCAGATAGGGTTCTCGGGCCCGTGGGATCCGCGTATACGTCGGTCTTGCGCTGGATCCCCCGGAGGCACTGTCCGGGTGCGTCGGAGGTGTTGTCCGGGGCTGTTGGAGGTACTGTCCGGTCTCCCGGTGGAATGACCAGCTGCGTGAACGCAGAAGTGTGCATTTCGCGCCGGATACGACATTGAAAAATCACAAACCAGGTCTCCCAATTGGGACCCGGGGACGGACCGTGTGAGCAAACGAACGCATGAACAGCCGGAGTGTCGGCGTGGCCAGGCTCGCTGCGGCTCGCGACCGCGGAGGTTGGCTACGATCTGGGGCTCGTCATGCCTGCTACCTTGCGACCGCGGCGGGGTGATGGCCCCCTGTTGATGGTCGGCATTGCCAAATGGGGCGCCACCACCAGTTGGCAGCCGCCCGCTCCCGGTACCTGACCCCCCACATCGTTATTCGGGACTGTCGCCGGTCCGCTGAGGGTGGTCGTGCTGAGGGCGCGTGAGCGCAGGGCTCTGGAGCGGGGCAAGGAGGTGCGCCAGCGTGGTGCTCTTGCCGAGATTGTCGATCGGCGACGGGGTCAATGTCTGAGAGATGTAGATCGGCGCGGGCCTTTGACCCCTTGAAATAGGGCGAGATCAACTGCTTAGCGCCCGATCGGGCGGATTTGACCCTCGCCGACCCGCAATCTTCGACGAGCGCAGTGCGGGAGAACCGCACGCTGCGTTCTGTGGGAGCCGGAGGCGGGTGACCGCCTCCGGCGACCCGGTGTCGGCGGGGCAACCTGCAGGCCTACTCGCCATCTGCGGAGCTGGAGGCACGGCATGCAGTCGATCGGCGCTGCCCGCATGGCCCTCCGCCGACGTTCTCCATGATTGCTCAGCGATCGCGGCGGCCCGCAGATGGCGCGCCTGCGCGCATCGAATCGTACCCGGTCGCCAGATAGCCTTCTCAGGCGCCCGAAGCCACCGCGGCGGCGCGCCGATCGAGGAGGTGGTTGGCGAGCGCGCCGCCGAGCCACATCGATGCGAGCGCGACCCAAGCGGTCAGCGCGAGGGTCGAACTGCCGGAGACTCCGGCTCCAATGGAGCAGCCGCCAGCCAACATGGCGCCGAATCCCATCAGCAGCGCACCAATCAGGTACCGCTGCATCGCGCGGGCCCCCTCCCAGCCCTGCCAGGCCAGCTCGCGCGAAGCGAACGCTGCGAGGAACGCCCCGAGGAAGACGCCCGGCACAAGGCCGATGTCGAAGTCCATGCCGCCGTCCGGCAGCAGCACGAACATGAGCACGTCGGCGGACGGCCCGGAGAACGAGAGACTCTCCACGCTCGTCGGCTCGAATGTAATCAGGCTGAACTGGTAGGTCAGGAACCAGGCGAGCGCGGCGGCGAAGCCGACGCCCGAGCCGAATACAAGCACCTTCAGTCCGGCCTGGTTGGCCCGGGCGATCCAGAGCGCCGCAACGGTGAACAGGCAACCGAGTGCGAGGCCCGTCCAGTCCGGCAAGCCGCCGAGCGCGGGAAGGCTCGGCGCCGGTCCGTTCGTCACCGAGAGCGCCGCGATCTCCTGGCGCGCTGGGGCCAGAATCCCCCGCAGTGTAACCTGTGCGGCCACCGCGAATACGAGACCGGAGAGGATCGCCCTTAGATTGCCGGTCGCGCCCAGCACGAGAAGGCGACCCGGACAACCGCGCGAGAGGACCATGCCCACGCCGAACACGAGCCCCCCGATCACAGCGCCCGAAAGCGAGGACGCTTGGCCGAGCCATCGCGAGGTCGAGAGGTCGACCAGCCCGGCAAGCGCGGCGGCCTGGGTCCAGACGAGCGCGGTCGAAAAGCACAGGAGCCAGACCGCCGTGCGCGGGCCGAGGTTGCCGCCCGAGAACTCTACGACCGCGGCGCGGAGGCAGAACCGGCTGCGCTGCGCGGCGATCCCGAAGATGATGCCGGCCAGCAAGCCTGAGAGCAGAAGTGTCTCGCCATCGCCGAGCGTATCCAGCAAGACCTTGAACACGGGATAGATATCCATCGGCTGCCTCCGTCTGCAGCGCCTTGCTCATGCTGCTGGACGGGGTCCGGAAGGTCCATCACCTTCGCCTTGCCGACTGGTGGCATTTCGTCACGGTCCCAACTCTCCACCGCCCGACCCGCGCCGTGAGCCGCTCAAACCACCGCCGTCACTGGAGGCGTGCTAATCTGGTTCGTGTCCTGTGGAGGAATTGGGTCGCCAGAGCGGCCCGCCGCCGCAACTGCCGCCCACCCGTGTCCCGATCGACCAATGTCAAATTGTCACACGTTTCGACGGAAAAGTCAGATTTGCCACCCATACAAGATGTTCTATATGATCAGCGAACACATTGGCGATTGGTAGATGTACTTTCCTTGGAGAGCGCCTGTTGTCCCGTCAGGATAGCCCGCACGAGTTGGACGTGCAGTCTGTTGGCAATATGGAAGATATGCTGCAGCACGCGCGCGAAGCCAGCGATTTTCTGAAAGCAATCGCACACGAAGGGCGCTTGATCATTCTTTGCTTGCTTGTCGAAGGTGAAAAATCCGTATCGGAATTAGAGGAAATTCTAGGATCAGGCCAGCCCGTTGTGTCCCAACAACTTATGCGACTACGGTCCGATAATCTCGTGCAGGCGAGACGACAGGGCAAAAGAATATACTACTCGATTGCGAGCCAAGAGGCGAAGGAAATCGTAACGCTCGTATACACGCTTTTCTGCGAACAAAAAGACAAAGACTCGACTGTCATTCGTTGATGCAGAAGCTCGACACCCGTGCCTTCTGACGCGAATCTTGCAGGCGCATGTCTAGCTCTCGGCATCGTGTACCGACAGCGTTTGCGTCGTGTTGCATGGCAACAGCGAAAGGCTAGACTGATGCAGATGTCGTCGAAATAAAGCTCCTTGCGTCAGTGACATGGACCTGACTGTTCCGGCGCTTATGGCCCTTCTTGGCAGTTGCGGCGGCGCCGTGCTCGGGGCGGCGGCGCGTGGCGCTCAAATGTGCACTTTGGGCGCGATCGAAGACGCAAGCTTGGGCGGCAACTTCACCCGGGCGAAGGCGTGGGCGCTCACCCTCGCCCTCGCCGTCGCCGGCTCCCAGGCTCTGGACCTCTCGGGGGTCATAAATTTGCACCAATCGGTTTACCTCAACGCCCGCCTCGGGCTGGTCGGGTTGGTGCTGGGCGGCCTGCTGTTCGGTCTCGGCATGGCTCTCGTCGGCACCTGCAGTTTCGGCATGTTGGTGCGCGCCGCCGGCGGCGATCTGCGAGCACTGGTCGGCCTCATCGTCGTTGCCGCCACCGGGTACATGACACTTGCCGGCGTCACCGGGGTGCTGCGCGTCGCCCTGATCGAACCCCTGGCTGTCGATATGTCCAGCTTTCACGGCCAGGGCGTGCACGACGTGCTCGGCGGGGGGGCAGCGGGACAACTGGCGGTCACAATTACGGTCATCGGGGGGCTGCTGATCTTCGCATTCTCGAGACGCGCTCTGCTCCGTCGCCCAGCTCTGATCGCAGGCGCGACGGCGATCGGGGTGACGATCCCATTCGGATGGCTAGCGACCGGCTATTTCGGCGCCGATCCGTTTGATCCGCAACGTGTTGAGTCGTTCAGCTACGTGCGACCGCTCAGCGACGCGCTGATGTACTTGATGACCTTTTCCGGGGCGACCGTCAGCTTCGGCGTAGGCGCAGTTGCTGGCGCTCTGGGTGGTGCCGGCATGGTGGCGGCCTGGAAGCACCAGTTCCGCTGGGAAGCATTCGACGATCAACGGGAAATGCGCCGGCATCTGCTCGGCGCGGCGCTGATGGGCATCGGCGGTGTCCTTGCCCTCGGCTGCACCATCGGCCAGGGCCTGAGCGCCATGTCGACGCTGTCCCTGGGAGCACCGGTCGCCCTGATCTCCATCATTGTCGGGGCCGTGGTCGGCCTCCAGATTCTTGTTGGCACCCCGGTTCCCGAGGTGCTCAGACAGCCTCGGCGACTCATCCATGCTGCCACTTACGCTGTCCTGCCAAAACGGATCACCCGGAACGGCCGTCTGGAGGATTAAGAAAACGGGCGAGCGGGAAAACCGCTCGCCCGTTTCGACCGCGATTCGGTGGCACCACTGAGCTACTTGTCAGGACGCGTCCTTCAGGTAGGCAAGCAGGTCGCGCAGTTTCTCCTCATCCTTGACGCCGGCGAACGGCATCTGTGTCCCAGGCATGAACTCCTGCGGCGCTCTCAGGTATTTGCTGAGTGTGTCCGCGTTCCAGACGACATCGGCATCCTGCATGGCCGGCGAATAACGCCCGAAGCCGTCAGCCGTACCCGCCTCGCGTCCGAAGACTCCGTGCAGGTTTGGGCCGACCCGGTGAGCGCCACCCTGATCCAGCGTGTGGCACGCCTGGCACTGTTGGAAAACCGTCCTGCCGGCCTGCGGGTCGCCGGCCAACTGCCGGGTCCCGGCTTCCGAAGCGCCGTCGTCGCCGTCGAGGTCAGCCGACGCGTCCTGGTCACCTGGCGTTGATGTCTCTTCCTTTGGCGTGACGCCGACATCGCTTGCTCGACCGGCAATCTCCACCTGATCCTTGCAGTCGTTCATGCACGGCTCGGTCTTGGGGAACTCCGGCCGCTGCTTGCGGTGGAAACCGTCAGCGTTGGGCATTTCAAAGGACGCCAGGTTGTCCTGGTTGACCTCCTGGTCGTAGTCGATGACTTGGTTCAAGTGCAGGAGGTAGGCCGTCAACGCATAGGTCTCATCATCCGTCAGACTCTGCGCGTTCCCGAATGGCATCGCCCGGTGGACGTAGTCCCAGACCGTGGACGCATATGGCCAGTAACTGCCGATGGTCTTAATCGGGTTCTCGGTCTTGAGCGTGTCGAAGCCGCCCATCAAGGGCGGATAGCGGCCGGCCCCCTCGGCGAAGTCGCCGTGACAGGAGGCGCACTTCTCGACATAGACATCTTCGCCCTCCCCAGGCGTGCCCGATCCGGTCGGAAGGCCTTGGCCGTCAGGGCGGATGTCGATGTCCCATGCTTCGACCTCCGCCTCGCCGGCAGGACTGCCCAGCCCGTAGTCCTTCGCGGCGGCGGGAGCGAACGGAAGCGCGGCGAGCGCGAGCAGAGCCAGGACGACACCGGTGCGATTAGGCGAGGCGAACATTCTCGGCGCTCCCGTCCTTCTTGATTTCCCACGTCTGGATGCCGTTGTTGTGATAGATCGACTCCAGACCACGCACCTTCTGCAGCTCCGCCATGGTCGGCTGCATATAGCCGGTCTCATCGATGCAACGGCTCTGGATCAGCGCCGGATCGCCGGACCACTCCCAGTCCAAGGTGAAGCGCGTCAGGCACTTGGGTAAGACGGGCTCGTGAAGCTTGGCGGTGTGCCAGTTGACGCCACCGTCCAGAGATACATCGACTCGCTTGACTTTGCCGTTACCGGACCAAGCCAAGCCCTTTATCGTATTGAAGCCTGTTTCAATGGCGGGAAGTTGCGGACTTGGACTCGTGATGACCGACTTGGGTTCCATCAGCCACGTAAATTTCCGAGCTGTCCCATCCGGGAGCAGATCGGTATACTTGGACGTCTCTTCACGGTGATACCAAGCCTTGTCGCCCACCTCGAGACGTCGCAGCCATTTCACCCACATGTTGCCTTCGAAGCCCGGGACCACGAGGCGCAACGGATAGCCCTGCTCCGGACGCAGCCGCTCACCGTTCATCGAATAGGCCACCAGGCAGTCGTCCAGCGCCTTCTCCATCGGGATGGAGCGCGACATCGCAGCCGAGTCGGCGCCTTCGGCCAGCACCCACTTGCCGGACGTCTTCAGGCCCGCCTGCTCCAAAAGCAGCTTCAGCGAGACACCGGTGTATTGCACGCAGTGCACCATGCCGTGCGTGTATTGGCAGCCGTTGAGCTGCGCACCGTGCCACTCCATGCCGCTGTTCGCGGCGCATTCCAGGAAGTGGATGCGGTTCTCTTGCGGCAGCCGGCGCAATTCATCGACCGTGAACACTAGGGGCTGTTCGACCAGCCCATTGATCATCAGACGGTGCTCGGCCGGGTTCACCACCGCCATGCCGCCGTGATGCCGCTCGAAGCACAGCCCGTTCGGGGTGATGATGCCGTCGAGCTCGTGCAGAGGGGTGAAGTTCACCGAGGACTCGGTTGTTGCGGTCAACCACTCGACGTTGCGCCGCACGACATCCGATTCGAACTGAGACGGCTGACCGTAAGACCGGGCGTCCGTTCCCGGGCCCAGGTACTTTGTCCAATCCGGAAGCACTGGCGCGCCGTCGATGGACTTGGCGGCATCGGCGCTCCGACTGAACGCGCCGGAGGCGAGCGCCGTCCCGCCTGCCAGTCCACCTGCCAACAGGCGGCGTCGGGACGGCGAGAGCGGGTCTCCAGGCCCCCCGTCCACCGTTTGCCGTTGTCCGGATTTCTTGGGCTTTTGGCTCATGCGCCTCTGCTCCCTTTTTCGACCTATCGGCAGATGGCGTGCGGCTCGAACGCGTCCACTGACCGCGGAGCTTCGCGCACACAACACATTGCAAAATTCCTATACGTCACTAGACCACAGGCGCTGGGGAATGTGAAGGGGCGCACCGACCCCGCGGCTAGGGGAGCGGCCTCGACCGTCAGGATTGGCGCTGCTCGAGGTAGGCCTCGAAGTCCATGTCCTCGTAAGCCCGCTCCGCGACGTAGCGGTACATCGCGAGGAAATGCGGCGGCTTGAAGTAACCGGGCATCCGCGCGACCTCGACTTTGTGTCCGGGCTGTCCGGCGGCTGCCCCCGGATCTTCTGGGAAGAAGTTCGTCGTCGGAGTGAAGCGCACACCCCACTTTTGCGCCAGTTTCTTTTCCGACAGCACCTCGCCGTCGAAGTCGGTGACCTCGCGGGCTCCCACGATGTTGAGCTGCAGGATGGCGAACTCCTCGCTGACGAACTCGCGGATCTCGTGGTCGGCGAAATTCACCAGGTGGGTCTCCTTGCAGTACGGGCAGCCCTTGAGCTCCCACATCACTGCAAAGCGCTTGCCACGGCCGTGCGCCATGGCGAGATCCTCCTGCAGATCGAGGAAGGACTGGATGAAGAACGGCTCCTCGTAGAGACCGTCGTCGTTCAACTCCGGCTCAAAGTGCTCGGCGCGGGCGCCGGCTGCGCCGCTGAGGCCAGCGGCCGCGACGCCGAGCGTGGCGAACAGGATGTGTCTGCGATCAATCATCTGAAGACTCCTCTGCGTCGTCGCCGATCGTGGTCCCGGGGGACGACAATCCGATGCAACACATATAAAATTTAGCATAGGATCCGGGCGCAAGTATTCCCGTCGCCGGCGCTACGGAAGATGGCGCTGGTGGGGGCGATTGACGGGGCACTCTGGGGGCTCTCCGTCGGCCTGCGGCGGGCCCCCGTGCTCACCGATCAGTCCGCGCCCGCGCCGTCCGAGTTCACCTGACATCGAAGGACACGTGCATGCCCGCCATCAGACCGTTTGCCATCGCCGGCATCCTCGTGCTCGCCGCCATGCCCCTGTCCGCAACGGCCGCCAGTATCGAGACCTTCCAGGCCGACCTGTCGCCCGCCTACGACAAAGTCCGCAGCGCGATCTTCTACTTGCGACGCGGCGCCACTGCGCCAGCCATGGCCGAGGTGACCAGCGCCCGGTCGGCATGGCGCGACCACGTGCTGCTGTACGCCGACACCCCGCCTGGAGCTTTCGCCAGCGATCCAGAGTTCGGGACAACGTTGCGGGAGGTCGAGGGCGACCTCGCGGCCAGCCTCGATGCCGGCACAGCCGAGACGGCGCTCGAGGCGTTGTCCGACATTCCGGGCAAGCTGGCTGAACTGCGGAAGCGCAACCACGTCGTCGTTCTTGCCGATCGCGTCGCGGAAGCGAATCGTGCGATAGACCGCCTTTGGGCGTATCGTCACCGAGAGATCGACTTCAACGATCGGGCCGTGGTGGACGATCTGCGCGCCCGCCTTGCGGTCGCCCAATACACTTACGAGAAGTGCCGGAAGGTCGCACCTGAGCCCGTCGCAGCCGACCCAGCGTTCCAGCGCATGGTCAGAGGGACGCTGACGTCGCTCGACCAGATGTGGCGGGCGATCGCCGCCGGCGACCAGCTTACCGTCATCAACATCCTGCGCGAAGTACGCTCGTTCGATAAGCTGCTGTGGCTGAACTACGGCTGACAGCCAACGGAGAGCGCCATGATCGCACGACACACAGCTTTCGCCGCTGCCCTCGCGGCAGGTCTCCTGGTGCAGGCCACCGGAAGCGCCGCCATCGCTCAAACCTTCCGAGAAACCGAGCTCAGCACGCCGAAACCGAGCTTCGCCGACCCGCGCAAGGTGATGCTCCAGCTCACCTCAGCCGATGAGACCACGATCAACAACGTCCTGCACAACGCCGCGAACATCCAGAATTTCTACGGCATGGACCAGGTCGAGATCATGATTGTCGCTTACGGTCCAGGTATGAGGGCGCTCTACAGCAAAAGCTCGCCGGTGCAGGATCGCATCACCAGCCTGCAGAAGTACGGCATCGACTTCGTAGGCTGCGGCAACACGATGGACGCCACCGACCACACGCCGGACGATCTGATCGAGGGCGTGGAATGGGTGCAGGCCGGGATTGCCGAGATTGTCGAACGCCAACTCGACGGCTGGGTCTACGTACGGCCCTGACCTGTCAGCCGATCCGACCGAGTGAGGGGAACGCCTCGAGCAGCCAGTAGGACAGATCGCTCATCGAGCCGGTTATGAACAGGATCCCCGTCAGAACGAGCAGCCCGCCCATGATGCGCTCGACCTGCACAGTATAGCGCCGCGCCCGGGTCATGAACCGGGTAAAGCGCTGCACCGCCAGCGCGGCCAGTAGGAAGGGCACGCCGAGCCCGAGCGCGTAGACCGCCAACAGGCTGGCGCCGTAGAGTGCCGACTGCTCGCGAGCGGCCACCATAAGCACCGCGGCGAGCGCCGGCCCGACGCACGGCGTCCAGCCGAACGCAAACGCCAGGCCGACGGCGTAGGCGCCCACCAATCCCGTCGGCCGCCGTTCAGGGTGGAAGCGCGCCTCGCGGTAGAGTAGAAAGATTCGGAAGACGCCGATGAAATGCAGGCCGAGGACAATGATCACCATCCCGGCGATCGGCGTCAGCCAGTCCGTGTGCTCGACCAGCAGTTGGCTGACACTGGAGGCAGTCGCGCCGAGAGCGACGAAGACGGTCGCGAAGCCGAGCACGAAAGCCAGCGCGGCGAGAAAGATCCGTTTCACCGGCAACGTGCTGCCGGTCGCTTCTTCCTGCTGCAGGGAGACCCCGCTCACGAAGGCCAGGTATGGCGGCACCAGCGGCAGGACGCAGGGGCTGAGAAAGCTGAGCCCGCCGGCGACGGCAGCCCCGAGATAGGAGACGTCGAGCCCGGACACAGCGTCGCCCTCCGCTAGGCGACGACGTTGATGTTGTCGTTCGGCTCCACCGCGACCGTGCCCTGGTCGCGGATGTACTGCATCACGAGGTCGTAGATCGGCGGCCCTTCGGTGCCTTCATTGACCGAAGCCCAGCCCGCGACCACGTAGTTCTTTCCCGGGGCGATCGGCTCGCCCGACGGCAGCAGTTGCAGGTCGGAGATCCGGTTGCCCATCTCCGCTCTGACGTCGATGCGGTAGCCGAGGCCGCCGACCCGGACCATGTCCCCGCCTTGCTGATAGTAGGGGTCCTCGTTGAAGAGGTTGTCGGCGACGTCCTCCAGTACAGACTTCAGCATCTCCCCGCTCATCTCCGAACGATAAGCTTCGGGATATGTGATGGCCGTCGCGTCGTAGATGTATTCGGCGGTGATCTCCTGCTCCGGGAGCAGGCTGCCGCCCCACCGGAAGCCCGGAGACAGAGCTATCTGCGCGTCGCGTCGCTCCAGCAATGCACTGCAGATCAGATCGTCGAGCGTGCCATTGAAGTTGCCGCGCCGGTAGAGAAGCGTATCGGTCGTGCCGAGTACTTCGTCCAGCTTCTCCTTATACGGCGCTCGGATCTTTTCGATCAGCGCGGCTGTCTCCGGATCCGGTTCGATCGCGTCGGACAGCACCGGCATGATGCGGAACCGGTAATCGCGGACGCCATTCGACCCGACATCAAGATCCAGACGGGACAGGAATTTGCCGTGGCTGCCCGAGGCAACCAACAGCGTCCCCCCGACCGTCTCCACCTGTGGCAGGGCGTCGTGCGTGTGTCCGGTCAGGATGACGTCGATGCCCTCGACCCGTCCGGCCATCTTGCGGTCGACGTCGAACCCATTGTGGCTCAGTAACACAACGACCTGGGCACCCTCGCGTCGCGCGGCGTCGACGTTCGCCTGCACCACGTCCTCGCGAATGCCGAACGACCAGTCCGGCATCATGTACCCTGGATTGGCAATCGGCGTGTAGGGGAACGCCTGGCCGATCACCGCGATGCGCACACCGCCCCGTTCGAAGAACCGGGTGGATTCGAACACCGGCTCCTCCCAGGTCGTGTCGCGCACGTTGCCGGCCAGAAACGGGAAGTTTAGCTGATCGATCAGCTCGGTCACACGCTCCTGGCCGTAGGTGAATTCCCAATGACCGGTCATCGCATCGATGCCGAGCGCGTTCATGGCCTCAGCCATGTCGCCGCCACGCGAAGCCAGGGCGGGATAGGAGCCCTGCCAGAAATCGCCGCCGTCGAGGAACAGCGTGTTCTCCGGCCGATCCGCCCGTACGGCCTTCACAAGCGTAGCAATTCGGTCCAATCCGCCAACCCGACCATACGCGCGCGCCAATCGGGTGAAATCGACGGGCGATAGCGCATAGGCCATCGGCGAGTCGCCAGGAATGTCGTAGCGCTCAAGCAAGTCCGCTCCGGTTACGTGAGGCGGCAGCCCGCGCATCTCCCCTACGCCAATGTTGACGCTGGGTTCCCGGAAGTAGAGCGGCGTCAATTGGGCGTGCAGATCCGTGAGATGCAGCAGCGTGACCTGTCCAAGTGGTTCGAAAGCAAGCAGGTCGTCCTGCGTGATGGCCTGCTTGGCAGCCAGAGCGCCCAATCGCGACCCGCCGCCAGCCATCGCGGCTGCCGCGGCCGAGACACATAGGAAGTCCCGTCGGGTGAGCATTTCCGATACGACCTTTTGAGCTGGGATGAAGCCGGGAAAGGAGAGAACCCCGGTCCCGGTGGCCGTCGCAGGCCCGTGGCGGGGCTAGTTACGCTTCGCCGGCATCGCGACCGGCGGCCCGTTCGCCCGATTGCGGCACGAAGAGTTCGAGGCCAACGCACCCCCCATAAGCCATCAGGAGACGCAACGGGCCGGACGCACCGATGCAGCGAGCCGACCTTTTGCGTCTTCAGACGCTATGCCGGGACGCCATTCGGCCAGCAGGTTGGCGCGCAACATCTGGTCGGCTTTCTCAACGTGGGAGCCGTCACGTACCGGTTGGCGCCAGACCCGCCGGCTTCGGTCCGAAAACGCCTTGGCCTCCTCAGCTCACCTTAATCTCGGCCGAGTCCCGGTACACCGACCCGTCGTCGTCGACCCAGGCGAACTCGAACTTGCCGCTTTCCGGCACCCGGGCGAAGAAGGTCATGTAGGGATTGGCCGAGATCGCCGGATGCATGTCGGCGACGAAGATCTCCTCGTCGTTGAACGTGCAAGTGAACTTGTTGATGATCTTGCGAGGGATCGTGTTGCCTTCGCTATCCTTGCGCTGGCCTGATTCCATGTCGTGCGAGATCAGCGTCTTGATCTCGACCACTTCACCGGCCTTCGCGCTGCGCGGCACTCGAACGCGGGGAACGTGCTTGTCAGCCATTGGTCTGGTCCTCCAATTCTCTCAATCAGCCGCCGCAGCCGCCGATGGTGACCTTGATCTCCGCCTCGGTGCGATAGGCCTCGCCCTTCGAGGTCTCCGCGATGGCGACGACGTTCTGTGTCTTGGCGAGCCGCATCCGCGTGGCGGCCTCCGCGCGTCCGCTCTGTGGCGTGAAGCGGAACGACACCACGTCGGGGCTGGGGTTGCCGAGGGCGAAGATGTGAACCGCCGTCACATGGTCCTCGGCTGTCATCGGGCTGTCGACGCGGACGCCGATC
>ENA-ORDC01001837-ORDC01001837.1-marine-metagenome-genome-assembly--contig:-NODE-1837-length-14486-cov-2.605941_pt1 | contig 14486 bp, 20 predicted proteins | sample MGYA00237783_ERZ508515 | MGnify/ENA primary metagenome ERZ508515 (study PRJEB26186, sample SAMN06268792) | marine metagenome | isolation source: Eden Landing Ponds, San Francisco, CA, USA | place... | reverse complement strand
TCTCGGACCCGGCGCAAATAGTAATTCCCCGTTCGTCACGCGCCCCGCGCTACTCCAGTGCCGCGAACGCCAGCACGGTGACGGCGGCGAGCAGTGCCGTTCCCACGCCGACCAGTAGCGGCCGCGGCCCGCCCGACGTGAACGCGCTCACGGTACCGATCCCGACGCCGGCCCCGACTGCCATACCCACGTCGTCTCGGTCGAGTTGTGTTGTGTCGAACACCACGCGGCGTTAGTCGCCGTCGTCTGCCCCAACCGCACTCTCGCCGACGGGGTCGTGGCCCTCGATGGTCTCTTGGCCGCCCATGTAGGGGCGCAGTGGTTCGGGGACGGTGACCGTCCCGTCGTCGTTCTGGTAGTACTCCATGATGGCGACGACCACCCGGGGTACGGCGACGCCGGAGGCGTTCAGCGTGTGGAGGTACTCCGCCGACTCGTGACGCTCCGGGCGGTACCGCAGGCCCGCCCGCCGGGCCTGGAAGTCCTCGAAGTTCGACGCGCTGGAGACCTCGAGCCAGCGGCCGCCCTGCTCGGGGCCATCGGGCATGTCGTCGCCGGGCGCCCAGACCTCGATGTCGTAGGTCTTCGCGGAGGCGAAGGTGAGATCGCCGGTACAGAGGTTCAGGACGCGGTAGGGAAGACCGAGGCGTTCGAGCACTTCCGCGGCCTCGCCGACGAGCGTCTCGAGGCGATCGTAGCTCTCCTCGGGTTCGACGAAGTTGACGAGTTCGACCTTGTTGAACTGGTGGACGCGGACGATGCCGCGCGTCTCGGTGCCGTGCTCGCCGGCCTCGCGGCGGAAGTTCGGCGTGTACGCCTGGTGCTTGAGTGGAAGGTCGTCCTTCAGCAGGATGTCGTCGGCGTACATGTTGGTGACCGGAACCTCCGCGGTCGGACAGAGCCAGAGATCGTCGTCCTCGTACTCGGTCGTCTCCTCGCCACCGAGTCGGTACGCGTCGTCGGCGAACTTCGGCAGCTGGCCGGTCCCCTCCATCGACGTGGACTTGACCGGGATCGGCGGGAACACGTCGACGTACTCCTGCTCGCGGTGGACGTCGAGCATGAACTGGACGAGTGCGTGCTCGAGGCGGGCGCCGTCACCCTTGAGGAAGTAGAAGCCGCTGCCGGTGGTCTTCGCACCTCGTTGCTCGTCGATGACGTCGAGTTCCTCGCCGAGATCGTAGTGCGGGACGACCTCGTCGGGAAGATCGTCTCGCAGGTCGTCGAAGCCCTCCCGTCGAAGCTCCTCGTTGTCGCTCTCGTCCTCGCCCACGGGGACCGACTCGTCGGGAAGCTGTGGGACCTCCATGAGCCGCTCCTCGAGGTCGGTCTCGAGCTCGTCGGCGCGCTCCTCGACCTCCTCGAGTTCGGCTTTCAGCTCGCTGGAGCGCTCGATCGCCTCCTCGGCTTCCTCCTCCTTGCCCTCGCGTTTCAGGTCGCCGATGGAACGGCTGACCTCGTTGCGCTCGTGGCGCAGTTCGTCGCCGCGTGCTTTCAGCTCGCGCCACTCCGCGTCGACCTCGAGGATCGCGTCGAGGTCGAGATCGCTCCCGCGGGCGTCGAGCGCCTCGCGGACCCGTTCGGGCTCCTCCCGGAGGGTCGTCCTGTCGAGCATTCTTGCGGTGACGTTTCCCGGGGGCCCGCAAAACCGTGTCGATGGTCAGACAGCGAGGGGCATGGTAGCCGGCGGCTTCGCTCGGCGCGACGCTCGAACGAGCGGCGGGCTTTACTCTCTTCGGCCCGAACCGCCGTTCAAGCGCTATGGAGCCATCTACGTCACACGGCCGCGGGAGTCTCTCCGCTGCCGTCGATGCACCTTCCTTCCTGCTCGTCGAACTCCCGCGCTTCGACGACCGAGACACGTCGACCTGTCTGGACCTGCTCACTGCCACCGAGGCGGCCGACGAGAAGCTGCTGATCGTCAGCGTCACCGAGACCATCGGCAAGACACACCGCCGGTGGGACGATCACGTCGGCGACCACCCCGACGAGTTCGCAGTTGTCAGTGCGAGCTTCGCCGATCCTGGAGCGGGTGAGGATCAGCTTGAGGACCCAGCCGGTAGTACCCCGGCGGCAGCCGACGGGCCGGAGCCAGCAGCGAGTTCCTGGCTCACGACGCACCAGGTGGACGATCCCGGCGATCTCACGGGGCTCGGCGTGACGATCAGCAGTCAGCTCGCGGACTGGGCCGATGCGGACGAGCAGGTCGTCGTCTGTTTCCGGTCGCTGACGACGACGCTTCAGTACGTGGGCGTCAAGGAGCTGGTCAGGTTCCTCAGCGAACTTCGCGGGCACGTCGAGGCCAGCGGGGCAATCGCGCACTTCCACCTCGATCCCGACGCCATCGATCGACAGACGCGGGCCGCGATCCGCAGCGTGGTCGACGGCGTGGTCGTCCCGACGGCGGACGAACCAGGCGTCGAACTCCTCGAGTAAGCCCAGCGAGTTCGGCGAGGCGATTCATCGAGTCGGCTATGAGCCCGACAACTGATGGGATGCGACCGACGAGTGATGGGATGCGACCGACGAGTGATGGGATGCGACCGACGAGTGATGGAATGAGACCGACGAGTGACCGATGAGTGATCGGTGAGGAAACAGGTCTGTGACCAGCAGGTAGGTACCCCGGTAGCACTTTGCACGTATGGAACGAACTGCGAGGCATGTCCCAGGGGATCACGCACTTCGCCGTGGGCGCAACGCTCACCGTGCTCGTCCTGACGATTGCGATTCCTGCGGTTCGCTATCCCCGGACCTGGACCTTCGTCGGCGGGGGCTGGGCGATGGTTCCAGACGCCAGCAAGCTCCACCCGGTCCCCGAGATGCTGACGTTCCACGACTCGATGGTCGCGAACGTATTCTGGGCACACCGGACGCTGGATCGACTCGATCCTGGCGACAGCACCGTCTGGGCGAGCGCGGCGCTCGCGCTGCTCATCGGGGCGACGATCCTCGCAGAGCGGCGGTCCTATCGCACGCCTGAGCCGATCAGATCGGGGCTCGAGGGGACCGTCGTGCTCGATCGCGAGTAGTACTCCGATCTGGAGGTATCCGGTCAGGATTCGGTGCCGTTCCCCACGACCGTCTCACCGGTCCGCTCCGCGATCGTGCCGACCAGCAGTTTGCCCCCGATCGCTGCAGGATTGACGACGACGTCTGCGCCAGCCCGGCTGAGCTTGCTCGCGTTCTCGGCGTTGGTGGCCGCGGCGACGATTCGGAGATCGGGATCGATCTGGCGTGCGGTGAGCACGGAGAAGGCGTCTGCGGAGTCGCTGTTCGTCGCGGCCACGACGACCGTCGCCTCGTCGATCTTCGCCCGTTCGAGCGTCTCGCGGTCGCTGGGATCTGCATGGACTGCCAGCACGTCCCGTTCGGTCAGCTCGGTCGCTCGTTCCCCCTTCCGGGTCGCGACGACGAACTGGCGGTCCCGCTCCGCCAGCGCGTCGACGATGGGCTCGGTGAGATCGCCGTAGCCGAGTACGAGGACGTGGTTCTCGAGGAGGTCGAACTGTCGGTCACGGACACGTCCGAGCGCGGCGGCGAAGCGTGACTCGAGGATCGGCGCCAGCAGGGTCCCCAGCGCGATCGCGAACGTCGCAGTGCCAAAGACCAGGACGCTCATCGCGAACAGACGGGCAACCTGCGTCGTGGGCGTCACGTCGCCGTAGCCGACCGTCGACGCCGTGACGAGCGTGAAGTAGAAGGCGTCGAGCAGGGTCGAGACGTTCGCGAACTCATCGCGAAGGGCGTAGGTCCCCACCGTGCCGTAGAGTTGGACGGACACGAGCGCGAGACCGGCCGCGATCTGGGCCGAGGAGAGGGAGACGCGACTCCGGAAATGGTGACGGCTGAGAACGAGCGTCGGTATCGAGAGGACGGAGAAGACGACCAACGGCAGGGAGAGCGGGCTGGACTGGATCAACCCCTGAGCGGCCGTGACCGGCAGGAGGACGATCGTGAGGAGCCAGGCAGAGCGGTAGCCCCGCCGGAGACCCGCCGTCCCGAGCAACATCAGGAACCCGGTAATTGCACCGGTAAAGCCGGCGACGAGCCGGACTGTCTCGGGAACGTAGGGTTCGAGCGGTCCGACGACCGCGACGGCCCCGATCGCGACGTTCGCGATCCCGGTGAGCACCGAGAGCACGCCGACGATCCCCGCGAGGAGGACGCTCAGTCGTTTGCCCGTCCAGTCACCGAACATACACACGTCTGGGGAGGGCCATCCCAAGAAGGTCCCGGCACGGACCGACGGACCGAACGCTCTAGGACAGTCGATCGAAGCCCGGCGACCGGGACGGAGACTGCACGGGTCAGGCTCCTTCGCCGAGGAGTTGGGCGACGACGTCGTCGACCGCCCGTTCTGAGAGCGCGACTTCCACGAGGAGTTCGCCGACTGCCTGTCCGAGACTGACGACGCGGTCGGCGCCGGCCGCCCGAAGCTTGGGGACGTCCTCCTCCTCGCCGGCGAAGGTGACGACGTGCATCGATTCGTCGACGTTCATCACGGTCAGCACGGCGAGGACGTTGAGCTGATCGTCGAGGGTCGCCACGAGCACCGCGTCGGCGCGCTCGATTTCGGCGTCGTGGAAGCAGGCCTCATCGAGTTCGTCGGTACCCACGACGTCGACGGGGCGGTGGGCGAGCCGGTCGACGATCGCGTCCCGACGCGTGATGACGGATACCGAGACGTCGATCCCTTCGAGCTCAGCAAGCACGGGAGCCGTCCAGGCGTCGTAGCCGACAACGACGACGTGTCCGCCGGGTTCGACGCTCCCGTCGAATGGCTCACCGACGACCGTGTCCTCGAGCGGATCTACAGCCGACTCCTCGACCACGGAGGCCTCGTTGGACTCCGGTACGATCGATTCAGTATCGTCTGTACGTACCACGTCGTCGCCGGGACTCGGCGATGGCCCGGACATCGTCACCGGACGCGTCGGGAACAGGAGCCACAGAGGTGCGGTTCCTTGACGTCGACCTCCCGGACCGTCGGCGAGAAGTTCATCACACAGCGCTTGTTGTCGCAGTGTTCCAGGCCGAGCGTGTGGCCGATCTCGTGGACGATCTCCTTGCGAACGCGATCGCCGAAGATCTCATCGGAGCCACGTTCGGAGAAGCCCCCGTCCGAGGACGTCTGGAGGCGATACGTCGAGACGACGGAGCCGTTTCCGTCGAGGTAGGCGAGTCCGAACACGTAGTTTCGCCGGCGGTAGAAGAGGTCCTTCGGCGTGAGAGCAATGTTCTTCTCGCCGCGGCCGACGCGGCTCGCGAGTTCGATGAACTCCTCGGCGCGGTACTGTGAGCGGCCGTCGTCGTAGGCGCTCGCGGGGACCTGCTGGGGCTCGTGCACGGACACGTCGCAGTCGTAGACCGACTGTAGCGCGTCGGAGGCCTGGCGCTTGACCGGCGCCGGCACCTCCCCGACCGGCACGATGTCGACGAGCATGGACACCAGTTATGCCTTCCCGGCCATAAACGTCCCGGCGTGTCAGACGCGGATCGCACGACAGCGCTGGTCGATTCCCTCCTCGACGGGCTCGAGTCCAGACGGAGCGAAGCCGTGGAGGGCGGCAGCGAGGTGGCGGGCGGCGAGGTGTCGAGCGGCAGCGAGATCGCAAGTGGTCGCGAGGTAGCCACGCTCCTCGAGGTCGGGATAGGGACCCGAACCGACGTCGCCGAGGCGCTCGTGGATCGAGGAGTGGCGGTCACGGCGATCGACGTCGTCGAGCGATCGGTTCCGGAGGGCGTCGCGTTCCAGCAAGTGGACGTAACCGAGGCAGATCCAGCCGCGTTCGAAGGAGTCGAGGGCGTCTACGCGCTCAGGTTGCCGCCGGAACTCCAGCGGCCCGTCGCAGATATCGCGGAGCGTTTCGGCAGTCCGGCCGCGTTCACAACGCTCGGAGGCGATCCGCCGGTGGTGGCGGTACGGCCCGAACAGCTTCGCGGTGGCGAGACGCTCTACTGGCTCACAGAGTGACCGGGCTGTCCAGCTGAGGGAAGCCTCGCAGTCATCACTCCTCCGGACTCGAATCGTCTCGCCGCGCCGTCAGTACCGGCACTGACGAACCCCGGACGACCCGCTCGGTCGTGCTCCCCGCCGCAACGAACCGCGAGAGGCCGGTCCGGCCGTTCGTCCCCATCGCGATCAGATCCGCGTCGTGCTCGGCGGCGTACGCGACGATCTCGTCGTGCGGTACGCCGGTGAGGAACACCTTCTCGACTGCAATGCCCTCGGGAGCGTTGGCCTCGATCCGTTCGACGGCTTCCTCGCCGGCGTCCTCCATGTCCTCGCGAACCATATCGTAGTGGCTGTGTGCCGGGAACGTCTCGTCGACCACGTAGAGCGCGTGGATCGTCGCGTCGAACGCGGCCGCGAGCCGGTAGGCCTGCTCGACGGCGCGACACGGTCCCTCGCTCCCGTCGGTCGGGACGACGATCGTGTCGTACATCGAGCCAGCGTTCGTAGGCCGTCCTAAGGAGTGTTTGGGCGTTCCGTTGGCTGTCTGTGTCCATGCGACGGCATCGCGATCGGCGGCCCGCTCCGAATGGGTACGCCCAAATGCGAGGCCGGTAACTCGCAGGTATGCAGGTCAACGCTGTCGTTCTGGACGTCGACGGCGTGCTCGTCGACGTCGAAGACTCCTACCGACGCGCCGTGGTGGAGACCGCGACGGAGCTCACGGACGCGACCTTCGAGCGCGACGTCATCCAGCCGTTCAAAGACGCAGGCGGCTTCAACAACGACTGGGAGCTGACCGATGCGCTCGTGCTCTACGCCCTGGCCCGAGATGCGGGCTACGATGCCGGTCTCAGTGCGTTCACCGACGGGATCGCCGACTCGGGAACTGGGCTCGACGGTGCTCGAACTGTCCTTCGCAGTGCGCTCGGCGAGCAAGCCGCGAGCGACGTCGAGGCGCAGTGGGATCCAGACGCAGTCCGCGACGAGTTCCAGCTGCGCTACCTCGGTGCGGACCGCTACCGCGAAATCGAAGGCGAGGAACCTGCACGAGCGACGCGAGGCTACATCCACGACGAGCCGGTGCTGATCGAGCCGGAGACGATCGAGTGGCTCGAGGAACGGTTCGCCGTCGGCGTACTGACCGGCCGCCCGGCCGCAGAAGCCGACATCGCCCTCGATCGCGTCGGGCTCGACGTGCCCGACGACCACCGCTTTACCATGGACGACTGGGACGCCGGCAAGCCGGATCCCCACGCACTCTGTACGCTCGCCGATCGCTTCGACGCGACCGAGATCGCTTTCGTCGGCGACACGCTGGACGACGTCCGGACTGCGACGAACGCAGCAGCCGCGGATCCGTCTCGAACGTACCACGGAATCGGCGTCCTCACCGGGGGCCTGACCGGGCAATCGGGGCGAGAGAAGTACGAAGCAGCTGGCGCCACCGCGGTCCTCGAGGACGTAAATGAGCTTCGGGCACGTCTCGAGACGCGACAGTGAGCCGCTGCCGCCGCTCGTCGACCGGGGAGATCGTGAGCCGGACCATCGCGTCGATGCCCCGAAAGCGACATTCCCTTGTGGTCCACGCGTCAGGTACTGACATGGACACCGATCGATTCGTCGAGTTCCTATCGACGATCGTGATCGTCGGGATGATCGCCGTACTCGCCGTACCGCGCTTCGGCGTCACCGGGCTCGAGGACCGACTCCTCACGTCCGCGGCCGTCGCGATCGTCGCCGGCGGCCCCTTCGCCGCATTGCTCGTCTACGTCTTCGACATGGACTCCAGTCACCTTGGCCCGTGGGGCCCGGAGGACGTCGTGTTCGTCGCCGCCGTCGCGCCGCCGATCGCCGGGACGATGTGGCTGGTCGACGAGGGCGGACTGGACGGAGCGTTGTACGCCATCGCGGTGCTCGTGGGTGTCGTCGTCTCCGTGGGGATCGCTGTCGTCGTCCGTGACGCGACGGTGGGAGAGTGGCCCCCTGGCTCGGGCGCGAACAAGCGCCGAGAAGCCAAGCACCCCAGCAAGGAGTAGCGACCGACGGAACGTTTTTCGCGTCCGTCGACGAGGCTTCGATCGTGCAGCTCGCTATCCTGGGCGGCACCGGCGCGCTCGGCGGTGGCCTGACCCTCCGATTCGCACACGACACCGAGCACCAGCTCTCCGTCGGCTCCCGCGATCCCGAGCGGGCGACCGAGGCGGCAGCTGCGTATCGTGAGACACTCGATGACCGCGGCGTCGAGGCTCGGATCGAGAGCGGTGGAAACGCCGACGTAGCGGCGGGTGCGGACGTCGTCGTCGCGGCGGTTCCGGCCACGTACGTCGCTTCGACGATCGAATCTGTCGCGGACCGGATCCGCGACGACGCGATCATCGTCTCACCTGCCAACGGGATCGACGCCCACGCCGACGGATTTGCAGCGGTGACACCCGACGCAGGAAGTCTCACGGCAGTGGCTGCCAACGCAGCGCCAGCGTCGAATCCAGTCGTCGGTGCGTTTCACACGCTCGCAGCGGGTCGACTGTCCAACCTGGAAGCCGAACTCGGGATCGACACGCTCGTCGTCGGCGACGACGCTGGTGCACGTGAGCGGCTGTGTGACCTCGCCGAGGAGATCGACGGGCTCCGAGCGATCGACGCCGGACCGATCGCCAACGCTCACGAGGTCGAATCGCTCACCGCCCTGCAGTTGACTCTCATGCGCCAGAATCCGTCGCTGGAGGACGTAGGGGTCCGGTTCCGGTGAGCGCCGATCCCGCGTACGGTTCCGGTGAGCGCCGATCCCGCGTACGGTTCCGGTGAGCGCCGATCCCGCGTACGGTTCCGCTGAGCGCCGATACCGCGTACGGTTCCGCTAAGTGCCGATCCCGCGTCCGGTTCCGCTAAGTGCCGATCCCGGCGTCCTTTTTGCCCCGGACGCCGTTCTTGCGATCGTGAACTGGGGAGATCTGTTCGAGCGGGCAGCCGAGTACGACGTCGAGGTGGACGACATTCGCTCGACGCTCGATCGGCTGCGAGGTGAAGATGCCGACGCCTGACCCTGCGAGCGTCGTCGCAGACGCCGACGTGCTCGCAGCAGACCTGCTCGTCGATGGAGCGGCGCGCGAAGCGCTGGACCTCGTTCGATCGCACTCCTGGATCGACCTCGTCGCGAGCGATCCGCTGCTCGACGACGCCGAGGCACTGATCGCGAGTCTCGCCGACGCCGATCTCGCCGCCGACTGGCGGGAGCGAATGGAGGCTGAACGACGCTCGGTCGCCCACCCCGAAGGCGACCATCCCGGTCTCGCGAGCGCGCTCCACGGCGACGCCGCCCACCTGCTCAGCTTCGATGCGAACCTCACCAGCGCGGCCGCCGGCGTCGGGCTCCAGGGCCACGTCTCCGTCAGCGTTCGCCCGCCGAAGGCGTTCCTCGCGGTGTTCGACGCGAAGTCCCTGTACGAATCGCTCGACGAGCGCGACTATTCGGGACCGGATCGGGATCCTCGCGCCTGAGACGGTCGGAGCGAGCTCGAATCATCGCCCAACGCAAACATCCGCTCGCTACTCCTGCACAGCGAGCCAGTCCGCGAGCTTCGCCAGCGCTCGGCCGCGGTGAGAGATCGCATTCTTCTCGGCAGTGCATCGCTCGGCCATCGTCCTGCCCTCGTGCTCGAAGATGGGATCGTAGCCGAAGCCGCCGTCGCCACGCGGTGCGACGATCTCGCCGCGGACGGCGCCTTCGAACGTCGCGACGGCGACGCCATCCTCGACCGTGACGCCGTCGTGCCAGTCCAGCGCGTCGTCTCCGCTTCCCGCGTCGGAGACGGGCACTCCGAGCGAGTCGGCGTCAGCAGCGTAGGCGACGACGCTCCGGAAGGCTGCGCGGTGGTCGTCCTCCGGTTCGACGAGTCGGTGGACGCGCTCGATGCCGAGCGTGTGCTCTGCGTATGCGGAGTAGGGACCGGGGAAGCCGTCGAACGCCTCCACGAACAGCCCGGAGTCTTCGACGGCGACCGGTTCGGTCCCGCCGAGTTCCCGGAACGATTCCCTGGCGCCGCGAGCCGCGATCTCGGCGAGGTCGTCGGACTGGACCTCGACGTAGTCGTAGTCGGTCTGCTCGACGGCCATCGGGAGGTACTCGCGTGCCTCCGCGACCTTGCCCTCGTTGCCGGTGACGAACCGCAGCATTCAGTCGTCGACGAGGACTTCGACGGGTTCGTCGGAGGACGACTCCTCGGCCGCAGGCTCGTCGCTGCCGGAGCGCTCCCGCCAGAGGAGCGCACCGGCGATTCCGATTACGATCCAGGACCGCCAGTTCGCGAGGTTGAGCGTGTAGCCGATGCCGAAGGGCTTCTTCACGAGCATCCCCTCGCCGGGCTGCCAGTAGGAGGAGAGGAGTCGCCGCATGCTCGGCTTCTCGAAGTTGTAGGGGATCCCGAACAGCTCGCCTGAGTTCGGCTTGTCGACCATAGATGAGCGTACGTCGCCATCGGGGATAAAAACTGCGAGGATCGCGGTCGCAAGCGGGGCTGTCTGGGTCCAGCAGTCGCCGCCGACAGTCGCCGAGGGACTACTGATACCGACCGCGGCCTTCGACCTCGCGTAGCCGATCGAGCACTGCAGGATCGCCGGCATCCGCGTAGGCCCGTTCCAGCGCGTCCCGGCACGCGGCCGGGTCGTCGGCCGTTCCCGCAAGGGCTTGCTCCAGCACGTGGAGGTCCATCGCAAGGTCCTCGACGTGCGTGCTGTCGTAGCCGAGACCGAAATCGATCAGCGCGACGCCCGGTGGTGCCGCGGAGCCAGGATCCGTAGCTGCGTCGTTGGAATTGACGATCCGCACGTTCCGGGTAGTCGGATCCCCGTGCACGATCCCGTCGGCGTGGAGGGTCGCGAGATGACTGCCGACTTGCTCCAGCAATGCGGGGTCGATGTCGGCCTGGAGGTCACGGTCGCCGACTCGAGTCAGCTCGATGGTCGCCCCTGAGAGATCGACGTCGAGCACGACCGGTGCGGGAACGCCCAGTCTGCGCGCCCGGGCAGTCAGCCGCGCTTCGGCACGCGTCCGCCGGCGTCGCAGTCGCTCGTCCAGGTCGGGATGGCGGTACCCTTTCGGGAGGCGCCGTTTCACCACGCGATCCTCGCCGACCTCGACGACGGCTTCTGCGCCGCGTCGCTCGCGCTCTTCGGACGGTACGATTGCCGTCGATGGGTCGCCGTCACGCCAGGAGACGGGTACCTGATCGGGGCGGTAGTCCGGACACACCCCCGAGTCCTCGATCGCGAGCGTGTCTCCTGCTTCGAGCATCTTCGAGCCCGTGAGCGCAATCATGGCCGCGTTGTCCCCGAGAAACTGCGGGTCGGGAACGAAACACGCCGCACCCCGTTCCTCGCACATTGCTTCGAGCATCTCACGGAGTCGGGCGTTGTTCCCGACGCCGCCGCCGAGCACGAGTTCGTCGCTGCCGGTCAGCGAGAGCGCGCGCTCGGCGACCTCGGTGAGCATCGCGAAGATCGTCTCCTGGAGCGAGCAGGCGACGTCCTCGATGGCAGCGCCGTCGTCGAGGGCGTCCTGGGCGTGGGTGACGATCCCGGCGAAGGAGAAGTCCATTCCCTTCACGACGTAGGGCAGGTCGATCAGGTCGCCGTCGGTCGCGAGCTCCTCGAGCTTCGGGCCGCCCGGATGGGAGAGTCCCGCGTGACGAGCGACCTTGTCCAGCGCGTTGCCGACGCCGGTGTCCATCGTCTCGCCCAGCACGCGGTACTTGCCATCGTGGAATCCGAGCACGTGGGCGTTGGCGCCGCTGGCGTTCAGACAGACCGGCGCGTCGAACCCGGAGCGGTGCCGGCCGATCTCCAGGTGCGCGACCATGTGGTTGACGCCGACGAGCGGCACGTCGAGCGTATCCGCGACGGCGCGGGCAGCGGTGCCAGCGATGCGGAGGCAGGGCCCGAGCCCAGGGCCCTGAGAGAAGGCGACGGCGTCGATCGGTGGCTCGTCGGCGGGGCGTCCTTGCGCGCCGGTACTTCCGTCAGCTCCGGCGCGTTCCTCCCGTCCGGAGTTCGAGACGACGCGATCGCGGGCCTCGTCGAGCACGACGGCAACGACGGCGGGGATCGCATCGGCCATGTGATCGGCCGATTCCCGTGGATCGATGCCGCCGCTCTCTGGCACGTACGCGTCAGTCTCGACGAAGAAGGAGTCGTCCTCAGTATCGTACAGGGCGGCGCTGGCGGCCCAGGCGGTCCCTTCGATCCCGAGGACGCGCATCCCCTACTTCCACTCGGTGTAGCCGCACTTGCCGCAGTGGAAGCGGTCGTCGTGCTCGGCGAGGAACGTGTCCTCACAGCGCGGGCACTGCTCGCGGTCGATCTCGCCGTCGTCGCCGTAGAGCTCGTGGCGGCTCATGCCTCCTCGGCCTCCTCGTCGGCCTCGGCCTCGACGCCGATCTTGTTCCGCTCGAGCATGTGGTCCTGCTCGATGTCCGTCGCGTACTCGGCGTCGTCGTAGACCTTCGCCGTGCCGATCGTCTCGCGCATGCCGAACTTCGTGTCCAGCTTGCGGATGACGACCTCCTCGGCGTCCTTGTTCAGCATGGCGGCGAGGCTGTCACGGACGGAGAGGCGCTCGGGCGTGGTCTCCTCGTGTACGACGCGAAATCGCACGTCAGTTCGATGCAACATGGGGTTCTCGTCTTCCTCGATGATATCGACGTCCATGGCTCAGTTACGTGTATCTGGCCGGGAAACGCCTAAAAGGATTTCGAAGGGTCGCTTCTCCTTTCACGAGCGACGATTGTGAAAGCACGATCACTGTCGACAGGGGTCGAAGCCGCCTTCGGGAGCATCAATCACTAGCAAAAATCGGGTCGTCGCAGGGCGCACCAAGTGATTGGCGACCCATCTTATCGGGATGGACGTTCGTGTAATCCCATACCGACCGCTCGAGGGGCGCATCGTCTGGACGGCCGTCACAGCTACGAGCAAGCAATGATCATCGACACTACCCGAGGATCGACAGACCGAGGAGCTACCAGCCAACGAGCTATCAACCCAGGAGCTACCAACCGAGCGTCGACGAACCAGGGACCGGTTACCCAGGAACCGACGTTTCTAGTTGCAGCCCACGTGGAGGAACGATCGTGACCCCCTCGCTCCAGGGCGTCTCCGAACTCGACCTCGAGCCGGGCACGTTCGCGATTCGCGCGTCCGAGTGGCGACGCGACGCCGGGCAGCAACTCCAGAACCTCACCCAGCAACACGCCGACGACGACGCGGGCGGCGAGGAAATGTGGCACCTCAACGACGTCACGCGAGCCGACGGCACCCACCTGTTCGAGGTCTTCGAGGACCGACGCTCGATGGAGGGACCGATGCAAACGAGTGGCCGCCGGATTCTGTTCCGCTCCCCTGACGGCGAACCGCGGATGGCATTCGAGCGCGATGGCTACGCGGTCGGCGCACCCACCACCCTGAGCGACTGCACCACCGACGAGGTGCTCGGATCGTGGGAAGCGCCGGGATGGCTCGCTCGATTCCTCCAGAGCCGCTGGCAGCTCACAGATCCCAGCGGGACACACCTGGCGACTGCGAGCAGAGAGTGGTCGCTGTCGACAGCGTTCTCCACCTCCTCGTCATACACACTGCGAACGACCGACGGCACTGACGTCGGGAGTATCAGCATGCACCGCGACGGGCTCTTCTTCGCGATGAACGTGACGCTCGACCGATCCGACGTGCCGAACGAACTCCTCCTTGCGATGGCCTACGGGATGTTCTGGGGCATCTCGCAGTAGCACGCCCATCGGAGCGCCCAGCTGTCGTTCGAAAACCGATGGAGTCGAGCGACGAGACGGGCCGAAGCGAGCGCACCCCGAGCTACGGCACCCACAGTGTTTACTCGGAGCGACGAGCAGCGAGCGTATGGACCGCATCGAAGTGTCCACCGGGACCGAGTGGGAGGACCACGTCGGCTACTCCCGCGCCGTCAGGGTCGGCGACCAGATCCACGTCGCCGGAACGACCGCGGTCGACGAGGACGGCGAGCCCGTCGCGCCGGGGGATCCGTACGAGCAGGCGAGCCACGCGTTCGGACTCGTCGAAGCCGCGATCCGCGACGCCGGAGGAGAGCCCGCAGACGTGGTGCGAACGCGGATGTTCGTCACCGACGTCGACGACTGGGAAGCGATCGGCAAGGCCCACGGGGAGGCGTTCGGCGACGCGAAGCCAGCCGCGACGATGGTCGAGGTGTCGGCGCTGATCGACCCGGAGCTCGTGGTGGAAGTGGAAGCGACCGCGGTCGTGGACGGCGGCCCAACGGAGGACAGCGCTGCCGAATCAGACGCCGAGTAGCTCGAAGGCCCGGTCGACGTCGCCGTCGAAGGTGCCGAGTAGTTCCCGGAACTGCTCGCGATGGGCCTCGGTCACGTCCACAGCCACCATGCCCTCGTCGGGCTGGCCGTAGACGACGGTGCCGCCGAGCGGCGCGACGAGGACGACCGGGACGGTCGCGAGGTCCTCCTCGCCATCGACGACGATCGTCGTC
>ENA-ORDC01001835-ORDC01001835.1-marine-metagenome-genome-assembly--contig:-NODE-1835-length-14497-cov-7.690222_pt1 | contig 14497 bp, 15 predicted proteins | sample MGYA00237783_ERZ508515 | MGnify/ENA primary metagenome ERZ508515 (study PRJEB26186, sample SAMN06268792) | marine metagenome | isolation source: Eden Landing Ponds, San Francisco, CA, USA | place... | reverse complement strand
CGCTACAAATCCGACGCGTTCTACGTCGAGGGAACGGTCCACCCGATGGACAAGCCCTGGGAGATTCTGGCCTATCCGTATCTGAGTCTCTACGACAAATTCCGCCTGGGGATGCTCGTCAGCGAGATCGACGTTCGGGGCTGGAAGCCTCGCCGGGACACCTACGAGAACCTCGAAGATTTCGAGGACGTTCCGATCAAGGATTTCCTGCTCGAACACACCACGCAGGGCGTCTACGAATATTTCTGGGAACCGCTTCTCGACGCCAAATTCGGCTCCCGAAAGGAGGACGTCTCGGCCGCGTGGTTGCTGGGGCGGGTCAAGTTCCGTGGGGAACGGGACCTCCTGAAGGGCGAGCAACTGGGCTACGTCCCGGGGAGTTTCGGACGGCTCCTCGATGCACTGGTCGAGGCGGTGGGTCGTGAGAACATCACGACTGGTGCCCGTGTGACTGAACTCGATACTGCTGGCGGGAGCGTCCAGTCACTTACTGTCGAGACGAACACGGGTGAGAGAGAGGGCGACACCGCAGCGACGGCGACTCACGACGTCGACGCTGCCGTGGTCGCCGCGATGCCGAACGTCCTCGAAGACCTCACGGGCTATCCCTGTGAGATCGACTTCCAGGGTACAGTGTGTTCGGTACTCAGCCTCGACGAGTCACTCACCGACACCTACTGGCTCAACCTCATCGACGAGGCTCCCTTCGGCGTGCTTATCGAGCACACGAACTTCATTCCGGAAGGGCGCTACGGCGGCGAGCACCTCTATTATCTGGCGAGCTACGTCCAGAACTACGAGGAAGACCTGTGGCAGCGGTCGAACGAGGAGGTCGAAGAACTGTGGCTCGACGGTGTCGAAGACCTCTTTCCAAAATTCGACCGTGAGAGCGTCAACTGGATCAAAACAGCCAGAAACCCTCGGACGGCTCCCATCTACGAACGGGGGTATCTCGACATGGTCGTTCCCTACGATCTGGGTAGCGAAGTCGCGGCGGGGATCTACTACGCCGGGATGGCCTCGCGAGCGCAGTATCCCGAGCGCTCGCTTGACGGCGGGATCGAGGCCGGCTACGCCTGTGCGGATCTGATAGACGGCACCGAGTAACCGCGCCGGCGCGTGAGTCACTCCCGTTCGAGTCGCGTCGTCTGCCATTGATACGGACCGCTGTAACGATTTACCGCTCCGACCGCCCGATTCCAGTCGGTTGATGCGGAACAGACTTACAGCGGTCCGTATATCCCGTCTCGATAGCTCAGGACGGCTGCGACCAGCGCTGCCGCCACGTAGGTGAGTGTCGCGTCCGCCGTGAGCAGCCAGGCGCCTTCGACGCCGCTGGCAGCAAGCGCTTCCGGAGCCAGCAGCGTCGCCAGTCCGACGAATCCCAGCGTCGAGAGGAGACTGAACGCGCCGAGGCCGTCCAGAAGGGCCGGTCTGAAACGCGTGATTACGATCCCGACGGCGGCGCCGAGGCCGACCGCGGCCCAGATTGCCGGCTCGAAGCCGAGATCGAGCAGCATCGTCGTGTTGAGCACGATCAGCATCGGCGGGACGACCGCGATCGTACAGGCGATCCAGGTGACCAGCGGACCGCGTCCGTGGCCAGCGGATCCCGCTCGATCCCCGGTCTCGCCCTCCGTCATGGTGCCTCCAGGGCGGCCAGCGTCCGCTGATTCGCGCTCGCGACGTACAGCCGGGAGCCGGCGACTGCGACCGCACACTCACCGTCCTGATCGAACCGGAACCGCTCGGTGCCGTCGGTCGGGTCCAGCCCGACGACGCCGTCACGATACGGGACGTACAACATTTCGTCGGTGACAGCCATCGGTCGGTCGGCCGCGTACGGGACGGGTTTGTTCCAGTGTGGTTCGCCAGTCGTCCGGTCGAACGAGTGGACACGACTGCTGTCGCCGGTCGCTGGCTCGACAACGTAGACGGAATCTCGGTCGACGACCGGGTGTGTACAGGTACTGTCTCCGTCGGTGAGGGCGCGCCACGCGACCGATCCGTCGTCGGTTGAGACCGCCGTGAGGGTGGCCCCGTCGAGATACAGCAGGCTCTCGGTGACGGCGATCGAGGTCCGCCACGAGGAATCTCGCTCCGGCCGGAAGAGCGTCGTGGACAGGGTTATTTCGCCAGTCTCGACATCGCGCAATTGGAATGGCACCTGGGGCCGATTCCGGTTCAGACAGACGAGTTGATCGTCGACAGCTGCTCGTGGTACGATCCGTGACGTGATAGTGTGGTCCCAGCGTCGGACACCTGACGTCGCGTCGATCGCGACGAGCGTCCGACTCGTCTCCGAGGCGTCGACCCCGACGAGCGTGTTGCCGGCCAGCACCGACGAGCCCCCGAAGCCTGCGACTCGCCAGTCTGCAGTGCCGTTCGGGCCGACGCTGTACAGCGAATCCAGGAACGAGGACGTGAGGAGCGTCCGTTCGCCGTGCAGTTTCGGTATCGTGTCGGTCGCAAGCGAGCCACTCGATCCGACGATCCCGGTCCGGGAGGGTCGAAACCGCCATCGTACTGTTCCGTCCGTACCGAGTCCGACGAGATCCGACGGGAGCACGAACCGGATCGCGTCGCCCCCGACAGCGATAGGGGACGGTCCGATCTCCCCTATCGCGTCCGGAAACTTCCGTTCCCACTGGACCTCGTAGTCGTCGACCGGCCCGCTCGCGTCTGGCGCGTATCCAGTCCGGGCGGACGTTCGCTTGTACGTCGGCCACCCGTCCGTCGGTCCGCCGAGCCGCTGTTCGGATCGAAGTAGATCCGGTCCCAGCACCGCCGAACCGGCGGCTGTGAGACCGGCTGCGCCGAGGAGGGACCGCCTGGAGAACACTGGATTGTCGCCCATCTATCCGGCTTTCACTGACTGCCTTTATTTTCGTTTTGGTCCCGTCTGAATAGACGATTGGGGGAGGCGTAGCTAACCGGTATCACGACGTCGATCCGGTTGGCCCGCTTCTCCGCAGCGCGCTCGTCGTCTGATGGCCAGCCTGACACGTTGCTCGAGTATAGCGACGGCAGCGAGCACGTCGAGTGTGCGGCGTTATTCGTCGTCGAACGCGCGGAGAATTGAAGCGTTACTGCTCGATCTTCTCGTCGTCGACGCCCGGCGCGTCCGCGACATCGACCTCGTCGGGTTCCTCGCCGCCGCCGACGACCAGTTCGCCGTCGCCGGTCTCGACGTAGACATCGTCGGCGAAGCCGCCCTCGGCGTAGGGGTGTTCGGGCTCGTCCAGTTTCTCTGGCGTCGACGGCGCAGGTGGGAGTCCTTCTTCGGGGTGGTACTCGCCGAGGGGATAGTCGATAGTGATCCCATGGGTCTCGAAGAAGTCGCCGTAGCGGTCGTAGTGGACGTCGAGTTCGTCGCTGGGGAACTCCATCATCTCGGTCCAGCCGTGGTTGTAGAAGGCGAAGTTGGCCTGGATGTGGGTAATTTCGCGGGCCTCGGCCTCGGGGTAGCCCTCTTTCAGGGCGGCGACGTAGGTGTCCATCGTCGCGTCGAAAAAGCCGTCGAGGTACTCCCGGCGTTCGTCCTCGTGGCCCTCTTCGGCACGGTCGAGGAAGACCGAGGTGTGGATGTCGACCAGTTTGTCGTTGGTGTACTGTCCGACGACGGGCATGGTCAGCGCCTGTTTGGCGGCCCAGTGACGGACGTTCTGACGGATTTTCATGACATCGTGGTTTGGACCCGACGCCTTTTGAACGCAGTGCCTCTCCAGTCCCAGACGTATCTTTTCGGGGATGTGTCGTGTACCTTTATGTACTGGAAGTGTGATGAATCCTGTGTATGTCCGGAGAGAACGATCCGAATGGCGGTACCGAGGGGCAACAGGGCGGACAACCGCAGGGAGGCCAGCCAGCGCAGGGCGGCCAACCCGCACAGGGGGGGCAACCGCCGCAAGGCGGACAAGCGCCACCGCAGGGTGGGCAGGCACCACAGGGCGGCCAGGCCTACAACCAGGGCCGCCAGCCGGTCAATCAGGGGCCGGGGCTCGCCGATAAGTTGCAGCAGCCAGTCGTCAAGGACCAGATTATCAAGAGTATCGGATTATTCGGGGCGATTGGAATTGGCGTGTTGCTCGCGATATTCCTGCCAGAGGCAGTCGTTGACGAGGGGATTGTTATCTCTGAAACTACCTACTACGTGGGTCTGGGGGCTGGTCCAGTTATCGCGGTGCTGATCGGTCGGGAATTTGGACACCTCGATGTTGAGCAGAACGTGGCCTTGGCCGCCTCGTATATCTCTGGAGCTGTCGGATACCTCGTTCTTGGCCTGCTGTCCCTGATCGGTGCTCAAATCTGGGACCCGGCTGGTGCGTTAAGTATGGCAGGAATTGGTGCTTTGGCGAATATCGACTTTGGCGACGCAATCGTACCAATCCTCATCGCTGCACTTGTCGTCGGCGTCGCTGGTGTCGCCGCGACCTATCTCGAACGGAACTACTGACGCAGCAAGCTATTTTTCACTGCCCGCCGACGCCCCATCCATGCCACTCACAGTTGGAATGCTCGGTTATCGATTCATGGGTCGCGCGCATGCAAACGCACTCGCTCGCTTGCCGATGTTCTTCCCAGACGCGCCAGCCGTCGAGCGTGATGTCCTGATCGGCCGGGACGAACAGGCACTCGCCGAGGCTGCCGACCGCCTCGGATTTGCCCGAACCGCAACCGACTGGCGCGAAGTCGTCGACGACGTCGACGTCTTCTACAACCTCGGACCCAATCACCTCCACGCCGAGCCGTCTATCGCCGCACTCGAAGCTGGCGTGCCGGTGCTCTGTGAGAAGCCACTTGCGGCCGACGACGCGGCCGCCGAGCGGATGGCCGACGCTGCCGCCGAGGCGGCGGTTCCGACAGCGACGGCGTTCAACTACCGCTACGTCCCGGCGATCCAGTACGCCCGGCGGCTGATCGACGCCGGCGAGATCGGCGAGTTACGACACTTCCGCGGGCGCTATCTCCAGGACTGGCTGGTCGATCCCGAGGCCCCCTGGAGCTGGCGGCTCGACGCCGAGCTGGCTGGCTCGGGCGCACTCGGGGATCTGGGTGCGCACACGATCGACCTCGCGCGGTATCTGGTCGGCGACATCGCCGAGATCAGTGGCCACCTGCAGACGTTCGTCGAGGAACGACCGACGGCAGATGGCGCGGAGAGCCGTGCGGTGACGGTCGACGACGCCTACAGCGCGCAGGCCACCTTCGAGAACGGTGCGATGGGGACCTTCGAGGCCTCCCGGTTCGCGACGGGACACAAGAACGACCACGCGATCGAGATCCACGGCTCGAAAGGGAGCCTGCGATTTGGTCTCGAACGGCTGAACGAACTCGAAGTCTCCTTCGAAGACGACCGCGGGTATCAGACGATTCTCGTGACCGATGAGGACGATCCCTACGGCGGGCGGTGGTGGCCGCCGGGACACGTCCTCGGGTGGGAACACACCTTCGTCCACGAGAACTACGAATTCCTCACCGCGGTCGCGGAGGGCAGCGAGTACGAACCGAATTTTCAGGATGGGCTGGCCGTCCAGCGCGTGCTGGCGGCGATCGAGCGAAGCGACGAACAGGGGCGTCGAGTCAGTGTCGAGTAGGACCGATCAGTACCGAACGAGTCCGTCTTCGGGGCCTGTCGAGGCCGTCGCGTAATAGTAGCCGGCGCTCACGACGTGGACGAGCAGTCCAGTGACGCCGACTCTGGCGAGCAAGTCGCCGCTCGGATCGAACCGGTCTGCGACCAGGACTGCGACGATCGGATTGAGGCCGATCATGAATCCGGCGAAGCCGCCGACGATCCCGACAAGGGAGATCGCGCGCAACGATCCGGCGACACGAGCGTTGTCGTGAATCGCGGACAGTTTTTCCCACAGTCGTCGTTTGTATCGGTCCCAGCCCATCAGCAGTCTCTCAGGATTCCGTACGACTTCGGGCCTGAAATATTGTCTGGCGCTACTCGCCGTGCATCTGGACAATCTCGACCAGCGAGTAGATGGGAACGCCATCGATGTCCTCGGCACCGCGTTTGTCCGTGAGGACGACGGCGGCCTCGGGAGTCCCACCGCGCTCGCGGATGCTCTCGATCGTCTCACGCATTGTCTGGCCGGTGTCGACGTTGTCGTCGACGATGAAGCAGTCCTGGCCTTCGATCGAAGCGAAGTTCCGAGAGAACGATCCGCTACCGTCGGCAGCGTCGTCGTTCCACTGGTACTTGCTCGGCAGGTAGACACTGATGTCGGTATCCAGTTCGCGGCTGATGACCGTCGCCAGCGGCGCGCCGGACTTGCCGATTCCGACTGTGAGGTCGATGTCGTGGTCGTCCCCGGTCAGCAGATCGGCCATCGCGATGCCGACGTGCGTCAGTCGATTGCTGTCACTGCCGATCGCGCTCCAGTCGACGTGGACATCCGCCGGACTCGTCGTCGTGTCCACCTCGGCACCGCGCCCGCTCTGTTCGACCAGCCAGCTCGCCGTCTCCCGGGAGACGTTTAGCTCGTCGGCAATCTCTCCCTGCGAGAGCCCGCGATCCGTCAGCTCGCCCGCACTGTCGATGAGTTCGTCGGTCGACTTCATTCACTCTCCCGATTCGAGCGCCGGGAATAAAACCACTGGTGATGCGACGATATCGGATCGAAAAACGTTTTACTACCCGTGTTGTGAATTCAGATAGCCCGTCGCCTTAGCGTCGTGATGTCTTTATCAACGCTCGACGGGCCACCCCCCACCCCCCACCCCATTCGATACCCTTTCGGTGTGATCTGACGACCGGGAGTTGGCGGTCCGTTGCTTCGAGTGAGTGACCGCTGAGAAGCGCAATCACAGTAGTACGACACTGAGTAGAATCGCTCTGTCCTCGTGACAAACAACGGGTTTCGTCCTCGGACACGAGATAGAACTGCGCCAGCGGAGACGCCGGTGACCGTACGCTGTTCAGAGTGCGTCAGGTCCCCGGCTAGATTCGAGTGTCGCGCTCTGCCCCCCGCCCGGCTCGGTCCACCGGACTCGGATATCGTACGCAGCTTCGACGCCGACGACGACCGTGTCGCCGAACACGACGGCAGGTTCCCCGTCTACCTGACCGGACGCGTCACCGCTCCAGGAACCGTTGCTGGTAATGTCCGCGTTTGCGACGTCAGCGAACTCGGAGCCGCGGATTTTGAGGCTGGACTTCCGAATCGGTTCACCGCCGTTGTGTGTGATGAGGAGGTGGTCGCTGTTTGCGCGATAATCCATTGTCATCCAGACGCCTGGCTGTTCCCACTCGGGGTTGCCACCTGCCTGGAGGCGAACGTCCATTCGTTGCAGTTCCTGGGTTGGCACTGACCCCTGCACCGTCACTGCCCGTCCGTCGGCGGACGTCGAGACCTGTTCGCGATGTTCGAAAAAGGACGTCTGGACGACGTGGGTTGCCACGCGTTCAGTATCGACGTTCTGCTCGGATTCGAAGACGACGACCGCCTTCATGGCACTGTCCTCAGACCCGAGCGTGAGTGACGACCCGGCCACTGTGGCCCCGTCGATCAGAAAACCGATCCCCGATGTGTCGATGCGAATCGCCGTCCCGTTGCCGAGATGGTCGAGAAGAGTCCCCACTCCCTGATCGACTTCCTGTAACCGGGGCGTGGTTCCCTGCGCGGTATCGATAAAATCGTGCAAGTTCTGGCGAACGTCCGCGCCGGTGTACAGGAGTGACTTGAGAAGTACGCCATCCTTGACCGCGATTGCACCGCTTCCCTCGGTAATAAACGTAGTATAGTCGCCGTACTCCGCCGTCGTCTCGAACTGTCCGCCTGCCTGGGATTCGATCGGCTCTGCTTCGAACGTCCCTGTCAGCGCCTGCAGGGAGCCGTGTGAGTGGAAGTACTCAACCTCGTCGACCGGGACGATGCCGCCCGACCGCTCGAATGCCGACGTATCGATTCTGGAGAGGTTGCTCCCGTGTGAACGAATCTGATCCAGTTGCAGCGACGTGAACAGGATATCCTCGCCGAAGGCCACTTCGCCTGGTGCAACGAGCCACTGCTCGTAAGCACCCTCACCGTTCGTCTCCTCCGTCGGTGTCGATTCGCCATTGTCACCCTGGAGACAGCCGCTCGCCCCTACCAGACCGATACCACTGCCGTACCCCAGAATTTGGCGTCTCGTAAACTCAACCATACCGTAACGCGCTCGCATCAGGGATATATTCGTTTCTATGCCAAACAATTAATTCAGTTTCATCCGCACTCAAGTCCGCGTATCTGGCGAGAGGCGTTTCTGCAGGGTCAATCTCCGACGACCGTTCTGGCAGCCTCACCCAGCTCTCTCGACGGTGATTCCGCCGGAGAGTTCCTGCGTATTGGCAGGCGCGACAGTCACGCCGGCCGCAGCGAGGCGATCCTTGGCACGCGAGGCGAAGGCGGTTCTGACTGCGGAGATGTTCGTCTCAGCGGGATCGACGACCCAGAACCGGGCCACCAGCTCGACGGCAGACTCGCCGAGTCGCTCGACGTGGACGGCAGGTTCGGGCTTTTTCAGGATTCGTTCGTCCTCGATGGCGGCCTCCCGGAGTAGTTCCGTGACCCGGGGGATATCTTCGTCGTAGGCGACAACGATCGACTCGTTGACGCGGTAGCGGACGCCGTCGTAAGGGTGGGTGACTGGCTTCGTACTGAGATCGTTGTTCGGGACTGTCATGATCTCGTTGTCTGGCGTCCGAATGCGGGTCGTCCGGAGACCGACCGTGACCACGGTCCCGCCCCGGCCGTCCCACCGGATGTAGTCACCGACGTTGAAGTTCGCGTCGGCGACGAGAAAGACGCCACTGACGAGGTTGCTGATGACATCCTGGCCAGCGACGCCGACCGCCAGTGTAATCGCCGCGACGACGACCGCCGACCCCGAGAGGTAGCTACCGAAACCGGCGGCCGCGATGGCGATCGGAAAGGCGACGACGGCGAAGGCGACGCGGAGATAGAGATCGACCGCCTCGACGAGCGTTGGATTGCCCGTGTTTCGTAACCGGACACCTTGCTTGAGCGGGGGCAACAACAGGAGGCGACCAACGAGGTAGACCAGCGAGAACGTGCCGACGAACAGCCCTGCTCGAAGGAGCAATCGTTCGGCACTCTGGTTCAGTGCCGGCAGTTGCGCGATAGTCGGCAAGAGATCGACGTGCATACTGGACGCTCGACTCGGGGGCGTGTAAAACTCCGGTCGTGCTCGCGTCTCGTGGCCGCACTCTGGACGGGTGCGAGACCCCCACGACGCGGTGGGGCAGCCGCAGCCGACGGTCATACGCCTGTATCGAGAAGCGATCTATAGCACACAGAATAAGTAGCCAACTCTCTAATACCGGGCAAATGCGGATCGAACAGGTCGGCGATGGTGATCCCGAGGTCGCTGTCGTCGCGGCCATCCACGGCGACGAACCCTGCGGTGTGCGAGCGATCGAACGACTACTCGACGCCGACCCGGATTTCGAGCGGGCGGCGAAACTGATCGTCGCTAACGAGGAAGCACTCACGGCAGGAGAGCGCTATCTCGACGAAGACCTCAATCGAGCGTTCCCGGGCGATCCCAGCGGCGAGACACACGAATCACGGCTGGCGGCCGAGTTGACGGCCGAACTGGAGGGCTGTACCACGCTGGCGTTACATTCGACCCAGTCGTACGAGCATCCCTTCGCCATCCTTCGGGAGGCCGCCGGCGCATCGCTCGAACTGGCGAGCCAGCTCGATGTCGAGGCGGTCGTCGAGACGGGGCCGTTCGACGACGGGCGGCTCTTCGAGTCGGTGACGCGACTCGTCGAAGTCGAGTGTGGATATCAGGGTTCGGCCGAGGCCGCCGACAACGCGAGCAGACTCGTCCGCGAGTTTCTCCGATCCACTGGTGTACTCGTCGACGAGCCACCGCTGGAGCCGCGCGAGCATCCGGTCTTCCGGCTGGACGATGTCGTGCCGAAGTCCGAGGCTGACGAGTACGAGGTGTTGGTCACCAACTTCGAACGCGTCGAGGCGGGCGACCCCTTCGCGGCCGTCGACGGCGAGTACGTGATCGCCGACGAGGACTTTTATCCTGTGCTGCTGTCGGCATACGGCTACGAGGACGTCTTTGGCTACACTGCGAAAAAACGCGACGTCTCGGCCTGAGCGGTTTCGTTCCGGTGGCTGGCCGACATCCTACGCGTCTTTGGGCGGCGCGAACTCGACGAGTGTCAGGTCCCGGTCGAGCATACAGTAGTCGTGGGGTGGGTCGCCGAGAACCTCGTCGATAGTGTACTGTTCGTCGAACTCGGCACCCGCGGGTTCGCAGTACTCGTGGCTCGGACACTCGGTGTAGGGGCAGGGGCCCTGTAGTGTGGCCTTGCTGCCAGCGTAGGCACCTTTGGTTGCGACGTTGGCCTGGATCGGCGCGGGCTTGACGTCGACGGCCTGGACGCCCGTGTCGTGGACGCCACAGTCCAGCACACTGGTATTCTCGCGGACGGAACTCACTCGATATTTGCGCCCTTCGGTGAGGTTGAGACATTGATCGCGGTAGGGACAGCCCTCACAGGCGTCGGCCGGCCCCTCGTAGACGAACGTCTGACCGGGCCTGGCCAGACGAGTCCCGATGAGTGTGAGTTGGGTCATTGGGGGACAGTTGCGCGCCGCGTCGGATTAAGCTTCCCGACCGGTCAGCTCGTCCAGCCGATCCAGATAGTCTTCCCGAGGGACCTGATAGAGTGCGCGATAATCGAACCCACCGCTGGCGAAGGACTCGGCGATTTCGATTGCCCCTTCAATAGCCGCGTCGCGGTCGTCGTACCGGTGGCGCTGCCCGGTGACGTCAGGTTCCAGCGATAGCGTCGCGAACCAGGGATCGTCCGGCTGAGGACGCTCGCGTCCCGGTCGGCGGTCCCGCTGTCCTTTCGTCAGATAGAGCGTCGGCAGACACGGCGGTGGGAACGACTCACTGTCGAAGATGTCCGGGCGATAGACCACCACGATCCTGGTCCGCTCGTCGCTCCAGACTTCCCAGCCGGTCGGAAGTCGATCCTCGATGTCCATACACACCACTCCGTCGCCACAGAGAAGAGCCAACCGGTCCGGCTACTCATCTCGGCACGTGAACGAACACACGCCCCTATATACCAATCTCGAATAGAACTGATTACCGGACCCGGCCCGAGGCAGGCTGACGGGCTGTGTATCGGGGTTTTTGACGTGAGCTATCCACGAACACGATCCATTTCAGGGCAGTGCTTAAGTAGATAGAAACACCTTAGTTATTATAGTATCGGTGGATGCGTCACTCGATACCACGCCACACAGAGCGGTCCCCGAGAGGGGAATAAGATCGCACTACATGATACAGAAAAACACGGTCGCGCTCGGTCGTCGGTTCCCCTCCACAGACCGGGCGATAGTGGCGTCCGACGCACGCACCCGACCACGACAGCAGCTGGCACCAGGCGGTGCTGGCCCCACCCCGTTCGTGATAGCATGACAGGCAATCCAGACACTCTGGCAGAACTGAGTACCGACTACCGCAAGTCGATCCCCTCGGACCTCCGGGAGCACCACGACTTCGACTGGTATCTCGACCAGTTGTACGACGAGCCGACGATCGCCCGCAACGCCCACCAGCGCGTAGCGGACATGTTCGACTTCTACGGCACGGAGTACGACGAGGACGCCGGCCTCGTCGAGTACAAACTGGCCTCCGAGGATCCGATCAACGACGGCGAGAACACCTTCTATGGGCAAGTGATCCACGAGTCCATCCACGAGTTCGTCAACAAGGTCAAAAGTGGTGCTCGCGGCCTCGGCCCCCAGAAGCGGATCAAACTCCTTCTGGGCCCGGTCGGCTCGGGCAAGACGGCGCTCATCGCAGAGATCGTCCCGCGGCTACAGGCGACGGGGCTCGCAGTCGGCGTCGTCGCAACCGATGTGACAAACAGTGAGGACGCGACGGCATTGCGCGAGCACTTAGACGGCGTCGTCCCGCCAAGTCGGGTCGTCGGTGCCGTCGGCGATTCTGCGTCGGAAACACTCAACAGCGACCGTCTCCAGTCGTTTCTGGCCAATAACCCCGAGCTGGATATCGTGATCGTCGAAAGCAGCGGCGACACGACCAGTGCGACCGCGCCCAAAGCCATCGACTACTCCATTTTCGTCATCTCCGTCGCGGAGGGCGACGACATCCCGCGGAAGCGCGGCCCGGGCGTCGTCGACTGCGACCTCCTCGTGGTGAACAAGACCGACCTCGCCCCCCACGTCGGCGCCGACATCGACGTGATGGAACGGGAGGCCGAGGAGGTTCGCGAGGGGCCGACGGTGTTCACCAACTGCAAGGCCGGCGAGGGCGTCGACGCGGTGCTCGACCACGTCCGCGAAGGGGTCCTGTTCGCGTAGATGGCGACCGATAGCCCTGACCCGCCGCCGAGCGAGCGCCCCGCCTCTGAGACGGACGCCGACCCGCCCCATCCGGCCTTCGCCGAGTACGCGACCGAGTCGGTGCCGGCGGCCGCGGTCGGCTCGCCCGGCAAGGACGGCCGGCTGGAACTGCGCTTCGCGCCCGACGATAGCGGCGAGACGAACCTCGTTCGCGACCTGGCGCGGACGCCGTTCCACGTCAGCGGGACGCTCGGTCACGACCCGCACCCCGACGCCGAGACGGTGTACGTCCAGTCGCCGACCGGCGGCGTCGCGCAGGGCGACCGCCACGCCGTCGAGATCGAGGCCCGCGACGGCGCAGTCGCTCACGTCTCCACCCAGAGTTCGACGAAAGTGCTCTCGATGGAGCGCAACTACGCCGCCGCCGACTACGACCTGACCGTCGGCGAGGGCGCGCACCTCGAATACGTCCCCGAGCCGACGATCCTCAACGCCGACGCGCGCTTCTACGGCGAGACGACGGTCGACCTGGCGCCGTCGGCGACGGCGGTCGTCGGCGACGTGGTCGTCCCCGGGCGGCTGGCCCGCGGCGAGCGCTTCGAGTTCGAGCGCTATCTCTCGCGGCTGCGGGTCCGCTCGGACGGGCAACTGCTGGTCGACGACGCGACCCACCTCGCGCCGGCCGACGACGACCCGACCGCACCGGGCGTCCTCGGCGAGTTCGCCGTCCTCGGGACGCTGTACGTCCTCGATCCGGCGGGCGACGCCGCCGCGCTGAGCGACCGGTTGCACGAGGCGGCCGTCGCGGTCGCCGAGGAGGCCGGCGGCGGAACGGACGACGACAGGACAGCGGACGAGGAGAGCGAGAACGACGACGCGGTCCGGGCCGGCGCGACGGCGCTACCAAACGGTGCAGGCGTCGCCGTGCGAGCGCTGGGCCACCGCGCCGAGCGGGTCACGGCGACGCTCGACGCGGCCTGGGACGCGGCCCGCGAAGAGTTGATCGGCGTCGGGGCTCCCGACGCCAGGAGGCTCTGATGCTGGTCGCCGAGGAGTTCGTCGGGCGACTCGACGACGAGGAGATAGCGGCCCGCGTCGACGGGAGCGAGACGCTGACGGTCACCGTCGACGACACCGAACGGCGCCGCTCGCGCTTCCGGACGACCGCCGAGGACGGCACCGAGGTCGGCGTCGTCGTCGCCCGCGAGCTGCGGGACGGGGACGTGCTCGACGCCGACGGAACGCTCGTCGTCGTCTCGCTGACGCGCATCGAGGCGATGGTGATCGACTTCGATGGCGTCTCCGATGTCGACGCGGTGACGACGGCGCTGGAACTCGGCCACGCCGTCGGCAATCGCCACTGGGACCTCGCCGTCGAGGGCGAGCGGGCGTACCTGCCCGCGGCTGAGAGCCGCGAGCGCATGGCGTCGACCGTCGAGCCGCATCTGCCGCCCGGCGCGACCGTCGGCTACGAAGACGTGCCACCGACGCTGTTCGACGACGGCGACGCCGCCGACCACTCCCACGGCCACGGCGACGGTCACACGCACAGCCACGGCAAAGACGGCCACACACACGACGACGGGACGAGTCACAGCCACGGCGACGGCGTCCGGACGCTCGACCCGGACGCCGGAGGTGAGGAGTCGTGACCGACGCGGCGACGCTGGAGTCGTTCCGGCTGGCGGACTCGTTCCTGCCGGTCGGGACCGACAGCGTCTCCTACGGGCTAGAGCAGTTCGTCGCCGACGACCGCGTCGAGGACGCCGACGACCTGCGGACGCTGCTGTCGACGTATCTCCGGCGCCAGCACGGCCGGGCGGACCTGGTCGCGCTGCGGGCCGCCCACGCCGCAGCCGAGGATGGGGGCCTGGCGAGCGTCCGCGAGGCCGACCGCCGGCTGTCGGCGACGACGCTGCCCGCGGAGTTCCGCGAGAGTTCGACCAGAACGGGCGAGCGCCTGCTGACGCTCCAGCGGGACCTCCGAGAGGCGGATCTGCTGGAGCGCTACGCCGCGGCGGTCGACGGCGGCGACGCGCCGGGCAACTACGCGGTCGTCCTCGGCGTGACGACGGCGCTGGCAGACGTGCCGGTTCGCGAGGCCTGTCTGCTGGCCTGCCACGAGTTCGCGACCGCAC
>ENA-ORDC01001834-ORDC01001834.1-marine-metagenome-genome-assembly--contig:-NODE-1834-length-14505-cov-3.207097_pt1 | contig 14505 bp, 19 predicted proteins | sample MGYA00237783_ERZ508515 | MGnify/ENA primary metagenome ERZ508515 (study PRJEB26186, sample SAMN06268792) | marine metagenome | isolation source: Eden Landing Ponds, San Francisco, CA, USA | place... | reverse complement strand
AGATGACGTGGAGGTCGGCGACGCGGTAGCGGTCGCCGCAGTCACCGTCGCAGGGGGCGGTCGCGGCCGGTTCGGCCGCCCGGCCGTCGGATGCCTCACTCGTCGCCATGCTCCACCTCGCCGTCGGGGTGTTTCGCACAGGCCGTCTTGTCGCGCCCGCAGAAGTGGCACCGATTAGGCATCGGCATCACGCTCCGTCAGGAAGGTCGCGACCGTGGCGCCGTCGTCAGTACAGACGTACGGACAGCCCCGGCCGCGCTCGTGATCGGGATGCGGTTCGACGAGGCCGCGTTCGGTCAGTTCGTCGACGGCTCGCCAGACGCTGCGCTCGTCCAGATCCCGTCGACCAGCGAGGTCCGTAGCGGTCAGCCCTCCTCCGATGCCGTGCAGCGCGAGTAGTACCTCGGTGCGATACCGGCTCGCGCGGGCGAACTCAAGCCCCTCTGTGGCGAGTCGTTTCGCGGTGCTCATACTGCGATTCCTCCGTCGGTGGCGGGGTTACCGCCGGATTCTTGGTGATGTATCTCGAACATCGATCCGTCACATCCGTGACCCAGCGTGGCGATCGCGGGTAGAGCGCGGTCGCCGTCACGCGCTGGCGACGATATCGCCTTGCTGAGTCTCATGTCTGCCGCGGGAGTCGAACCCGCACGCACGCGACCGTTTCCACCGCCCGAGGAGTGGCCCGCAGGGACCTGGTAATCACACCTGGTTAGCTCCTCGGCAGTCTGAACTGGGTATCCGAAAACGGTGTATTCGGGCCGCGCTCGCCCGGGGCGCAGACGCTGGCGGGCCGCGGCACCGGTCTCGCGCCACTTGCCGCCCGATTGGTGTCGGGTCGGTGGCCACGGTCGCGCCATGAGAGATAGTGTTATACCGGGGCTACTTATTTCTTCCGGGAGTAATAACCTGCGGCGAAACAAACGTCTGACTCTTGGGGTTTTACTTACTCCACACTCAGATGGACAGTATGGGCCGTCCGCCGTCGATCTCCGCTGAGGAGGTTTGCAGGATTCTTGCCCTTCACCCTGAGCCGGTGGTAACGGCGGCAGACGTTCACGAAAAGATGGATATGACTCAAAGGGGTGCCCAGGAGCGATTGAAATCGCTGGTAGAGGATGGATACCTTGACTCCAAGCGGGTCGGTAGCTCGGCTGTGGTATTCTGGCTGACGGACAAAGGTCGGAACGCCCTCGATTAACCAGTCGGGTACCAGATTTTCGAACTTGCCCCGACCTTCTTTCCCCGAACTCTCTTCTCCTCTTCAAGCTGGCCCAAACGGTACCGGGCTGCGCTGGGAGTGACTTCGAATTCTTCTGCAACCTCGCTTGCAGTAAGGGCAGGGTCTTCATGCTCACGGAGGAACTTAAGAATCTCGTCGGGGTCCATTTTCTTCACGTGATCCTGGGAATCGGCTGCCATTACTTATACCATATTTCTTCCGGAGGTAAAAACTTATGGGCCTTGCGCTACTACTATCTGATAAGGAACACCGGCCGCTCTCGGGCGATTCCTGCAGGAAATTGCCCACGGTGCTTGTGACACCGCGAGCCGGGTTCCCCTCAAACCCATGTCGACGAACGCAATCAGCCCGGAAGAACCTGACGCACAGATTCGCCCGCGAACGATAGACCTCGGCACCGACGCCGAGGGCGCGACGCACATCTACCGCACAGGGACCGAGACGGTCCACGTCGTCACCGCCGACGGCCGTCGCGAGCACGTCGAGCACATCGCCGACCGCCACGTCGACGAGTGGGTCAGCTACGTCGGCCAGGAACGCGGATGGGCGACGAAGCGCTACGGCGGCGGCCTCCTCGGCATGGTCGACGACCTTGTAGCGGCCTTCGACGAATGAGCCAGCCGACGTGCCAGGCCGAGCAGCGCGCCGCGGTCCGCCTCGCCGCTCGCGAGTTGCGCGCCGATCTCGTCGTCTTCGGCGCCGAGCCGGTCGCACCGCGGACGTCGCCCACAGCCACGTGGGGTCTGGAACTCCTGACCGAACCCCGGACCGGCGGCGTGCCGCCGGTCGTCCTCGAGACGCTGGCCGACCACGGCCTGACCGTCCGCCGGGTGCACCGCGGCGGTGACTGCTGGCGGGTGCTGGCGGTGGCCTGACACGATCAACGGAACGGGAAAGCCTATCATACGGGCCTCCGTCGGCCATCGACAGTGACGGAGTACGGGACGACGTACGGTGTCCAAGCGGACGATAACTGCCGGATCGTCGTCCGATTCGACAAGGTGCGGGGCGCCTTGGATCGATTCGTCGTCCAGTTACAGCTCCAGAAGGCCCCGGAGACCTGGACGACCATCGCGCAGATCGACCACGCACCGCGCGACAACAACGGCCACGACCTCTTCGTGGAGGGCGTTCACGTCGACATCTACCGACAGAACGGCCGGCAGTTGAAGCTGCATCCCGACCACGCCGGACTTCCCCGCAAACCGGGCGAAGTTCTTCGGGTTTGTACGGACTACCTGAAGAACCACGTGGGCTGGTACCGCAAGGTCCACGAGGGCACCATCGAACCGAAGGGTCCTCCGCGGCTGTAAGACCGAAACGAACAGCACCTTTTTCTTTCCCGGTACCAAAGCTGGTACCAGAATTGGTACTATGAGTCCTCAGGCCCACAAAGACAGAGCGGACGAAGACCCGGATGTCCGCGGTCTTTCCGAGGCCCTCGCCAGGGAGTTTGGCGAACGGCCCGAGGACATCGAGGAAGCCGCCGAGGACTTCGACATCCAGGACCCGTCTGACGCTCCGGTCGAGCGGGTCGACGACTGACGTCGTCATTTCTCCGACACCGCCTCCTGCTTCGAGTCGACGAGATCGTCGAAGCTGTAGGTCTCCCTGCAGCCCTTGCACCACGCCGTGCGCACGTGCGGCCGCGGGACCAGGTTGCTGTGGTCCTCCGGACAGCGCACGCGCCCCCAGTCCTGGAACGCCTCGGCACTCACCCCCGGCATGGTCACCGCCGCAGACTCCAGGTGATCGCCTCGCCTGTCCCGCCCTGTCGGACGGCCTGGACCGGCGACGTCCGTTCGAGCGCACTCATCCCCGTTTCGACGCCGGCGGCGTCGAGGTGCGTCGCCTCGACCAGCTCCCCCAGCGTCACCGTGCCGTCGTCGATACCGAGCCGCCGGAGCGCTTCGCGCACGGTGCGCGTCTCCGGCGATATCGGCATCCCATCGCGTCGTCCGTTGGATTGCATCGGCGTCGCAAACGGAGACGCGGGGAGGAATTAGGCGTAACCGGGGTGGTTCCGATACTGCCACTCACTCGCGGCGCGAAAGTGGAAAGCAGGGAGTTGGCCGCCAATTGGTCAGATTACACTTTCGCACCGGCGGCGAGTATAGGACGATGAAGATATTTTCTCTGGAAACACACGACACTTATTTTGCACGTATACCTGTTTGAATGGCCATGAAGAAACTCCTAATTCCTGCATTTGTGATAGCAGTGGCCTCTCTGGCGCTCTTAAGCGGCCCCGCGTCTGCCGATCACTATGAAACAGTCCAGCTTGAGGGACTTGCATACGAATATCCTGAACTAGCTTCGGATGTCGATCCTTCCGACGTCCGCGACAGTATCGAGGCCTCTCCGCTCGACGTAAAATCAAACGTGATGGGCTTCACCCACACGACCGGAGCTAGCTATATCGTAATGACTGACAGAGATATCACCGTAGCGGAGGCAAACATAACCGCCTATCAGATACCCACGCCATCGTTACCCACCCAAGGAATTCTGTACGAATTAGAGGGTCAAAGCACCTATGCAACGGACGCAACAGAAGTTCGGCATGAGATTCTTTCGGCTTCTACGCTCGCTTACAACGGCGATCTCGTCTCCCTCCAGGGCGAGCAACTTACAGGCGCCTCTTGGGAAATAGAATCTGACGCGGGCCTCACTAACCACCAATCGGCGATTGGAGTAGGAACCACACATTCCTCCAATGCATCTTTGGCGCGGCAATTCAGAAGCCGCTTTCTCCGGGTGACAGAGTCTGCTGAAAGCGGCGACGTGGAGTTTGGCTCGCCACTCCCAGACAATACGGCGACTATTTCCTACGGTCCAAACTCCCAGATGTGGTGGTTTGAGGGCCAGGGGGACTTGACGACAGGAATTCTTAACAACGGAGAAAATGCCGATATCGGCCTCACCAGAAGTTACGCCCTCGACGCTGTGAAGGTGAATGACGACCCTGACGCACTCCAAGGCCACGTCGGGGACGTAGTCCGTTTCCAGTCAAATATTGTCGGGGCAAAGATGAGCACGCGGGACGTGCTGGTTCAAGCGTCATCCTGTCCACCAGACATGGTGGGCGCGTCGGGAGCCTGTGCCCCGGCGGTCGTCGATGCGACTGTTCACACCGGCGTTCTGGGACCTGGCGAGGGCGAAGCAGTACCGTACTTCGGTGTGAATAACGAACGCATCTCCCAGACTGTCATGCCCTATGGCGGGTCCTACAGCATCACGGCCCGCGTGGTTGACGCATCAACCTTGGACCCGAGATTAGATTCCCAAATCGCTCTGCAAGTTTATGAAATGGAATCGGCAGGGGGCTCGGCAGAAACATCCCGCCTACGATCTGAAGCCTCTGCAATTCGAGAAACGATACACGATCAATTGACAATGGAGCAGTCGGAGTGGGATTCCGCAGTGAAAACTCAGTCACGGAACGCGGAAATCCAATCGACAGAAAATCAGCCCCAAGAACAGCAAACTACTTCGCTAACCGAGTCGCGCAGTGGGCAAGACGAAGAAACGCAATCTGAAAGCGGCATCCCTACACCGCTAGAAGGCACAAACTGGATTTTCCTATTTATTGGGATGGCTGGAGCGTTGTTCTCTATCTCGTCTGTAACGGTAATGGTCTACTCGCTCCGAAATCGGGGGCCGGACGGCAGCCCCAATCGCGTCTTCTGGGCCAGCCCGGTACTGCTAATAGTTGGCTTGGTGCTGTTGGCAGTATATCTATTTTCGCCCCTTTGACACACACTTAAAGAACTTAAAGAAATGTGAATTGGAGGGGTACAAACCCTGAAACCACGGTTTACGGACAGCTTTAAGTACGCTACTGTTGAAGTATTGACTACGTTTCACGGGGTGGCACAGCCACTTTCGTGACTACTTCGCTGGCACGGCACCCGGCCTGACCGGGAATACCACCTGGGGCGACCCCATGGGACCCTCCCCAGAATGCCACCGCGGCGGCCGACTGCCAGCGGGGAACAAACAGCACTCAGTTTCGCATTCATGAGCCAGAGCCAACAGCAACGCGGCCAGCCATCGCTGGGGTCACGCGAGAACTTCTTCGCCAGCGATGAGGAGGACTACGAGGAAGTACCACCGCCGAGCGAGCGCGGCCCGGACTACGGCGTCACGAAGGCCGAATGGTTTTCCAAGTCGATCCTCCTCCAGGTAGGCGAGCCGGTCGTCCTCTGTCCGCGATGTCTCCACGAGGACGACGTGGCGAGCGAACTGTCCGAGCCCGTCGATCACATCCCGCCGTCGCACGTCTCACTGGAGGGCGAGAACTCACGGCAGTTCTACACGGACCACCGCCGGCACCGCTACTGCCTCGACTGGCGGTGCGGGCACTACGCCTGGGGCGGCGTTCTTCAGGATCGGCCCACCACCGAATACCTGCGGGTCGTCGAAATCACCTTGGACGACATCTACGGGGTAGTCCCGAAACGCGACGAGTACTACCGCAACGCCCAGAGCCGGAAGGCCCGCGGGTGGAACGACGTCAAGAATCACCGCCGGCTGATCCGCGAACTCGAGGCCGGCGACCCGGACCTCTAATCCGGCATGGTCGGGGCCTACACGGGCGAGAAATGGCGCAACATTCGCTCGGCGGCGATGGCGCGGGACGACCGACGTTGCCAAAGTTGCGGTCGCCGGGATAGGCTCCACGCACACCACATCAGGCCTGTCAGAGAGTTCGATTCCGAAGAGGACGCCCACTACCTCGATAACCTCGCGATTCTATGCAAACGCTGTCACAAGATCTGGGAAGGCCGCGACGCCCGACCCAGGCTTGCCGACGCCGACCGCGGACACACGATCCCGGGCATCGTCGGCGAGCTAGTTTCCGATATCCTCTGGCGGCACTGCCTCCCCGCGGCGCTGCCGGAAATTCTGTCCCGTCACGTCGCTGGTGATTCGGCCGTCTGCTCGAAGTGTTTCGGGATTCTTCAGGGCACGCCGCAGTTCACCGCGATGAAACCGTTTCGTGAGACACTTCGGGCGGTTGCCTTTCGAGAACGAACGCTACCGTCTGCCGACCCGGAGGACTACACGACGCCCCCGGTGGAGAATTACTGCGACACCTGCGCAGAAGAGTATCATACATCGTGGGAAACCTTCTTCGGCGAGTGCCAAAAGCCGATCCGGGACAAACGGGCCGACCTTCTCCGGCGGATATTCGGTGAGGTGTGGGACCCGACACGGCATCTCATTCCGATGTACCACGGGAAAGAGTACGGGCAACTCATTACGAAAGCCGACCAGTCGCACCCGGTCACGATGGCGCTCGCGTACGCCAAAGAACACGATCTCCCGACGTCCCAACTGTCCGGGTTTAGTGCTCACATGGCCGTCACGGACCGAGAGGTGAGAGAGCCTGAGCCACCGGATGCCAAAGAGAACCTGTCGTACGAAGAGTGGTATCGCATCGCCCGAGACAACCCCGACGACCCGCGATTAGAGGACTCCGAAGTTTGCTGGTAGTAGCGAGCCGCCGGCCTGTAGTCCAGTATTCCGACCCGCCGCCCCTGAGCCAACATCAATTCACAGCCATGAGCCACGACACCTCTCGCGAGACGCATCACCAGCCCACCGCCGAGCGCAGCCGTCTCCCCAGCGTTCCCGCGTGGGCGTTCTGGGTACCTGTGCTGGCCCTTGCGGCCGCACCGGACACGCTGCTGACCCACCAGGGGCTCGGCTCGGGGGCGTTCGTGGAGCGCAACCCGCTGTGGCTCACGCTAATCGACACTCTCGGGCTCCAGGCTGGCCTCCTCGCTGCCTACGCGCTCTCCGTCGTCGGCGCGATCGCGCTCGTCGAACTGGTCGCGAAGGGGTGGGCGCGGGTCGACGCGACGCGGCCCTACCGGAATCACGTCCGCCACGTGCTCTACGGTGCGGCTGTGGGGATGAACCTGTTTGCGGCGCAGCACAACGCAGCACTAATTGGGGGTGTCGCCGGATGACCCGAAGCCACCAGGTCGCGCTGGCAGTCGTCTTTGCAGTGGTACTGGTGGTGGCACCGATGGCGCCACTGATCGCTCCGTCTCCAGTTGGTGGGGCACAGGCCCAATCATCTGAGAATGGCTCTATCTATATCGGTCTGGATAATGGCATATTGAGTGCGGTCGGCGCTAATGACGGTTCGAATATTTGGAGTTCTGACGAAGGGACATGGGTTAATTCGGCCGCATATTTCTCAGATACGGATACAGTATTTGTCGCGATGGACGGGGGGCCAGTGAAGGCTATCAATGGAAGTGATGGAACCCAGAAATGGGAATTCAACGGCCATTCTGAGGCGAACGCAGTATCAGTGTCCTCTGACGGTAATACAGTCTATACTGGGGGTTCCGACGATACTGTTAGAGCTTTAGATGCGAGTGATGGGACGGAAATTTGGAGCACCGGCGATGCGTTTTCAGCAAACGTAAAATCGGTATCAGCTTCTCCTGGTGGTGGACGAGTGTATGCCGGGGTTGACGACAATACCGTAAGGGCTCTGGATGCGAGTGATGGCTCTGTCCTGTGGACAAATAGCTCATCTAGTCCCGATAACGTCCAGGCTTCGCCCGACGGCGAAACCGTCTATATCGGCTCTTATGATGGTTGGGTACGGTCATTAGATGCTACCGACGGATCAACCATTTCCACGTATACTGTTCACTCGGATGCCATCAGATCGATCGATGTATCTCCTGATAGTGAAACTGTCTACACCGCATCATATGATGGGACCGCAAAGGCGATAAATGCAAATGACGGCTCGGAAAAGTGGAGCTTTAGTGGCCATGGTGATTTCGTTTCCGCAGTTTCAGTCTCGCCTGATGGAGAAACGGTTTACACTGGGTCTGCAGACGAGACTGTAAAGGCGTTAGATTCGAGTGATGGCTCTGAAATGTGGTCTTCTTCCGGGCCTACAGGGACGGTCTACACTATTGCGGCAGGCAAATCCGCAGGCGGGTCGGGAACCAACGCCATCACCGGCCAGGTCACCACCCAGGACGGCCAGCCCGTCCCGAACGCCACGGTCCAGACGCTCAGCCTCAACCAGACCGACCTCACCGAGCGCTTCGCCGACCCGGCCGAACTCGAAGAAGAAGCACAGCAACTCCAGTCGGAACTCGAAACGCCGTTCCCCGATCGCCTTCGCAACGACGAGAACCTCCTGAGTGACGCTCGCCTCGGCATCGCTGACGACGCCAACGGGGCGTCGGTCACGCCGTCGGAGCTTGACAGCAACTACGTCGCCGTCCACCGGCCGGAGGACTGGGGGAACGACGTCGTCGCGGAACTCGGCTTCTCCAACTTCGCCGGCTACGCACTGAACTTCGACGGTGGGTCGCCAACCTTCGACATCGGCGCCGGTGTTTCGCTGTCGAATCCGCCAGTGTTCCGCTTCGACGAGGGCCCGGCACCGGCCGTGCTCTCGGTATGGGACCCCACCGACGAGTCGCTGATCGAGGACGGCATCGATGCCGACCTCCACGGCGCGACGGTCCAGGACGCGTCGATCAAAGTCACGAAGGTCGACGCCCGTAACTCCTCGATCTCCTCGCGTACGCTCGACACCGAGCCCGTCGCGAGTTCCGGCCCGCTCGGCAAGCAACACTACGCCGCGGGGACGACGCTCTCGGAGGGCATCTACTGGGTGACGCCCGAAGGCGGCGGCGTCGGTTACTACGTCGTCGTCGGCGACCCCGTCGCGGATATGTCGGCGTCGATCGAAAACCAGCGCGAGCAGCTCACCGAGCGCGCCCAGTGGATACGCGACCAGATCGAGAACAATGAAATCTCACGCGAGGCCGTCGTCACCAACGCGACGGGCCACTTCACGCTCGACGGGTCGAACGTCCACAGCGCGACGATGCAGGCCTACAAGGGCCCGGTCGACGACATCATCCAGCAGTTCGGCGATATCGACAGCGCAAGTGACCTCACGAACCTCTCCCAGCAGGACCTCGCCGTGTTTTTCAACGAAAGCACGTACAACGGCAGTTTCTACGTGCCGTCGGCACCGAAGACGGCCCAGCCCGGCGAAGACGTCACGCTTCGCGTCACCGAGTCCGTCGCGCCGAGTTTCCCGAATCAGATGGACGTCCAAGAGGCCTGGGACTGGCTGCAGAGCTACCTCCAGGACCACTCCTACGAGGAGGCACTTTCGGTCATCGAACAGCGCCTCGAGGACCTCGGCGATGGCGAACTTGCCCAGGCCTACCTGGACATGCACGACATGCTAAGCGAAAACCAGGTGCTCGAAGACCGCGCCGAGAGCCTGCTCGAAGAAAACGAGAACGTCACGAGCACGCTCGAAGACCTGCGCGACCGCGCCGAGAGCGGCGCCGAGAACCTGACGAATACCGACGTCGCCGACCTCCGGCACGCCATCCAGGAGATGCAACAGGCGCTCGAAGAACAGCAACCGCAGATCCCCAGCGAGGGCGATGGCTCGGAGATCGTCAACGAAACGCTGACTGCCAGTCGCATCTTCGAGACCGACCTGACGAGCGATGGCGTCATGGCCGTCGTCCAGTTCGCCAACAGTAAGCGTCAGGTCAGCGGCTGGTCTCTGCCACTGTGAGAGAGAGGTCGTCGCACGCTGTTCGCCGGCGTCGTCTTGTCTCTCGGTGTGTGGCGTCTGTCCGTGTTCCACGCTGTTGCGGATCAGGTTCCCGAAGAGTTGCCGGAGCCGGCTTGGGTCCGCCCGCACCACGGCCGAGGTCTGTAGTTCCAGTGTCGCGTCGCCGGTCTCGACAGTTTGCCAGCACTGCTCGACGACTGTCTGGAGCGGCACCGGCTCGCTGTCGAGCGCTGTCTCGCCGTTCTGGGCCAGCGTCAGGAGGTCATCGATGAGCTGTCCGATACGGCCGTGGGCTCGCTTGACCGCGTCGAGGTGGTCGCTATCGTGCTCAATCTGTGCGAGTTCTAGCTGGCCCCGGGCAACGTCCAGCGGGTTCCGGAGGTCGTGACTGACGACGCTGGCAAACTCTCCGAGGCGCTTGTTTTGCTGTTCAAGCGCCTGTTGGCGGCTTTCGCGGGCGGAGATATCCCGTCCGATACCGACCACGCCGAGCGGCGAGCCGTCAGCAGCTGTTATCCGGCCCCCGGTGAATTCGTACGGCACTGTCGTGCCATCGGCGGTTAGCAGATCGGCCTCGAACGACGTTTCACCGGTCGAAAAAGCCGTCTCGATGCCCTGTCGAACGGTTTCACGATCTGATGGGGCGAAGAGCGCTGTCAGCGACATCGGCCCGAGATCAGCGTCTGTATATCCGGTGGCTGCCGCCAGTGCATCGTTCCAGCGAGCCAGCTCGCCGTTCTCATCGAGTTCATAGAACAGATCCGGCACTGCATCGACCGGTGCGTCAGGGCGGTCTATTTCCGCAATATGTTCGGACTCGCATCGCTTCCGCTCGGTGATGTCACGCGAGACCAACTGGAACGAGGGGTGGTCGCCGTGGAGGTCGACCGGGACGTAGATGTTGTGAAACGAGCGGCCGTCGATCGAATCCTCTGCGTGCGTGGTCTCGTTCTGTTCGATGACCGACTGGCCGATCGCTGTCCGCTCCTCGCCGACAGCGCCCAGCACGTCCGTCAACGTCTGGCCGACGAGGTCGGCCTGTTCGCGGTCGGTGAACTCGGCCATCGTCGGGTTCGCTGCGAGGATCGTCCCGTCACCGGCGACTTGCGCGATCAGGTCCGGTGAGTTGTCGACGAGCAGTTCGTACTTGGCCTGTGTCCGGCGTTTCGACACGACGTTTCGGATGCGATTGGCCAGTCGACCATACTGTTTGTCCTCGACGACTTCGAGTTTCAGGAGATAGTCCGTCACGCCCGCGGCGATGGCGTCGCTCGCGACTTCTTCGTCACCACGGCCGGTCAAGAGGATAAACGGCAGGTCGGCGTCGTGCTCTCGAACAGCGTCGAGCAGTTCCAGTCCGTTCATCTCCGGCATCTCGTAGTCGCTGACGATACAATCGATGTCGTTGTCGGTGAAATGTTCGAGTGCCGTTACTGGGTCGCCTGCAGCGTGTGTCTTGAATCCGTGATCCTCAGCGAGCGTGTCGGCCGTCATCTCCGCGAAGAAGTCGCTGTCGTCGACGACGAGCACGCTGAGTTGTTCCGGATTCGAAGTTGGTGTCGTCACGTGTACCACCGGTCGAGTATGGAATGATTGCGGGAATGGGCACTTATACCTATTCGATAGTATTGGGTTCGGGATACTGTCGGTGTGACAGGTTCGGGCAGAGCAGTTACGCTCGCAGGCGTGCGGTCCATCGTGGACCAGCCCGGCGGGTCAGTCCGTAGCCCACGATCGCACCAGCGAGCGCGACCGCGACAGCCACCCCCCGAACCGCGACCGGGTCGATGCTGACGGCGAGGGACGCGACGACCAGCGGCGTCGCGAGCACGGTCAATGCACCGCCAAACAGCGCGAACCGCGGCGTATCGAACAGGAGTTCGTTGGGCGTGAGACCAGTCAGGTACGCCGTCACGCCGAAGACGTACAGCGCCACGGGGGGCTGGACGACCGCGCCGAGGAGGACCTCGGATGGTGGGTACCAGATCGTCGCGACAGCGAGGTAGACGAGAGCCGCACCGACCGACAGCAGCAGGTACGCCCGCAGCGTCCCGGCGAACACCTCGTCGTAGCCGACCGGATACCGGAGATACTCGCGAGGGTCGTCGAACTGCGTGACCCAGCTATAGGTAGTGAAACTGCCAAGTCCCAGCAGCGTGCCAAAGGCGATACCGTAGCCCGGTTCGATCCCGGTCGCGACCGTCACCTGCTGGAGCACGAGCGCCGTGACGGCCAGCAGCACACCCATGGAGAACACCACCTTCCAGACGGAGCCGGCAGACCGCGCGACTGCGAGCAGCGGCCGGCGTGTCAGTCCGTCGGACGAGCACCGCCGAATCAGTCGATCGATCACGCGACGACGACCGTCGTCACCGTCGTCCTCGGTCGGCTCGAACAGGCCGATGCCGACGACTGCGAGCACGGTCGAGGGGACGAGAGCACCCAGAAGCGTCGAAGCGGACGGATCGGTAAAGAGCCGATACGGCGTCAGCGAGACGGGATCGACACCCAGCGCGACGACCGCTGTCGTCCCGGCGACCACGGCGACCCCGAACGCGAGAGCGTTCCGCGTAGCCAGCGCTGCGAGCGCGAGACTGGCAGTCACTCCGAGCGTAAAGGAGAGCGTCACCGTCACCCACGCCAGTGCCACCGTCGGGAGCGCTGCCCCGCGAACGACCGCAACGGTCCCGTAGCCCACGACTGTCGGCGTGATGAACAGCCCCGAGTAGTACAGCACCTCCTTGACGAGAAAGACACTCAGGAGTCGCTGCATCGACAGCGGCAGCGTCCGCGCAGAGAAGATCAGTAACGTCACGTCCCCCAACACGTCCCGCAGGGCATCGCGACCGACGAGTCCGACGGTCCCGACCTGCAGGCCAAACAGTGCGATCAGCGCGTGCAGGCCGGCGATGACGGACTCCGGCGGCGTGCCAGTGATCGCAAGCAGGTACGTACCGAGACCGGTCAGGCCCGCGACGACGAGCGGGAAGCCACCGAATCGACGCCCGCCGAACAGTTCGCTGTGAAGTCGCCACTCCTCGCGCAGCATCCACGACAGCAGCGTCCGATTCGAGGCCGTCATTGGACGACGGCCTCGCGTTCGGCGTCGACCTCCCGAATGAAGAAGTCGAGCAGTTCGTCGTCGCCGAAATCGCGGGGGTCACAGGTCGCCACCAGTCGGCCGTCCGTGACGATGCCGACCTTCGTACACAGCTCCTGGGCCACGTCGACGAAGTGCGTCGAGAGGAACAGCGTGTTCCCGTCGGCGCAGTAGTCGGCCAGATGGCCCTTGACCTGCTCTTGCATGATCGGGTCGAGGTTCACGAGCGGTTCGTCGATGAACACTAGCTCCGGTTCGTGGACGAACGCCGCCGCGAGCATGACGCGCTGGCGCTGGCCCTCCGAGAGGTTCGTCGACAGCGAGTCGAGTGTCTCCTCGAACGCGAGTCGATCGGCCCAGCGCTCGATCTGCTCGTCTGGCGATTCGACACCCCGGACCTCACAGACGAACTCCAGGTACTCCCGCGGCGTGAGAAAACTCGGTGGGTCCTCCCGCTCGGGGAGAATACCGATGTCGCGACGGACCGCCATCGGATCGGCAACGGGATCGTGGCCCAGCACCGTCACAGACCCAGACGTGGGCGTGCGCTGGCCGGTCAGAATCTCGATCGTCGTCGTCTTGCCCGACCCGTTCGGTCCTAACAGTGCGAACAGCTCCCCCTCGCCGACCGAAAGCGACAGCCCCGAGAGCGCGTCCAGATCGCCATACTCCTTGGTCAGCCCCGTGGTCTCGATCGCTGGCATCTATCCACCACTCTGCTGGCTGGGCTTTAGGTGTTGGGCCGACCGAGTGCGCGCTCGCCGTCGAGGTGCCACCACGCCGACGCCACCGTCCAACCCCCGAAGATGAGCGCGCCGATGATCTCCGGGATGGCAAGCCCACTGCCGAGCAGACCGACGAACTGGACCCAGCCGACCCACACGAGGAGGTGGACCACCCCAAGCAGGATCGTCACAGCGCCACGAGTGCGCTGGCCGGCGCGGACGTTGCCTACACCATAGCACCAGAACGCGAGCGTGAACAGCAGGTAGAAGCCCGCCGCCATCGGGAAATGGAGCGGCTGGTCTTGTGGAAAGACGCCGACGCCAGCCATCGCCAGCACCGAGATCGCGTAGACGACCGCGCCCACGCGTTCGAGGACGTGCCGGCTCCCCCAGTACAGCGCGAGGGCAAACGCGACGCCGACGATGCCACCAGTGACGAGACCGCCGTTGAACACGAGGATCGTCACCGGCGTCGCCACGTCGGTCTGTGCGCCGAGGTTCGAGAGCGCGTTGCCCGTCCACGAAAAGGACGGCGACAGGAGCGTCGCCAATACGATCGTCCCGAGCGTCCAGATCGGCACGCCGACACCAGCCCACGCGGCCGCTCGCTCGTCGTCCATGACTGATAAACTGACCACGAACGCTTAGTTTTTCTGACGACGCTACCCTTTAGTCGATCGGTCTCGGATCTGGCGATGTGCTCACGAAGGACCTGCTGCGCGTCTCGCGAGCGGGCGGGGGGTACCACCCACAGTTCGCCGACGACGCCGACGAACCGCTGGCCGCCCGCGTGATCGGCACCTACCAGGGCCACGTCGGCGAGGCCCGCGAGACACTCCAGACG
>ENA-ORDC01001832-ORDC01001832.1-marine-metagenome-genome-assembly--contig:-NODE-1832-length-14529-cov-5.912123_pt1 | contig 14529 bp, 12 predicted proteins | sample MGYA00237783_ERZ508515 | MGnify/ENA primary metagenome ERZ508515 (study PRJEB26186, sample SAMN06268792) | marine metagenome | isolation source: Eden Landing Ponds, San Francisco, CA, USA | place... | reverse complement strand
CCTGAATCATAATTGCGAATACCGCGCCGGCGATTCCCGCCACCATCCCCGAGAGGGCCATGGTCGAGACGACCGTCCGCTTAGCGCTGACGCCCGAGTACGTCGCTGCCGACTCCTGATAGCCGCTTGTCACCATGTCGTACCCGAACCGACTGCGTTCCATCACGACGTAGATGACCACGACCGTGGCGAGCGCGATCCCTAATCCGATTATCGAGAACCCGGAGCTATCGAACACAATACGGGGGAAGGAGACGTACTCCGGAATCCGCGCTGTGTTCGGCGCCGCGTTCCCCTCTCCACGGAGTGGGTTCTGGACCAACCAGCCGACAACGCCGGTCGCGATGAAGTTCAACATGATCGTGGTAATGATCACGTTCGCGTCCGCGTAGGCCTTCAACGCGCCGGGCAACGCTCCGTACGCGCCGCCGGCGAGCGTCCCTGCGAGGATTCCGATAATGATCAGGCTGACACCGCCGACAACACCCTCGGGTAACAGCGGCGCCATCCAGATGATCGACATGATGGTCGTGATGCCGCCAACCACGAACTGACCCTGGACCCCGATGTTGAACACTCCGGCCCGAAACGCGACCGCGACAGCGACACCGGTCAGGATGAACAGCGTGGAGAACCGCAGCGTTCGCGCGATCGCTGACCGCCCGCCGAGCGCACCCTCGAGCATGCTCGTGATGAACTGTACCGGATCGTACCCGACCGCCGCGACGATACTGACTCCAATGAGGAGGGCCAGTGCCGTCGAGGCCGTCGCGATCGCCAGTCGCTCGAACACTGACGCGCGTAACATGCGGCCAGCGGCTCGATCGAGCGCGTCGTAGAGACGTCCGGACGTTCCGCTCACGACTGGACACCTCCACTGGGCGTATTTTCACGGGCGACGTCGCCGTCGGTAGTGTTGTGCCCGGCCATCAGCATTCCGAGTTCTTCTTCGGTCGTTTCCACCGGATCGACTGTGTCTATGAATTCGCCTTCGTACATTACCGCGATCCGATCCGAGAGCTTCTGAATCTCGTCGAGCTTCGAGGAGACGACGACGATCGCCATCCCGGACTCACGCAGCTCCAGCAACCGATCGTGAATGAACTCTATCGAGCCGATATCGACGCCTCGGGTCGGGTGAGACGCGATCATCACATCGGGATTATGTTCGATCTCCCGTCCGACGATGAACTTCTGCTGGTTCCCGCCGGACAGCGACTTTGCTTCATTGCTTTTGTCGGGTGGCTGCACGTCGTACTCTTCGATGATATCCCCGGCGTGAGCATCGACGGCGGACCAGTCGATCATCCCGTTTTCGACGAACGGTTTGACGGTCTGGTTCCCCAACAACGCGTTGCGAACCAGCGTGTAGTCCTGAACGAGCCCCTCGGTCGTCCGGTCCTCCGGGATGTACGCGATCCCGTCTCTGATGCGCTGGCGTCTGTTCGTCTCCGTGATGTCGTCGCCGTGGAACCCTACCGATCCGGAGTCCACGTCACGTAGCCCTGTCAGCGCTTCGACCAGCTCAGTCTGTCCGTTTCCTTGGACACCGGCAATTCCGAGGATCTCGCCTTCTTGAACGGAGAGATCGACGCCGCTCACCTGTTCGAGATCACGGTCGTCTCGCACGCGGAGCTCGCTTGCTTCAAGCACCGAGGCTCCGTCGGACGGGTCCCGAGGTGGGCGGTCGAACTGAATCTCTCGGCCGACCATCATCCGCGCCAACTCCTCTTCGGACGTCTCACCGGCATCGACTGTACCAATGGCCTCACCATCTCGCAAAACGGTGATCTCGTCGGCCGTCTGGAGCGCCTCCCCAAGCTTGTGCGTAATGAAGATGAGCGAGTGACCGGCGTCCGCGAGCTCCTCCATCACGTCAAGCAGATCCTGGATCTCCTGTGGGGTGAGGACGGCGGTCGGTTCGTCCAAGATGAGAATATCTGCCCCGCGATACAGGCTCTTCACGATTTCTACGCGTTGTCGCGCCCCCAGGTCGAGGTCTTGGATCTTCGTGTCGAGGTGCTGATCGACGTTGAAATCGTAGTGTGAGCAGATCTCTTCGATGTCGGCCCGAGCCTCTGACGTGTCGACGAGGCCGTTGTTGGTTGGCTCGTGGCCGAGTATGATATTCTGGAGCACCGTCATGGAGTCCACCAGCTGGAAGTGCTGGTGGATCATCCCGATGCCCGCGTTCATCGCATCCCGGGGCGAGTCGAACGTTCGAGGCTCGCCGTTGACGGAGATGGTCCCCGCGTTTTTCTCGTAGAGTCCGTAGAGGACGCTCATCAACGTCGTCTTTCCGGACCCGTTCTCACCGAGGAGAGCGTGAATCGATCCCTCTTCCAATGAGAAATCGACGCTGTCGTTCGCCACGACGTCGCCGAATCGTTTCGTGATACCCTCCATGCGAACGGCGGGTGGTACATCTTTAGTTGTCATTGTCCTTTGTAGGAGGTGTGATCATAAAATACCGACCGAAAACTGCGAGAGAATTAGTTACTGCAACCGGAGGCGGAACACGGAACCTCGATATCGCCGCTCGTGATGCCGTCTTTCGCGTCCTGGATGTTCTGCGAGACGACGTCGGGCAGACTCCCTTCGAACGCTTGACCGATCACGACGTCGACGCCCTCTTCTTCGAGGCCGAGCGTGTTCGGACCCGTCACACTCTCGAAGTTGTCCTCGGCGACCGCGCCGGCGACCTCCTGGGTCCCCGCGTTGATGAACTTGACCGCGGAGCCGATAATGACGTCCTGGAACTCTTCCAGGGTCACGGACTGATCCGCGTCGACACCGATCGCGAACCGGTCGTTCTCTTGGGCAGCCTGGAAAACGCCCTGTCCGGCCGCCGCTGCGGCGTGGTAGACAATGTCCGCGCCGTTGTCGTACTGCGAGGAGGCGATACTGGACGCGGTGTCCGTGTCGCTGTAGTCCCCGACGTAGCCGACGTCGACGGTAACGTCGGAGTTGACCCACTCCGCACCGGCGACGTAGGACTCCTCGAACGCGTTGATGAGCGACCCGTCGACGCCCCCGACGAAGCCGATGTGGGCGTTGCTGGGGTCGTTCGAGTTCCCTTCGTGGGAGAGCTCTTCGGTCGTCATCGTCCCGCCCAAGACGCCCGCGAGGTACGACATCTCGTGGTTGGCCCACGTGAACCCGGCCACGTTGGGCTCGTCGACGTGGTCGTTGATGAGCATCCAGTTCTGGTCCGGATAGTCCACGGCGTTCTGCGTGAGCGCCTCGGTGTGGTTGTACGAGACCAACACGATGAGGTCGTAGTCGCCGCTTTCGGCGAGGTTCGCCTGCGTGGACTGGTAGTTCGACTGCTGGGTCTCCTCGACCTGATTGATCTCGATGTTGTAGTCTTCTTGTGCCGCCTGGAGCCCATCGACCGCGAGGTCGTTGAACGCGCTGTCGTCGAACCCGGCCGGGCTGGAGACGATCGCGATGTTCGTCGTCGATCCCGAGTCGCCGCCGTCACTGCCGTCGCTGCCGTCACTGCCGTCACTGCCGTCGCTGCCGTCACTGCCGTCACTGCCGTCGCCGCCGTCACCGCCGCCGAGACACCCGGAGAGCGCCGTCCCGGCAATGGTGGTCGCACCGGCAGCGAGCACGGTGCGGCGACTGGTATTCGTCGTGCTGTCTGAATCAGTGGGCCTGTCAGGATCGTTCATGTCTGACGTCATAGTTCGGAGGATGTAGTCCTACATTAAAAAATTATTCATTTACGGGTATCATCTCTGACATTCACGGAGATCATCTCTGAGTGACTGTTTATCGGCTGCAGTCGCTGGATCTCCGAGGCTTAGAATCTCTCGGTTTGCGATCGCTCCGTTGTTCTCGGTCTCCACTGCTGCGGTCAACGTCGGCTGCGGTCAACGTCGATGGGATCGCGTTCGTGTGCGATCAACAGTATTAAAACGTTCGCACTTCCACAGATGGTCACACCACCTCAAACTCCGTAGAGAGGCCACCTGACGTAACCACGAATCTCCCTGGCTCGACTTCCATAGTGCCGTCAGGTTGCACGACGCCGAGGTCGTCAACATCGATCGAGAGCGTCGCGCGGGTAGATTCTCCTGCCGGCACAGAGACACGATCGAACGCTTTAAGCTCTCGTACCGGTGTCACACGTGAGCTGACGCAATCACGAACGTACAGTTGCACGATTTCGTCGACTGATCGCTCGCTCTCATTTTCCAGTGTTACCGTTACGTCGATCGAATCGTTCGTTCCTACTGTTGGCTGCGCTACGTCAATCGCCTCATAACTGCAGTCTGCGTAGCTCAATCCGTGTCCGAACTCGAAGAGGGGATCGTAAGACGGTGAGTGTTCGTTCTCACCAATCGGGGTCGGATGCGGGAGTCGATCGTGCGTCTGCGGTAGCTGTCCTATCGATTTCGGCATCGATATCGGGAGTTTGCCAGATGGATTTACTTTCCCAAACACGACTTCTGCGATTCCCTGGCCGCCCTCCTTTCCCGGGAGGTATCCCATCAGAACCGCGTCGGCGTGCTCGACCACGTCAGTGAGCACCAGGGGCCGACCAGAAATAACGACGAGAACGGTCGGCGTCCCCGTCTCGGAGACGGTTTTGAGCAACTGTCGCTGAGCCTCGGGAAGACTGAGCTGGTCGCGTTTCGGGAACTCGTCCGTTGGTCCTGTGACGGAGCGCGGGCCGAACTCATGGATGTACCAGTTCTCGCCTAGGACCACGACGGCTGCCTCGCTATCCGCCGCCGCAGAGCGGACTCGTTCCAAGTCTTTCGTCTCGGTTATCGACGCTCCGGGTTCGTAAGTAATACTAGTAGTATCCCCGGTGACGAGGCTAACCCCGTTACGGATGGTCGATCCGCGATAACTGTCGTTCTGGACGACGCTCCAGCCGCCACAGAGGTTGTTGATCGAGTCTGCGTTTGGTCCGGTGACCAGGACGCTGTCGAGGGCCGGATCCAGCGGGAGCGTCTCGTCGGTATTCTGCAGTAGCGTCACTGACTGTCTAACGCTGTCGAGAGCGACTTGACGGTGATCCAGGTTTCCGACGATATCACTGGCGTCGCTTGGATGAACGAACGGATCGTCGAACAGGCCGAGTCGGAACTTTGTTTTGAGAAGCCGTCGGACGTGCTCGTCGAGCCGTCGCTCGGGGTATTGACCTGACTCAACGAGATCGACGATCGTGTCAGCAGTATCTGGGCCGCCGACCGAAAACACATCCATCCCGGCGTCGAGCACCTGCCACACCGCTTCGGATAGAGAGTCGGACGTCTGATGATTGTTCGGGAGCATCTCTGTGGCGAGCCAGTCAGAGTAGACCGCTCCGTCGAACCCCAACTCCCCACGCAGCAGTTCCGTCAACAGTCGTCGCGACCCATGTACGGGCTCCCGATCGACCGAGTTATACGAGGGCATAATCCCGAGCGCCCCTTCGTCGACGGCACGCTTGAACGGTGGTAAATACACTCTCTGAAGCGTTGTCGGCGAGACATCAACGGGGGCCGCATCTTCCCCCCGCATGGGACCGCCGTACGCTGGGAAGTGTTTGGTTGTCGCCGCGACGCCCTCCGAGAGAGACGCATCTCGGTGCTGGAGTCCTCGGATTTCCGCTGCCACTAGCTCCTGTACCAGATGCGGTGATTCGCCGTAGGTTTCGTACGTTCTTCCCCATCGAGGGTCGCGAGCAACATCCGCAGTTGGCGAGTAGTTCTGTGTCGCACCGGTCGCCCGCATCTCTTTTGCCGTAATACGGGCCGATCGTCTGACGATGTCCGGGTTCCACGTCGCTGCCATTCCGAGGTTATGCGGAAATATCGCACTTCCGTCGACGTTCGCGTGTCCGTGGATGGCGTCAACGGGGAGCAGTAACGGAATTCCGAACCGAGTCTCATTTATTGCCACTCGCTGTAACTGATTCGCAATTCGAGAGGTGACGGCAGGGTTGTTGTACGGAGAAATGCCGGTCCCAAACGGAGTCACAGATCCAACACCAGAGGTTCGAATTGAGTCCTTAACGTCGTCTAAGGTCTGTTCTACCAGCCCATCCACACCGGTACTACTGTTCGTCATCGAGAACTTCCCAACCCACATCCCGGTCAACTGACCCGCCTTCTCTTCGACTGTCATCCGGTCCAGGAGGTCTTCCACTCGTGCGCCAATCGGAGCGCTTGAATCCGTATATGTATATGTACCCTCAGTCATGGGGCAGCGTACTGGTCAATTCGGTTTAAATCTGTGGTCAGTTGCATCACCCGTCTCTCCTCCGTCAACGGCAGAAACCCGTTCGTTAGACTCAGGATAACGGGTTCCCAGCGAACCCGTGACGGTGATACACCGTGGATAGTATTACTATCATTACCTATAATGAAGGGGAACATATCTTCCCGACAGAACGTTTTCAATGATGTTGTAGGTGTCGTATGATTCGATTGGTTACTCTCGCGAGTTATCTCTATTACAAATATAGTACTGTAATGTAAAATGGAGGCCTCCCGGTAGTATTACTAGTATTAAGAAGATCGACGGACATCAAGAATATAGTGCAGTATTCCGACAGGTTAGCCGTTAGCGTGTCAGCTCTCAGTGGTTCGTGTCTCTCTTCAAAAACGTTTACAGACGGAGATTCACTCGTTGCGTTTGCAGATCGAATTAACGCGCCGGACCGACTAGCGACCGAGAGATCGATGCTGTGTGTCCCACCGACAACCATGAACTTGCGACAGCGATCGGCGGCGAGACCGCGTGTGGCGTCCGTATTCAGTCGCTACTGGCGAGAGTCGCTACCGGTTAGACGGAGACCGGGCGATCGTTGGCGACGTAGATCTGATACATAACTAAATCGATGAAATTGGCCCGCACTTACTGATCGATATGTGTGCAGCGGAACATTCGAGGAGTCTGGTGAACTGCGATCAACGCGGACGCTCTCGCTGACAGCGTCAGGGAAATCGCAGACATCGATCGTCGATCATCTGATCGGTCTCGCGTGCGAGTGCGGGAGTACGCTAATTCCGATAGAGGCGTTTTGAGACAAGACCGGATCCCGCGACACAGAGAACCGATCTTAAGACTGATCCTGATAGATACCTTCCCGGACGAACGTAACTGGACACGGTGCAGTAAGGAGGACCTCCTGTGCGGTGCTGCCGAACACTGCCTTTCCAGTCGGCGATCGGTTCTGCCCTCCCACAATAAGTACGTCAGCCCGGACGTCTTTCGCTATCCGAATTATCTCGTCGGCCTCGTCACCTAACGCGGCTCTCGTTTCGATATCGATCCCGGCATCACTCAGCCGGTCGAGGATCTCTCCCACGAGATCGGTCTCTTTGGCCAGCGTCTCTGGTGAGAGGTCTTGGTCTCTAACGTCGAGTCCGAGTTGGTTGATCGCATCCTGGTAACTCTGAGCCTCGTCTTCATACTCGCTTTTAGAGAGTACGTGCGCCACAATTACCGTGGCATCGGTCGACTCAGCGATGTCGATAGTGTGATTAACGAGTTCGTCAACCCGATTCTCATCATCACGGCCAACTGCAAGTAGGATTGTTTCGATCACTAGCGGCGGTGTTTGTGAGATACAGTTAAATAGACTCCGGAATTCCGAATGTTACAATTACGAATCGCGACGCGTTTGGTGGGCAGGGTTTTTCGGCGGAAACAGGCGCGATCAACTCTGAATCTCTTGTTCGAGGAGCGTTTCACCTTCGGCACAGGTGAGGGCGACGACCTGACGAGAAGAGCAACACGACGGCACCGCAGTCTCCGACATCGACACCGCACTCCCGGTCGTCGGACATTTCGGAACGAACAACCGAAGTCCGGTGAGGAGCTGCGCGCGTTCGCGTGCGTTGTATTCATCCCACATCGAGACGTGGGCATCGAGCATGATTGCCCCAGTTACGTCGGCAACCAACGCGGCTTCGGACGGCCAATGGCCAACCCAAGTCTCGTCGCACGTGAGATTCACGCCGGTCTGATCCTCTTCTAAGCTTACCGAACTGCGTGCATCGACGCGGGGTAGCATGAACGAGACCGCAGACGCCGTCATTCCCTCGAACGACTCGATTTCGTCGTTCCAATGCGTTCGAGCCCGATCGGTGAGGCATAAATCTGCGCCGTCGTCGCAGACCCGTAGCACGTTCTCAGACACGAGGATGTCCTCGGTGTCGAGGTTAGCCACTTTTCCTGAGGAGTGGCTGTTACTCTCGGTGGTTGTCGGTTGTTTTCCAAACCAGCGGAGCACGCGCTCCGGCATATATCGCTGAGTCAACGTGGGGGTTCCGGGAATCAGGTACCCGCGTAACCCGATCGCGACGGCTGCGATACCCAACACACCACCGGCGAGATAGAGCGATTCAACTGCAACGATCGCCGCCAGAAGAATCCCGATCACGGAATTGACGATCGTACACGGCATGCATCGATTTGAACCCGTATATCGCGGGTCCTGAATCGACTGTATGTAGCGCATGTGTCTGTGTAAGTTGAATCGACAGCAGGGTATAATTGTTTCTCACAGGTAACGCGCGTATGACCGCGCTTCCACGCCGGTAGAGAGACAGCGATCAAATTATTCAACTTCTGATAGATCCTCTAATATAACAAAAAGAGTATATTTGACAGACTCTCTGCAGCCGTGTTGTCGGACGCGACAGCTAGAGTTACCCATCGGAAATTTCCAATACGATTCTCTGTACTAATAACAAGCGAGAGCACATCTCCGACACTGCGTTTCCCAACGGCACCGATAGACGGACCGATTCACTTGGTCTCTCTCCAGATAACCTTCCAAATGTGTTATTATTACGTGTATAAGGATCAAACGCAACGTCACAGTGGACTGTTCGCCGCTGAACCGGATCGTCCTTGCATCGACAGCGACGTGACTCGACGGTCACTGCCGGCTGGCAGTCTATCGATCTTCGTCGCCGACTGAGAGCCGCGATAGGACTGCGTTTACGCCGAACTGCTCAAAAATAACGATAGTATCTGAGAGTGTTTATTTCTGAATTATGATACATTCTCGACGGTGATATCACGAACACCGTTCTCACGAGATGAACGTGTGTTATCTCGTTTCAACAGTCCCGAATCGGTTGGTTCCGTGCATCACTCGTTTTGAATTCCACCGTCTCAGTTGCCATCCACATCCGAACGCCGCCTTGCCGGAGCGACGAACACCGAATCCCTCATAGTCCGTCGGCGAAATGGGAAACCGACCAACGAATGTCCCTCCTCGAAGTGACCACGGTCACCGGGCTCTCGGTGTTGATGGGCACGGTGGCGACCCTCTGTGTCTGCGTAGAGCGCCGGCAGCTAGATCGAACCGCAGACGAGTTCACCGTCAGGTTTCGGTCCGTCTTCCCATATCTGGGGGCCGCGGCGGCGTTCCTCCTGCTCAAGCAGGCCACACACGGCTACAGGCTCCGGCTCTCCCGCGCCCTGAATTGGAACATTACCGACGGACTGTACGCCCTCGAGGGCGAGTTCGTGGCGGGGCTCCAGCACGCCGTGCCGCCGGCGGCGCTGGATTTCTTCTCGGCGACGTATATGCTCGGGTTCGCGTTCCTGCTGGTGACTGCACCGATTCTGTACTTCCTGTCGCCTTCTCAGCGGCGGCTGAAGGAGCTGTTAGTCGCGTACGTCGTGAACTACGCGGTCGGCTCCGTCTTCTACACCCTGTTCATCGCGTACGGTCCCCGCAACCACCTCCCGTCGGTTGAAGGACTGCTGTATCAGTTCTATCCGGCGTCGCAGACGCTCACGGCCGCGGTGTCGTCGAACACGAACGTCTTCCCCTCCCTGCACACGTCGCTCGCGGTGGCCGTGGCGCTCGTCGCGTGGCGGTCCCGGAGCGAGTATCCACGGTGGTTCGCGATCGCAGCGTTCGTGGCGGCGAGCGTCGTATTATCTACGATGTACCTCGGGATCCACTGGCTGACCGACGTGGTCGCGGGGCTCGCGCTCGGCTGGGGAAGCGTCTCGGTGGCCGTGCGTCTCGTCGGGTACGCGGAGACGAGCGCGACCGCGAGGCAGTCACGTCAGGTTCCGATCGGGACCAACGGCGACGACTGACGAGCACCGACCGTGCGTCGTGTGGCGGAACTCGATCCACACCGACCGCCTTCTCGCGGCGTGACCTTCTCGCGGCGTGAACACGTTCGGGACAGTGCCCAAACGGATGGGACGACGAGAGTAAACCGATGTTCGACGACCTCGACACGGACCGGCGGCCGCTGGTTCTCATCTGGGAGGTGACGCAGGCGTGCGGGCTCGCCTGTCGTCACTGCCGGGCCGATGCGAAGCCGGCGCGTCATCCCGACGAGCTGACGACCGAGGAGGGGAAGCGGCTCCTCGACGAGGCGACTGAGTTCGGGGAGAGTCAGCTCGTCGTGCTCTCCGGCGGCGACCCCCTCGCCAGAGACGACCTACTTGAACTGGTCTCGTACGGCGACGAGCGGGGGCTTCGCATGACGATCACGCCGAGCGGAACGGGGTCGCTGACGCCCGATCGAGTCGAAGCGCTCGCCGACGCCGGCATCCGGCGGATGGCGTTGAGTCTCGACGGGTCGACTCGGGAGAGCCACGACCGGTTCCGCGGCGAGGAGAGCTTCGAGAGCACCCTGGAAGCGGCGGAAGCCGCTTCCGACGCCGGGCTGCCGCTCCAGGTCAACACGACCGTCTGCGCGGAGACGCTCGACGAACTCCCGGCGATCCGCGACCGGGTGGGCGAACTCGGCGCGGTGCTCTGGAGCGTCTTCTTCCTCGTACCCGTCGGTCGCGGTCGCATCCTCGATCCGATCGCGCCGGAGCGCGCCGAAGGTGTGATGGAGTGGCTCCACGGGGTCGCCGAGTCGGCGCCGTTCGGTGTCAAGACGACGGAGGCGCCCTTCTACCGCCGAGTCGGTCTGCAGTCCGAGGGCGACGCGGGCGCGGCCCGACGGCGCGGCGGGATCACCGCCGGTCGCGGCTTCGCGTTCGTGAGCCATACCGGCGAGGCGTATCCGTCCGGATTTCTCCCGGAGTCCGCCGGCAACGTCCGAGATCGATCGGTCGTCGACATCTACCGGAGTTCGGACCTGTTCGAGTCGCTCCGCGAACCGGACCGGCTGAAGGGGAAGTGCGGCGCCTGCGAGTTCCGACAGGTGTGCGGCGGGAGCCGCTCACGGGCGTACGCGACCACGGGAGATCCGCTCGCGAGCGATCCGCTCTGTCCGTACGTGCCCGAGGAGTACGACGGGGAGTTGCCGGCGACGCTCGGTGGCGGTACTGCGGAAGCGACCGAGACGCCAGACGCCGCGGACTGAGACCGGGCGCGTGAGCCATCCCGCCGACGGCGTGGGGTGTGATATACATCGGCGGAATCCGATAGTCACGCGGCCGGGTTTGTGGATGGAGGGCGCCATCTTCGTAGTACTCATCGATCACCGCAGAAGCATCCGCTGCGGGATCAGGCGAGCCTACGGCCCGTCTTCGATCGCTGACAGTGTACGCTCGGCGTGCTGTCGGACCGAAATCGACATGCCGATTCTCCCCCGATCAAGATCCGGCTCAAGCGGGAAGCGTAGGTGGGGTCGCCTTCGACCATCGATCGAATCGTCCGTTCGAGCGTGAGGGGGCCGAATTCGACCGTTTCAAACCGTCGTCTTGACAGCCGATCGAGTCGCCCGTAGGTCCAATGCGAGATCCGGCGCGCCAATCTCACAGAGTTCTATCCGGCTCGCATCAGCGAATCGATCACTCCTCCCGTCAGCGTCGTCCACGATCTGTTCACCGGTGCTTCCCTACTGATTCATCAGGGAACAGACCGTACCGCCGGGTATGAAGACAGTTCACCGGTTCGGGGTGGCAGTTAGCCTCGTGGTCTCGTCAGGCGTCGTGAGCCTGTTCGCGGCTCCAGCGCTCCCTGCCGACCTCGTCACGCATTGGAACGCCGCCGGAGAACCGGACGCCACCATGTCGAAGCAGCTCGCACTCTGGCTATTTCCCGCCCTGACGGCGGGACTATTCGTTGCGTTCGCCGCGATCCCTCGGATCGGTCCACTCCGTGAGAACATCGCGGAGTTCCGGGCCTACTACGATTGGTTCGTCGTCGTCTTCACCGGATATCTGGTCCTCGTCCACGCCGGGATCGTCGCATTCAACCTCGGCTACGAGTTCGACTTCACGGCCCTCATCTTGGTCGGCGCGGCTGGTCTGTTCTACTACGTCGGCATCTTCCTCCCGCACGCGGAGCCGAACTGGTTCGCCGGTATCCGGACGCCGTGGACGCTCAGCAGTGACGACGTCTGGGATCGTACCCACGCGCTCGGCGGCCGCCTGTTCAAACTCACCGCCGTCCTCACACTCGTCGGCCTCTTCTTTGGCGACCTTGCGATATATTTCCTTCTCGTCCCGGTGCTTCTGACGGCTGGGATTACTGCCGTGTACTCGTACTACCTGTACGAGCGAATCGAACGGGAATCCGATTCGTCCTCGGGATCGGATCTGTGAGCCGCTGGCCCGACAGTTCGATCACGCCTTCCGGCTGCGGTTTTTAATCTCATTCAACGCAAAGAGCAGATACAGCACGCCGAACATCCGGATCGCTGGAACGACGCCGCCCTTCCATTCGATTTCCTCTGCGTGTTCGTAGGAAATGTTCATACTGAACCGGAGTGCCTGCTTTGGAACGAAGAGTGCGATGGCCCCGGCCAGTCCAAGGACGTACATCGACACACGATACGCCGTTCCTCCTAGGAGACTTACGATCACGAACATAACGTCCTCCGTTCTGATCGCTGGCGTAAACGAAGCGCTGGGGCTCACCTCCTCGGAATCTTTGAACGCGAGTTACTCGAACGCTGCCCGAACGCGTGCTGGCGTCAGGGCCATGACAAGTCCTCCGAGGACGAAACCAGCTCTGGTCACGAGGAAGTAGTACGTTCGGGGAGATGATAATGCTATCTCTCGGTGACTGGCCACCGTTTACGCCCAGTCGTCGATGCCGACCGTGTCTGTTCTTCCTCTGTGTGTCTGGTGTGTCGGTCGATACGTCACAACGCTGGAGTACAAATGAGGGAAACACTCGAAGTTGACGGGCCGACGAAGGCTTGTGCAACGGCGATCCACCCCCGTCTATCTGCTTCGAAGACAGTGCATATGAGGATGATCGCCAATTTTAACACCTGGTGTAAAACAAGCTTTACTACGGAACTGGGGATGACACTGTGACGGCCACCAACACGAACGCAACACTCACACGACGGCGGTATCGAGGGCTCGTATACGGAATTGGTGGGCTCGCGGTGCTCGGTTTACTCGCCGGATTCGTCCTCGATCGACACTTTGCCGGCACACTCGTCTACCTGCTCGGCGCGTGGATCGCCGGTGGGATCGCCGTCCTCGCGCCGATCTGGATCGAAGCGACACTGCAAGACGAGCGAGACTGGGAGCTACACAACCGTGCCAGTGGAATTCTGGTTGGGATCACGATGGTTCTCGGACTGAGTATTCTGCCAGCCCTATACGTCCTTGCTGCCGGCAATTACATCGAGATCACAGGCGCTGTCTCGGGCGTTATCCTCACGCTCTCGGCGCTTTTCCTGTTGTACGGTGTCTGTTTCGGACTTGCCAAACGGCGCATCTAATCCATGCAGAACGACCTCACCACACGCCGCGAAGACGAGGGTCTCAGCCAAGGTGCACTGGCAGACGCCGTCGGTGTTACCCGCCAGACGATCAACGCGATCGAGCGCGATCGATACGACCCGTCACTGGAACTGGCCTTCGAGCTAGCTGCACACTTCGACTGCAGTATCGAGGACATATTCGACCCGGAGCAAGACGAGTAGACCACGACGGCACTGTCAATCCTACGGCTCCGCTCGAAATACCGACTCGCTCTCGATACTCCCTTGGACTGTGGGTTGCAGCCCGCATCCGAACCCAGTTATAGTAGCCGTTGAACCGAATTACGAGCCCCTGATCTCCGCACGAGCGAATCGTTGGTATCCAAGCGCAAGCGGGAGGACAGTCCAGCCAAAGAGGATTACGAACCCGATCCAGTCTTGGAGGACGAACGCGGTAGACTCTGGATATACCGTGAGTTCGTAATACTCAGGGATGACGGCTCGCCGCGCGAATATGAACGCGTTACCGGGGTTTACCAGGCCGAGAAACTGAATCCAGTCCGGGAGCGAACCACCCGGTGCGAGCGGGCCGATGAAGAGCCACTGGAGAGCGGCCATGAACGCGTCCCAGACAAGCAATACGATGCTCAAAACGGCGGCTGTTAATGCGACGGCCCGTTGCTGTGTATTCGCCATGGCAGACACGCCGACGCCGATCGCTACGTAGACTATCCCTTGGAAGATCATCAGCGGCGTATTCAGCAGGAAGCGATCGACGTCGAAAAACGAGTAGGACAGCAACGCGACGAGGCCAACAGCGACGCTTGTGATCAGAATCGCTCCCGCTACAACGATAGCTCGCCCGACAAATTTTCCGACGACGACGTCCCGCCGGGTATGTGGCAGCCCGAGCATCAGTCTG
>ENA-ORDC01001827-ORDC01001827.1-marine-metagenome-genome-assembly--contig:-NODE-1827-length-14551-cov-3.026116_pt1 | contig 14551 bp, 10 predicted proteins | sample MGYA00237783_ERZ508515 | MGnify/ENA primary metagenome ERZ508515 (study PRJEB26186, sample SAMN06268792) | marine metagenome | isolation source: Eden Landing Ponds, San Francisco, CA, USA | place... | reverse complement strand
GGAAATCTTCCGACAGGAGGGACAATATTGCCACGTACGTCCCTGCACCGACCGAGACCAATCCGAGGAGAAGGAGCCAATTTGGGCCGTCAAGCCAGTGTGTATCGAGGAACGAGTCAGCGATCCAAACGACAATCCCCATCACGATTGCCGCCGTAACCTGCCGACCAATCTCCCCAACTGGTATTTTGAATTCGACGAGTCGGGACAAATAGCGGTATGCGAGTAGCCCGCCGAGCGTACAAGATGCCAAACTAGCGATAGCTGCGCCCGTCCAGCCGATAGAGCGAATCAAAACGATGTTGAGGAGAACGTTACCGACAATGAATACAAGATTGGTCCGGAACACCAGGTCCGGTCGATCAAGTCCGTTCAGTGCCGTCGTAAACTGACTGAGATAGCTGTACATTAGGATTGCGAGGAGGAGAAACCAGAGGACCTGTGTCCCTTGCCCGAACCCGGTGCCGTATATCTTGAGCAGCCGGTCATCGAGAAGGGCGCCACCGACGACCCCAGGGATAACGATAAGGCCCGCGTACGTCACGGTATCTTCTATTAGTGCCGTGGTTGCCGCCACTGTATCTTGGGCTGCGACGCTACTAATCTTGGGAAACATTGCAGAGCTGATTGCACCGCTGAACAGGTTCAGAAAGGATGAGAGAGCCCATGTTACGGAGTAGATACCGACCAGTTGTGACGGTACTAAGGCACTCAAGATGAGGATATCGGCGTTACTAAACGTTCGATTGGATAGCTCACCGAACCAGGAGAATCTCGCATAATCAAGCAGGCTAGCGAACTGCTCACGATTTGGAACCCTGGGTCTGATAGAGACGAACAAAATCCCGATTAGTGCCGTTATTGCGAGTCCGATTGTATGTCCGACTACCAAGCCAAGCAGTCCAAAGCCAAAGGAGAATATGAGAACGAACTGGATTCCGTTGATCAACCCAGTCCTAATCGGTTGGAGTAGCCCGGTGATGTGGACGAGGTGTTGTCCTTGTAGGATCGCGTTTGTGATGTGGTACGTTATCTGGAGGGCAAACAGGATCAGTAAGAACCACACAACGGACATCCCGACATACTCGTTAAATCCACTGATATACGCGTCCACGGATGCGCGAAAAATGGCTACTACGAGTATCGTCAGAATCGACGCGACGGTGACACAGAGGATACCGGCCGTGAGGTACGCACCGCGATTCCGTCCTTCGCTGAGGCGCTTCGTCAGCGCACTATGGACACCTACCTTTCCGGTTATCTGAAGCCAGGTGATGACGGCTACGATGGTAGCGTAGATGCCGAGGATTTCTGGGCCGAGCGTACGCGCAAAGTAGACGGTCCCGAGAAAGCCGATGGCAGACGCTAGGACCTTCGAGACAAACACGACGATGGAGGTCTGTCCGATTTTCATTACTTCGACACGTAGCGTGGTTTCTCCGCATAGGATTCAAGCATTGTCCTTCCATATTGTGCCGTTCCAACACGGGAGCGGCCCACACGGGTCGAAGGCACCCGCTGTGGAATATCTTTTCTGTTCTCGAGGTCGTGTTTAGTTAAGCACTAGAGTAATAATGCAGTTAGAACCCCTGTACGACCGACAATTTTTGCATAGGATGAGTATGGGGTTACAGTTAGTAACTTGCCCAACGTCGAACGATGAATTTGAAGCAGAACGATTGAGCCACCCTGAATCCACGAATCAGATCTTTCGTGAAATAATTACTCACAGTATTAACTAAACACGACCTCGATTTCAGCGAATCCACTAACTTATTGCTGGCACTGCCAGTAGTAGTAGCTACATATGCAATCGTTGCTCGTTACTGTGGACTCACTGAGATACGATGCTTTCTGTGAGCATATGCCCATCACACGAGAGCATCTCGACTGGGATCACGATGCGACCTACTCCACCGGCCCGAACACCGGCGAAGCGTTCCCCGCGATAATCGGCGGCGAGTACCCCCGGAAGATCGGGCTTCTCCCGGAATCTTCTGTGGCGAACGAGTTCGATTGCTACACCGCTGGTATCTCGACTAATCATCTCCTGTCGCCAAAGTATGGGTACGACGAGGGGTTCGACGAGTTCTCGTCCCCGGGAGGCGACAGCGGCGGTATCAAAGACAAGGCCGCACGATACTTTGGCCAGGGGTCGATGATGTATCGACTCGGAACGAAGTTCTGGAACGTTGTCGAGTATATGACTCCGAGTTCGTTCCAGCCATCATTCAAACCCGCCAGTGCTGTTATCGACGATTTCGAGCGCATTACGGAGGAACGTGACGACTGGTTCGTCTGGCTTCACTTTATGGAACCGCACCATCCGTACGAACCACCCACGGCCGAGGATAGATTGGAGGCCAGGCAGCTATCGAGGTCGGTCATCGCGGGCATCGATACCGACCCCGAAACCGAGGAGAAGGTACGGTCGTTCTACCGGCAGGAAGTAAAGGGGCTTGACGCGGAACTGGAGCGCCTCTGGGAATCGCTATCCGAAGACACAGAGGTGGTGTTCTGTGCCGACCACGGGGAACTCATGGGTGAAGGTGGGGAGTGGGGTCATATTGGGACGTTCCAAACTGACGTGTTACATGTGCCCATAGGCGGAATCAACACCGAGAAACCCGGCGACCTGGCGTCGCTGGTCGACGTGCCGAGCATCCTCCTTGGCAAAGAACACAACAAGGGCAATCTCTCTCGGGAGATCGCATACGCCACAAACGGCCCGGAGTGGGCGGCTATCGACGGTGAAGACATCGCAACGCCGGATGGTGTGTTCACACTTGCGGACGGCACTGAGACCGAGAACCCGAAGCTACAACGCGCCCAGAAGTCGTTCGATATCAAGACCTCGTCACTAGAGGAAGCCGACACCGAGGACTTGGAGCAACTCGGCTACATCTAAGCGGTCACAGAGCGCCGGCCACGTCAACGAGGGCGTGTCTGTGACTTGGCAGTATTCGATTGGGCGGAGCTATAACCTTCCAGAACTCCCACAAAATAGCTGTGCGTCGGTTTAGGGAATATTACGCAACGATTTCTCGGAATGCGTTCTCGACTTGATCGTGGACGCGGTCCGTCGAGAGACGCTCTAGCGCGTCCTTGCCACGTTCCACGAGTTTGTCTTGGACTGCTTCATCGGTTGCCTCGTCGAGCCGCTTGGCGAGGCCCTCAAAGTCCCCCGGGTTGAACTGCAGGGAGTTGTCTTCGTGGACGACGATCTTTGTGTGTGGGATGTCCGTGGTTACTACTGCGAGGTCCATCGCGTGCGCTTCGATAAACACGAAACCGAGCCCCTCACAGAGGGTTGGGAGCGAGAAAATATCGCCTGCATCCATAATTTGTGCAACCAGATCGCGGGAGATGAACCCGGTGAAATGGACGTCGTCTAGACCCTCCTGTTCGACATACGCCTCTAGTTCCGGGCGAAGCGCCCCATCACCCACGAGGACCAACGACATATCGGGATTGGTGGATTTAGCCTTCTTGAATCCCCGCAGGAGCGTCATCGGATCTTTCTGTTTCTCGAGACGCCCGACGAAGACGACGAGCTCACCGTCCTCGTTGATGTCCTCGTCGAGCTCGCTCTTCCAGTTGGACCCTGTACCCGCCTCCCGGAAGGACTCGGGATCGATGTGGTTTGGCAGAATGTAGGTGGCGTCTTCATCGGCGCCGTGGCGGATGGCGTATTCGCGGAGGTACGAGCTCAGGACGAAGGTGTACGCTGATTTGCTTATGACGAGTCGTTCGAGCGCCTCCGTCAGGTACTTCCGGTTGAGGATATCGTAGTACCCCGCGAACTGCTGTCGCTTGTCGTAGTCATTGTGTAGGGAGACGATCGACGGAACGCCCGTGACCCACTGCACCAGCAGGCCGACGAACCCACCGATGAACGGTTTCTGGCCCCGGATAACGTCGATACCGTGTTTATATACGAGTATGGCGCCCTGTAGTGCAGCTATGAAGATGAAGAGATTGCGGAGCACCTTCCCGAGGATTCCCCTGTTGTACGGGACGTAGGTATGGTGAACGATGATGTCGTCTCCGAGCCTGTCGGCCCCCCAGCGTTCGGAGTACGGTTCCAGTAGGTGGACCTCGTCGAACATCGAGTTCGGATTATGGATCTGGCGAATCGAATCGACGTTTCCCTTCTCCTCGATAGCCGAGACGGGTGCAGATGCGGCGAGTAGAAGTTTCATCGGGTACTTCTTCGTTACTTCTTCGAGACAGCCCAAATGGTCTTCGGTTTCACGGATCCGTCGCGTCCAGACGTGCCCCAGTCAGTTGTCGGTACCTGTGTGCGAGGCACTGTGGCAGTGATAACTGATTTATTGGGTGATATAACATCGATACAGGAGTCATTTGCGTGCTACACTGATCGATACGTAAGACTCCTGAAGCACCCCATATGGCAATCGTGACACCGTCGTCGAGGCATCGAAGGCAATGGCGGTCAGCCACCGACTTACGAGGGGATTCGTGACCTCGGACTCGGCGACGAGGTCGGCAACCAGTAGCAGCGGCTGGGAACCAGCACCACTCACTCGGATAAAAGATTCGAGACAAATATAAATTTCCTTGCGTAATATCGCTGTATGACGTTGCGTTCATACGATGCCCGAATCTATGTCGATGATACACAAAGTGGACTGGTAAGATGACTACTAGAACGGTTTCGGAACCACTGCAGGGCAGCTGCTGCGTACCGGTAATCCGGTGCAGCACTGTGGTACTATCGGGGAACGATGATGAGTGATATCGGCCAACGTCGAGTGTTATGGCTGACACCCGACAAACCTGAGAACATCAGTGTCGGCCGGCAACGAATCGCCGACGAACTGTCGCTATGCGGGTTTAACGTGACGGTTCGAGGGACCAATCTACGAACTGGGACCCGATCGCTCAGAGAACGCGGGGAATACGACGCAATCATCGGAACGACAAGGGCAGGTGCCGTCGCTGCGACCGTAGTTGGGAAACTTGGGGGCGTCCCAGTTGTCGTCGACCACGTTGATCCGATACGACAACTGTACGAAACACAGTCCCGATGGCTCCCCTGGTTGGTTGAACGGCTTGAGAACGTTTCCTTCCGGCTCGCAGCCCAAGTTCTCTACGTCTACGACGAAGAGGAGGAACGTATCCGCCAACTCACCGATGCGTACTCACAGACCGACCTAGGCGTCGATTACGACAGATTTTCGAATCCCGATGAATCGGCCCGGCGGACTGCATCTGACCACTTGGAGACACTCGACCTCGACGAGAACATCTCGATATATGTCGGCGGATTAGAAGAAGTCTACAACGTCAGACCGCTGCTAGAGGCGATGGACCACCTCCCGAATTGGTCGTTGCTCATTGTTGGTACTGGTTCTCTCGAACCAGTGGTAGAACAGTACGCTACCGGCAGAGACGATATCGAATATATCGGCGTGGTCCCTCACGAGACCATTCCCGGATATCTACACCAAGCCGACGTTGGCGTGTCGCTCGTCGATGACCCGCACACGCTCAAAATCCTGGAGTACCTCGCTGCCTCTGTCCCGGCGGTGCAACTCGACGGCAGAGCAAGAGCGCGCTTCGGAGACCATGTCACGTACTGTTCACTCGACCCAAGTGATATCGCCCACGCCATCCATACGGCCGGAGAGAACTCCGTCAGTGATGCAACACACGACTTCGTGCGTCGCGTCTCTTGGTCGACTATCGCCGAGCAGTACGAATCGGTCTTGCGGCGAGTCATCACAGAGACGGCCTGACCCAACCATCACCGATTGACATCTAGTTCGCCTGATCCACCAGATTCCCTCGATTATCAGGTCCGCGTTGCTCGAACTAGACGTGCGAGGTTACCCTCAGAGTGCGTCTTCGAGCGTCTCTACAACGTGGCGCTGGTCTGTCCCGCTCATCGAATGTGCCATCGGGAGCGTCAGGAGGTTGTGGAAGAGCGCGGTCGAGTTCGTGAGGTCTCCGACACGTTTCGTGTCCGCGAACGCTTGGGTACGGTGGAGGGCGTACGTTCCGATCTGTGATTCGATGTTCTCGTCGTCGAGTATCTGGATGAGTTCGTCGCGGAAATCCTCATCACCGGCTTCGACGTACACGCAGTAGCTCTGGTAGTTGTGTTTACCACCGTCGATGACTGCTGGTGGAATCACCCCGTCGACCTCCGCCAAGAGCTCGTCGTAGTTTGCAGCAAGTTCCCAGCGTCGCGACAGGATTTCGTCCCTCTTCTCCAGCTGTGCGACACCGATGGACGCAAGAACGTCGCTCAGTCTGAGGTTCGTCGAATCCGCCCGCACGAACTCGATACCCTCGGCCGTGGGATCGGTACCGAAGTTCTTGATGGACCGCATCTCGTTTGCGAGGTCCGCATCGCTCGTTGTCACCATCCCCCCCTCGCCAGTAGCGATGACCTTCCGTGGATGAAAACTGAACACGCTCGCGTCGAACTGATCGCCAACCGGCGTCCCCTCATAGGTCGCCCCCACTGAACAGGCGGCGTCCTCGACGACCGGTACGTCGTCACCGACGGCATCGTAGAGCGCGTCCGCGTCGAGCGGCTGCCCGCCCCAGGAAACCGGTATGGCAGCGGCAGTATCCTCGGTGACTGCTGCGGCCGCAGCATCGAGGTCTATGTTGTACGTCCGTCGGTCGACGTCGACGAGAACTGGCTCCGCGCCGACGTGTGCCACCGCGTTTGCTGACGCGGGATGAGTGTAGTCGGGGACGATGACCTCATCACCGGGGCCGACATCGAGTGCCTCAAGCGCGAGTTCGAGACCGGTCGTGCACGACGTGGCGGTGATGCTATGGTCGGCGCCAGTGAGTTCCGAGAACTTCTCTTCGAACTCCTGGGCATACGGTCCCTGCGTCATATAGCCGGACTCGAGCACGGATTTGACGTTCTCGAGTTCATCGTCGCCAACTACGGGTTCGATAAGCGGGATTCGGTCTGCCATAAGTGACTGTAGGTTGAGGGAGGATTTAAATACCTTCGAGATGAAAACGGGGCGTTCGGAAACCCGGTATCGATGCGATAGAAACGTCCGGTACGAAAGATAGACGAATGCGTTAAGATGGTGTCCACACTACCGGGGGACAGAGAATGAGGGTCTATCACGAGGATGTCGGCGATGTTCTTGATATCGAGTCAGTGACTGTCGCCGTCTACGGGCTGGGAAAGATGGGGCTTCCGCTTGCGGCGGTTCTCGCAGACGCTGGAGCGACGGTCCGTGGCGTCGATATCGACCCCGATGTAGTCACTGCCGTAAACGCCGGTGAGACACCGGTCACCAACGAGCCTGGCCTTCCAGAACTGATCGAATCCCACGCTGGGGGACGATTGAAGGCGACAACTGATGGTGTCGCTGCTGCCGAAGCGGCGGACGTTATGATAATCCTCGTCCCGACAATTGTCGACGATGACAACGAGCCGATCCTCGATCCGATCGTCGATGTCGGCGAATCGATTTCGGCGGGCGCTTCCGATGGTGACCTCGTAATCCTGGAGAGTACTGTGCCACCGGGCACAACCGAGGAGGTCCTCGTGGATGCTGTCGAATCGGATGGGTTCACTGCGGGTGAGGACTTTGGCGTTGCCTACTGTCCGGAACGGACGTACGCCGGGAACGTCATCCGGGACCTCACGGAGTCCTATCCCAAAATTGTCGGTGGCATCGACGGTGCGAGTACGGCCAGTGCAGCCGCACTGTATCGGGTGTTCAACGAACCCGGTGTCATTGAGGTCGGGAGTACGAAGGGTGCGGAAGCCGTGAAGGTGTTCGAGGGCGTCTTCCGTGACGTCAACATCGCGCTCGCGAACGAACTTGCGAAGGTCTGCGAGCAGTGGATCCTCGATAGCGAGCCCGTCTTTCGGGCCGCGAACACACAGCCGTTCTGTAACATTCACACGCCGGGAATCGGTGTCGGCGGGCACTGCATCCCTGTCTATCCTCATTTCGTCACACAACAGGCGGACGATACTCCGCTCATCGAGACCGCGCGCGAAGTCAACGACTCGATGCCGGACCACGCACTCACAATCCTCCAGTCCTTGCTCGGCGGGCAAGACCGGACACTCCCGGATAGCCGCGTTCTGGTTCTTGGGGTCACCTACCGACCCGGAGTTCACGAAACCAGGTATGCGCCCGCCGTTGACGCGATTGGTGGCCTCCTGGAGCGGGGTGCGACCGTGTACGCTCACGACCCGCTACTGGACGACGACGAACTCGAATCCTTCGGCGCAATCCCCGTAGACAGTCCTCTCGATGTCACCGATCTCGACGGTGTCGTACTGGCGACCGGCCATAAGGACTACGAGGCCATCGACCTGTCGGCGCTCTTTGACTCGATGCGGACACCGGTGTTCGTGGACGGTCGACGGTTCTTCGATGCTGAGGAGATGAGCGCGTTCACGTACGCGACAATCGGTGACGGAACCGGGGATTATCTTCCCTGAACGAGCCTACCACCGAGCGCCGATTTCTGGCCCAGCGGCCAACTCAGTGTCCCCGAGACCCTAGGTGTAGTATGCGTCCAGTTGTTTCGGGCCCTCCGCGCCGTCGAGAATATACATCTGGTACCAGATTTCGAGGCCGACGAGTTTCCACAGGAGTTTGTAGTGTGGAGTCAGGTCGCGCTGTGGGGGTCGATCGATGAGCGCGTCCAGATAGGACTGCTGAACGTAGCCTTCTCGGGCGATGTGTGGGTTGTTGAGGATGTCGGCGGCGTAGTCGAGTAGTTCGTCTTTAGCGAACCGATACGCTGGCATTGTGAACCCTTGTTTGTCCTTCTGGAACACCGACTCCGGGAGTTTGTCCCGCATCGCCTCGCGCAGGACGCGCTTCCCGACAGTTGGCCCGCCAGACTCGGTGTCAAACTTCTGGGAGAGCGGGAGGGAGAACGCGAGAGCCACCAACTCGTTGTCTAGGAAGGGGACGCGTGATTCAAGGCTATGGGCCATACTCATCCGGTCCTCGACGAGCAGGAAGTCATCGGAGAGTTTCACCTGGAAGTCCCAACCGAGCGCCCGCTCGCGGAGAGAGGTGTCGGCGTTTGGCGGCCACGTCTCCGAGATCCGATCGCCTGGGGAATTTGCCGGGAGGGCATCGCCGAACGCACGGGTTTCGTAGAACGCCTCGTTGCCGACAACGTCGGTACTGTTCAAGAGAACGTACACCCTGGCGTCGTCGTCGAGGTGGCCCAGAACGGTGGCGTTCTCGAGGTCGCCATCGTCCTCGAGAGCGCCTCGGCGGAGTTGTGTTCGGACTGCGCGCTCGCCAACAGTCTGTGTCAGCGCCCGTGCGTCCACTTCGGTCGCTCTGAGAGATTCGATGTCGGCGAGTCGATCGTAGCGGTACGCGTACCCGCCGAAGAGTTCGTCAGCACCAAGCCCGCCGAGGGCAACTGTCACGTGCTCGGCCATCTCTTTGGCGACGTAGTAGGGATAGAGGTTTCGTTTGGGTTCGTCCGCGTGCCAGATCATCTGTGGGAAATCCCGCAGAAACGTCTGATCCATACTGATTTCGTGGTGCACGGTGTCGAAGTGGTCCGCCACTACGCGGGCGGACTTACGTTCATCCCATTGCTGGTCCTCGAATCCCATACAGAACGTGTGGATTGGGTCGTCGCTGATCTCGCTCGCGAGCGCAACGACACTGCTCGTATCTAGGCCGCCAGAGAGATAGAATCCAATCGGGACATCGCTGACGAGTTGCCGATCGACGGCGTTGCGTAGCGCGTTCTGGACGGCGGTAACTGGATCGTCCGGCGGGTCGTCGATAGCGTCCTGGAGTGACCAGAACCGGGTTGTGTCTGTCGTCCACTCGCCGTCAGCCTTCCTGACATCTATGTAGGTTCCTGGCAGGAGCGTTTCGATGCCTTCGAACAAGGTAGTGTGTGACGGGGAATAGCGCAACTGGAGAAAGTACGAAAGCGCGTCCCCGTCGACTGCAGGACGGATGTCGGGGCTCCGCAGTATGGCCTTTGGCTCACTCGCGAAGAGCAGTACCCCGTCCACATAGGCGTAGTAGAGTGGTTTGATGCCCGCACGGTCTCTTGCAAGCAGGAGCCGCTCTTCGGTCTCGTCGAAGAGTGCAATGGCGAACATCCCGTTCAGACGACCGAAAAGGTCCGGACCCCACTCCTCGTACCCATGAACGAGGACCTCGGTATCGGTGTCCGTCGTGAAGTCGTGGCCAGCTGCGTCGAGTGCTGATCGGAGTTCCCGAAAGTTGTAGATCTCGCCGTTGTAGACCACGACGACGTCGCCGTCCTCGTTGTATATCGGCTGGTCCCCGCCTTCGACGTCGATAACTCTGAGACGCTGGTTTCCGAGCGTTACCCCCATCGTACTGTGGATGCCGACAGATTCCGGACCCCGGTGTGTCTGGCACGTCGACATCGTCTCGACGAGGCCGCGGTCCTCTCGTCCGACGACGCCACAGATTCCACACATTCCTTACAGGTCTAGTTCGTCCTGCATCCAGTCGTAGGTCGCTTCCAGACCCGTCTCGAAGTCCGTATCGGGGACATAGCCGAACAACCGCTCGCACTTGGTTATGTCCGCATAGAAGTTGTCTATCTCGTCCGGCCGTTCGGGGCGTTCGTCTATCTCGGCTTCGACATCCACAACGGCAGCGGTTTGCTCGATGGCATCCCGGATAGCCGTCTCTACACCACGACCCATATTGACGATCTCGTTCGCCACGTCGCCCTCGAGGCCCTCGACGATGAAGGACGTAATGTCGCGAACGTAGATGAAATCCCGCGTCTGGGACCCATCACCGGTGACGAATACGCCCTTATCCTGGTCGAGTCGCGACATCACGACGGGAACGAGGGCCCCGGAATCCGGGTGCTGGTATGGCCCATACACGTTGAAGAAACGGAAGACGAGGTAGTCAAGGTCGTATAGCTGATTGTATACCTCGAGGTACTCCTCGACCGCGTGTTTCGCGACACCGTACGGTGATTGGGGATGTGCGGGATGGTCTTCCGGGACCGGAACGGTGTCGACTTCACCGATGAGTGATGACGCCGATGAAAAGAACACCTTCTCGACGTCGTGTTCGCGTGCGGCATCCAGAATGTTGAGCGTCCCGACGATGTTGATCTCGGCGTTCAGTTTCGGATCCTCGGTGCTTTTCGGCAGTGGATGTGCGGCGAGGTGTGCGATGGCATCAACCTTCGAGACGACCTCGTCGACGGCGTCCTCGTCAGTGATATCGACGTCGTGATATTCGCCCGAACCAGGGACGTCGACCGGTTGGACGTCACAAGCATATACGTAGTGGTCTGTCGACGCGAATTCGTCGAGGAGATTTCGTCCGACGAATCCAGATGCACCGAAAACAGCGATATCCATATCCCGACGTGGAGGGGGCCACAATATAGATGTTTGGGAACGCCGTGCTGTCACCCCATCTATCCTGCATCTCATACACCGACGAGCATTTGTTACTACGCGCAGAACCCCGCGCCAATGAGTCCAGATTCCATCGATCGCGTCGACGTTGCATCCAACGCAACGGTCGGCGTATCGTACGAGGAGAACTCGTCTCCACCCGCTATCGGCCCCGATAGCGTCATCCGTGGGGGTACAATACTCTATGACGATGTCGAGACGGGGCGCGGGTTCCAGACTGGCCACCATACACTCGTCCGCGAGCAGACGGCGCTCGGTGACGATGTTCTCGTCGGGACACAGGCAGTCATCGATGGCTACACGACGGTCGGGGACAGCGTGAGTATGCAGACGGGCGTCTATGTTCCGAGCTACTCCGATATCGGCACTCGCGTCTTTATCGGGCCGAACGCCACCCTGCTCAACGACAAGTATCCAGTGCGGGCGAACGACGAGCTCGTCGGTCCGACGCTGGAGGACGACGTCAGTATTGGCGCAAACGCGACGATTCTACCCGAGGTCACGGTTGCCGAAGGCGCGTTCGTCGCCGCTGGCGCAGTCGTCACCGATAATGTCCCCGCTGAGACGCTCGCTGTCGGGGCGCCGGCCGAGTTCCGAGACCTCCCGGCAGAACTCCAAGGAGCGAACGAGCTATGACCATCCCCATCGCGGCACCCGAAGTATCGGCGGACGCGAAGAACGCCGTCTGTGATGTCCTCGACTCGGGGATGCTCGCAGACGGGGATATTGTCCGCAAGTTCGAGGCCGAGTTCGCGGATTACGTCGGCACGGACCGAGCAGTTGCCACGTCCTCAGGGACGACCGCACTCCATGCGATGTTCGAGGCAGCGGGACTCGGGGATGACGATGCAGTCGTCACGTCGCCCCTCTCGTTTGCCGCGAGTGCGAACACAGTCGTCCACGCGGGCGCCGAGCCGGTGTTTGTAGACGTCGACCCAGAGACGTTCAATCTCGATCCGGAGCACGTCCGGGCGGTCGTTGAATCACGGGACGATGTCGCCGCGCTTATGCCGGTTCATCTCTACGGGCTCCCCGCCCAGATGGCCGAGTTCCGCGCTATCGCTGACGAGCACGACCTCCTCCTGTTCGAGGATGCCGCACAGGCCCATGGCGCAACGTTCGAGGGTGAATCAGTCGGCCGACTTGGCGACGCCGCCGCCTTCTCGTTTTACCCGACGAAGAACATGACGACCGGGGAAGGCGGAATCGTCACCACTGACGATGATACGATAGCCGACCGCCTTCGCCAGGTCGTCAGCCACGGCCGAACGGACACCTACGAGCACGAGTTCCCGGGGTATAACTTCCGGATGACCAACATCCACGCGGCTATCGGGCGTGAACAGTTAACTCGGCTCACTGAATGGGTGGCGAAACGCCGGGAGAACGCACGGCGTCTCACCGAAGGGCTCTCAGGAGTGGACGGCGTGGAACCCCCCGCCGTCCCCGATGACCGGACTCACGCCTTCCACCAGTACACGGTGAAACTCGACAACAGGGACGCCGTCATCAGTGCTCTCGACGCAAACGATGTCGGATACGGCATCTACTACCCGACGACGATTCCTGACCAACCTGCCTACGACCACGTCGACGTGGATATCCCGACTGCACGGCAGCTCGCGGATCGCGTTCTCTCCCTGCCGGTTCATCCAGGTGTCGACGAGACCGACACGAACACGATCGTCTCCGCAGTCACACATAGGGTGGGACAATGACTGCCGACCCAGTTCCCGTCGCTGTCGTCGGCGCCGGTAATATGGGGATGAATCACGTCCGCGTGTACAACGATCTCCCCGAGGCAGACTTAGTCGAGGTCGTCGAACCCGATCCGGAGCGTGCCGCGACCGTACGCGAGAACTACGACGTGACCGTCCTCGACGATGTCGACGGGATAGAACGCGCAGCGGCGGCAACCGTCGCTGTCCCCAACCAATATCATCGGGACGTTGCTGTCGGTCTCACCGAGCGAGGCATCCACATCCTCGTCGAGAAGCCACTTGCGATGAACGCTGCGGACGCCGAAGCCATCGTTGATGCAGCAGCAGTAAACGATGTTCGCCTGCAGGTCGGCCACATCGAGCGCTTCAACCCCGCGGTTGAGGCCCTCAATGAGATCCTGAGCGTGGACGACGTCATCGCGCTCGAAGCCCACCGGCTTGGCCCGTTCAACGAGCACCTGACCGAAGAGAGCGTGGTGTTCGACCTGATGATACACGATATCGATGTCATCAGGTCGCTGATCGACGCACCGGTCGATCACGTGGATGCTGTCGGCGCCCGACCGAAATCCAACGAGATCGATCATGCGGTCGCCCACCTCAAGTTCAGAAACGGTATCCTGGGGACGATGACGTCGAGTCACGTCACACACAGCAAGATTCGGACGTTGTCGGTAACCACTCGCGAAATGTATATCGAACTCGACTACCAGCGACAGCATATCACGATCAACCGGCGGGGGACTGAAGAGACTATGCTCCTCCAGGGGCAGTCGGGGTACCGGACGGAAACGATCCAAGAGACGCCGTTCATCCGGACTCGGGAACCTCTGAAGAACGAACTCGAATCGTTCATCGAATGCGTTCAGACCGGCCGGACGCCAACGGTGAGCGGCGACGACGCGCTCGAAGCGGTCAAACTCGCAACCAACATCGTAGACGCGATCGACATAAACTGAGGCTACTGGCCAATGGAGTTCAACTATCCCCGGACGGCGCGCCTCATCGAGGAAGCAGTTGCGTCTCTCGACCTAGATCTGGCAGGGCTCTCGGTATATACAGAAGCCGCAACCGGTGGGTTCGCCGCGACTGCTGCGACCGCTATCGCCGCCGGGGCCGACACAGTCTATGCGCTGGCGACGGACTCGTCATACGGAACTGCGACCGAAGCACAGGACCATACAGAACGGTTGACGAACCGCGTCGGTGATGGCGGGCGGCTCGTGTTCCGGAACCGGAAGCGGCGGACGGACGTAGTAGTTGCCGATATCGTCACGAACACGGGATTCGTGAGACCGATCGACGAACAGATGGTCGACTGGCTCTCCGGCGAGTCGGCGATCCCGCTGATGTACGAACCGTGGGAGTTTCGTGCCGCCGATATGGATATCGACGCACT
>ENA-ORDC01001826-ORDC01001826.1-marine-metagenome-genome-assembly--contig:-NODE-1826-length-14565-cov-5.142532_pt1 | contig 14565 bp, 17 predicted proteins | sample MGYA00237783_ERZ508515 | MGnify/ENA primary metagenome ERZ508515 (study PRJEB26186, sample SAMN06268792) | marine metagenome | isolation source: Eden Landing Ponds, San Francisco, CA, USA | place... | reverse complement strand
CGTCCGACACCGGCCACCATGGTCTCGTCGCTGTGCGTCTCGACCGCCGACGAAACGAACTCCATCAGGACGTTCCCCCCGCTTTTCGTCCTGATAGACGCTTCAACCCGACTGTTTCCGGTTTCGAACGCCTCGCTCACGCCGTCGGCGACCCGCTGTCGGTCCTCCTCGGCGATCAGCCCGAGCAGACCCATCGCGTCGATCTCACCGTCCGAGTAGCCGGTCACGGACCGAACCCTCTCGTTCCACCGCTGGAAACGGCCCGCTCTGTCGATGACGCAGAACAGATCGTCGAGACAGTCCAGGACGTCCTCGAGCCCCGATGCGGACTGGTAAGGGGGGAGATGCGTCACGTCGTCGGACCGAACGGCACCGGGTGACCCCTGACTCTCGGTCTCCGTGGACGACGCGCCCTCCGACACGACACGCTCGCTCGACGGCTGCCGAGGAGCGTGCGCCGACGGTTCGATCGGGATGGAGTCGAGCGACTCACGCTGCCGTCCGAATGCAGCTTTCAGACGCTCGACGTCGTCGTAAAGGGGTCTTCCATCACTCGCGGTGGTAGTGAGAGTCCGGACTCGACGACGACGACCTATCGTATCGATGGTGTCCGCGGAAAAGTCCCCGTCACTGCTACTCGACGATGGGCTCATACACCGGCTTACACGAATGAGCCATTTAGATACACGCAGCTTAATAGCATATAGGTATGTCTGACTCGGTTGAAACCCTCGTTATCAGACACGTCTTTCCGAAACAGAGGGCCGTTCACAACTGCTTGTCGCGCGGTTCGTCGGATCTCGACGTGTATCTCCACCTTACTCCGTTCCCGTCGCTCAGTCTCGCAGAGAAGTGTCATTGAGATCGATCTCGCCGGAGAGTTCACGTTCGGCGGCCGGGGCCATGTCGATCCCGACGGCTTCGAGTCGGTCTTTGACGGCTCGTGCGTACGCCGACCGCACCGCGAAGACATCGCGTCGAGTCGGGTCGATGATCCAGTAGTGAATGCGGATCGACACCTCGCCGTCACCGAGTTCGTCGACGTACGCCGTCGGAGACGGGTCCGTGAGAACCCTGTCTGTCTCGTCGGCGACATCGGTGAGGTGGCCCACCACCTCGTCGAGGTTATTCTCGTAACTGACGCTCATCTCGTGGACGATCCGGTGATTCCCGCGCCCGTACGGTCTGACGACCTCCTGAGCGGTCAGGATCGTGTTCGGGATCGTCACGAGCTCGCCGTCGATCGTCTCGACGCGAGTGATCCGGAGCGCGATCGACTGAACGACCCCCTCCCCGCCGTTCCACTCGATGTGGTCGCCGACGTTGAACTCCGGATCGAGGACCAGTGCGACCCCGCTGACGAGCGAGCCGATGACTTCGCGAGCGGCGATCCCGACCGCCAACGCGACTGCGCTGATGACGAGCGCTGAGTCGTTGAGGAACCCCCCGTAGCCGGCGACCGCCACCCCGACGAGCGTCCCCGCGAACACCACCACCAGTCGGAAGTACAGGACGACGGCCGCTTGGAGCGTCGGATTGTTGCGGTTGCGTCGCCGAACCGCTCGCGCGAAGACGGGTTGGACGACCAGCCGGGCGAGCAGGACGACCGCGAAGAACCCCACAAGAAACCACCCGAGCTGAACGAGAAGCGGCCAAAACACGATCAGTTCCTCCGGGCCCGGATCCGGCTCGGGAGCCTGTTGGAGCACCGCCGCCACCGCCATCGGGCCCGCCGTCATCGGTTTCTCAGTCGAACGCGTGGATTCTCCGAAAACCGATCGCGTGGGTTCTCCGAAATGCCTCTGTACGCGGGAGACCGCCGATCCAGCCCGGAGAAATCGTTACCGGTCCGAGGCGTCGCCTGGCAGCCTCTCGGACTCGCCCTCGGGACCCCGAGATCCATGTCCCGTGATATACGCTCGCACGGATTAAGTAATCGCGACCTATCGGAGCGTGATCGGCTCGAAACTATCAGTGTATTGGCCGCAGGGTTTTGTCTCTCTTCGCCCGTGATGAGATCATGCAGTCGAACGCTCGTCGGAGTACCGGCCTGTCTCAGCGGGTCGCGGACAGATGAATCCGGGACGCGTACTTCGCCGCTGGCGCGAGTGGTTCCCGACGCCGACGGCGGAGGGCGGCTTCGATCTCTCCCGGTGGGTGCTGTTGGAGGCCAACCGGTTGGCCGTTACCGGGGCGCTGCTCACGTTCGTGTTCGTCTCGTTCGTGCTTCTCGGGATCGTCTGGACGTTCGAGATGCAGAACCTGTTGACCGAGACCTCGGCGGTCCAGACGATACTCAACACCCTGCTGAGCGGCATGATCCTCCTCGTCTCGATCGTCGTGTCCATCAACTCCATCGTCCTGTCACACGACATGAGCTCCGTCACCAACCAGGAGGACCGCGTCAAGGGGGCGTCGGACTTCCGCAGAGAGCTGAGCGAGCTGTCTCGACCGGACGAGAACCCCTCCGATCCGGCCTCGTTCCTGACGGTCATGTCGCGGACGATCCGCGAACGCGCCCAGCGGCTCGACGACGACGGACTCGACTCGGAGGGGACCGAAGACATCCGAACCTACGCCTCGTCCGTCGCGGAGATGGCGGAGAAACTCGGAGCCATCGAGAACACGGGCGGAGCCGAGTTCGCCGTCCTCTGGAAGGGGATGGAGTTCAGGTACGGCGCACAGATGGAACGGTCCGGGACGCTCAGATCCGCTCACAAGAGCGAGGCGGCCGACGACCTCGAGGACCAACTCGACCATCTCACCGACGCGTTGGAGCTGTTCGCCATCGGGAAGGAGTACTTCAAAACGCTGTACTACACCCAGGAGGTGTCGAAGCTCTCACAGACGCTGTTGGTGATCACCCTTCCGGCCATCCTGATCAACGCGTCGACGATCCTCGCGATAAACGCAGAGCTCCTCCCCGACTTCTTCGTGTTGGGCCTCCCGCCGCTCCAGACGTTCGTCGCCGCGGCGTTCACCATCTCGCTCGCGCCGTACCTGGTGTTGACCGCCTATATGCTCCGTCTCTCAGCCGTCGCGCGTCTGACGTCGTCCGCGGGGATCTTCTCCCTGAACTGAGCGGCGGCAGCGGCTGTACCGCTCCACTTCGAGCCGCGGTTGTACTCTCTTCCGTCACTTGTCCACTCATTACGAATCGATGAAAAGAGGGGATCATAATAGACTGAGTATAACTATACAGCCACTGGTCAACGATCGAACGCCATGTCTTCAGAACGGACCGGCGAGCTGCTACGGCGGAGCTACGAGGACGAGATCGAGACCGTCATGAACTACCAGACGAACGCCATCATCCTCGAAGGCGTCTGAGCCGAGGAGATCAAAGAGAGCCTCCAGGAGGACATCCAGGCGGAACTCGCCCACTCGAACAAGCTGGGCCAGCGCCTCAAACAGTTAGACGCCCGCCCACCGTCATCGAAGGATTTCACCGCCCGGCAGGAGTCGCTCCAACCGCCGGAGGACTCGACGGACGTCCTCGCGGTTATCGAAGGCGTGCTCGACGCGGAGGAAGCCGCCATTTCGACCTATCACGACCTGATAGACGCCGCAAGGGAGGCGGACGATCCGGTGACAGAAGGCCTCGCAGTCGATGTCCTCGCCGACGAGGAGGCCCACCGAAGCGAGTTCAAAGGGTTTCAGAAGGAGTACCGAAACGACTAACGTCGGTACTGTCTCTCCTTGAGCGGTTTCCGGTATCCGTGTCCGTCGTTCGGGATTGAGGCGGACAGCGACGCAAACGCGTCGTGGAAACAGGACCTCAACAGGCAGCGAACCGCGTCAGCGGTGAGTGAGTAGGGTGAGGTAATCGCTAGACCCGTCGAGTGACGAAGATGAGGATGCCGACGATGAGGAGCCCGACGCCCCAATAGACGGACGGAAACGGGAGATACGCGAGCAGAAGCGTCACGATGCCGGACGAGATGAGTGACCACCCGATTGTCGTTCGAATCGCCATATTGCACCCACGGACAGCAACCGAATAGTTAGGCAGACACTATGCGCAGTTCGCAATCCGACCGGCGGCTCACCGCAGATAAGTGGACGAACCGGATCAGACGGGAGCGACTCGACGGCACTCACGTCTCGACCGTCGAACCAGCCGCCACTCGATCCGCGTTCGATGTCGATAGTGCGAGTCTGAGCGAGAGCCGAGCCGCGATGTCTCACGGATCGTCGATCTGAATCGGTCGCTTAAGACGATCTGCCCGCAGTAGGTCCCAGACAAAACATATAGGCCGATGTCTGTTACCCCTAGCGGTTCATCTGACCCGTATGGTGTCTTCTCTGGGGAGTCGTTACAAATCGGTCGCCTGGGTTCTCGTCGGTATCCTGATCACGGCGGTGATAGCGTTCGTCCTCTACTCGTTTATCGGCGCGATCGTGATCGGGCTTTTCCTCTACTACGCGACGCGGCCGATCTATCACTGGGTGAACCAGTGGACGGACCACCCGGACCTCAGCGCGACGGCCACCCTCCTGACGATCGGGCTGCCGATTCTCGTCGTCCTGGCGTACGCCGCGCTCGTCGGGCTCCGAGAGGTCGACCAGGTCTTCGCGATCGCGGATCTCGAACAGCTCAGGACGGCGATAGCGCCCTACGTCAACATCGTGTCGGAGACTGACAGCCAAGGGATACTCGCTGTTCTGCGTGACAACCTCTCTAGGGTCAGGGGCGTCTCCGCCGCAGCCCTGACCTGGCTATTACGTCTCTTCGTGGCCTTCACGCTCGCGTTCTACCTCTTGCGTGACGATCAGAAATTAGCGCGGTGGTTCCGGGAGAGCTTCGAGAACCAGCCCTCCGCCGTGGCCTTCATGGAGCGGGTGGACGACGATCTCACGACGATCTACACGGGGAACCTCATCACGATCGGGGTGAGTGGTCTCCTCGCTATCGTTGTCTACTACGGCCTCAACATGATCGCTCCGGTCGGAACGGGCGTCCGGTTCCCGATCCTCTTAGGACTCCTGACGGGTGTGGCCACGCTTATTCCGTCCGTCGGCATGAAAATCGTCTACTTCCCGTACACCGGCTATCTCGTCTGGCAGAGCGTATCGGGAGGCGAGGCCCCGCTGTGGTTCCCGGTCGTCTTCTTCCTCGTAACGGTGGTCGTCGTCGACACGGTTCCCGACATCTTCATCCGATCGTACCTCTCGAAGGGCGAACTCAACATGGGGTTGATACTCCTGATGTACGTCCTCGGTGCGGTGGCGTTCGGCTGGTACGGGGTCTTCTTGGCTCCCATCCTGCTCGTCGTCTTCGTTCACTTCCTCCGGGATATCCTCCCGGTGCTCCTGGGATCGGAAGCGATGAACACGTGAAAAAGCGGGTCGGCGGCAACTCTTCTCGAATCGTTGTCTTCGGAACGGTTGTTCTGAACTCGCGCTATTGAATCAACGTGGTCAACCACACGGCCCTACTCTTCACGCTCTTCGACAGACACGTCGCCGTCGCCGCAGACCGTAACGTCGTACCCGTTGTGGTGGAAGCTCACTTGGATGTCCATCCGACCGGCGGTCGGCGCAGTAGCAAATATCTGGCCTAAGGCATCGGGATCGATTACTTCGAAGAGCGGAGGAGTAAGTTCGAGTGGATCAACGCCTTCCACTTCAGCTACTTTTTCGACGACGTTATAAATCACGTCGTCCACGTGCGCTGTTGAGGTCTGTACTTGGACCATAGACCACCGTACTATCCCGTCCTTCTTGAAACTGTCGGGTGTTTGATAATTTCCAGCGGAACTTAAGCGGGGCTGGAAATTACCCAGCGTCTTCCTCACTTGCGAACTCCTTTCCGAAGTGGTTGTATGGGTTGGTCCGTTCCTGTTTCATCATCTCCATCCGTTCGATATCGACACCGAGCGTGTCCAGGGCTTCAAGAGTGTTTTCGATGTCTTCCGAGGTGTGGCCGACGACTTCCAGTGACAGATTCTCATTGTTAGTCAATAGCTCACGAATACTGACGATACCGGAGACTTCCATGATATCGTCCAGCATCTTGTCTCGGTCACGGAGGGGAACTGTCGCGGTGACGAGGAGGTGATGACCTAACCCCGTCTCACTGTACCGTATGATCGGGTGATAGCTGAGAATGACGCCACGCTCCTCAAGAGAGTTAATTCGGTTGGCGACCGTACTGGAGGAAACACCGACTTTCTCAGCCATGTCGTCGGTTGTGTTCCGTCGGGCATCTTCTTGGAGGAGGTACAGAATACCCTTGTCTACGTTATCGAGTTCGTTGGAAACCACCTATGCGAATTAGGGGGCACAACGGAAATGTCTTTCCGCAGTGATCAGTCGTAACAATATCGAGCCCGGAGAGTGCTGTCCGATGGAGCTTCCGCCCTGGGAACTCGACCCGGGGGTACTCCGCCTTGGGCCCTTCCTCGCCTAGTTGACGCGGCGTCGGTCCCCGCTCACTCTCGGGAGGACCGACCGCCGGTGTACAGGAACAGCCCGACGTTGACGAGGACGCCGGCGACGAGAAGTCCCCAGTTGACGACGGGATTGTTGTACCAGACGAGGTCGACGCCGATCGACCCGCCGTAGATCGGCCAGAGCGGTTCGATGGAATCGGCGATGTCCGGCGCCGAGAGCATGTCCGCGAAGACGTGTGCGAGTCCGGGGATCCAGACCGCCAGGAAGCCGAACCGGACGCTGTGGGCCGCCGCCTCGGGGGAGAGCCAGTCCGTGTCACCGGCGACCGCCTCGGCGGCCTTCCCGAGGACGGGACCGAGGACCGCGGCGAAGAGCGTCACCGCGAGGAGGGTGTGGAACACCCCGTGGTGTTTGACGGTCGGGAAAATTCCCTCGAGCACGAGGTCGACGTCCGGCCACATTCCGAAGGGGACGCCGACTGCGACGAACGCGACGGCCGTTTTCCGATAGTCGAGGAGGAACCACGCCGGCGCGAGCCAGAGCAGCGCCATCCCCAGGTGACCGGTCACGTCTACCATACGAGCGATCCCCACGAGCCGACTGATCCCGGCTTCGTGGCGCTCGACACCGTCTCGCCGTCGACGACTCGGGTGTCCCCGGCGATAGCTCTCTCTGTCGGCGTCTCGACCGCTACGACGGTACTCATCGTTGAGAAGTGACTACTGCTGGCCCGGTAACGCCGCTGCCTGCGTATGCAGGGGAAAGCCGATCCCGGGGCACTGATACCGCCGGAGAGCGGCGAGGCGGAGACGAGATCGCGGCCCCCGTGAGCGAGCTGTTCACCGACCCTCGTCGTCCCTCTGGTCGATGATGGAGTCTTCACGGGCGATTCGCGTGCCTCCTCGGACGCCCCTTCGAGGTTCTTCGAGACGGCGGTCGCGGGGGCCTGTTGGACTCCTCGTAGTTCGGTGGCTCTCCTCCCGAAACAGCCGTGAGGTAGCTGTGTGTACGTTCGATGTGCCTCAGTATATAACAGAATAATTACGATACCACGACTGTTTATGGAGCGAGGAGACGTCTAGTCGCTATGACCGATCCGAGTGACGACGAGTTCGACCCGACGGCACCGGACCAACGGGAGATCGGCCGCGAGATGGTCGACGACAGCACGGGGCTCGGTTCGATGATGGCTCACGCCTATCGCGGAGAGATAGACCGGGTGGGAACGTGGCGGCAGCGCCTCGACGAGACGACGACGTGGGCGGTGACGCTGATGGCGGCGATCCTGACGTGGGCGTTTTCGAGCGCCGATAACCCGCACTATATCTTGCTGATCGGAATCGTCGTCGTCACCGTCTTTCTGGGCATCGAAGCGCGGCGGTACCGGGACTACGACGTCTTCCGCTCTCGCGTCCGAGTCATCCAGGAAAACCTCTTCGCAAACGCCCTCGATCCGTCCCAAGGCACCGAGAGTCACGACTGGCGAGCGGAGTTGAGCAGGGACTATCGCAAGCCGACGCTGAAAGTCTCGTTATACGAAGCACTCGCAAACCGGCTCCGGAGCGTGTACCTCGCGCTGCTCAGTGTCTTGTTAGTCGGATGGGTGTTCAGGATTACAGCGTTCGCGCCGCGCCAAGACTGGCTGACGACCGCCGGAATCGACCGCGTCCCCGGAGTTGCCGTCATTAGCGTTGTCGGCGTGTTCTACGTCGTACTGCTGGGCGTCACCGTCTGGCCCCACGAGCGCCACGCCAAGGGCGAATTCCGTGAAGGCGACCCGGACGACTGGAAAGAAACGGACCGGTAGCACCGGTCACTCGACGGGCACTTCCACGAGCGACATCTCGTCTCGCGCGGCGCTCGCGAGGGCCTCGCGGAGCTCCGCGAGCGAGGTCGGTCGATAGCTCTCGATCCCGAAGCTGTCGGCGAACGCGACGAAATCGGGGTTCGTCAGTTCGGTCCCGAACGAGTCGCCGGTGTGGGCGACCTGCTTCTCCGAGATGAGCCCGTAGTCGTCGTCGGTGAACAGCAGGATCGTGAACCCACAGTCCATTCGCGTCGCCGTCTCGATCTCGGCGGCGTTCATCAGGAACCCCCCGTCGCCCGTCGCCGCGACGACGTTCGCGTCGACCGCGAGGTCGGCCGCGACCCCGCCCGGGACCGCGATCCCCATCGAGGCGAACCCGTTCGAGATGAGACACGTGTTCGGCTCGTAGGTTGGGAAGTTCGCCGCGATGGCCATCTTGTGGCTGCCGACGTCCGAGACGAGCACGTCCTCGGGCGCCATCGCTTCCCGCAGCACCGGCAGCACCGATCGGACGGTGAACGGCGATCCGTCGGGCGGTTCCCGGTCGACGTCCGCGGCGATCCCCTCGCGGAACTCCCGATACCAGTCGGCGTCGAACGACGGGCCCTCGTCCCGGCACCAGTCGAGGAGGGAACCGAGCGTCCGTTCGATGTCAGCGACGACTTCGACGTCGGGGTCGTACGCCTCGTACACCTCCGCGGGCTCGCTGTCGACGTGGACGAGCGGGGTTCCGTCGACGCGCCAGGCGGCGGGGTCGTGCTCGGCGATGTCGTAGCCGACGGTGACGACGAGGTCGGCCGCCGCGATCGCCCGCGTTGGTTCGTCGTTCGCCCCCGAGTCGAGCGTCATCAGCGAGCGCTCGTCCGCGTCGGAGACCGCGCCCTTCCCCATGTACGTCGACACGACGGGGATATCGGTGGCCTCGACGAGCCCTCTGAGCTGCGCCGCGGCGTGGGTGCGGACGGCGCCGTTCCCGGCGACGAGTATCGGCCGGTCCGCGTCCCGGAACATCGCTTTCACTCGGTCGAGCGCGTCGGGGTCGGGCGCAGCGAACGGCACCCGGTCCCCGGGGTCTATCGGGCGCGTCGCGGTCTCCGCCGCGGCCACGTCCTCGGGGAGTTCGAGGTGCGTGGCCCCGGGCTTCTCGTACTGCGCGAGCTTGAACGCCTTCCTGACCGACTCGTGGACGATGTCCGGGCTGTCGAGCTGGGTGTTCCACTTGGTCACGGCCTCGAACGTCCGGAGGACGTCGATCGCCTGGTGGCTCTCTTGGTGGAGTCGATCGAGCCCGCCCTGTGCGGTGATCGCGACGAGCGGGCTCTTGTCGAGGTGGGCATCGGCGACCCCGGTCAGGAGGTTCGTCGCGCCGGGGCCGAGCGTGGAGAGACAGACCCCCGCGTCCCCCGTGAGCCGCCCGTGGACGTCGGCCATGAACGCCGCGCCCTGTTCGTGGCGAACGGGGACGAACTCGACCGACGAGTCCTGCAGCGAGAACAGCAGATCCTCCATCTCCTCTCCGGGCAGCCCGTAGACGCGTTCGACGCCCTCCCGTTCGAGGCAGGCGACGAGCAGGTCGGATACCTTCATCACTCCACCCACACCGTCTTGCGGTTGACGAACTCGCGGATGCCGGCCCCGGCGAGCTCGCGGCCGTACCCCGAGTCGTTGACGCCGCCGAAGGGGACCCGCGGGTCGGATTTGACGAGCTGGTTGACGTACACGCAGCCCGCGTCGATCCGACCCGCGACGCGCTCGCCCCGGTCGCGGTCCTCGGTCCAGACGCTCGCGCCGAGGCCGAACTCGGTGTCGTTCGCGAGCGCGACCGCGCTCGCCTCGTCGGCGACCTCGTACACCGCCGCGACGGGACCGAACGTCTCCTCGCTGTCGACCGGACACCCGTCGGGCACGTCCGTCAGGATGGTCGGCGGGTAGAACGCCCCCTCGCGGTCGAGCGGCTCGCCGCCGGTGACGACCGTCGCGCCCGCGTCGGCGCTCGCCGTGACCTGCTCGTGGAGGTCAGCGAGCAGCTCCGGTCGGGCCTGCGGGCCGAGGTCGGTCCCCTCCGCCGTCGGATCCCCGACGACGAGCGAGTCGAACTCCTCGGTGAACCGGCGGAGGAACTCGTCGTAGACGTCGGCGTGGACGACGAAGCGCTTGGCCGCGATGCAGGACTGGCCGCCGTTCTGGGTGCGCGCCCAGGCCCCGGTCTCGGCCGCGGCGGCGACGTCGGCGTCGTCGAGGACGACGAACGGGTCGCTCCCGCCGAGTTCGAGGACCGTCTTCTTGAGGTGATCGCCGGCGGTCGCCGCGACCGCGCTGCCCGCCGGGCCGCTCCCGGTCACCGTCGCCGCGCGAACGCGGTCGTCGGCGAGGACGCCGTCGACGCGGTCGGAGGGGATACGCAGCGACTGGAACGCCCCCTCGGGGAAGCCCGCGTCGCGGAACACCGACTCGATCGCGAGCGCGCACCCCGGCACGTTCGAGGCGTGTTTGAGCAGTCCGACGTTGCCGGCCGCGAGCGAGGGCGCCGCGAACCGGAACACCTGCCAGAACGGGAAGTTCCAGGGCATGACCGCCAGAACCGGTCCCAGCGGTTCGTGGACCGTCTTGGCGGTCGATCCCGGCGGGCTGGGGTGATGGGTGGCCCCCAGGTAGGCGCTCGCGTGCTCGGCGTAGTGGTCACAGCACAGCGCGCACTTCTCGATCTCCGCGACCGCCTGGTGGATCGGTTTCCCCATCTCCCGAGTCATCGTCTCGGCGTATTCGCTGGTGTTGTCTCGAAGTGTGTCGGCGGCGGCCGCCAACAGCCGCTCCCGGTCGCGCATCGGGCGTTCGCGCCACTCCTCGAAGGTGGCACTCGCCCGTTCGAGGGCGTCGTCCACCTCGCGTTCCGTATGCTCCTCGTAGGAGTCGAGTTGCTCGCCGGTCGCGGGGTTGACAGCGTCCATGCACCCAGCACAGGCCAGCGACGTATAGTTAGGAGTCTGATATCCGGTCTCCGGTCGCGTGGCGGGCGGTTCCTCGGACGTCGGCAGTTAACGGATATCGCGCTGTTCGCCGGAGTGTAGGCACCGCTCCCACACTCCCTCGACACCGGCGGTAGCAGCGCGACTGGACTACCGCACCGACGGCGAGACGCTACGAGTGGGCGAGATTCAATTCGATTTCGTTCACGACGCTCCGGACGAGATTCGGGAGCTCTTGGTTGAATCGGTCACCGGTAAGGCGGTGTGTCGGTCCCGCGACGGCTACTGCACCGAGTACGTCACCGTCGGCTCCCGTCACGGGGACTGCCACCGATCGGAGTCCCTCAGTGCTCTCTTCGCTGTTGAACGCGACACCGCGGTCCCTGATCTCCGCGAGTTCGTCGAACAACGCGGCTTCGTCACTGATAGTCTGTGGCGTCGCCGCTGGGAGTCCGTACCGGTCGACGACCTCGCGAACCCACTGATCGGAGTACTGTGAGAGGATCGCTTTTCCCGCAGCGGTCTGATGGATCGGGAACCGACGACCTTCACGGCCGCGTGAGTAGACCCCGCTATGACTGACGTCGCGGTGGAGAACGACTGCGTGACCGCGCTCTTCGACGGCGAACTGTGCGCTCTCTCCCGTCTCCGCCGCGAGGTCGCGAAGCTTGTGTCTGATCTCCGTCGAGCCCGGATACTGCGACCGCACGTGGGCCCCTAAGTCGAGGTATCGAAGTCCGAGTCGGTACTCCTCCCCCTCCTTTACCACGCAGCCGTGTTTTATTAACGATCGAAGGTGCTTGTGAACCGAGCTCTTTGAGAGGTCGGTCTTCTCAGCCAGTTCGGTCACACCGGCACCGTTCGCCTTCCGAAGGGCAGTAACGATAGCGAACGACGTATCGATACTCTGTATCGTCGATCTGTCTGGTTCAGCGTCGGTGCCGCCTGGTTTCCAGTTTTCCATTGGATAAAGTGAATCCGGGACGCACAAAATAATTCCGCTAATGGGAAACAGATTCCGATATCGTTTCCCATAGTCACACGCGACTGTCGCTGTGGTCTCGTCACGTCGGTTGTGGTTCAGATCTCTCGAACCAGCGTGTATCACTACTGGCATTTATTTACAAGAGATATTTAAAGAGATAAGAAGAGATAGTCTATGAAACGGTCGAATTATGGTTTCTTCCTCGTGAATCTACTTGGCTTATATGTATCTATTCGACCACGGGAGATGTATGGGTTCGACAACGGAGCAACGGATACGGTCGATCGACGATCTGGACGTGATTGTCGACACCGACTTTCACCTGACGGAGCGACAGGAGGACATTTTCCCGTACCTCGAGAGTCCGTTCGACGAGTTGCTAAACAGCCAACAGGGCGACGACTACGGCTATCTCGGTCGGGTCTATCCGGCACACGGAATGGTGTACTCAGTGACGATCGGGAAGGCCGACTCGGAAACTGTTCGCACCAAAGAGGACATCCAGAAGGGACGGGACCTGGTCGAGTGGGACAAAGCGATCATCACGCCGACCCAGAACCTGTATCTCGGGGCGGTCCACCACGACGACCTCGCAGCCGCACTCGCGACGGCGTACAACAACTGGCTGCTGGATAAGGTTGTCGACCCTGACGACGGCCTGTACGGAGCGGCCATCGTGGCCCCGCAAAAGCCACAGAAAGCGGCTGAAGAAGTCGAACGTCGAGCGGACGAAGACGGGATCGCGGCGGTGATGATTCCGAGCGGGTCGGTCGATCCGCTCCTCGGCCACGAGTCCTACTACCCGCTTTACGACGCGTGCGAACGGGCGGGGTTGCCGATTAAGATGCACAACGCCGCCGGAACGATGATGACGCGGTTCCCGTCGACGTGGCAGGCGATGGATCGGGCCCTTCCCGTTCACGCCACGTCGCATAACATGATGCATCAGACGAATCTGGCGGACATGCTGACTCGGGGCGTTCCCGAACGCTTCCCCGATCTCACGTTCGTCATCCAGGAGTCCGGTCTCGGCTGGTATCCGTACTTCATGCGGCGGTTCGATCACGACTACATGGGGGCGAAGTGGGACGCGCCGATGCTCGATAAGCGACCGAGCGAGTATCTGAAAGATCAGTTCTACGTAACGAGTCAACCGGTCGAGGGGTTAGACGACCCGCAGTATCTCAATGAGACGATCCGTCACTTCGAGGGAGAGGACAGCCTCATGTTCTCCTCCGATTACCCGCACTTCGACTTCGATAACACCGGTGAGCTACTGAAGATACTTCGCTCGGAGTTCACCAGCGACGAGATACAGAACATCTACGGGAAGACCGCAGAGCGAGTGTACGCCTTCGACTGACCATGAGCGAGTCTCCACAGCCAGATCCGGACCGAGCCAACCTGCACCACGTCACCGCGGCAGACGATATAGCCGACGGTGAGCGCATTATCGTAGAGGTCTCGGGCCGGGAGATCGCCGTCTTCCACTCGAACGGTGAGTATTACGCGCTGTCGAACTACTGCACCCATCAGGGCGGTCCGGCCTGCGAAGGGCTACTGGGCGGAACCCTCGACGTCGACGACGACGATGAGCTCGTCTGGGCGTGTGAGGACGAAATTGTCGCGTGTCCCTGGCACGGGTGGGAGTTCGATATTACCGACGGCACCCACACGGCAAGCGACGAGTACCGATTGCCGACCTACGACGTCCACGTCCGAGACGGCGACGTGTACGTCGAGTTGTAGCCCACGTCAGGCAGTCACCTCGATCAGGAATCCACTCTTCGCACATGGGACACCGCGATCTGACACGTTCGGTACCGGATGGTGCCGAGCCGCCAGACTGGCTCGGCAGCGATGACCCGTATGCAGCCGTCGATATCGAGCGGCTCCCCGACTGGTGGCATGACGCGATCGTCGAGTTCAGAGCACACGATCTCCCGCCGTATCAGCCGCCGCGGTTCGCAGACGACGTGCTCGTCCCGCCGGTAGTCTCCGAGACGGAGGCGGCGTACAATACCGAGATCAAGCTGATGGGTGTTAACGTGAACCACGGAGATGCATGGGGGGTTTGGGTCAACGGCGAGGTTGCGGCCACCGTTGAGCGGGAGCGGACGACAGACGGCTATACCCTGTACGAGATGACGAGCGAGGAGTTCGTGGCCACCGTGGAGACGTGGGTGGAGACGGAGATGCGATAGTTACGAGCGATACTGCTCCAAGAGCCACGGCTTGATGTCGGTCATCGCCGGGTCGTCGGGCGGCGTCAGGTCGGGACTCAACAGCACGGGGCCCTTTTTCGGCGAGGCGGGCGGCAGTCCGTGGCTCCCCTCGATCAGCGAGGCGTCGAGCGGGATCACGCTCATCCGGTACCGGAAACCGAGTTTCTTCTTCGCGAGCGAGAGGCC
>ENA-ORDC01001823-ORDC01001823.1-marine-metagenome-genome-assembly--contig:-NODE-1823-length-14577-cov-4.160759_pt1 | contig 14577 bp, 16 predicted proteins | sample MGYA00237783_ERZ508515 | MGnify/ENA primary metagenome ERZ508515 (study PRJEB26186, sample SAMN06268792) | marine metagenome | isolation source: Eden Landing Ponds, San Francisco, CA, USA | place... | reverse complement strand
GAACCCGGCGGCCGGCGACGGCTACTGGCCCGAACCGCTGTACGAGGCGTTCGCACACGTCGACGCCGCGGAACACACGCTCGAAGGCGACCTCGGCGCGGTCGGCTACGACCTCGCCGACATCGACGCCGTGGTGATGAGCCACCTGCACCTCGACCACGCGGGCGGCCTCGCCGAGTTCGCGGGAACCGACGTCCCGATATACGTCCACGAGGCGGAACTGAAGTTCGCCTACTACTCGGCGAAGACGACCGAGGGCTCCATCGCGTACCTCGCCTCCGACTTCGACCGAGACCTGAACTGGCGGGTCGTCCACGGCGACGAACACACGCTGTTCGACGGCTTCCGGCTCATTCACCTGCCGGGCCACACCCCCGGCGTGTTGGGCGCGCACATCGAGACGCCCGCCGGCGACGTGCTCGTCGCGGGCGACGAGTGTTACGTCGAGGGCAACTACGCCGACGAGGTGCCGCTCGGTCCCGGCCTGCTGTGGAGCGAGCGCGACTGGTTCGAGAGCCTCCAGACCGTGAAGGAACTCGAACGTCGGACCGGCGGCGACGTGCTGTTCGGCCACGACCTCGACCGGTTCGCGTCGTTCGGCGACGGCTGGAACGTCTGAATCGGCGACCCGCGCGGTCGGGGCGCTGGTTTTCTGGACTCACGCGCCGAACGGCCGACGGCGACGGTTCTCGTCGCGTCGGAAAAAGCAAAGCGGGAACCGCAGGGATGGGGGATGGTGGGGTGGGTAGGGGTCGGAGGAGTGGACGGTCGGTGGAGACGACGAACCGGCCTAAATCATGAGTTGCACGTCGGCGTCGGCCATGTGCTGGAGGGCCGTCGCCGCGCCGACGCCGGTGGTGACGCCGTCGTAGAACTCGGCTTCGTCGTAGCCCATCAGTTCGATGGTCATCTGGCAGGCCTGGAGGTCGACGCCCATGTCGAGGGAGGTCTCGATGAGTTCCTCGACCGTCGCCGTTCCGTTTTCCTTGATTTTCTTTTCCATCATGCTCGTGGCGACGTTGTCCATGAAGGGCAGTGCGGCGACGGCGTTCGGCATCGGCATGCTCGGATTGCCGACCGCGCTGAGCTTCAGGTTCTTCGACTTCTCCTCGTGGAGGATGTCGAGTCCCCAGAACGTGTGGAAAACCACGACGTCCCAGCCGAAGGCGGCCGCCGTGCTGGCGAGGATGAGCGGCGGGTACGCCATGTCGAGGGTCCCCTTGGTCGCGATGATGGTCATCGACTTCTGTCCGTCGTCGTCGGTCGCCTCCCGGAGGTCGGAAACCTCCTCTTGCAGGGCTTGAACCTGCGCTCTGAGGTCTTCGACGGAGGCGGACCCCGCGTCGACGGGCGCGTCGGCGTCCGAGCTCATTCCTTCTGGATGACGTGGCGGAAGACCGCGTCGCCGTCTTCCTCGGCCTCTTCCTGTTCGAGCATGGCGACGCCGTCGGTGGAGTCGGCCCAGCCCTTCAGGTCGCTCATACTGCCGGAGTCGGTCGCGATGACCTGCAGAATCTCGCCGGGCTCGAGCTCGTCGACCGCGCCGCGGGTCTTGACGACGGGCATCGGGCAGGACAGTCCTTTCACGTCGAGGGTCTCGGTGGGTTCGTATGTACTCATTTTCGAGGTCACCTGTGTTGGGTGTACTCCACAATATAAGGGTACTTCGTAAAAGTGTGTCGGTTCTTGGGCAGACACCACAATACCACATCTGAATCGCCGATAGGCGTCAAAATCGGTGTTTGTCGGGCAAAAAATCCATTGTGTGCTCGCGCAGGTGCGAAATCGCACCCCGTTTCGGCCGGTCACCACGGAATGAATATTGTATGAAATACAAACTACCATCCGAAAGCTTAAGTCGAACCATCCGATAGTGGGTGATGCATACATGACCGTTCCAGACCTGCCGGAACTCGACGTCGACGTGCCAGTCATCGAACCCGAGGCGCTGAAAGCCCGCATCGACGAGGGCGAGGCGCTGACCGTCCTCGACAACCGCGTGCCGTCGGAACACGAGGACTGGCGCATCGACGGCGAGAACGTCTCGCACGTCAACATCCCCTACTTCGAGTTCCTCGACGAGGAGCTCGACGAGTCGCTGTTCGAAGACCTGCCCGAAGACGAGGAGTTCGTCGTCCTCTGTGCGAAGGGCCACTCCTCGGAGTACGTCGCCGGGTTGCTCATTCAGGAGGGCTACGACGCCGTGGCGCTCGAACGCGGCATGAACGGCTGGGCGAGCGTCTACGAGTACACCGAACTGGAGACCGACGGCGACGCGCTCGTCGCGCAGTACCAACGCCCCTCCAGCGGCTGTCTGGCGTACCTCGTCGTCGACGGCGACGAGGCCGCCGTCGTCGACCCGCTTCGCTACTTCGCCGACGAGTACGTCGCCGACGCGAAGGCGCTCGGCGCGGAACTGACCTACGCCGTCGACACGCACATCCACGCCGACCACATCAGCGGGGTCCGCACGCTGGTCGAAGACTACGGCGTCACGGGCGTCATCCCCGAGGCCGCCGAAGGCCGCGGCGTCGACTACGACACGCCCTACGAGACCGTCGCGGACGGCGAGACGCGCACCGTCGGCGACACCGCCATCGAGGCCATCCACACGCCCGGCCACACGACCGGCATGACGACCTACAAGGTCGACAACGTGCTGTTCACGGGCGACGGCCTGTTCATCGAGTCGGTCGCCCGCCCCGACCTCGAAGACGGGGACGAGGGCGCGCCCGACGCGGCCGGGATGCTCTACGACTCCCTGCAGGAGCGCGTCCTCTCGCACGACGACGACGCCATCGTGGCCTCCGCGCACTTCAGCGACGCGGCGATTCCCGCCGACGACGGCAGTTACACCGCCACGCTCGGGGAACTGAAGGACACGATGGACGCACTGTCGATGCCCAAAGACGAGTTCGTGGAGTTCATCCTCTCGGATATGCCGCCGCGGCCGGCCAACTACGTCGACATCATCGAGACGAACCTCGGCGTGCAGGAGTCGGACGACGACCGCGCCTTCGAGCTCGAACTCGGGCCGAACAACTGCGCGGCCAGCAACGAAGCCCTGACGAACTAAATGTCGGGTCTGACGCCGCTCCTCGTCGACGGGCTCTTCCCGAACGGCATCGCGCACTACGCGCTCGGCGGCCTCCTCATCGGCCTCGGGACCGCCGTCATCTACCTCGGGACGGGCGTCATCGCCGGCGCGAGCACCTTCCTCGAATCGACGCTGTCGTACGTCTCCGACCTCCCGCGGTTCAACAAGGCGAAGTACGTCGCCTCGCGAGACTGGCGGGTCGTGTTCACGCTGAGCATCGTCGCCGGGGCCGCGCTCTACACCGTCCTGTTCGGCGACGGCTGGTGGGTCTCTGACGTGCAACCGTGGCGCTTCGCCGTCGGCGGCGTGCTCGTCGGCGTCGGCACCCGCATCGGGAAGGGCTGTACGTCCGGCCACGGGGTCTGCGGCGTCGGCTCGCGCTCGCGGACCTCGCTCGTCAACGTCGCCACCTTCATGCTCGTCGCCATCGGGGTCGCACAGCTCCTGAGCGCGCTGGGGGTGTCGCCGTGAGCGACGACGAACGCGGACTCGGGTTCATGTTGGTCGTCATCGCGGGCGGCCTGATATTCGGGTTCGGCCTCGCCGTCAGCAACATGGCCCGCCCGGAGGTCGTCCTCGACTTCCTCCAGTTCGACGACTTCGGCCTCGTCTTCGTGATGGGCGGAGCCGCCGTCGTCACCGGCACCGTCTTCGCGCTCGCCGAGGCGTTCGGCGACCGCGCGCCCCTCACCGGGCGCGACTACGGCCGCCGCCTGAAGTCGTTCGACAAGAACGTCGTCGTCGGCGGGGTCGTTTTCGGTGCCGGCTGGGGCATCTCGGGCATCTGCCCCGGCGCGGCCTACGCCAGCCTCGGCGTCGGAAACTACCCCATCCTCATCGCCCTCGGCGGGATGTTCGTCGGCGCGTACCTGCAGGGGCTCTGGCGCGCCCGCCGCGCCGAGAGCGCCGCGACCGGCACCGCCGCCGACTGAGCCCCCACCGAAGAACCCGATTTCGATTTCGGTCTTTTCGTACCTCGACCGAAAGCGGCGGCGACAGTTTCGACGACCGGTCCGCTGAACGCGACGCGGGGCAACGAGTCGCGCGCGTCCTCGAGTGCGGGGACTCGTGTTCTCTCGCGCGACGTTCGACGCTCTTTCAGACGCTCGTGCATGCCGCCGTGAGCGCCTTTCGACGCCGTTCTTTCGAACACGACCCATGTGAAGATAGAATTGTGCAATAAATGAATAACTATCTTGTCATCGGTAGCGGTCATATATGTTCGTAAGGCCGCGTGATACGAAATAAGCCCCAATTCGATGGTTTTTCTATGCCCATTCTATAACTTATGGGTATGCAATAGGGGCTCGGTCTTGTATAGTATTCCCAAAAGCGTTATATCCTCACTCCGGTTATCCAGCCGTGTACAAGAAAGTATGATTCGTACAATACACATCGGGGACCCCGAGGGGTGCTGGTAAGATGTTCGGAATCGAGACGCTGAGCGGGAACGCGCAGGCCGCCGCGCTCGTCGGCATCGTCCTCGTCGAGGCGATGGTGCTGTACGTCGGCTACGGCGCGCTGACCGCCGCGGTCGGGCCGTCCGTGCGGAAGGCCATCGGTGGTGAGTGAGCGTGTTCGAGCTACTGGGCATGTCGGCCGGGATGCTGGCGCTTTTCGTCGGGTTCGGCGTCCTCATCGGCATCCTGTTCGGCTTCTTCGGCATGGGCGGGTCGTTCCTCGTGACGCCCGCGCTCCTCGTCATGGGCTACCCCTCGCGCGTGGCCGTCGGCTCCGGCCTCGCGTTCGTCTTCGGGACCTCCGTCATCGCGACGCTGAAACACCGCGATCTCGGACAGGTCGACTACAAACTCGGCGTCTCGATGATTATCGGGACCACGGTCGGCCTCGAAGTCGGGAAGGAAATCGTCCTCTACCTCGAAGAGCTCGGACTCGCCGGTAACATCATCAGCGTCACGTACGTGCTCTTGCTCGGCGGTATCGGGCTGTTCGTCACCTACGAGGCGCTGAAAGGCGGCGACGGCGGCGGCGTCAGCCACGACGTGGACGGCGACGCCGACATCGACGCCGACGACATCCCCGAGCTGGCGAAGAAGATTCAGAGCTACTCGCTCCCGCCGATGATAACGCTTCGCGGCGGCGTCAAGGTCTCGCTGTGGATGATTCTCCTCGTCGCGTTCGCCACGGGGCTCCTCTCGGGGTTCCTCGGCGTCGGCGGCGGCTTCATCCGCATGCCCGCGCTGTTCTACCTCATCGGCGTCCCGGTGCCCATCGCGGTCGGGACCGACCTGTTCGAAATCATGTTCTCGGGCGGTATCGGGTCGTTCCTCTACGCGCAGTCCGGCGGCGTCGACCTCTCTATCGTCGCGCCGCTCCTCGCCGGCTCGGCGCTCGGCGCGCGCGTCGGCTCCGCCGCGACCTCCATCGTCGACGAGGACGAAATCAAGGTCTACTTCGGCCTGATGCTCCTCCTCGGCGCGCTCGCGGTCGCCGTGCGGCAGGCCGGGAACTACCTCGGCATGGGCGTTCTCGACTACGTCAGCCTCGCGCTCATCCTCGGGTCGGCGCTCATGGTCTCCGGCGCGGTGCTCTACAGCGCCGTCAAGTCCATGCGCGCGCCCGCTTCCACCGGGAGTTCGACCGCCGACTGAGGGCGACGGCTCACACGCGAACCGCACTCGCATCGAACGCGAATCCGCGACACCGGGCGGCCGTTTCTCCCCCGGTGTTGTGCAAACTATACAAACCCTTTTGAGGGCTGACCACGTAGCCCGAACCGATAATGGCTAGCTCGATGGTCGAATACCTGCAATCGGACATGGAGTGCGAGGGGCTCCTCGAGTGTCTCCACGGACTGAAGCAACTCGACCGGCGGTGTTTCGAGGTGCTCGTCGAGACCGACGACCACCTGACCGTCGACGAGGTCGCCGAAGCGGTCGAACGCGAGCGCTCGACCGCCTACCGCTCCATCCAGCGCCTGTTGCAGGCGGGGCTCATCCAGAAGGAACAGGTCAACTACGAACACGGCGGCTACTACCACGTCTACCACCCGACCGACCCCGACGAGGTCGCAGACGACATGCAGCGCATGCTCAACGACTGGTACGCCCAGATGGGCACGCTCATCCAGGAGTTCCGCGACAAGTACGACGAGAAAATCGTCCCCGCAGAGTGAGTCCCTTCGGTCGACGAGCGGCCGTCGCCCCTCGATTGGTTCGCGCGTCCCAAATCGATTAGGTTCCGTATTCAACGGCATACAGCCCATAGCTACTGCTACGACCACTCTATGTCGAAGAGTAAAAGCAGTCCCCGAAACAACGAGTTCGTCGAAGAGTGCCCGTCGTGTGAGTCGCGGACGCCTCACGACGTCTCCATCGAAATCAAGACCGAGAGCCGGAAACGCGAGAATCGTCAGTTCTCCCGCGAACCGTACCGCGTCACGCGCTGTACGCGCTGTGGAGACACGCAGTCCCAGCGCATGAACGACGCGTGAGCGGCGCTCCCGACCGGCGGCCGACCTCCCCCCTCCACCTCCGACTCCGAACGACCACGCCCGCGACGACGTAACCACGCCCCGAGCCATGACACAGACCCACACTGCCGACACGCCGACCGTCCTCCTCGTCGACGACGAGGCCGCCCTCGCAGACAGCCTCGCGCTGTGGCTCGAACGCCGCTACCGCGTCCGAGTCGCCTACTCCGGGCGCGAGGCGCTTCAGGCGTTCGACGACGACGTCGACCTCGTCTTCCTCGACCGCAACCTCCCTGATCTCCCCGGCGAGTCCGTCCTCGAAGAACTCCGCCGCCGGGTCGACTCGTCGTCGTTCTGCGTCGTCATGCTCAGCGCCTCGCCCGACGACGAACTGACCGCGCTCTCCGTCGACGACGCCCTCACCAAGCCGGTCACCAAACGCGATATCTTCGAGGCCGCCGCTCGACTCGTCGGTGACGCGCCCGAAGCGAAACTCGAGTAACCGCCCGCCTCAGTCGTCCGCCGGCGCGGGACTCAGCTCGTCGAAGTACGTCTCGATGAGCTTCCGCTCCGCCGTCCGGAGGTGTTCGTGGAGCGTCGGCGGCGAGATTCCGAGCGAGTCGGCGACCTCCTCGGCCGTGCTCCCGCGGGGCCACTCGAAGTAGCCGGAGACGAGCGACGTTTCGAGAACCGTCCGCTGTCGGTCGGTCAGCTTCGAGTCGAGCGCCCGCCGGAAGGAGTCCGGCGACTGGACGGACCGCTCGACCTCGCGCTTCGCGACGACGGAGACGCCCGGTGCGGCCGTCGTCACCGCCTCCACCAGCGCGCCGTGGTCGGCGTCGGCCGCGACGTGGAGCGCGAGACTGCCGGAGCCCTCCGAGAGCGTCAACCGCTCGACGCTCGCGCCGTGGTCGATTGCGGTCGAAAGCACCGCCTCGGCGTCGGTGCGGAGTTCGACGACCGACTCCCCGTCGCCGTCGGAGACGACGCGGGCCTGCGAGACGTCGTCGGCGTCGATGGCGGCCGCGACCGCGTCCGTCCCTGACGCGCCCGCGACGCTGACGAAGCAGGTGAGGCCGTCGTCGAGACGACTCACGCCGTCGAGCGAAAACCGGCAGTCGAGCGTCGCCGAGAGCGCGGCGAGCACGCCGGCATCGCCGCCGACCTGAAACTCCAGTTCGACGACGCTGTCGCCGTTGAGAAGCTGTTTGCTCTGGGTCGCGTTGATGCCGTTGCCGACGGTCGCTCCGAGGTCGGAAAACAGCGCGGCGGACTCCTCGTCGAAGCCGTCGGTCTCGTCGTAGACGACGAGCGCGCCGTACATCGTCTCGCGGTAGTCGACGGCGACACAGAGCGCCGAAACCGTGTCGAGGGCGGCGGCGTCGCCGACGACCGCCGCGCGGTGCGCCTCGGAGATATCGTCGAAGGCGAAGCCGTCTTGCACCGTCCCGTCGATGTCGAACGCCTCGTCGACGAAGTCGATGTCGACGCCCGCGGGGTCGAGGCCGTGACCGGCCGCCGCGGTACACCGGAGCGTGCCGGCGGCGGTGCGTCTGAGGACGAACGCGGCCTCGTGGGCGCTCGCGACCACGTCGCAGACGGTCTGTTCGATCTCGTCGCGGGTGCGAGCGTCGATGAGCGCCCGGTCGACGTCGCGGAGGAGCTCGTTTGTCCGGTTCAGACGGTCGAGCTGGGCCTCGCGGTTGCGAATCGCTTCCTCGTGTTCGGCCCGTACCGCCTCCAAGCGACCGCGGAGGTCCGAAAGCGCCTCCGGCTCGCGGAGCTCCTCGACGTCGCGGCTATCGAGCGCCGCCTCGGTGGATTCGAGCGCGAAGTACTCGCGGACCTCGGAGCCGAACCCCGACCGCACGAGCAGTTCTTCGACCGTCTCTTTGACCTCCGACTCCGAGACGGGCTTGACGAGATAGGCGTCGAACGGCATGTCGACGATGTCGGTGTCGGGTTCGACCGCGGTCATCATCGCCACGCGGCAGTCGAGGCCGCGCTCGCGAATCTCTTCGAGCACGTCGTCACCCGTGACGTTCGGCATCCGGCGGTCGAGGAGGACGACGTCGACGGTGTCGTCCAGTCGACGGAGGGCCTCCTTTCCGCCGTAGGCGGTCTCGACGGCGAACCGCTCGCCGTCGAGCCAGTACCGGCAGGTGTCCGCGAGGTCCTCGTCGTCATCGACCACGAGGACGACCTGCTCGGCGGCCCGAAGTTCGGGGCTCTCGCGCGCCGAGCGTTCGGTGACCATCGTATCGAACACACAGTGATGGCGAACGGTAATATATCTGCCCATCGCAGACGGTGGAATTTAGGCGGTACGGCGACCCGAGTCGGCGGTCTCCGACGGCCGGGTTGCCCCCGACCGAAGGCGGGGAGAACACGGGCGGAAGGCAAGCGACATGGGGCCGACCTCACGCCCGCGGGAGCGTGACGACGAACGTCGCCCCGCCGCGGTCGTTGTCCTCGATTCCGACCGAGCCGCCGTAGCTCTCGACGATTTCGCGGACCAGAAACAGGCCGAAGCCGTTGCCGGGATTCGACAGGTCCTCGATGCGCTGGTCGACGATGCGGCGTTTCTCCTCGTCGGGGACGCCCGGCCCGTTGTCGGAGACGCGGAGTTCGACCGCGTCGTCGCCGGCGGCCACCTCGACGTCGACCGCGGGGTCCGGCTTGTCGTTGTGCTGGACGGCGTTTTTCAGCAGGTGCTCGACGACCTCGTCCAGCAGGTCGTCGGCGACGACCGAGACGTCCGGCAGTCGCCCGACCGCGACGCTCGCGGCGTCGGACTCCCGTCGGAGCGACTCCACGCCGTGGCCGACCGCCTCGTCGATTCGACGCGGGCGGAACTCGTGGGACTCGCGTTCGACGATGACCTTCATGAACGTCCGCATCGTCCCAACCAGCTCGGTCATCTCGCGGACGCGCCCCTGTATCGTTTCGAGGTGCGTCAGCCCCGCGTCGTTCACGAAGTCCTCGACGATGTCCGCCCGCGCGCCGACCACGTTCAGCCCGTTCAGGAGGTTGTGGCGGATGATGCGGTTGACGAACTCCAGTCGCTCCTGTTCGCGGCGGAGCGCCCGCTCTCGCTCCTTGCGGGCGGTGATGTCGTGGCCTTCGAGGACCAGAAACGACACCTCACCCTCGTCGTCGTCGACCGGCGTGACGGAGAAGTCGATGACGACCGTCCGGTCGGTGTTCTCGCGGTCGATTTCGACCTCGTAGCGGACGAACGCCCCGTCGACCGCGCGGTCCAGCGCACTCCGGAGGTCGGCGACGCGCTCGTCGTCGTCGCGCCACCACGGCGTCTCCCACGCTCGCAGTCCGATGACGTCGTCGCGGTCGGCGTCGACGAGGTCGAGCGCGGCGTCGTTCACCCGGAGGACCGTCCCGTCGGGGTCGACCAACCCGATGTACTGGAAGGTGCTGTTGAACACCGCGTCCAGTTGCCGTTCGCGGCGCTTCCGGTCGGTCATGTCGTGGGTCAGCTTGGCGAAGCCGATGACCTCGCCGGCATCGTCGGTCAGGGCGGTGATGGTAACTGACGCCCAAAAGCGGGTGCCGTCGGCCCGGACGCGCCACCCCTCGTTTTCGACCCGGCCCTCGGTCCGCGCCCGGTCGAGGAGGCGCGCTGGGAGGCCGGCTTCGGTGTCTTCGTCGGTGTAGAACGTCTCGACGTGCTCCCCGAGTATCTCCTCCGTGTCGTACCCCTTGATGGCCGCCGCGCCGCGGTTCCAGCTCTCGACGCGCCCCGAGGCGTCGAGCCGGAACAGCGCGTACTCCTCGATGTTCTCTGCGATGCGCGAAAACGCCTGCTCGCGGCGTTCGAGCTCGCGCTCGCGCTCCCGGCGGACGCGGGTGTCGATGCCGTGGGCGACGGCGTGTCCGAGGTTCGAAATCGGCTCGTCGAGCTCCGGGCCGAACGCCCGCTCGTGTTCGGCGTACATCGTGAGCACGCCGTAGCGCGCGTCGTCGTAGACCAGCGGAACCGACGCCGCCGACCGGTAGCCGCGTTCGAGCGCCGGCTCGCGGAACGGCCCGAATGCCGGGTCGTCGGCGATGCTGTGTGTCGTCTGCACCGCGTTCGACCGGACCGCTCGGCCGACGGGGCCGTCGCCCTCGGGGCGCTCCGCCGACATCGACACGGAGATTTCGTCGAGGTAGCCGTCTTCGACGCCGGCCCACGCGGTCGGCTCCACGTCGCCCGTCGTCTCGTCGACGACGCCGACCCACGCGAACCGGAGTTCCCCGGTCTGGACGAGTCGCTCGCAGACCTGCCGTTCGATGTCCGTCCGCCCGGCGGCGTCGACGATTGTCTCGTTGACGTCAGCGACGACCTCGTTGAACGTCGCGAGGATGTCGAGCCGCTGGCGCAGTTCGCGCTCGGTCGCCGACGGCTCGCCGACCGACCGCCGAGACCCGTCGGTCATCCGTCTCGACCCCGCCGCGAATCGGCGTCCCGTCGTGCGTGCATACCCCGACTCTAACCCCCACCGACTTGTGCGTTTCTCGGTCGCCGCGGCTCGGGCCTAACCACGTAGGGCCGTGAATTACTACTGACCGTTCCATTCCACTATATGGCCACAGTGACCCGCTCGGGTCACTCGTCGTGCCCGCACGCCCCCACGGCGGAATCGACAACCCACCCCCTCTCCGCCCAGGGGACGTGTCCCTGCCCAAACCCCAACTCCCTTTCCGCGAAATCGACCGACGAGCGACGGGTGTTTCGTTCGTGTTCCCGGCTCGTACATTCATTTCTAGCGGAGGCAGATACAAGACCGAAAGGACGCTTCACCGCGCCATTTACGCCCGATGAGCACATACGTGCAACCTATGAAGAAAAACGAACTCATCCACGTACACACACTGCTCGTGGAAATCGCCACCGACTACCGCGACCGCGGGGTGCTCACGAGCGCCGACCTCGAACCGTACCACCGACTGGGAATCGGCCCGATGGCCCTCCGGGACTGCCGCGCCGACCACGAGCGGGCCGTCCGAACGCTCACGACCGCCCTCGCGGTCTGTGCGGCCCGCGACCTCGACCGCGACGCTGAGGGGGTGCCCGGCCGACACCTGCTCGCGTCCGACGAGGCGGCTGGAACGGACACGGACCAGCACGCCACGTCGTACTGATTTTTTCCAGGGCCGGCGCTCGAACAGCGGCGGCACCGCCCGACGGATGGACCTAAGAGCGCCCGGTGAGACGCCCTCGGTATGCGACTCGAAGACTACTGGGGCGTCGGTCCGAAGACCTCGGACCGACTCGAATCGGCGCTCGGCAGGGAGGGGGCGGTCGCCGCCATCGAGTCGGCCGACGTGCGGGCGCTCGTCGACGCCGGCGTCACCCGCGGGCGGGCGGTTCGAATCCTCCGCCGGGCCGACGGGCAGGGCGGCATCGACGCGCTGTCGACCCGCGACGCGCGCGACGTGTACGACGACCTGCTGTCGCTGGCGAGCGACCGCGCGCTGACCGAACACGCCGCCGACCGCATCCGCGTCCTGACGCCGCTTCCGACCGTCGGGGCCCGGCGCGACCGCCTCGACCGCATCCTCGCGGCGCGGGAGGCGTGGGCCGACCTCGACGACGAGGCCCGCGAGGCCGTCGAGGAGGCGTTCCGCGACTACGACGACGCCGGCGAGACCGAGCGCGCCGCGGTCCGCGCCGCGCTCGAACTCCGCGAGGCCGGACTTCGCGGCGAGCCGTTCGACGCGCTGGCGGAGGCAGACCCCGACGCCCTCCGCGACGCGCTCGGGGCGCTCGGCTACGTCGACAACGGCGGTTCGGTCGCCGCGGGTGCCGACGACCGCCTCGACAGCCTGCGGAGCCGGCTCGAAACCGCGACCGAGCTTCGCTCCGGCTCGTTCGACCTGCTCGAAACCATCCAGTCGCGGGGCGTCCGCTCGCTGGACGACTTCCGCGCCGCGTTCGTCCAGTACGTCGCCCAGGAGACCGACCTCTCGCGCGGCGAGGTCGAGGCGGTCGCCGCCGAGGACGCCCGCGACGCGACCGACTTCGTGAGCGCGTCGCTCCGGGCGCTCGTCGAGGAGCTCGAAGCCGACGTCGCCGCCCGCGAGGAGACCGTCGCCGAGGAGCTTCGGGACCGCATCTGGGCCGCCCGCGACGACGTGGACCTCGCGGTCGAGGCCGTCGACGAGGTGGCGCTGTCGCTGTCGCTCGCGCGGTTCGCCGACGAGTACGACCTGACGCCGCCGGACATCGCCGAGACCGGGCTGGCGGTCTGCGGCGCGCGGAACCTCTTTCTCGACGACCCACAGCCCGTCTCGTACGCCGTCGGCGACCACGAACTCGCGTGCGCGTCGGGGCCGACACCGCCGGTCGGCGACCGCGTGTCGGTCCTCACGGGGGCCAACAGCGGCGGGAAGACGACGCTTCTGGAGACGCTCTCGCAGGTCGCCATCCTCGCGTCGATGGGGCTTCCCGTGCCCGCCGAGTCGGCGGTCGTCGGCCGGTTCGACTCGGTCGTGTTCCACCGCCGGCACGCGAGCTTCAACGCCGGCGTGCTCGAATCGACGCTCAAGTCCATCGTCCCGCCGCTGTCGGGCGACGGGCGGACGCTGATGCTCGTCGACGAGTTCGAGGCCATCACCGAGCCCGGTCGCGCGGCCGACCTGCTCAACGGACTGGTGAACCTCACCGTCGAGCGCGACGCCTTCGGCGTCTACGTCACGCACCTCGCGGACGAGCTGAGTCCGCTCCCGCCGGAGGCGCGCATCGACGGCATCTTCGCCGAGGGGTTGACCGACGAGTTGGACCTGCGCGTGGACTACCAGCCGCGGTTCGGGACGGTCGGCAAGTCCACGCCGGAGTTCATCGTCTCGCGGCTGGTGGCGAACGCCCGCGACCGCGCCGAGCGGCAGGGCTTCGAGGCGCTGGCGGCGGCGGTGGGCGAAGAGGCGGTACAAAAGACGCTGTCCGACGCCGAGTTCGTCGGCTGACGCGACGCGGCGTCGGAGGGGCTAGCGGCGGCGTGCGTTCTCGTCGGGGGCGCGGCGACCGAGTCGGCGGCGACTCAGCACATCTCGTCGAGCGAGACGAACGCGTCGGCATCGGCGGTCAACCACGCCTCCATCCGGTCGCAACAGCTGTCGCGTCGGGGGTAGACGGTGACCTGGTCCGGACTCCCTCGATAGGAGACGACGACGCTATGGAGGAAGCGATCTCCGGTGGTATCCGCGTCGGCGCGGTCAGCGGTCCCTGCAACCGAGTTCTGAGATGCGGGCAGTTCGGACATTCGCCGTCACGTATACAAACGCGACCGTGATTACATAACCTTCACTAAGTGTGGTAGGCATTGACAATATCCGTGGGTTACAAAACGTTGCACCAAGTGGGAGTACGGAGTGATACATAGCGGCGTTCGCCGACGCGCAGGTGTGGATTCCACAGTTTCGCGGCGTCGGCCGCGCCGTCGGGCGACTTCTGCCGGCGGAGACGGGTTGAAGTACCCGGCACCGCCATCTGGGTGTCGATGGTCGATCCCACGTCCGATTTGGAAGCGAACGTAGACCCCGAAGACGCCCCGACCTGCGCGACCTGCGGGGAGCCGATTGCGAACAACCCGACGCACCGCGTCGTCACGTGGGTCGAAGACGACGCTGTGCAGGCGCGGCACTTCTGCGACGACGACTGCCTCGCGTCCTGGGAGACCGAGTAATCGAGAACGACGTACCGAGACCCCTGCGCCGGGCGCGGCCGCGAGCGCCGCGACCGCTCAGTCGTCGCCGACGACGTCGCCGAGGCCGTCGACTGGGCGGTCGGGGTTGGCGCGGTCTGCTTCGTCGGGCAGGCCGAGCTGGTAGGACGCCTCGTGGTCGTCGCGGAGGCGCGTGCGGCCGCGGTGCACGCTCACCTCGTCGTTCAGGTGGAGGCGCACGGCTTCCAGCAACGCGTCCGCTTCGAGCGGCTGCCCGCGCTCGCGCAGGGCGTCGATGCCGGCGTCGTCGGGGACGTTGAACGCCCGCTGGGTGATGATCGGGCCCTGGTCGAGGTCCGTGGTAACGTAGTGCGCGGTGACGC
>ENA-ORDC01001820-ORDC01001820.1-marine-metagenome-genome-assembly--contig:-NODE-1820-length-14606-cov-3.856563_pt1 | contig 14606 bp, 19 predicted proteins | sample MGYA00237783_ERZ508515 | MGnify/ENA primary metagenome ERZ508515 (study PRJEB26186, sample SAMN06268792) | marine metagenome | isolation source: Eden Landing Ponds, San Francisco, CA, USA | place... | reverse complement strand
AAGATGAACGTCTCCGACGACGTGGACTTCGTCGAACTCGCCGAGATGGCCGACGACGCCTCCGGTGCCGACATCAAGGCCATCTGTACGGAGGCGGGGATGTTCGCCATCCGCGACGACCGCACGGAGATATACATGCAGGACTTCCTCGACGCCTGGGAGAAGATACAGCAGGAAGCCTCGGACGAGACGGAAGTCTCCCGCGCGTTCGCGTAATCGACGCGAATCGCGTTTCACTCCGTCCGAGCTCGGGTTTCGACTCCGTTCGAGTTCACGTTTCGCGCGACGCCGACCGCCGAGTGGCTACGCGGCGAACGCGACGTACGGAAGGACGAACAACGCGAGGAACATCGCGGCGAGGATGAGGCCATACCCGCCGAGCGTCGCGGCCGCGGTCAACCACGATTCGCGCCGGCCGGGGAGTTCGAACGCGGACATACTCGGTCGGTCTCGGTCGTGAATCATAAATCGTCGGTATTCCGGCACCGGTGACCGCCCTAACCCGAACGACTGAAACCGACCGGGTCGAACCCACGGGTATGGGCACGCCACTCGAAAGCCGCGAGGCGCAGGCCGAGGAGGTCCTCGACCGACTGTACGAGGAGTACCCCGACACCACCATCTCGCTTTCCTACTCGAACCGCCTCGAACTGCTCATCGCCGTCATGCTCTCGGCGCAGTGCACCGACGAGCGCGTCAACAAGGTCACCGCGGAGTTGTTCGAGAAGTACGACGACGCCGCGGACTACGCCGCCGCCGACCAAGCGGAGCTGGCCGACGACATCAGCTCTATCACCTACTACAACAACAAGGCGAAGTACATCCGCTCCGCGTGCGCGGACATCATCGAAAAGCACGACGGCGAGGTGCCGGACACCATGTCCGCGCTGACTGACCTCGCCGGCGTCGGCCGGAAGACCGCGAACGTCGTCCTCCAGCACGGCCACGACATCGTGGAGGGCATCGTCGTCGACACCCACGTCCAGCGGCTCTCGCGCCGCCTCGGGCTGACCGAAGAGGAGTACCCCGAGCGAATCGAGGAGGACCTGATGCCGGTCGTCCCCGAGCCCGACTGGCAACAGTTCACCCACCTGTTCATCAGCCACGGGCGGGCCGTCTGCGACGCGCGCAACCCCGACTGCGACGCGTGCGTGCTCGAAGACGTCTGTCCCTCGTCGAAGCTCGACCACGACGTCGACCTCGCCAGCGGCGAGGCGTGGTGAGCGCTCAGCCCAACACGTAGCCGCTGAGGTAGCGATAAATACCGAGCAACCACGCGAGAATCCAGAAGACGACGTAGCCGAAGACGCCGACCCGCAGGCGGCCACGCCACGCGCCCATGTTCTCGTGGAGGTCGTCGAGCGACACGGTCTGGTCCGGGTCGCGGTAGAGGTTCGCCCGCCACTTGGCCTGAAAGATGCGGACGATACCCGTGAGCGCGAAGACGAGCATCGCGTACGCCTGCAGGCCGAGAATCGCGTGGAGGGCGCTGAGACCGTTGAGTTGCTGAAAGAGCCGCGGGAGCATCCACGAGACGACCGGGACCGTGTTCAACACGAGGCCGGGGAAGATGATTTTGAGGTGGTAGACGAGCACGTCCCACGACACCGTCTCGGCGTCTATCATTATCCACGCGCCGTAGAGATAAAACGGGAAGCTGGCCGTGACGGTGATCGCGGCGAGCGTGGCGAGCGTCGTCTCGTCTGCCATCGCACGCCGTTCGGACCCGGGCGGCCTAAAGGGTCCGATGCGCGGCGTCCCGTTCGAGCGCTAGACCACGGAGCGGGGGTCGAACGTCGGCCGCGACGCCCCCGATTCGAGGGTTGAACCACGGTTTTCGAGCGCCGAACCAACTGGACGCCGCGTTTCGGGGCGTCGCACCGCGTTTCGGAGCGTCGCACGACGAGCCGCACGCGACGACCGCGCGGTTCGGGGTCGGAACACGTTTACCGGCGTGGACCCTACTCCGGGCCGATGTCAGACTCGTCTTCCGCCCCGGCCGGCGACGGCTCGTCACCGGACGCGGACGCCGACGCCGCGATGTCCGACGCGGAGCTCGCGGCCCTCCGCGAGGAGGTCGAAGCCAAGTACGACTTCGAGAACTTCGGCCCGGCCGACATGGCGAAGATGACTCCCGAGGAGTGGGACGCCGCGTTCGACCCCGACTCGTGGGTCGTCGGCGAGGAGCTACTCGACCGGGTCGAACAGGAGCTCCGCTACCGCGTCGCGATTCGAGAGGTGTTCGCCGTCCTCGAACGCGTGACTGAAGACGGAGAGCCCCGGATTCTCGCGTACTCCGACGAGGGCTACGCCGTCGTCTATCCGGACGGGAGCGTCGAGGGCGAGGGAACCGTCCTCCGCGACGTGAAACCGACCGTCGCGCTCTGTTCGATGGAGGAGTTCGAGCTGAACGACGCGCCCGAGACCGTCAGGCTCCCCGAACCCGAGGAGGTCGCACAGGGGACCGGCGACTTCGGCAATCGGATGCTCCAAATCGTCGCGTTCGGGCAGTTGCTCGGCGGGGTCGCGCTCATCGGCGCGTGGCTCGTCCTCCCCGACCTCGACTCGATTATCGCGCCGCTGGCCGGCCTGGGGTTTCTCGTCATCGGCTTTTTCCTCTTCGTCGTCGTGGCGAACGCCCGGCTCTCGGACCGCTTCCGCGCCGAAGAGTACCGGGACAGACTCCGCGTCATGGGTCTCGAAGGCGGGTCGCGTCCCGAGTTCGTGCCCGCGTTCGACGGGGACGAAACCGCCGCGCCGTTGATCGAGGCCCCCGAGGGAGACGCCCACAGTTCTGAGGGCTGAACTCGACACGAACCCGCCTCGGAAACACCCTCCGTGACGGCATAGTCGGTGGGTTTAAGCGCGTCCCATCCTGACGAACGACCGTATGAAAAGGCGGGAGTTTCTCCGAACGGCTGGCGGTGCGACAGCCGCCGCGACCGCTGCCGCCGGGACCGCTGCTGCGCAGGAAGGCGGCGGTGGAGCGCAGGTTCAACCCGACTTCGGTGGCCACCTCGACGGCGTCGACGGAGGATACGAAGACCTCCGCGGCCAAAGCGAGGTCACCATCGAGGTCGGCGCGTCCGGCAACGGCGGGAACCTTGCGTTCGCACCGGCTGGCATCTGGATCGACCCCGGCACGACCGTGACGTGGGAGTGGACCGGCGAAGGCGGCGGGCACAACGTCGTCTCGAGCGAGGGTGCGTCGCTCGACTCGGGCGCGGCCGTCTCCGAGGCCGGAAGCACCTACGAGTACACCTTCGAGAGCGGTGGTATCACGAAGTACCACTGCGTGCCCCACGAGGCGCTCGGCATGCTCGGCGCGGTCGCCGTCGGCGGCGACGTGGCGACCGTCAGCACCGGGGGCGGCGGCGAGAAGGAACTGCACGAACTCGGAGTCCCGATTCAGGCACACTGGGTCGGTTCGGCGACGATTCTCGGCATCATCGTCACCATCATCTACACGTTCTTCATATTGAAGTACGGCGAGTCCCCAAACACGGGTAACACTGGAGGTGGCGAGTAATGTCTTCGACCGGCAGCACGTACGGCGACATTCACCGATACGAACCGGCGCGCGAGAGCACCGCCGCGGCCATCGCAATCGTCCTCCTGACGATTATCGAGGTCGTGTTCGTGTTCCTCTTTACCTACGGCTTCGTCTCCGGGTGGGGACTGACCGACACGGGGAACATGTTCCTCGGCGGCATCCTCGCCGTCATCTTCGTGGACCTCGCGTTCATCCTCGCGCTGTACCGCAAGGAGTTCCTCCCCGACGTGATGATCGTCAAAAAGCGGCGTCGCAAGTGGGAAGACCTCTACGTCCGCGAGGAGGACGTCGACGGAGTCACCTTCAGCAGCGACGACGCGTGGGAACAGGTCAAACGCGCGGTGTACCCCTACTACAAGCGATAAACCATGAGTCTCGAACGCAAAGACGACTACGACCACAAGGCCTGGATGAAAAAGAAGGACCTCACCCCGGTCGAGGCCACCTTCCTCACCACGCTCATCTGGCTGGATAAGCGACTCCGAATCGTCGATTATCTGGAACTTCTGGAGACCCTCTACTACCGAGTCAACCTCCAGATGCCAAAGAGCCACACCGAGCAGTACAACCTCGACAACAAGTTCTGGTACTGGTATCCCCTGTACACGCTCGGGTTGTTCTCGACGCTCGCATACGTCGTCGCGGCGATTAGCGGGGCCCTTCTCGGGTTCTACTACTCGCCCGCGACGACCGGCGACCCGACCACGGCCTACAACAGTATCGAGTTCATCATGCGCGACCTGCAGTTCGGCTTCATGCTCCGCTCCGTCCACCGTTGGGCGGCGCAGGTCATGGTCGCGGCCGTGTTCTTGCACATGCTCCGTGTCTACTTCACGGGGTCGTACAAGGAACCCCGCGAGCTGAACTGGCTCCTCGGCATCGTCCTCATCAGTCTGACGATGGTGTTCGGGTACACCGGATACCTCCTGCCGTGGGACCAGCTCGCGTTCTGGGCCGGCCAGATCGGCGTCGAGATGGCGCTATCGGTCCCGCTCGCCGGCGAGTGGATCGCACAGCTCCTGTTCGGCGGCTTCTCGCTGGGCCAGTCGACGCTACAGCGCATGTACATCATTCACGTGTTCCTGCTCCCGTTCGTCGTGACGACGCTCATCGCGATCCACATCGGCATCGTGTGGGTGCAGGGCATCGCGGAGCCGCACTGAGGTGACAATTATGAGCGACAACGAACCCGAAAACGAGGAGATTCGATCCGACGGCGCGGGCATCGTGGCCCCGGACGACGAGACGCCGACGTGGAGCGAGCGCAAGGCTCGCAAGACCGGCCTCTCTCGGCTCACCTACGAGTACTTCGAGCGCGCACGCCGCGAAGACCAGGACCTGCGCACGGAGTCCGACTACGTCGAACGCGACGTGCTCGCGTTCCCCACGTGGCCCCACGAGACCGTCCGCAACCTCTCTATCGCGTCGTTCTTCGTCGGGATGATTCTGTTCCTCTCGGCGACGATGCCGCCGCACATCGGCAACCCCGCGAACCCGTCGACTACGCCGGCGGTCATCCTCCCCGACTGGTATCTCTACTGGTCGTTCGGCCTGCTCAAACTCGGTCCCCTCAACCCGGAAATCGCCATTCTGGGCGATCAGATGCTGGTGGCAGACCGGACGTACGGCGTGCTGGCGAACGTCGTCGTCGTCGGCTTCATCGCCATCGTGCCCTTCCTGAACAAGGGCTCGGCCCGACGCCCCGTCGAGCAGCCGTTCTGGTCTGCGGTCGGCGTCTTCGGCGTGGTGTTCGCGCTGACCATCTCGCTTCTGGCCATCAAGAACCTCATGCCGATGAACATCCACCTGCTGTTCGACCTGACGTTCCTGCTCCCGTTCGTCTTCGGGACCATCACCTACGCGGTGCTGAAGACGATGCGCGAGGGGTACATGTACAACCTCAACCGCCGCTACTACCGGCTTCGCCCGCCGAGATAGAGCGGAACCACTACCACCCGTCCCTTCTTAGCGCCACTGATGACAGACAGCGACGCAACCGGTCGAACCGGCGAGAGCGACGGGGCGCGAGGCGGACGTCGCGGCCGGCGCGACATCGTCGTCCCCATGCGGCTCTACAAGACGATTACCGTCTTTTCGACGCTCATCGCCGTCGTGGGCGTGGTCCTCGGCTTCGTCTTCCTCGACGCCGCAACGCTCCAAGTGAGCGCCCTCCGCGCGGTCGTCGCCGGCGCGCTCGGCGCACTCGGTATCGGCGTCGCCGACGGGCTACTCAGCACGGCGCTCGCGGTGGTCGGGCTGAGCATCATCGCCTTCGGCGCGGTCGTCTACACGCTCGGGACTCGATTCCGCGCCCGAGGAATGGGAAAGTCTCAAGAGGACTCCGGCGAAGATTCGAACAATGGCTGACGAATTCATCAAGGGACTGGGTATCCTGACCGGGTCCGGGCTCGCGTGGCTGGTGCTCGCGTCGTGGTATCGGACGAGCAGTTTCGAGAGCAGTAAACAGCTCATCGAGCCGCTGTCGTCCGGCGCGACCGAGGGACTGTTCAACATCATCGCCGTCACCCTGATGGACGTGTTCCTCTGGTTCGCACTCCTCGGCGCACTCACTTTCTGGGTGCTCATCCCCGCGGGCCACCAGATCATGTCCGCGCTCGAAGAGCGCCGCAACGCGCAGTAAGCCGACCGGGCGGCGCGGTCAGTTCTCCTCTCATTTCGACTCGTGCCGCGGAAAAGTCCCTCAGAATAGCGGTCGCGCTCGGGGCGGCCCGCCGCGTCGGATTGGAAAAACTCTAATGACTCTCGCTCCGACGGTCCTGTATGCACCCACTACAGTTCCTCGTCCCGCTCGACCAGTTGGCGGCGGTCGAACCCATCGTCCCGCACGTGGCGCTCGTGCTCGTGCTCGCGAACTTCGCGACGCGCTTTCTCGCGCATCGGTCGCACGTCCGGCAGGCCGAGGAGGGTGGTGCGGAGGCTATCTCCCGGTACCTCCCGCACTCGCTCACGTCGGGCGGGCTCGTGCTGGCCTCGTTCCTCTATCTGCTCGTCGAGCCGCACGGCGGCATGGTGCTGAGCGTGCTGGTCGTCGGGATGTTCGTCACCGACTTCTTCGAGTTCGAAGCGCGCCAAGTCGAGGCCCGGACGGACAAGCCGCTCGAACGCCCGAACGGGTCGCTCGTCGCCGCGACGCTCGTGCTCCTGTACGCCGCGTTCCAGAGCCTCTTTTTCCTCGTCTCGGACTACTGGAACCTCATCATCTAAGCACGCGACGCGCTCTTCTCCGCGTCACCGCGCTCGCATCGCTCGCGAGGAACACGTATTTTCGGCGCGTCGAGCCTCGCCGCTCGGCGGTGACGCCGGCGGTTGCGGCGCTCACTCGACGAGAAGCGGGACGCTCCCGTCGCGGTCGACGACCACTGACTCGAACGGACGTATCTCCCGGACGACCTCGTCGTCGGCGACGAGCGAGACGCGGGCGTCGTCGCGTTCGACCGACAGTCTAATCGGGGGCTGGAGGACCCACGAGTTCGTCTGCGTCGCGTAGGGCGAGACGGGTACGACGGCGAGTCCGGCGGCCGGACCGACGACTGCCCCGCCAGCGGCGCGCGCGTAGCCGGAACTCCCGAGCGGGGTGGCGACGACGACGCCGTCGGCGCGGAACTCGTCGACGGGCGTCCAGCGCGTCGCCGCGCGCGACTCGTCGGTCGGGTCTGCTGAGAAGGGGACTGCCCTCTCCGCGTGGGCGACGCCGTACTCGGAGATGTGCGCCGGTTCGCTCGTGACGAGCATCGCGTCGAAGAGCGCGCGAGCCGACGAGTCCCCGCCGACCGAGAGCGTCGGATGGTCGACGACGCGGCCGCCGCCGGCGACGAACGTGGACAGTCGCGGCTCCAGTTCGTCCCGCTGGGGCGACCACGGCGCGGCGCAGTCGACGGGAACGACCGGACACGACCACTCGGAGCCGAGCGCGACCGCCGAGAGCGCCGATTCGCCGACGGCGACGACGGCGTCCGCGTCGGCCGGCTCCGGTTCGACCGACGCATCGGCCGCTCTGACGGCGGTGGCGACCGAGTCGTCACCGACGATACCGAATCTCATCGTCGTCCACCCGCGGCGAGCCCCCGTAGCATCGTCCCGTGCTACGCCGCCGCGAATAAAAGCCCTCGTGGTTCGGTCCGGCGGTGGGAAGCGGGGATGCCGCGGACCGTCCGCGTCGCCGACGCCTCAGAACGGCCAGTCGCCGGTGACCTTCATCCCCTTGGCCTGGTCTTCGGCTTCGAGCGCCGCCGCGATGTCCGCGGGGTCGGCGTGGGGTATCTCGCGGTCGGCGTCGGCGAGTTCGACGGTCAGTTCGGTCAGGAGAATCGCCTGCTCGCGGAGCGTCCGCGACTCCAGTTTCTCGATGGTGTCGGCGTGGGTGTGACCCCAGCCGCGGCCGCGGCCCTCCTTTTCGCTACCGACCATGTACGCCGGGACGCCGTGGGCGACGAACGGCCAGTGGTCGCTGTGGGGGAGCTGTTCGGGGAGCGTCGAGACGTCGTGGTCGAACCGCTCGGCGACGGTGTCGGCGGCGGCTTCGAGCTCATCGAAGCCGTGGGTCGTGAGCTTGAGCGTCCGCCCGGCGACGACGCCGTCGTTGTTGACGATGGCCTTCACGTCGCTTCGGGCGTCGCCGAGACGGTCGGCTTCGTACTCGGAGCCGACGAGGCCGACCTCCTCCGCGCCGAAGCAGACGAACCGGACGCGCGTGTCGAGTTCGTCCTCGCGGGCGGCGAGCGCGCGGGCGACTTCGACCACCATCGCGGTGCCCGCGCCGTTGTCCATCGCGCCCTCGGCGATGTCGTGGGCGTCGAGGTGGCTCGTGACGAGCACCTCCTCGTCGGTATCGGGGCCGAGTTCGGCGTGGACGTTCCCGCTTTCGGCCGCGGGCGCCTCGCAGGTCACGTCGACGGTCACCTCGTCGCCGTCGAACCGGCGGCGGAGGCGCGCGCCGACCTCCTTGCTCACGCCGACCGCGGGGATGTCGCCGATGGGCGCGTCGGCGGTGCCGACGCTCCCCGTGGGCGGGAGTTGGCCGGGGACGTGGTTGGCGAAGACGAACCCGGCCGCGCCGGCCTCGACGGCGTAGTAGTACTTCTCGCGGCGGTGGATGAAGCGGTCGTAGTGGTCGGGGACCGTCGTGGAGACGACGACGACCTTCCCCGAGAGGTCGCGGTCGAACTCCTCGGGCAGGCCGTAGCCGAGGTCGACCAGTTCGCCGCTCGCGGTGCCGGCGGGACTGCGCGGGAGCGCGATGCAGTCCTGCGTGGTATCGGCGGCGTAGACGGCGCTGTCGCCGCGCTCCCAGCCCTGAATCTCGAAGGGGTCGATGCGGACGTTCCGCGCGCCGACGCGGTCGAGGGCGTCTCGGGTCGCCTCCATCGCCTCGCGCTCGCCGGGCGAACCGGTCATTCGGTTGCCGATGTCGACGAGTCGCTCTAAGTGGTTCCAGCCGACCTCGCTGGTGAACGTGTCGCCTATCCAGTCACTCATAATGGACCGTCTCGCGGGGCCGTGGTAACCGTTGCGATGGGTCGAAAACGAGCGTCAGCCGAGGCCGAAAACCGACCGACTTCGACGGGAATCGCGGCACGTCGCGTCGCGGCCGCGAGCGCGGGGGAGCGAGTGCCGAACCGCGACCCGCTCCGCGGGGGAGCGGCAGGTTCAAGGACCATCTATCACGTACGTTCATCCATGACCGACGTGCGAATCGCCGGGGTCGGACTGACGAAGTTCGGCAGTCACCCCGAGCGAACCGGCCGCGACCTGTTCGCGGAGGCCGCCCTCGCCGCCCGCGAGGACGCCGGCGTCTCCCGCGACGACTACGAGGAAATCTTCTACGGCAACTTCATGGGGGAACTCGCCGAGAAACAGGGCCATCAGGGGCCAGTCATGGCCGAGGCCGCCGGCCTCGACTGCCCCGCGACCCGCTACGAGCAGGCCTGCGCCTCCGCGGGCGTCGCCTTCCGGCAGGCCGTCGCGACGATTCGGAGCGGCGCGGCCGACGTGGTCCTCGCCGGCGGCATGGAGCGCATGAACAACCTCGGCACCGCGGAGGTGACGCAGTCGCTCGCCATCGCCGCGGACGAGCTGTTCGAGGTCCGCGCGGGCGTCACGTTCCCCGGCGCGTACGCGCTCATGGCCCGCGCGTACTTCGACGCCTTCGGCGGCGACAGCGAGGACCTCGCGCACGTCGCGGTGAAGAACCACGCCAACGCGATGCAGAACGACTACGCGCAGTTCCACCGCGAAATCACGGTCGACGACGCGCTCGAAAGCCCCATCGTCGCCGACCCGCTTTCGCTCTACGACGCCTGTCCCATCACCGACGGCGCGAGCGCGGTCGTCCTCGTCAGCGACGACTACGCCGAGCGACACGGCCTCGACGCGCCCGTCTCCGTCACCGGGTCGGGACAGGGCGGCGACAAGGCGGCGCTCCAAGACCGGCCCCACCTCGCGCGGACGCCCGCCGCGACCAAAGCCGCCGACGCGGCCTACGCGGACGCCGGTATCGGCCCCGACGACGTGGACGTGGCCGAGGTCCACGACTGCTTCACCATCGCCGAGGTGCTCGCGCTCGAATCGCTCGGCCTCTACGACCACGGCGAGGGAGTCGGCGCGGCCGCCCGCGGCGAGACGACCCGCGACGGCGACCTCCCGGTGAACCTCTCGGGCGGCCTGAAGGCGAAGGGCCACCCCGTCGGCGCGACGGGAACCGCCCAAGTCGTCGAGATGACGAAGCTCCTCCGCGGCGACCACGGCAACAGCGACGCCGTCCCCGACGCTCGGGTCGGCGTCACCCACAACGCGGGGGGGACCGTCGCCAGCGCGGTCGTCCACGTCCTGGAGGTGGACCGATGACCGACACCGGCTACGACGAGTGGTTAGCCGCAATCGCGGACGGCGAGGGCTACTACCTCGCGTGTCCCGACGGCCACGGCTCGCTTCCGCCGCGGCGGTCCTGTCCGCACTGCGGCGCGGCCGAGTTGACCGAGGAGTCGCTTCCGAAGACGGGCGAGATACGCACCTTCACCGAGGTCCACGTCCCCGCGCCGGACTTCGCCGACGAAGCGCCCTACGTGACGGCCATCGCGTCGTTCGGCCCCGTCAAACTCACGGGCGTCGTCCGCGACCTCCCCGCCGACGAGGTCGACCTCGGCACGACCGTCTCGGTCGGCGCGGGCGCGAACGCGACCACCGACGAGCGGTTGCTCGTGTTCCGGCCCGCGAGCGAGTAGCGCCGCGCGGCCGGTTGCCGGTTCTCAGTCGTCGCGCGCCTCCACGGCCTCCAGCGGCGAGCGCCAGCCGAAGACGTACGAGCCGAGGAGCCACCCCCAGAAGCCGGCCGCGAGGAGCGCGATGGCTCCGTACAGGAACAGCGAGAACAGCGAGAGGGAGTCGAGCATCGGTTCAGTTCGGATGGTTGTTCGGGTTGGGGTCGGTTCGACTCGTGGCCGCGGCCGCGGCTTCGGCCCCGTTCAGTCGAGAGCGTTTCGGACGGTGTCGACGAAGGCGTTCGGGAACTCGACGTGCGGGAGCAACATCGCGTCGTCGAAGACGACGAGCCTGCAGTCCGCCGCGTCCGCGAGGTCGCGGCCCCGCTTCAGCGGCGTGATGTCGCTCTCGCGGCCCCAGACGAGCGTCGTCGGCACGTCGAGGGCAGACAGCGCCTCCGCGAGGTCGATGTCGGTGTTGAGGTAGCCGGAGATGAACGACGCCGGCGCGAAGCGTGCGCCCGCCTGATGGGCGGTGCGCCACTCGTACTCCTGCCACTCCTCGCCCGCCTTCTCGGGGTCGTAGTAGCCGTGGTCGGCGTTGAAGTAGCGAATCGACGGGCGGGAGGCGACGACGTTGAAAAGCGCCTCGCCGACGACCGGCGCGCGGACGAGCTCGCGGAGCCACTCTTTCGGGTCGGGACCGCCGCGCGCCGTGGGGCAGACGAGGACGAACCGCGAGACCGACACGTCGTCCCGCGCCGCGGCGGCGACGGCGTAGGCCGCGGTGAGCGACGAGGCGACGACGGCGGGGTCGTCGTACTCGGCGAGGAAGTCGGCGACGAAGTCCTCGTAGAGCGCGGGCGAGTAGTACAGCGCCGGGCGGTCCGACAGGCCGAACCCGGGGAGGTCGGGCGCGACGACGTGGTAGTCCTCGGCGAGGGCCGAAAACACCTCGCGGAACTCGCCGGACGACCCCGCGGCGTTGATACCGTGGAGGAGAACGAGCGTCGGGTCGTCCTCGTTTCCGGCCTCGACGGACGACACGTCCATGCCGCGCCAGCGGTACGTCCCGTGGGTTCCGGAGAGCGGCGGTTCGAGAGGGCCCACGCGGTTCGAGAGAGCGGCGTTGGTCGCGGCGGTGAGACCGACGCCGGCGGCGGCCAGTCCGATGGCTCGTCGGAGTTTCATGTCACGTTGATGGTGCGCGGTGGCCTTAATTCGCCCGCCCGTGGCGGGGGAGTCGGCGGCGAGCGTCCCGCCCGAACCGCGGCCGCCGCAGTCGCCTCGGTGTCAGTCGTCTCGGTCGTCCAGACACTCCCGGAGCGGTTCGAGCACGTCCTCGGCGACCGCGTAGGGGTCCGTCTCCTTTTCGACGACGGCCTCGGCGAACGCGTCGACCCCGCCGCGTCGGTCGATTTCGGCTTCGAGGAGCCGGTTCACGTCGCTTCGGAGGAGCTGTCGTATCTCCTCGCCGGCGCGCTTGCGGGCCTTCTCGGCCAACTCGCCAGAGGCGTCGAGGTAGTCGCGGTGGTCGTCCAGCGTCTCGACCAACTCGTCGATGCCCTCGCCGGTCGTGGCGACGGTCTCGAGAACCTGCGGCGTCCAGACGAGCGGTTCGTCGGCGTCGGAGGCGTCGTCCTCGGCGTCCGCGTCGGGTTCGGTATCGGCGTGCCCGCCGTGGCCGCCTCCGTGGCCGTCGTCTCTGTGCCCGGCGTCGTCGAGCGCCTCGGTCCCGTGGTGGCCAGTGTCGAGGTTCGCCCGCGGGTCGTCGCGGAGGTGAATCATCTCCTGTAGCTCGGCGACGGTGCGGGACGCGCCCTCCATGTCGGCCTTGTTGACGACGAACACGTCGCCGATTTCGAGGATGCCCGCCTTGAGCATCTGTACGTCGTCTCCGCTCCCGGGTTGGACGAGGACGACGACCGTGTCCGCGGTCTTCACCACGTCCACCTCGTTTTGCCCCGCGCCGACCGTCTCGATGATGATGCGGTCTTTCCCGAAGGCGTCGAGCGCCTTCACGGCGTCCGCGGTGGCCGTCGAGAGGCCGCCGAGCTGGCCGCGGGCGCTCATCGACCGGAAGAACACGTCCATGTCGCCGACGTTCGAGGCCATGCGGATGCGGTCGCCGAGGACGGCCCCGCCGGTGTACGGCGAGGAGGGGTCGACGCCGATGACGCCGACCGTCTCACCGTGGTCGCGGTAGTGCTTCGCCAGCTTGTCGACGAGCGTGGACTTACCGGCACCCGGACTGCCCGTGATGCCGACGACGGACGCGTCGCCCGTGTGCGCGTGAAGTTCCGAGACGATGTCCCGATAGCCCGGCGACTGCGACTCGATTTTCGTGATGGCGCGCGCGAGCGCCCGGTGCTCGCCGTCAAGGAGTCGCTCGACGAGGTCGGATTCGACCGCCCGACTCATCGTCACGCTCGCTCGGGCGCGTGTTCCTTCACGAAGTCGATAGTCTCCTGCATCGGCGTGCCGGGGCCGAAGATGGCGTCGACGCCCTCGTCGAGGAGTCTCGGTCGGTCTTCTTCGGGGATGATGCCGCCGACGATGACGAGCGTGTCGTCGAGCGCGCCGTACTCTTCGAGACCCGCCATTAGCTTCGGGACGAGCGTGTTGTGCGCGCCGGAGAGGATGGAGATACCCAGCACGTCCACGTCCTCTTGGACCGTCGCCTGAATAATCTCGTCCGGGGCGCGATGCAGGCCGGAGTAGATGACTTCGAATCCCGCGTCGCGGAAGGCGCGAGAGATGACGTGTGCACCGCGGTCGTGGCCGTCCAGTCCCACCTTGGCGATGAGACACCGGATCGTTCGCTGTTCGGAGTCCGCGCTCATAGACGGGGATTCGACGTCCCGTGCTTTGACTCTAACGGAAAATGAGGCAGGTCCGGCTCAGTCGTCCGCGGTGGGCGCGTTCCGGACGTACTCGTCGAGGAAGTCGGCTATCTGGGAGTACGCCTCGATGCGGTTTTCCAGCTTCGAGAAGCCGTGACCCTCGTCGTCGAAGATGAGTTCGCGGACGTGGGCGTGTTCTCTCGCCTCCTCGACGAGCTGGTGGGCCTCGCTGACCGGTACCCGGGGGTCGTTCTCGCCGTGGAGGACGAAAAGCGGCGCGCGAATCTTCTCGACGTTGTTGATAGGCGAGATAGATTCGAGGAACTCGCGGTCGGCTTCGAGCGAGCCGTACTCGGCCTCGCGGAGTTCGCGCCGCCAGTCGCCGGTGTTTTCGAGGAACGTCACGAAGTTGGCGATACCGACGATGTCGACGCCGGCGGCCCACAGGTCGGGGTACTCGGTCAGCGCCGCGAGCACCATGAACCCGCCGTAGGAGCCGCCCATCGCGACGACGCGGTCGGGGTCGACCTCGGGGTGGTCGTGGAGCCACTCGACGCCGGCCCGGACGTCCGCGACCGAGTCCATCCGCTTCTCGACGTCGTCGAGCGCGGAGAACGCCTTCCCGTATCCCGAGGAGCCGCGGACGTTCGGCTCGAAGACGGCGTAGCCGTTGTTCAGCAGGTACTGCTTCACAGAGGCGAAGGAGGGTCGACGCTGCGACTCGGGGCCGCCGTGGATGTCGACGACCACCGGATAGCCGTCCTCGGGCGGTTCCGTCTCCGGGACGGAGAAGAACGCGGGGATCTCCCGCCCGTCGAAGGTGGGGTAGTGGACCAGCTCCGGCTCGACGAACGTGTCCGGCGGGATGCCGGCGGTCGAGGCCGCGGTCCAGCGCTCCGTCTCGCCGGTCGCCGCGTCGACGACGTAGACGTTCGCGTTGTGGGTGCTGCCGGTCGCGGTGATCGCGAACCGGTCGCCGTTCGGGCCGAAGCT
>ENA-ORDC01001818-ORDC01001818.1-marine-metagenome-genome-assembly--contig:-NODE-1818-length-14607-cov-9.943290_pt1 | contig 14607 bp, 14 predicted proteins | sample MGYA00237783_ERZ508515 | MGnify/ENA primary metagenome ERZ508515 (study PRJEB26186, sample SAMN06268792) | marine metagenome | isolation source: Eden Landing Ponds, San Francisco, CA, USA | place... | reverse complement strand
GCCGCGAGCACCCGCGCCGCGCCGCGGTCGTTCAACACGGCGACGGACTCGCTCATCGTCGACCCGGTGGCGACGATGTCGTCGACGACGACCACGTCCCGGCCCTCGACGGGGGCGTCCGAGGGCGACACCTCGACCGCGCCCGTGTCGCGGTCGCGGTGCTTCTCGAAGTAGTCGGTCTCGCCCGCGCCGTACGCGTCGCGGACCGTCTCGGCGATACCGACCGCGCCCTCGTCGGGCGCGAGGAACAGGGGGTCGTCGAGGGCGGCCGGCAGGGGCTCCGCGAGCACGCTCGCGGCGTCGACCGTCTCCACGGGCACGTCGTAGAAGTCGGCGACGCCGATCTCGTGGGGGTTGACGAGGACGACTCGATCGGTTCCCGTCGAGACCGCTCGCGCCATCGCCCGCGCCGACACGGGCTCGCCGTCGCCGAACGAGTCGTCCTGTCGGGCGTACCCCATGTAGGGGATCACCGTCGTCACGCGCTCGGCGCCGGCCTCGCGGACGGCGTCCTGCAGTTGGAGCAGTTCGACCCACGCCTCGTCGGAATCGGTCGCGGCGACGATCGTCGCCTCGTCGCCCGCGAAGTCGGGGACCGCCGCGAGCCCCTCTCCGTCCGGGAACCGGTCGTAGGTCGGCGTCGCCAGCGGCCGACCCGTCTCCTCGGCGAGCGCGGCCGCGAGCAGCTGTGAGCTGGATCCGGGTACGATCATGAGCGACCGTACCCCAGACTCCGGTAAACCAGTTTCCTTACTCGCCGGTCGCTCGGGGCGCCGTCGCCCGAGCCCCACGCGACCGTGTGACGCACGGCAGCCACAGGGGCGGATATTTACGCGAGCGGCGGATACGACGCCGTAATGACCGAAACAGGAGACCGAGTTGGTCTCGCCTGCCCGTCGTGTTCGCCGGGCGAGGAGACCGTCCACGAAGTGTTACGCCCCGGCGGGCAGGCGACCGTCCGCTGTACCGACTGCGATCACACGTATAAGACCGAGATCCCGGAGGAGGAGACCGTCGGACTCACCGTCATCGTCTCGCAGGACGGCGAGTCGTTCTCGACCGAGATGGACGTCCCCGCGGACACCTACGTCGCCACGGGCGAGGAGTTCGTCGTCGACTCCCCCGACGCCCTGATGCAGGTGCGCGTGACCGGGATCGAGGTCGGTCCCGAACGGCGCGTCGAGGAGTCCGACATCGAGGCCGTCGAGACGCTGTGGACCCGCGCGGTCGACAACGTCACCGTGCCGGTGACGCTCCATCCGAAGGACGGCAACGCCGATCAGACGCGGTCGCTGCAGGTGAACGTCCCCGGCGACTACGAGTTCACGGTCGGCGAGACCGAGGTCTTCGGCGAGGAGGAGTTCGTGGTCGAGGGCGTTCAGATCCGCCAGGACGCCCCCGAGTACCGCCACGAGAAACTGGACCACGAGGGCGACTTCGCGTACGCCAAGGACTGCAAGCGGGTGTACGCCCGCGACGAGAGCCTGACGGCGTGGTCGGCCTGGTAGGCGGGAGCGAGTCGGCGGGAAGCGGTCGCTCTGCGGAGCCGTTCTTGGAAAAAACGGTGGCACCGATGGGGGTGACCCACATCGAACACCGTCTGTTAGTTCGACCGCGGCGCGGTCGAAGCGGCGTTAGATGACGCGGTTCTGCAGGTAGTCGAGGTGTTTCGCGTTGTAGACGATCTTGACCTCGTCCGTCGCCGGGCTGCCGATGCAGGTCAGGCGGACGTTCTTCTCTTCGACCTCCTCGTCGGAGAGGATCTGCTGCATGTCCATCTCGATGTCGCCTTCCTTCACGATGGAGGCGCAGTTCGCGCAGGCGCCGGCGCGGCACGAGAAGGGCCAGTCGTAGCCCTGTGCCTCGGCGGACTCGAGGATGTATTCGCCCTGATTCACTTCGAGGGTGCCGTAGTCCTCGCCGTCGAGGTCGGCGTCGGCGGCCTCCTCGAACAGGTCGTCGTCGTCCATCGACCAACCGTGGTCGTCGAGCACTTCGTAGTTAAGGTATTCTACTGTGGGCATCACCTGCCGGTTTGATGCCCACCTCATTAGGCTTTGCTGTTCCGCAGTTTTCTCGGACGACCGACCACTCCCGGGCATCCGAACACGTTCGTTCTACATGTGTTGCTCTGTTATCACGACTGATACGTCAGGAGTAACAGTAAATACCGGAGAGTCGCAAGCAGTGATCGATGGAAGAGTCCGTCGTCGCCGACTTCGTCGGCCGCGTCCACGCCTCCGACTTTGGAAGCGACGACCCCGTGACGGGCCGTATCCTCCTGAGCCAGCGCCGGCTCGTGCTCGCTACCGACGACGGGAAGGCGACCGTTCCCCTCTCGAAGGTGTTCGACATCGTCGTCGGCACCGTCCCCGGGGACCTCCAGTCCTTTTTCAGCGACAGCGTCACCGTCGCCTACGAGCGGGACGGGAGCAGGCGCACCGCCCTCGTGGAGGGCGAGCCGGACGACATGGAGCGGTTCACTCGGCTGCTGTTCAAGGCCCTGTTGCGCGGGGTGACGGTCACGGTCCGTCACCCGGCGAAGCTCGGCGGCCGCGTCACGGACGCGTCCGACCACACCGCGTCGATCAGCCTCTCGCCGGGCGCGATCGGGTTTGCTGACTGTCCCGATCAGTTCACGGTCGAGCTCTCCTCGGTCATCGACTACGAGCGGACCAACCGCACGATCGCCGGCGAAAAGCGCCCCGCGCTCGTGTTCCGTCACGTCCCGGACACCCAGACCGTGACGTCGATCGCGACCGTTCCCGACAAACGGATCCTAAACGTGCTCGGTCGGTACATCAAGCTGGAGTACGACGAGGTGATGGAGGACGTCGAGGCGTTCGACCCGACGGAGGAGCAGCTGGAGATCCTCGTGTCGATCTACTCCGCCGGCGGCGAGGCGAACATCGCCGACGTGGTCACCGGCGACGTGACCCAGACCGAGATGGTCCTCGAGACGCTCCGCGACGAGAATCTGGTCGTCGACGGCGACACCGGCGCTGCACTCACGCGGAAGGGACAGATGATCGTCACCTCCTACATGGAGTCGGTGAACTCCTGACGCCTCCCCGCGCTCTCACCCCTCTCCGCGTTCTCCGCCCTCCCCGCGCTCTCACCCCTCCCCGGCCGACAGTCGAGGCTCCTTCGGCCCCGAACGAGGGGAAGTTTCATATCGATACACGTGTATGCAATTCACATGCCAGACGACCACCACGGGCGGTCGACGCGGCTCGACGCCGTGGTCCGTGATCGGGGGATCGACGCGCCGGCCGACGGATCTCCGGCCGGCGCGTCGGGCTCCGACACGGGACCGCGAGTCGCGCGCGTCCCCGAACCGCACGTCCACGACACCTTCTCGGTGGAGGATATCGACACGAAGCGCCGGGAGGGGCTGCTCGAGGCCGTCCTCCGCGACCGCGACGGCGTGAGCGCGGCGTCGGCGACCGCGCGGAACGGCACCGTCGGCGTCCACCACGACCCGTCGGTCTCTCGGGAGGACTTACGGGAGACGCTGGAGGCGTGCGGGCTCGTCGTCGACCCCGCGGACCGGGCGTTCGAGGTCCGGCGGGCCTCGCAGTTCGCGTCGGCGCGCGTCGCCGTCGCCGTGCTGTTCGGGCTGATGGTCGCGACGCCGTACATCGCGGTGCTGTATCCGACCCGGATCGAGTGGCTGTTCTACGACCCCGTCACGGTCGCGTACCTGCAGTCGCTCCTGGACTCACAGATGGCGACGCACTTCTTCGTCAACCTCGGTGCGCTCTCCGGGATCGCGTTCCTCGTCGCCTGCGGCCCGATCATCCGCCGGGCGCTGGGCGGGATCGCCGAGGGACGGCTCACGACCGATGCGGTGTTCGTCGGGAGCGTCGCCGGCCTGTTCGCGTACAGCACCGCCGCCGCGTTCACCGGCTTTGACGGGGTCGTCCACTACGACCTCGTCGCCTACGCGGTCGTCGGCGCCACCCTCTGGACTCACTTCGGCGCCGCGGACCCGGCGGCCGAGGGGCGCGGATCGGCGAAGTCGGTCGGCAGCGTCTCCGACGCCGAGGTTGCGGACGGCGACCCCGCGGACGGCGACCCGGTCGCGATGACCGACGGCGGGCAGTAAGCGACTGTTTCCCTGTTACTTCTCTCCGTTCGGTTCCGGTTCGACGCCTTCGATCGCGACCGCGTCGCCCACCGCGAGCGTCGACCTCCACTCCGTCTCCGGGACGATCGTGTTGACCATCAGACGGAAGTCGTGGTCGAAGCGGTCGCTCTCGGTCCACGCCGGGAGCGTCTCGCGGCGCTTTCTTATAAACGTCTCTCGAAATCCGTCGATCTCGTCGCCAGTGTCCGGGTCTCGCGAGGGGACGACGCAGCGCTGACACGGGTTGACGCCGAACAGCTCGGTCTCCCCGACCGAGACGCGCACGGCCTCGCCGCGGTCGGCGAACAGCCGGTCCTCCCAGAACGCCGGGCAGTCGTCGAGCACGAGGTTCGGTCGGAGTCGCCGCCGCATCTCCGTCGCGTCCGCGATCTCGTCGAACCACGAGGCGACCGTCTCCAGCGTCGCCCGGGAGACGACCGTCGGCCCCGGCGCCGCCCGGTCGTCGGGGAGTCCGCCCTCGGGTTCGCGGACGAGATCGACGGCGTAGCCGAGGTACTCGCCGACCCACGCCTCCAGCGCCTCGCCGTCTTCGGGGAGCGCGAAGGTGCGCTCGTCGGCGTCGATCCCTCGCTCGGGACGCGCCGACCGGGAAAGCGTGACCGCGGTCGGCGTCGCGTCGGCCGGACCGACGAGTTCGTAGCTCGCCGAGAGCCCGTGGACCGCCGGCTCGCGCTTCCCGTTGACGTAGCCGCCGTCGCCGCCGACCGAGGCCGCGTGCGGGTCGACGCCGGCCTCGACGAGCGCGTACGTTCGGTCGCCGCGGAGGGCGCCGTTCGGTCCGAGCTCGGCGCTGTCGACTGCGGTTCCGTCGTTCGATTTCAGCGGGTACGCGACCAGCTCCGCGATGCGTGCCATGTCCGCGGTTCGGTGGGCCGCGACAAAAGGCTCTGGGAGGGCGATAAAGCGGGAAGGAGAGGGCAGGGGAAGGCGGGAGGGACGAGAAGGCGAGTGAGTTACTCCTCGCCGTCCGCGTCCGCGTCCTCGTCGTCGGCGTCCGCGTCCTCCTCGTCGGCGGTCGTCAGGCCGGCGGCCTCGAACGCGTCGGCGACCTCCTCGACGGGGAGGGTCCGGTAGCCGTCGGCCTCGGTGACCGTGGCGACGGCCAGGTCCGCCGGTTCGAACTCGTCGTCGTGGGCGGCGAGGGCGGCGACGCCGAGTTCGACGCCCGCGTCGATCGAGAGCCCGTCGGTCCACTCCTCCTCGAGGTGGCCCTGAATGTCGGAGCGGCCGCCGCCGATGACGGTCGCCTTCCACTCGTTAGGGGTCCCGGAGGGGTCGGCAGCGAACAGGCGCGGCTCGCCGTTGTCGATGCCGCCGATGAGAAGCGCGGCGCCGTACGGCCGGGTGCCGCCGCGCTGCGTGTTCTCCTGGATGTGATCGGTGACGAATTTCGTCAGCGTCTCGACGCCGACCGGCTCGCCGTAGCGGAGGCGGTTCCCCTGCGACTGGCGCCGTGCGAGGTCGATCAGCTGGCGGGCGTCGGCGACGTGGCCGGCGCTCGCGGTACCGAGGTGGTCGTCGAGCTTGTGGAGCTTCTCGATGCTCTCGGCCTCCATCAGCGTCGAGGACGCGCGGGACATCGCGACGAAGACGACGCCGTCGGCCGTCCGAACGCCGACGCTCGGCGCGCCGCGCGAGACCGCCTCGCGGGCGTACTCTACCTGATAGATGCGCCCGTCCGGCGAGAACAGCGACGTGCCGCGGTCGTACGCCTGCTGGTCGTTACCGCCCATCATCGTCGATCACCCGCTCTCGCGGTGTCGCGCTGGCTCATTACCCTTCCTTACGCCGGACGGTTGAAAAAGCATCCGTAACCGGTACAGACAGTCCGGGACCCGGCACCCTATACGTCCGCGTCGGTCGGCGAACTGGGACGGTCCGGAGCGACCCGGGGCGGCGATCGGTCGTCCTCGACGCGACGACACCTCCCTACGACGGATATATATCGCGCGGTCCCCTAACAGGAGTGACATTGACACCCACGAGAACCACAGCCGCGCTGCTGGCCCTGCTGACGCTCCTGGGGGCCGTGGGCGCGGCCGCGGCGGTGCCCGACGCCCGGATCGCCGTCGACGGGGTCGACGTGAGTTCGAGCGAGCCCGCGGTCGGTGAGCGGACGGCGCTGAACGTGACCGTCTCGAACTCCGGCGGGAGCCCGGCGGCGGCCGACGTGCGGAGCGTCCGCCTCCTCGACGCGGGCGACGAGGTCGGTGACGACGGGGACGGCGACCCCCGCGACGAGGCGACCGCGGTCGGGGCGCTCTCGGCCGGCGACGCGACCGACGTGGTGCTGTGGACCCGGTTCGACGAGCCGGGCGAGCACCGGCTCACGGTCGAGGTCGTCGCCGAGGAGGAGGCGACGGGCGGCGAGGACGACGACGGGGGGACCGTCACCGTGACCCGCGACGTGATCGTCGACGTGCAGCCGGCCGAGGTCGCGCTCGGCGTGCGGACGCGGGCGCTCTCGCCGGAGGACCTCCAGAGCGACGAGGAGGATCAGAGCGCCGGCGGGATCGGGGTCAGCGGCATCGAGGGCGTCTTCGGCGGCGGTGGCGGCGGGCTCCAGTCCGCCGAGGACGACGAGGGCGAGCCGGTCCGGTCGGCCGATTCCCCGGTCGCGGTGACCGTCGTCAACACCGGGACCTCGACCGCCGACCGCGTGAGCCTGACCGCTGTCGGGACGCCGGTCGGGGAGGACGGCAGTGAGAGCGACGGCGACGGGACGGAGGGCGACGGGACAGACGGCGAGGACGGCGGCGAGGCCGAGCCGACCGTCGAGGTCGGTCCCTTCGTCGTCGAGGACGTCGCGCCCGGCGAGGAGCGGCAGGTTATCGTTGATCTCGGTCGCCTCGACGAGCGTTCCGAGGTGACGGTCACGGCGGCGTTCCGGTCCGAGCTCGACGCGCCGGCCGGCGCGGGCGCGAACCGGACGGCGACGTCGACGCTCCGATACCCGCCGCGGGAGGGCAACCCGACGGTCACCGACGCGACCGTCCGGACGACCGCCGACGGCGAAGTGGTCGTGGACGCCAACCTCGGCAACGCCGGGACCGGCGACATAGAGGGCGTCGTCGTCTCGGTCGCGGGTGCCGAGGGAGTCGAGCCGACCCCGGCGGGGCGGGAGTACTTCGTCGGCGGCGTGGGCGCGGGGGACTTCGTCGCCTTCGACCTGCGGACCCCGGCGAACGCCACCGTCGCCGACTCGATCCCGATCCGGATCGCGTACACGGAACGCGGCGTCCGGTACGCCGAGACCGCGAGCGTGGCGCTCCCCGAGGGCGGTGGAGGCGGAGGGAGCTCAGGGGCGGTCGGCACGCTCGGGGCGCTCGGCGTCGTCGGCCTCGTCGGGGGCGCGGGGGTCGCGGTCGCCGGGAGCGCGATCCGTCGCCGCGATGTATAGCGTCGAGCTCCGCGGCGCGACCAAGCGGTACCCGGGCGGCGGCGCCGAACCGGTCGTGGCGCTCGACGACGTGGACTTCGCGGTCGAACCTGGGGAGTTCGTCGCGGTCGTCGGCCCCAGCGGCTCCGGGAAGTCGACGCTGCTCAACGTGCTCGGCCTGCTGGACGACCCCACCGAGGGATGGCGCCTGCTGGGCGGCACCGACGTGACCGGGCTCACGGTCGCCGAGCGCACCGCGGCCCGCAAGGAGTCGATCGGGTTCGTCTTCCAGGATTTCCACCTGCTGCCGACGCTGACCGCGGTCGAGAACGTCGCGCTGCCGACCGCGTTCGACCCCGGCGACGAGAGCGACCGCGCCGCCGACCTGCTCGGCCGGTTCGGGCTCGGCGACCGGCTCGACCACGAGCCGTCGGAGCTGTCCGGCGGGCAGAAACAGCGGGTCGCCATCGCCAGGTCCCTCATCAACGATCCGGCGGTGCTGCTCGCGGACGAGCCGACGGGGAACCTCGACACGGAGACCGGCGAGTCGATCCTCGCAGAGTTCGAGCGCGTGAAGGAGGAGGGGGTCGCCGTCGTCGCCGTCACCCACGACCCGCTCGTCGAGGAGTTCGCGGACCGCGTCGTCGAACTCACGGACGGGGTGTTGGAGGGCGGGATTCCGGACGAAACGGACCCGACGGACGACGCCTCGCCGGCGCCCGACGCCGACTCGGCGACCGCGCCGGAGGAGCGATGAGCGGGGGCGGAATCGCGCGGTGGCTCCGCGGCTGGCGCCCCGCGGTCTCGATGGCCGCGCGGAACCTCCGGCGGAACCGCGTGCGGACGGCCCTCGCGGTGCTCGGCGTCTGCATCGGCGTGCTCGCGGTCGCGGCGCTGGGGATCTTCGGGAACGTGCTCGCGCTCGGTGCCGACGACGCCATCGGCGACATCGGCACGCAGGTGGTGGTCTCGCCCAACGCCGACGCGGGCGTGGAGTCGCTCTCGGCGGCCGACGTGGCGGCGATCCGCCGCGCCGTCGACGACCCGGCGGTCGGCGATCCGGCCGTCGTCCCACTGTACTCCGACAACGCGGTCGTGGAAGGCGTGACCTCGCAGACCTTCGCGACGATATACGGCGTCGAGGAGCCGGGCCTCGCGTTCGAGGCCGCCGAGGGCAGGCTCCCGGAGCGCCACCGACAGGGGGCGATCGTCGGCGCGGGCGTCGCCGAGGACCTCGGCGTCGAGGCGGGCGACACCGTCGGGATCGCCGGGACGCGGGTCCGCGTCGTCGCCGTGCTCGCCGAGAGCCAGACGTTCAGCCCGGTCGCGCCCGACGACGCCGTCTTCCTTCCGGAGTCGGCGTTCGCCGCCGACGGCTACGCGCAGGCGCTGGTCGTCGCGGAGTCGGGCGAGACGGCGCGGGCCGCCGCGGACGCGATCCGCGAGGGGGTGAACGCCCGCGAGGAGCGCGTCGACCTGTTCGAACTGGCGGCGATCGTCGACGAGATCAACGGGTTCTTCGACCTCCTGAGCACGTTCCTGCTCGGGCTCGGCGCCATCTCGCTCGTCGTCGCCGGCGTCTCGATCCTCAACGTCATGCTGATGAGCACCGTCGAGCGCAGACAGGAGATCGGCGTGATGCGCGCGGTCGGCGTGACGCGACGGGACGTGTTGCGCGTGCTCTTGGCGGAGGCCGGGCTCATCGGCGCGGCGGGCGCGGCGGCGGGGACCCTGCTGACCGTGCTGCTCGTCGCCGGGCTCGTGGCCGCGACGCCCACGGTCGACGCCGCGCTCGTTCTCGACCCGACGAACGGCTACTACCTCCTGTTGGCGCTCGGGTTCGGCGTCGGCGTCGGGCTCGTCAGCGGGGCGTACCCCGCGTGGAAGGCGGCGAACGAGCGCCCCGTGGAGGCCCTGCGGAGCTGAGTCGATGAGGGGCAGTTCCGGGGCGTGACGCTCGCCCGGGAGAGGGGGTCGCGGCGCTCGGGAACCTCGCGATCGGCGCGCGGCGACCGATCCCCGCGGGTCACTCGTTCTGAACGAACGCGCCCGAGCAGTCGTACTCGATCAGTTCGAACTCGTTCGCGGCCGTGACGGTGCCGTTGTAGGGGTCGGTCCGCTCGTACAGCCGGTAGACGGTGACGTTCTCGACGGCGGTCGCGTGCGTTCGGTTCCACTCCGCACAGAGGTAGTTCGCGAGGTACGAACGGTGCCGCTCGTTGTCCGTCGACCCGACGTTGGAGAGGTACTTCCGCCAGCGCGCGGTGGGGTACGTCACGTCTACGTCCGGCGGTCGGTCCAGCGAGACCGCGGCGTCCCGGAGCACGTCGCGTTCGCCCCCGTGTTCGAGGGCGCCGGGCGCGGCGAACCACCGCGTCGTGCGGACGGGATCGGGCGCGAACATCTGCCAGTGCTGGTCCATCTCGACGGTGTCGAGGACTTCTTCGCCGCGGTCCGGGACCTCGCCGTACCCCACCGACGCCGCGCTCGAAAGGAGGATCAAGGCGACGAAGACGGCGGGGAGCGCCGTCGAGAGGACGGTGCGGCCGGCTCCGACTCCCGCCGAGAGGCCGTTTCGGAGGCCGCCGAGTCGACCGTGGCCGCCGAGTCGACCGTGGCCGCCGAGTCTCGGGCTCGGCGGCGACGGGTCGAGCGAGGCCAGCGTGCCGCCGGCGGATCCGAGCCGCGCGCGCCACCGGGCGACGACCCCCGATGGTCCGAACCGATCGAGTCCGCGCTCGGCGGCGTCCCAGACGGGCGTCTGGAAGAACGGAACGAACCCGACGACGGACACGACCGGAAAGAGATCGATCCGCATCGTGGCGGCCATCCCGAGGTGCATTCCGACGAACAGCGAGGCGAGCGCGGCGCGCGGAACGCCCGTGAGGACGACCAACAGGGGCGAAGCGAACAGCAGCGCGATCCACGCGAACGTGGCCGCACGGAGCAGGGCGGGGAACTGAGGAAGCAGGTTACCGAGGTGGTAGGTGAAGTGGTCCGCCTGCATGACGTACGCGACGGCCTCGCCGCTCGTCCAGAGGTCGCCTTCCAGCTTGTGCAACGCGTTCGTGGCGTACATCACCAGCAGCTGGAGCAGGACTCCCGTCGAGGCGAACGTCGCCACCGCGGGACCGCGGGAGCCCGGTTCGGCCTCGCCGCCGGTGTCGTCCTGCCGGACCGAATCGACCGACCAGCGCGCGCCGAGCGGGAGGAAGGCGCCCCAGAACAGCAGCATCGCCAGCAGGGAGTCGCCCGCGTTCAACACCATCGGGTTGCGGGCCTGAAGCGAGAGCAGTAGCAGCCACGAGACGACCGTCGCGAGCCGCGTTCGGTACCCGACGGCGAGCGCGAGGGCGACGACGCCGGCGACCGCGAACAGCGACGCGACGGCCCACGGCTCCCCGGAGAGCGCGTGAAGCGAGTACACCTCCGAGTAGTCGGCGAACAGCGCGCGCCGCGGGAGCACGCCGGCGTCGGTGTAGAAGGCGGAGAGCGACCGTGATCGGCGGAGCAGGTCGGCGATCAGCAGCGCGCCGAGGCCGACTCGGAACGCGGCGAGGGCGCGCAGATCCACCGCCGCTCGCGCGGCGACGGCTACCGAGAGCCGTCGAACGACGGGCGCGAGCCGCGACCGGACGGCCGCGACGGAGGGGGATCGAGCCATAATTTTGTACTGCCGCTTGTCGGAACAATTCTGTAACAGAGATAAGCTTTCTGTAGACTGAAGCGTTCGCTTGCGTCACGATGCGGACTCGGGCTGGGGCAACCGGAATCCTGAACCGCGCGACGGCGTGACCGTGACGGGCGATGGAGCGGGAGATCCCGGAAGACGCCGCGATCGTCTCTTCGACGGCGTCTGTAACTCTGTAGCGGGTTCGCACAGTTCATCTCCCCCCGCGACCCGGAGGGGGAGGACCGGTTCGCCTCGCCCCAGTCCGACGTCGGACGGGCGCTGCCGGCCGAACACGACCTCCCGACCGACGAGCCGGAGTCGATCGTCCTGATCGAAGACGGGGAGCGCTACGTGAAGTCGGCGGGGGTCATTCGGATCGCGGCGGGACTCTGCGGCCGCTATCGGCTGCTCTCCACGTTCCGATACGTCCCGGCCGCCGTCCGCGACCGCGTGTCCGACTTCGTCGCCGACCACCGGTACCGGTGGTTCGGGAAGAAGGACCGGTGTATGGCGCCGTCCGACGTGGAGTCGCGGTTCCGAGAGTGAACCGGAGCATCGCTCGACGGCGCTCACTCCGCGCCGCGTCGCTCGTAGGTGACGAACGCGAGGTCGCCGTCGGTCTCGCGGTCGCGCTCGTCCCACGCCTCGGCGTCCCACTCGGGGAACCGCGTGTCGCCGTCGGGACGCCCGGGAACCTCCGTCAACACCATCCGGTCGGCGCGGTCGAGGAACTGCTCGTAGACGGTGGCGCCACCGATGACGTAGGCCTCGTCGACGCCGCGGTCGGCGGCGTCGGCGTCGGCGAGATCGATCGCCTCCTCGACGTCGTTCGCGACGACGGCGCCCTCGGGGAGGTCGAGGTCGCGCGTCGTCAACACGACGCTGGTCCGGTCGGGGAGCGGGCCGCCGATCCGGTCGGCGATGCTCTCGTAGGTCGCGCGGCCGACGATCACGGGGTGCCCGGTCGTGAGCCGCTTGAAGTGCGCCAGATCGGCCGGGTAGTGCCACGGCATGCCGCCGCTATCGCCGATGACGCGGTTCTCGGCGACCGCGGCGACGAGGACGAGATCGATGTCGGCGCTGTCGGCGCTGTCAGCGCTGTCGGCGCTCTCGTCCCCGTCGCCGGCAGACGCGTCGCCACCCGGCGCCTCACACCCGGACGCGTCGCCGGCCATCACTCCGCGACCGCGAACGAGATCCCGTCCGCGGAGTCGTAGTCGACGACCTCGACGTCCTCGTAGGTGAGCTCGTCGAGCGGCACGTCGGCGATCTCGATCCGGGGGCGCTCGCGCGGCTCCCGCGAGAGCTGTTCGAGCAGGCCGGGGACGTGGTCGTACCCCTCCTCGCCGTCCGCCTCGTCGGGCGCGGTCCGCTCGACCCAGCTCTTCACGTCGAGGTAGTCGGCCTTGCTCTCGACGTTCGCGAGCCGCTCTTGCACGTACGGGAGGTTGTTCGCGTACCACTTCCCGCGCTCGCCGCGCCCGCAGTAGACGTGGGCGTCGACGACGGTGTGGCCGAACTCGCCCACTTCGAACCCCGTCCGCTGCGCGAGCGCGTTCGCGAGCAGCGCGTACGCGGCGATGTTGAACGGCACTCCGAGCGCGATGTCTCCAGAGCGCTGCGTGAGGTGGAGGTTGAGCCGGCCGTCCTGCACGTTCACGACGAAGGTGTAGTGGCACGGCGGCAGCGTCGAGACGGCCGCGTTGGCGGGGTGCCACGCGTTCACGACCATCCGGCGCGATCGGGGGTTCTCGTCGAGGGTGTCGAGCACGTACTGAATCTGGTCGAACGTCCGGCGCTCGGTGCCGTCGGGTCCCTCCTCGACGTTCACCCAGCGGTGGGCGTCCTCGGGCCACGTCTCGCCGGGGAGCGCGTCGACGCCGTCCGGCACGGGGAACCGGCGCCAGAACCGACCGTAGGCGGTGTCGAGGCGACCCTTCTCGTCGGCCCACGCGTCCCAGATCTTCGTCTCCTCGCGGAGGTTCCGGATGTGCTCCTCGCCGGAGAGGTACCAGAGCACCTCGTGGATCAGCGAGTTCCAGCGGTAGCCGTCCATCTTCTTGGTCGTGAGGAGCGGGAACCCCTCCGCGAGGTCGACGGTGTACTGCCCGCTGAACGTCGCGATCGTGTCGACGCCGGTTCGGTTCGGCTTGTACGTGCCCGTCGAGAGCGCGTCGTCGACGAGGTCGAGGTACTGTTGCATTGTGGGTGCGCGCGCCGGGGCGAGCGGTCGCCGGCGCGGACTGTTACCGGGTCAAACGAGGCGCAGAAAGTAAGCGCATTGGTTCCCGGATCCCCCCGATAGATTATCGGTACCGCTCTGGGAGGTACGGGTCGACGACCGAGGGGAGCAGCGGGATCACGGCCGCCGCGATCTCCGCCAGGCGACGCCGGAGGACCGTGTACACGACCGCGACGGCCAGCGTGCCGATCACGATCTGGCGGAGCGGCGGGTCGACTAAGAGGAGCAGCGGGACCCCCAGCCCCACGGAGAGCGCGAGATCTTCGACCGCCCCGTCGTACCGGACGCCGCGGCGCGGGGCGACCCAGTCCTCCCGGTAGTGGTCGTACACCGCGCGGTCGGAGTTCCCCTCCCACGGGCGCAGCTCCAGCCCGCCGCCGTACATGTCGGCGACGCTGTGGAGGGCCGCACCGAGGAGCAGGAACGCGACCCCGACGGTGAGTTGGGAGGGAGCCACGAGCGCGGCGAGGACCGCCGGGGCCGCGAGCGCGGCGTAGTAGACCGGGTAGTGGAGCGTCTTGCGGTGGCCGACGTACATGTCGAGGTCCGGAACCAGTCCGCCGAGGAAGCCGGCGGCGAACCCGACCGGGGCCAGTTCCGGCGCGACGCGCACCAGCGGGGCCGCGAGCAGCATCCCCGCCAGCACGTGGGTCGGAAGCATCATCGTACCGGAACGCAGGCGACAGAAACTTATGAGCGTGTCGGCGCGCCGAGCGCGGGCCGCCCCCCGCGGAGCGGCCGCCTGAGGCGGCGCGGCGGCCGCGTCCGCGGTCCGTTTATATACCGTCGGCCGAACCGAGGCGTATGCTCATGACGCCGGGACCGACCGCGGTCCCCGAGCCGGTGCGCGAGGCGATGTCACGCGAGCTGATCAACCCCGACGTGGACCCCGCGTTCCGCGAGATATACGACCGGGTCACGGAGCGGCTGGCGACGGCGTACGGGATCGACCCCGACGCCTCCGGATCCGACGCCCGCGACGTAGTCGTTCTCGGCGGCGAGGGGATCCTCGGGCTGGAGGCGGCGGTCGCGTCCCTCGTCGAGCCCGGGACCGAGGTGCTGTGCCTGGCGAACGGGCTCTACGGCGAGGGGTTCGCCGACTTCGTGGCGTCGTACGGCGGCGACCCGACCGTCGTCGCCGCGGAGCACGACGAGCCGCTGCC
>ENA-ORDC01001817-ORDC01001817.1-marine-metagenome-genome-assembly--contig:-NODE-1817-length-14612-cov-3.029790_pt1 | contig 14612 bp, 12 predicted proteins | sample MGYA00237783_ERZ508515 | MGnify/ENA primary metagenome ERZ508515 (study PRJEB26186, sample SAMN06268792) | marine metagenome | isolation source: Eden Landing Ponds, San Francisco, CA, USA | place... | reverse complement strand
CCGCCGAACCGACGAGGAGATCGCCCCCGACCCCAACGGCGACGGCACCCTCTCGGTCGACTGGTAGCCGCCCCCGCGAGGTCACGCCACCGTGGCGACCACCCACGGCAGGGCCTACCGCCGTTCGTATCAGTACACTACTATGTGAGGGGATCGAACAGCGGTCCATGTCAACCGAGTCCAGCGGACGCGAGTGGGTCGTCGAGCAGCCCGGACTGACCGCGGTGGCGCTGGTGAGTAGTCTCGTCGCGGTCGCGGTCCTGTTGCCGTATCTCCAGTTCGTCCTGTTCGGGGTCGTCCTCGCGTACATCCTCTTTCCGGTCCAGCAGCGCGTCGAGCGGTACGTCAGCCCGACGCTCGCGGCGCTGTCGGTCGTCGCGGCCACGGCGGTGCTCGTGTTACTTCCGATCATCTACCTCCTCAACGTCGCCGTTCGCCAGTCGCTGGGTCTAGTCACCGCTATCCGCCGGGGCGAGATAGACCTCGCCATGATCGAGGAGCTGCTGGCGACCAACGGGTACGCGGTCGACGTCGTCGCCGTCTACGAGGCCAACCAGGGCCGGATCGCGTCGGCCGTCCAACAGGTCACGTCGAGCGCGGTCGACCTCGCCGGGAGCCTGCCCGGGCTGTTCATCGGGCTGACGGTGACGCTGTTCGTCCTCTTCGCGCTGCTGCGCGACGGGGGACGGCTCGTCGCGTGGGTCCAGTGGGTGCTCCCGGTCGACGACGCGGTCACCGAGGAGCTACAGGCGGGACTGGACCAGCTCATGTGGGCCTCGGTCGTCGGCAACGTCGCGGTCGCGGCCATCCAGGCGGCGTTGCTGGGCGTCGGGCTGGCGGTGGCGGGCGTCCCGGCCGTCGTGTTCCTCACCGTCGCAACGTTCGTCCTGACGCTGCTCCCGCTCGTCGGCGGCTTCGGGGTGTGGATCCCCGCGGCGGTGTATCTCGCGGGGACCGGCCGACCGACCGCCGGGGCCGCGATGGCCGTCTACGGACTGGCCGTCACGCTCTCGGACACCTACCTCCGCCCGGCGCTCATCGGCCGGACCGAGGCGTTCAACTCCGCGACCGTCGTCGTCGGCATCTTCGGCGGGCTCGTCGTCTTCGGCGCCGTCGGGCTGTTCGTTGGCCCCGTCGTCCTCGGCGGCGTGAAGCTCACGCTGGACTGCTTCGCGCGCGAACACGCCGGAGAGCCCTCGAACGAAGGGAGCGGTGGGCGCGAGCGGACGACGGAGGACGGACCGGTGGCAGACGAACCCACCGGGGGCGGATCGGCGGGCGACGACCTAGCGTCCGAGCCGACCGGCTCCGGGGAGAAGTCCGGAGCGAACGACGAAGACACCGGAGAGTGAGCGCCGAGAGGGCGAGACGCGGTCAGAAGATGTTGGCCTGCTCGTAGACGGAGATGCCGTCCAAGGTGATCTCGTAGGGTTTGGTCTCGCGGGAGTGGTTGGCGTTGCGTATCTTCTGTATCTCGACGGCCAGGCGGGTTTCCTGGGTCTCCGAGCGGACGTATCGCAGCAGGAAGACGGCGTCGGTCAAGTACTCGATGATGCCGTGGCGGGAGGCGTAGGGGTTGTCCTCGCTGGCCTCGCTGGTGAGGACGGTCGTGACGCCGGCCTGTTTCAGGCTCTGGGTGAAATCGAAGACCTCGGTCCGGCGCTTGGAGACGTCGTCGTACATCATCTCCAGCAGCGAGACGGAGTCCAAGACGAACCGGTCGGCGTCGAAGTCGTCGATCAGGTCCGGGAGTTCGCCACGGATGTTGTCGAGGCTGTTGGCCATCTCGATGGGGTCTAAGTCGATGACCGCGAGGTTCCCCTCGGCCTCGTGGCGCTCGAACTCCCAGCCGCGCTCGTTGGCGGTCGCCATGATGTCGTCGTAGGTCTGTTCGAGCGTGATGAACACGCCCTTATCGGTGTCGTCTTTTTCGAGGCCGTGCTGGAGAAACTGGAGGCCGAAGGTGGTCTTGCCGGTCCCGGCGCCGCCGACGATGACGATCAGGTGCCGGAGCGGCAGCCCGCCCTGGATCATGTTGTCTAATCCCTCGATCCCGAGGTCCAGCCGCGGGATGTCCGACTCGAAGTCCGCCTCGTCGAACTCCGACTCGCCGCCGCCGGCCGACCCCATCGCATCGGCGAAGTCGTCGTCGAAGAGGTCGCCACCGCCGCCGCTGCTCGCGCCACCCCCGCTCCCGGTGTCGCCGAACGGACTACCGCCGGTGCCGGTGTCGCCGAACGGACTACCGCCGGTGCCGGTGTCACCGAAGGGGCTGCCGCCGGTGCCGGTGTCGCCGAAGGGGCTACTGTCCGTCCCGGCGTCGTCGAGAGTGGTCTCGTCGCCGTCGCCGAACGCCCCGTCGTCCCCGGTCCCGTCGAACGGTGTGTCCTCGGCACTGTCGCCGGTGGCGCCACCGCTGTCGCCGTCGCCGGCGTCGACCTCGTCGCCGTCGGCGGTGTGAGCCGAGTCGTCGCTGTCGGCGTCGGCCTCGTCGTCGAAGGCGCTCTCGAACCAGTCGTCGTCCGTGTCGTCGTCGCTCATTATCTCACCAGGGGCCGGAAGTATCCCCAACATTCCCACGGGGACGCATTAATCTTGCTCGGCGATTCTCAGCGGTCGAAACGGCGCCGGCAAGCGGTCGCCCGCTCGGGGGTGGCCGCGCCGACCGGAGAGGGGGCCGCTTATGCCGCCGGAGGTCGAACTCGCCGCTCATGCGAGTCGGAATCGTCGGGCAGAAGGGAAACAGACGGGCCGCCGAGACCGTTGCGAACCTGGCCGCCCGCCTCGACGGGATGGGCGTCGACCTCGCGGTCGACGAGGTCACGGCCGGTAACCTCGACGGACTGTGGTCGGCGGGCCTCCCCGACCGCGACACGGTGGCGGTCCCGGTCGACGGGATGGCCGGCTGCGACCTCGTCGTGAGCATCGGCGGCGACGGCACCTTCCTGTTTGCGGCACGGGGCGCGGGCTCGACGCCGATCATGGGCGTCAACCTCGGCGAGGTCGGATTTCTCAACGCCGTCCCACCGGAGGAAGCCATCGACGCGGTCGTCGCCGAGGTCCGCGAGTTCCGCGAGTCCGGCGCGGTCGAGACGCGGAACGTCCCGCGGGTCCAGGCGTCCGGCGACGGGTGGGAGCTGCCGGCGGCGCTGAACGAGGTCGTCGTCCAGGGCACTCGGCGGGGCCACGGCGGCGGCGCGACGCTCGAAGTCCGCGTCGACGGCTCGCTGTACACCAGCGGCCGGGCCGACGGCGTCATCGTCGCTACGCCGACGGGCAGCACCGCCTACAACCTCAGCGAGGGCGGCCCGCTGGTCCACCCGAGCGTCAGGAGCCTCGTCGTCACGGAGATGGCCGGCGAGGAGTCGATGCCGCCGCTCTCGGTGGACGTCGACAGCACCGTCAGCGTTCGCGTCACCGACGCCGACGGCGGCGTGGCGGTCAGCGACGGCCGTGCGCGCGAGCAACTGGACCTGCCCGCGCAGGTGACCGTCGAGCGCGCCGGCAACCCCGTCCGGGTCGCCGGCCCGCCGCTGGACTTCTTCGCGGCGCTGAGCAAGATCGAGTGAGACGGGTGCGTTGACGCTGCAGCGGAACCTCGGAGGATCAGTTCGAGCGGCTGAACCGGGTCACTTCTCGGCGGACACGTACAGGACCGGCGACACGACCAGCAGAGCCACGCCGAGCAGTTTGTACGGCATGATGCTGTTGAAGATGCTCAGTTCCGCGGGTGCGTAGAGGCTGCCGGGGCTGACCAGAAACAGCGCGCCGAACGCGAGGAGATGCAGCGTCAGCAGCTTCCCCGAGCGTTTCGGAAGCAGCGCGAGCAGCCCGAGGACGAACCCGACGATGAGTACGTCGCCGAGGTTCACCTGAAGGAAGAAGCTGTCGACGACCTGCAGGGGTATCGGGAGCATTCTTGTCTCGAAACTGTCCCTGTGTCAGCCTTTAAACTTCCGTTCGACGGCCGCGACGACCGGTCAGTCGCCGGCCGCGGCAACCGGTCGCTCGACCGACGGCTCACCGTCCCGCTCCGGCCGGCGCCGGAGCCGACGGCCACCGCTCACTGCCCGTCGGTGTCGTACTTGTAGGTCGCCTCGTCGGGGTCGATCCCGAAGTCCTCCGGCCCCTCGACCGGTTCGGTTTCGCCCTCGTCGGCCGCGGCGTCTTTGAACGCCTCGCGAAAGCGCGACGGGACATCGAACGCTGCGGGCGTCACCCGGACCGGCACCGCGTCGGGTTCGAGGTTCGACCGCTTCTCTTCGAGGCGCTCGGCCAGTCGGTCGGGCAGCCGCGCCGTGTCGATCCGCTCGAAGCCGAAGTTCGCGAGGTAGTCGGGCTCGCCCGTCAGCGCGTACACCTCCTCGAACCCTTCGTCGGCCGCCGTCCGCACGAGTCGCTCGACGACGTGGGCGCCGACGCCCTGGCCGCGCCACCGTTCGAGGACGCCGATGCTGGTGAGTTCACAGAGCCCGTCGTCGGTCTTGTGTACCCTGATGCGGCCGAACCCGGCCTTCTCGTTGGACTCCTCGTCGATGGCGACGACGTAGTCCCGAGAGCGGAACGCCGTCCCGTCGAGCCCCATCTCCTCGATGTGGTCCAGCAGCCAGGCCTCCTCACGGTTTTTCGCGTCCCGGACGTACATACCCGACACTCCGTCGGCCACGCGAAAAGTCCTTGCGGGCGGCCGCGAACGGTGGCCGGACCGCGCACCCGCCCGCCGACCGGCCGGGAGCGCCCGAAAGGCTTTGTCAATTCTTGCCGATAGTTCACACATGACAGGCGACTCGCTCGCCGAGACGGGCCGGGTCGTCCACCGGCCCACGGAGTCGTTCGTCGAGTCGGCGAACGTCTCCGAGTTCATGCAGAAACACGATATCGACGGCTACGAGGAACTGGTCGAGCGGACGACGCGGGCCGACCCCGGGACCCCCGCGTCCGGCGTCGACTGGTTCTGGGACACCGTGGTCGACTACCTCGACGTGGAGTTCTTCGAGCCGTACGACCGGGTCCGAGACGACAGCCGCGGCCCGCAGTTCACCGAGTGGTACCCCGGCGGGACGACCAACCTCGCGCACAACGCCCTCGACCGCCACGCCGCCCGCGACGCCGACGCCCGCAACAGCGTCGCCGTGCTCTGGGAGGGCGAACCCGTCGACGACCGCGGCGACCCCGCGGAGGTCCGGCGGGTGACCTTCCACGAACTGGGTCGGCGGGCGAACCAGGTGGCCAACTACCTGGAGCGTCGCGGCGTCGAGACCGGCGACACGGTCGGGATCTACATGCCGATGGTTCCCGAGGTCGTCGCCGTCCTCTACGGCTGTTTCGCGGTCGGCGCGGTCGCAGTCCCGATATTCTCGGGGTTCGGCACCGACGCGGTCGCCACTCGTCTGGCAGACGCCGGGTGTTCGGTGCTGTTCACGGCCGACGGTTTCTACCGCCGCGGCGAGGAAATCCGGCTGAAGGCGACCGCCGACGCGGCCGTCGCCGAAGCGGGCGGCGTCGAGAACGTCGTCGTCTACGACCGCCTCGGGAGTCGGAACGGAGGGTCGGTCGGCGGCCAGAACGGAGACGGCGACCACGATATCACCTGGACCGGCCGCGACCGGTGGTGGGCCGACGCGGTCGAGACACAGCCCGACGACTACGAGACGAGAGAACTTCCCGCGGGCCAGGAGTCGATGCTGCTGTACTCCTCGGGGACGACCGGGAAACCGAAGGGCATCGTCCACACCCACGCCGGCGTCACCGTCCAGTGCGCCAAGGAGCTGTACTTCGGGTTCGACCTCAAGCCCGCCGACCGCTTCTTCTGGGTGTCGGACATCGGCTGGATGATGGGGCCGTGGACGCTGGTCGGCAACCACCACTTCGGCAATACGGTCTTCATGTACGAGGGCGCGCCGGACTACCCCGATCCCGACCGCTACTGGGCGATGATAGACCGCCACGGGTTGACCCACTTCGGCGTCTCCCCCACCGCGGTCCGCGCGCTCCGGGAACACGGCGAGCAGCCCCTCGACGGCCACGACCTCTCCAGTCTCAGGGTCCTCGGGTCGACCGGCGAGCCCTGGGACCCCGAGTCCTGGCTGTGGTTCTACGAGGAGGTCGGGGACGGCGAGGCGCCGATCATCAACATCTCCGGCGGGACGGAGATCTGCGGCTGTTTCCTGATGCCGATGCCGATCCAGGAGCTGAAGCCCTGCACGCTGGGCGGCCCCGGCCTCGGCATGGACGTCGACATCGTCGACGAGAGCGGCGAGTCCGTCGCCGAGTCGGGCGAGCGGGGGTATCTCGTCGCTCGCGACTCCTGCCCGTCGATGACGAAGTCGCTGTGGGACGGTGACGAGCGCTACTTGGAGGAGTACTGGAGCACCTGGGAGGGCCTGTGGGACCACGGCGATTGGGCCCGCCGCGACGACGACGGCTTCTGGTTCCTGCACGGCCGGGCCGACGACGCGCTGAACGTCGCCGGCCGGAAGGTCGGCCCCGCCGAGGTCGAGGGCGCGGCCATCGAACACGCGGCAGTTACCCAGGCCGCCGCCGTCGGCGTCCCCGACGAGACGACCGGGACCGCGGTCGTCCTCTACGTCGTCACCGAGCCCGGGACGGCGGAGAGCGACGACCTCCGAGCCGAGATCCGCGATGCCGTCGGCACGGCGCTGGGCAAGCCGTTCCAGCCCCGCGAGGTGCTGTTCGTCGATGCCTTCCCGAAGACCCAGAGCGGGAAGATCGTCCGCCGAGCGGTCCGGGCGGCCTACACCGGCGACGACCCTGGCGACACCTCCAGCATCGAGAACCCGGCGGTCATCGAGGAGATCGCTGCGGCGCGGTGAGCGGGGGCAGAGCGCCGTTGTCCGGCGCCGCGTCCGCTCAGCCGCTGTCGAGGACGGCGTTGCAGTTGGGACAGTTGTCGTGGCCGGCGTCGGCCGCGTAGGTCTCGCCGCAGATGGGACAGAGCTCGTTTTTGACTCCGCGACCGCCGTCGGTCGCGTCGTCGAGGTCGGCGTCGTCCGGCGGCGTGAACACCCGCGTCTGGCCGAACGAGTCCTCGCCCTCCGGCGAGCCGCCGGACCCACCATCCGCATCGCCGGCCAGCGGGTCGCCGGCGGTGCCTTCGCTCCCGCCAGGTTCGTCGCTCCCGCGGTCTTCGCCGTCCCCGATCGCTCCGTCGGCCGAGCCGTCCGTATCTGAGGCGGCGTCCGTCGCGAGGCCGTCGTCGGTGTCGGGCCGGACGACGGACGGATAGCGCTGGCCGGCGCGGATCGACGAGCGCGGCACGTCGGGCTGTCGGACCCGGACGACCAGCGCGGCGGACAGTTGCAGACAGACGTAACCGACCGCGAGGACGCCGGGCGTCGCCGCGGCCACGAGCGGGAGCGTCGGCACCGTGACTCCGGCCCGAGAGAGGTCGCCCGTCACCAGCGGGCCGACGCCGTAGCGGTCGACGACCGCGTCGACCAGCGCCGTCTGCCCCGTTAGACCCCCGGTGCGGCTGACGACCGCGACCGCCGCGACGACCGCGGCGACCAGCGCGAGCGCCTGTACGAGCCGCGGCGACGACAGCGAGTAGACGCGGTAGCCGTACGCGACCGTCCGGACGAGCAGGAGCGCGTTCGCGACGCCGAGACCGACGAGCGCGTACCCGACGGGGACAGCCCCGGCGACGCCCACACCGACGGCGACCGCAGCCAGCGCGAGCGGCGGAACGAGCAACAGCAGCGGGCGGTCGAAGCGGTATGCCTGCCCGACGTTGCCGCGGAGGTTGGTGAGGTTGCCGACGACGTAGCGGACGGCGACCAGCGCCGGGGCCAGCACCCACAGGACGCCAAAGGTCGCCGCCAGCAGCGCCGTCTCGGTCGACCACGGTGCGCCCGCGGCAGTCGCCACCTGCGAGACGGCGACGCCGGTGCCCGCCAGCCAGATGAGATAACCGACCGCACCGCCGACCAGGCCCGCCCACAGCCACCGCTCCCCGGTGACCAGCAGCCGGGCGGACCTGGCGAGTTCGCGGCGGAGTGCGGTCGTGTCCATAACGTGGCGGTCAGGGGGCTTCGACGCGGATCGTGGCGACGTTCGACAGCTCGATGCGGTCGCCGGGCGAGACGGGTGCCCGGTCGCCCTCTTCGAGGTGTTCCCCGTTGACGACCGTGGGGTTCCGTCCCAGATCGACGACGTGGAACCCGTCGCCCTCGCGGACGAACCGGAGGTGTTCGCGGTGGATCCGGACGGCGTCGTCCTCGTCGCCGCCCGTGTCCATGACGATACTGCGGACCGTTCGGCCGACCGTATCTCCGTCTTCCACTTGTATCTCGCGGTTGCGCACCAGCAGCGACAGGGAGTCGGGCGCGGCGTCCGCACTCTCCGTCTCCGCCGCATCGGTGCTCGCCGACTCCGTCGCCACATCGGCACTCGTCGTATCCGTCGCGGGCTCGTCGGTCGCGCCCTCGTCGACGGTGTCTCCGGCCTCATCGTCGGCCGCAGCCGCATTGCTCGCGCCGCCGGCGTCGGCCTCTGACCGATGGGCGTCGAGGTCCTCGCCGCAGTTGGCACAGAAGTTGTCCTCGGGTTCGACTGTGGCGTCGCAGGAGGGACACTCCGTCAACGGCCCCGCGGGCAGGGCGGAAACGTCTTCGCCGCAGTTGGCACAGAAGTTGTCCTCCGCGTCGACCGGCTCCCCGCAACCGGGACAGGAGAACGTCTCCCCCTCGTCGTCGACGGCCTTCTCGGCGTCCGCCGTGGCGTCGGCCGTCTCGGCGTCGTCGGCTGCCGGCTCGGGCGCCTCGGCAGCGCCGTCGACCGCGTCGGACTCGGCCGGGGACTCGGCGGCGTCGGGCACCCGCTCGGGGGCGGCGTCTGCGGTCCCCGACTCGTCCTCGTTGGTCGGGCTGTCGGTCGTGTTCGGCCCGTCGGTCGCCGCGGGGTCGTCCGTCCCGGCGGTGGTCAAGTCGTCCGCGTCGTCGATGCTATCGAGCGGGTCGGCGCGGTCGCCCTCGGACTCGTCGGCCCCTTCGTCCTCGGTCGCTCCGGCGGTGTCGCCGGCCAGCGGGTCCGCCGCGTCGGGGTCGATCGGCTCAGGCGCTTCCGACTCCAGCGGGTCGACGCTCCCCCCAGCGTCGTCGGCCGTCCCGCGGTCGTCGGTCGCCTCACGGTCGTCGCTCGTCTTGCGATCGGTCGCGATGGGGTCGGCACCGTCGGCCGACTCGGTCGACTCCGTGGCGCCCCCATCGTCGCCCGCGTCCCCGTCGTACTGCCACTCGCCGCAGTCGGAGTTGGTGCACCAGCCCCCGGCCGCTGACGGGTCGAACGACGTCCCGCACAGCGGGCACTCGACCGTCTCGCTCGTTCCGTGTGACATCGCTGTCGGGATATGCGGGCCGGTCATCAAAACTGTTGCCCCCGGGAGGGGAGAACGGTCCGGGGACGGGGGCTGCCCGGAAGGCGCCTCAGTCGCCGCCGACGACCGTCTGGCGCTCCTCGACGTCGGGTTCGGCGCCGACTGCCCGCGGCGGGACCTCGTCGGGCGTCGCCGGTAACGACGGGTCGTGTAACAGCAGCGTCGAGAGGTTGTCCTTGCCGCCGCGGTCGTTGGCCAGCGCGAGCAGGTCCTCGGCCGCCGCCGACAGCGAGTCGGCGCCCAGCACCCGGTCGCGGATCTCCCCGTCGGTGACCGCCCGGTCGCGGACGATCCGGGCTGTTTCGGCGTCGCGGTCGGCCTCGACGTACCACTCGTAGAGCTTCGCCGCCTCGGTCTGGGCGTCGACCAGCCCGTCGCTCGTGGCGAGGACGACGTCCTCGGCGTATATCGGAACGGTCGCGGTGTCGACCTCGACGGTCGCCGTCTCCGGGGCGGCGCCGGCGCTCCCGCCGAGCGCGCGGGTGATCTCGTTGCCCCGCGGGTGGACCAGCGCCTCCACGTCGTCGATCCGGCCGGCCTCCCGCAGCCGCTCGACGACGGCGTGGTCGCTCGTCAGCGGGACGATCTCCTCGCGGGCGCCGTTTATCAGGTAGGCGCGGCTGTCGCCGACCCAGCCGTAGTGCAGGCGGCCGTCGACGCAGACACCCGCGACGACCGTCGTGTGGGCCTGCCGGCCGCTCTCGGCGGCGTAGGCCAGCACTTCCCGGTGGGCGGCGACGACCGCCTCGGCGACGGCCGCCTCGATGTCGTCGTCTCGGGGCCGCGGGTCGAGCGCCGCGCCGGCGGCGACGTCGAACGCCTCTGGGTCGCTGCGGACCGCGCCGATAGCCGTCGCCGCGAGGTGCTGGCAAACGGTCGTCGTCGCCAGGTAGGCCGCGGCGTCGCCGGCGTCGTGGCCGCCCGCGCCGTCGGCGAGCGCGAAGACCGTCGCCGTCCTGTTGTCCGGGGCGTCGGTCGAATCGGCGGCGCCCGTGCCACCCTCCGCATCGGTCGCTTCGGCGCCGTCGTCCTGCTCGTTCGCATCGTCGTCGTCCGGTTCGGTCGCATCGGCGGCGTCCGGCCCGTTCGCATCGGCGGCGTCCGCGCTCTCGCTCCCGTCGGCGGCGTCGCTCGCTTCGGTGCCGGGCTGCCGGACCAACCCCTCGCGGTGGCCGTCCTCGAAGACCGACACCGCGACGCTGTCCTCGTTGATGCCGCTGTCGCGCTTGCGGTCGCCGACGTCGTAGCGGATCTCGTAGTTCATGCCTGGAACTCGAAGGTGACGCCGTAGCTGGGGTGGACTAGAGCGACCAGATCCCCGTCGCGCAGGCCGAACACTTCGGGCGGCGTCTCGCCCGAGCGGTCGGTGGGGTCCTCGCCGCGGGCCTCCAGCCGTCGCCGGCCCGCGGGACAGAGGACGCGCTGCCAGCCGTTGCCCGTCTGGACGTACGTGCCGTTGAGGCTGCGGTCGCGGATGAACCACTCGCCGTCTTCGTCGGTGTCGAACTGGACCTGCACCGTCGAGATATACTCCTCGGGGTCGTCGACGACGATCGACGACTGGGGGCCGTCGGCGTGTCGCCGCCCGATGGTGTCGCCCGGATACACGGTGTAGACGGCGTCTTCCTGGGTGTATCGGACCTGCGCCTGGGCCGGCGGCGTCGGGTCGCGCGCTTCGAGGACGCGTTTCATCGCCGTCGCGTTGCGGTAGCGGTCCTCGTAGTCGGTGCGGGTCGCCTTCTCGACTATCTCCGCGAGGTACGGCTCGCAGTCGGCGCCGAAATCGCGCGGGTCGACGCCGTCCTTCCGCGGGACGGTCCCTTTCAGCAGGTACAGCAGTATCTTCCCGACGGAGTAGACGTCCGACCACGGCCCCTGGCGCATCTCCGTCCGGTCGGCCTCGGCGACCTCTCGGGGCTTGTACGGGCCGACGATCGTCGTCTCGTCGGCGCCCCCGCCGCCGGCGTCGAAGCCCGTCGCCGTGTTGAAGTCGATGAGGACGGGCGTGACCGAGCCGCCGCGGTCGGTGACGACCACGTTGTCCGGTTTGAGATCCCGGTAGACGATCTCCGACTCGTGGAGAAACGACATCGCGTCACAGAGGTCGATCCCGATCTGCCGGACGTGGTCGGCCTCGGACAGCGGCCCGGTCTGGTGGATCGCCGAGTCCAGCTCGTAGCCGTCGACGAACTCCACCACGAGCACCGTCGTGCCGTCGACCTCCTCGACCGCGAGCAGCGACATGAGGTTGGGGTGGCCGCCGGCGTCGCGCACCGCCGCCAGGGTGTCGGCCTCCTTCTCGAAGTACCGCGTGACGATGTCGCGGTCGTTCTGCGATCCCTCGTAGTTGGGGTATTTCACCGCGACCGTCTCGCCGGTCTTTGTGTCGGTCGCGCGGTAGACCTTCGCGAAGCCGCCCTCGCCGACGACTTCGCCGAGTTCGTAGCGGCCGGCGACCAGGTCGCCCTCCGAGACCGCGCTCACGGTCGGCCCTCCGCCGCTCCGTCCGGTCGCGACTGCCCGGTCATTCTACCCGCGCGTCGTCGACGATCCGGGTCGCCCGGTCGCGCTCTTCGCGGCCCCCCTCGGCGACGAGGCGGGTCTGTTCCTCGACCTCTTCGACGACCTGCGTGTCCGCGCCGTGGATCTGCGTCATCTTCTCGACCTCCGTCTCGGCCGCTTCGACGTTGCCCCGGCCGAGCTCCGTCCGGACGACCGTCTGGCGGTGGTCCAGCGACACCGACTCGTTGTGCTCGGCCAGGTCCTCGCCGTCGTCGGTGTACTCGACGGCGATCCGGTCGGTCGCTTCCCGGCCCTGAGCCGACAGCGTCACGTCCGCCAGCGCGACCTCGCCGGACTGCTCGCGGCGGGGCGCCCGCACCTTCAGGACGACCCGCTGGCGCTCGCGCTCGGCGAGGTCCGGCAACGGCACGACCGCCGTGTTCGCCTCCCAGGCGACGTCGACTTCCTGGGCCTGTGGGAGCGCGCGGTAGACCTCGCTGACCTCGACGCCCGGCCCGGCGTCGAGTTCGAGCGTCGCGTCGGTGGCGACGACCGACTGGGCGCGCTCGACGGCGTCGCCGAAGAACGCCTCGATGTCGCCGGGCGAGGTCAGGTGGGTCCACTCGCCGCGGGCGGTCGTCCCCAGCGTCCGGATCGTCTCCTCGTCGTAGTCGGTGCCGATACCGGCCGACTGGATCCGGATCCCCGACTCGTCGACCTCCGTGGCGAGGTCCTCGAACTCCGGGGGGTCGTGGGAGTTGTCCTTGCCGTCCGACAGCAGGAGTATCCGGCGGACAGCGCGGTCGGTCTCGGGGCGGTGGGAGAGGGTTTCGAGGGCGTCGCGGGCGGTCGCGAGCCCGTCGTACATGTCGGTGCCGCCGCCGGCGCCCAGTCGGTCGACGTGGGTCATCGCGGCCTCGCGAGAGGTCTCGGCCCAGCGGGTCGGCCGCATGACGACCGAGGCCTCGGAGTCGAACGCGACGATCCCGACGTAGTCGTCGGGTTCGAGCAGTCCGAAGACCCAGGAGGCGCCCTCGCGGGCCTGGTCGATCTTCGCGCCGTCCATCGAGCCGCTCGCGTCGAGACACAGCAGGAGGTGGCGCTCGACCGCCTCCCGCTGTTCGCCGGGCTCGACGTCGACCGTCGCCGTCACCGTCGCCCCGTCGGCGGGCACGTACGGGCGGTTGACGTCGGTCGTGATCGCTACCATGGTTCGGCCAATCGCTCTCCGACGGTATGAACTTTGTCCGGTTCGGGCCGGTCAGCGGGGAGCGACGCCGCCGCAGTGGAGCCGGTCGGTGACCGATGTCGGGCCGGTCAGTGACCGACGCCGAGATACGTGTGGACCGCCGCACCGTCTTCGAGTACGTCCGCGAACGCGATGGCGAAGTCCTCCATCGAAACGTAGCTGTCGCCGTCGTCGTCGGCGACGAGTTCGCCCTCGGCGGTGCGGTACTCGCCGGTGCGCTCGCCGGGCTCGATGACCGCCGCCGGACCGAGGTACGTCCAGTCGAGGTCCTCGGCGTCTTCGAGGACGCCGTAGGCGTCGATCGCGGCCTGAGAGACGGGCTTGAACTCCTCTGGGAACTCCTCGGTGTCGATGAGCTTCGTCCCCGGGGCGACCTCCAGGCCGCCCGCGCCGCCGGTCCAGACGAGCCGGTCGACCGCTGCGCGTCGCAGCCCCTCGATGGCCGCCTCCATCATTTCGACCAGCACCACGGGGTCGTCGCCCTCGCCGGGACCCAGCGCCGAGCCGACGGCGTCGTGGCCGGCCGCCAACTGCGCGATCTGGTCGGCGTCGGTGGCGTCGCCGGCGACCGCGGTGAACTCGGGGTCGTCGACGCCCTCGACCGCGCCGCTCCGGGAGACGCCCGTCACGGTGTGGCCCCGCTCCAGCAGTTCCGTCGCGACTCGCTGTCCGATGCGTCCGCTCGCGCCCAGCAGTAAGACGTCCATGCCTGCCCGCGAGTTCGGCCGCCCGCTGCATGATACTTTTCCATCCGGTAAACTCCGGGGCGCTTATCCGCGTCGGGACCAATCGGGAGGTGTGTCATCGACCGATTCCGGCGTCGACGGCCCCCTCGCCGGCCAGTCCGTCCAGCACGGCACCGGCGTGACGTCGACGCGGGCGTTCCCGACGAACGCGTACCCGCACAACCTCGACCCGTTCGTCCTCTTCGAGCGGTTCTACATCGAGCCCGACGAGGGGTTCCCGATGCACCCCCACAAGGGGTTCGAGATCGTCTCGTACATGCTGGAGGGTGGGATGGACCACGAGGACTCGCTGGGCGTCGAAAACACCGCCCGCGAGGGCGAGGCGATGCGGATCACGACCGGCGGCGGCATCCGCCACTCGGAGTTCCCCGCCGGCGGCGCGGGCTGTAACGGCCTCCAGCTGTGGGTGAACCTCCCCCGCGAGCAGAAGGACGTCGACCCCTCCTACGAGGACGCCAGCGTCGACGAGTTGCCGACCGAGAGCCACGGGGGCGCGACGGTGACGACCGTCGTCGGCGAGGGGTCGCCCCTCGACCTGCACACCCCGATGGAGTACCTCGACGCCGCGATCGACGGCGGGTGGTCGTGGACGGTCCCCGAGGAGCGGGTCGGCTTCCTCTTCGGCGTCTCCGGCGAGGGGACGGTCGACGGCGACGATTTCGGTCAGGGTGACATCCTCCCCGTGACCGAGGCCCGGACCGTCGACCTCCGGCGCGAGGAG
>ENA-ORDC01001816-ORDC01001816.1-marine-metagenome-genome-assembly--contig:-NODE-1816-length-14616-cov-3.271064_pt1 | contig 14616 bp, 16 predicted proteins | sample MGYA00237783_ERZ508515 | MGnify/ENA primary metagenome ERZ508515 (study PRJEB26186, sample SAMN06268792) | marine metagenome | isolation source: Eden Landing Ponds, San Francisco, CA, USA | place... | reverse complement strand
CAGTACGACGACCTCCGGGTGACGGACAAGTTCGAGTACAAGCGCTACTACCCCAACGAGGGCGTCGAGTGGGAGGTGTGCGCGGTGCTGAAGGTCACCCTCGACGACACCGCCCTGGACCCGGACGACGACGAGATCGGCGGCATGCTGTGGGCCGACTACGACCACCTCCACGAGAACCCCGCGCTGTACCGGCAGCTCCGACTCTGCCCGTGGTTCGAGATCGCGATGCGCCGCGACTTCTCCTGACCGGCCGACGCGTCTCCCCGCGCGGCCCGCCCTCACCGCCCTCGGACCGAAACGGCGACTTGAAGGCGCTCCCCCGCCGCGATCCGGTATGACCGTCGTCGTCCTGCTGGCGAACCCGCCCCGCGAGGGGCTCGTCGGAACCGCGATCGCCGAGTCGACGCCGCTGTCGGCCGCCGAGGCGGCCGACCTCTACGAGGCCCAATTCCGCGACGCCGTCCTCGCGGTCGACCGCTCGGGCGGCGAACTGCTCGTCAACTACCCCGACGAGGAGGACCTCCCCGCGGAACACCGGACGGAGACGAGCCCGGAGGCGGAGCTGCGGACGCTCGTCGCGGACACCCTCGGCGGGACCGAGGAGGTCCGCTTCGAGCGCCAAGTCGGTTCGTCGTTCGGCGCGCGCGCCGGCAACACCGTCACTCACCTGCTGCGCGAGGAGAACGCTGACTCGGTCGCGGTCGTCACCCCGACCGCGCCGCTGCTCTCGCGGACCAGCGTCGACTCGGCGGCGATGAAGCTGCGGACGACCGAGGTCGTGCTCGGCCCCTCGACGAACGGGCGCGCGTACTACGCCGGGTTCACCGAGCCCGTCGACTTCGACGGCGCGTTCGAGTCCCCGGCCCTCCCGACGCTCGCGGAGCGCGGCCGCGACGCGGACCGCTCGGTGGACTTCGTCGAGGCGTCTCCCTCGCTGGAGACCGGCGACGACCTCCTCGACGTGGTGCCGATCCTCCGCGCGCGCTTCGCCGCGGAGCGCGTCGTGCCGGACTACACCGCGGCGTTCGTCCACGAGAAGGGGCTGGACGTCGTCGTCGAGGACGGCGAGCAGCGGTTGGTCCGGGACTGACGGCCCGCCGGCGGCGACCGCGACGGAGTCGCCGCAGCGTTTATTATCCCGCCAAGTGATCAACTTATTGTCACGATGGCGTCCACGCTAGGGACCCTGCTCCGACGCACGCTGTGGGGCCGAGACCGCGGTCGGATGCGCGCGACGTGGCGAATACTGCTCGGATTCGGCGTGATCCTCGGCGTGTTGCTCGGCGGGAGCCGCGTCCTCAGGGGCGTTCCGTTTCCGGACGTGCTGGTGAACGGACCGACCGCGCTGCTCGTCTGCGTCGCCGTCGGGGCGTACGCGCTGGTCGCGTCGCTCGTCCCCGGCGAGCGACCGCTCCGCGAGTACGGCTTCGCGTTCGACCGACAGTGGGCGCTCGACTCCCTCGCCGGGGTTCTCGCGGGCTGCGCCTTTCAGGCGTTGGTCACGGGAATGCTGTTCGCCACCGGCTCCGCTCGCGTGGTGGAGACGTTCTCCGCCGGCGTGGCGGCCGGCGGCGGACCGACCGCAGTCGTGGTTGCGGTCGCCGCGACCGCGGTGGCGTTCGCCGCCGTGGCGCTCTGGGAGGAGCTGCTGTTCAGGGGCGTGTTCGTCCTGAACGCGAGTGAGGGACTGGCCGCGCGGGGGCTGGAGCCCCGGCGAGCGGTCTGGGCCGCGGTCGGCGTCGGCGTCCTCGTGTTCGGGCCCGGGCACGCGCTCGTCGCCGCCGGCGGCGTGAGTCCGGTGTTCGCCGCCGCACAGGCGTCGGTCGCGGCGGTGTACTTCGGGGCCGCCTACGTCCTCACGGGGAGCTTGGCGTTCCCCGTCGGCATACACTCCGCGACGAACCTCTGGGTCGTGTCGGTGTTCGGGCAGGCCGGAAGCGGATTCCCCGCCCTCGTCCGGTTGGAGCGGAGTATCGGCGCGGGGCCCGTGGACCTGTTGTTGCTTGCGATCCCGTCGCTGTTGCTGCTCGGGCTGATCGTCGCGTGGGTCCGCGCGACCCGAGGGCGCGTGTCGGCCGACGAGTCCCTGCGGGACGCGGCCGAGCGACGGCGCGGGCCGGCCGCCGCCGAGTAGCCGACCACCGCTCGTCGGTGGAGATGTCACTTCCGAGCACGGACCCGGATCACCCGACTCGGAGGGCGGGGGAACGATAGTTTCAACACTCTCGGGGGTTACTTTTCGACCGCGCTCGGTCGTGCGTCGAACCGACGCAGCGCCGTTCCGATAGACTCGGCGAACGGTAGACGAGCGGTGGGATGGCAGAGTGGCCCATTGCGCCTGCCTTGAAAGCAGGTAGCCTCACGGCTTCCTGGGTTCGAATCCCAGTCCCACCGTAAGCGCGCGGCGCAGTTCGCGCCGGGCGCGGTTCGTGCGCGGATTCGAATCAGAGAGCGACCGGAGGGAGCGACCGTGGTTCGAATCCCAGTCCCACCGTAAGCGCGCGGCGCAGTTCGCGCCGGGCGCGGTTCAGCGCCGACTCAACTCAGAGCGCTAGCGGTGAGTGAGTAGCGTGCGACGATCCGAACTAACGGGGAAACCAAATTCAGTTACCTGATATTCTCGGCGCTCGCTCCGAATAGGCCTCCCGTCACGCGCTTCCGACTTTCGGAACCGCAATCACACCGCTGATCGCCTGAAACGCCCGGTAACGGTCACGTCCGGTGTCGCGTGGTACCACGTGCCGCATTATCTTTAACAGGTTTCCGGCACATGTTCGTGATAGGTGATACAAGCATGAGTTACGAACTCGATCCGCTGCCGTACGAGTACGACGCGCTTGAGCCGCACATCTCCGAGCAGGTGCTCGAATGGCATCACGACACCCACCATCAGGGGTACGTCAACGGCTGGAACTCCGCCGAGGAGACGCTCGAGGCCAACCGCGAGGACCACGACTTCTCCTCGTCGGCCGGGGCCATCCGCGACGTGACCCACAACTCGTCGGGCCACATCCTCCACGACCTGTTCTGGCAGAACATGTCGCCGGAGGGCGGCGACGAGCCCGAAGGAGCCCTCGCCGACCGTATCGAGGAGGACTTCGGCTCGTACGAGGCTTGGAAGGGCGAGTTCGAAGCCGCCGCGGGCAGCGCGAGCGGCTGGGCCCTGCTGGTGTACGACACGTTCTCGAATCAGCTCCGTAACGTCGTGGTCGACAACCACGACGAGGGCGCGGTCTGGGGCGGTCACCCGATCCTCGCGCTCGACGTGTGGGAGCACTCCTACTACCACGACTACGGACCGGCTCGCGGCGAGTTCGTCGACAACTTCTTCGAGGTCGTCGACTGGGAGGAGCCGTCCACCCGCTACGAGCAGGCCGTCGAGCTGTTCGAGTAAGCGCGTCCCCCGGACGCGTTACGCGCGTCGAGATCCGCATTTTTTCGCAGTACGTCGCCTGATTAGTAACTCCTCTCCGCGTAGTGGTTGTCTTGGACACAGCTGAAACGACCACCTCCAGAGCCCCGGCTGCCCCTTTGATTTCCACCCGACCGCAACCGTACCGCACCTCACGCCACCCCAGCCTCGTCAGTCGCCGTCGCTCCGCTCCGGCGACTGACTCCAGCGAGGGACCTTCGATCCCTCTGGCAGTCGGGCGTAGCCCGACGACCTCGCGCGTGCTGGCTCGCGGCCTGTCGGCCGCTCGCAGGCACACGCCACCGCATTCGGATCGAGTGTTATCAGATCGGATTCGGATCGTATCGGCAGCGTTTACGGACGCGGTCGCGTACGCTGGCGCATGCCCGAACCGAAGTCGGCGTTCGACGCCACCTACCCGTGCGACTTCTACGAGCCCGAAGAACTGTTCGAGCCGGACCAGATGTACACGGTTCCGGAGATCGGCCGCCTCCTTCAGGGGTTGGAGCCGGACGCCGAGGTCGACCCCGACACCGAGGCCGTGCTGGTCGACTGGGCGGTCCCGTGGGTGATGGTCCACGCCGGGGACATGGTAATCGCCGAGCCGCTCACTGAGGACGGCCCGGGGTACTACGGGCTCGCGACTGACGAGGACCCGAGCGCGGCGTCCGACGGCGACGCGGACGCTGACGCGGACGGCGCTGACGCCGACGAGTCGACGTGACCGGGGACCGATCCGACCCGCCGACCTACCTCGTCGCCGGCGGCGCGCGCGTCGACGCCGGGAAGACCACCTTCTCGGCTGGACTGGTCGCGCACCTCGCGGAGCGCGCGGGCGACGCGGTCGGCGTCAAACCCCGCGCCGGCAACGACTTCTGGTTCGACCACGACGACTACCGGGTCGCGACCGACGCGGGCCGGCTCTACGGGAAGGACGCCCGGACCCTCGCGGCCGCGAACACCCGCACGTTGCCGGCGGCCGACGGCGACTCCCCGTCGCCCTCGGCGGTCACTCCCGAGTCGGTCAACCCCGTCCACCGGCTCTGGCGGCCGACGCCGGGGCGGACCGGAATGCTGGGCGACGCCGGGCGCACGTTCCTCTGTGACCGCGTCGCGACGGATTCCGGGACGCGCTTCGTCGTCAACGGCGCGGCCGAAGACGCGGGGCTGCTCCCCGACGCGCTGACCGAGCGCCTCCCGCTCGCCGACGCGACCCGCGTGCGCGATGTGCCGGCGTTCAACGAGGTGATGGCCGAGGCCCACCTCCCCGCGATCGAGCGGCTCGCGGCCCGCGTCGCGCGGACGCCGGTCCCGGTCGTCGTCGAGTCGTACGCGGACGTGGCCGGAACGCTCCCCCGGGACGGCCCCGTCGCGCCCGACGCGGTCGCCGTCGTCGACCCCGGCCGCGTGCGGGTCTACGCCGGCGACCGCTACGCGAAGGCCCGCGCGGTCGCCGCCGGGAGCCCGCGGGAGGGGACCCGCGAGGAGCACGTCGACGCGGTGACGGAGATGATCGAGCCGCTCGCGACCGCCTCGCTGCCGGCGCTGCCCGGCGACGTCCGGGGTGACCCCGACCGGATCGCGGCGGCGTACGGACCGGCGTACGCGACGCTCACGGAAGTCGTGGAAAACTGACGGGGCGTCGCCTGCGGTCCGCGTTCGACGCCGTGCCGCCCGCGCTCAGGCGTTCCGCTTCGTGTAGTGTTCGAGCGCGGACTCGATCGACGAGAGGTCGGCTGTCACTCGGCTGTCGGCGACGCGCATGAAGCCGGGGGTGTACGACGACGAGTAGTCGAAGATCCGGTTGACGGCGCGCTTGGGCGCGGAGACGGCGCCGAAGTCGGTGACCGTGTACACCCGCGTCGTGGGGAAGGCGGTCCAGAAGGTGCCGCTCGCCCAGCGGTCCTCGTCTTCGAACGCCTCGCCGACGCGTCCGGTCGCGACGTACTCGTCGTCCGCGTAGAACAGCAGGAGGTCGCCCGCCTCCATCTTCTCGAACGTCGACCCGTTGCCGCTGTCGTCGTCGACGGCCCACAGGCGCGTCTCGTCGAGGTCGGCGAGGGGCTCGGGGCGGTCGGGGTAGTCGGTGAGGTCGACCGGGGACCGGACGGTTCGGTCGAAGTTCTCCGGGTCGATCGGGACCAGGAAGACGTTCTCGCTCATTACCCGTCGTTTCGCCGGGAGGGGTTTAAACCCGTTCGTTGATGTGTCGGGCCCGAACCGGCGCGGTCACTCGCCGGCGTCGGCGTACAGGCGGTCCATCCGCGCCGCCATCACGAAGTCGGCCTCGGTGAGGCCGCCGACCTCGTGGCTCCACATCTCGACGCCGACCTCCCCCCACGACAGCGAGATGTCCGGGTGGTGCCACTCCTCCTCGGCGAGCGCGCCCACGTCGTTCGTGAACGCCAGCGCCGTCTCGAAGTCGGGGAACTCGTAGCTCGCCTCCAGGTGGTGGTCGTCGACGACCTCCCAGGCGTCGCCAAGTTCGTCGAGGTAGTCTGCGCACTCGTCGCCGTCGAGCGGTTCCGCGTCGTCGCCGGCCGGCTCGACCGGCTCGTCCGCGAGCGGTGAGGACATACCCCACGTTGGACGACGAGCGGTTTGTACCTTCCGCGGCCGCGGGGGGATCGGCACCGACCGCGAGTCCGACCCTCACCGGAGCCGCGAGAGCGCGTCGCGGACCGCGCGCCGCACCCGGGCGAGGCGTCCCGTCGCGCCGGCGTCGCCGCCGGGGCCGTCCGCGCCCGCGCCGGGGTCGGAGAGCTCCCAGCCGGCCTTCTCGGCGGCCTCGTCGACGCGGAGGAACTCGTAGCCGGTCTCGGTCGCGACGCGCTCGTCCGCGCGGGTGGTGCCGACGAACACGCAGCGCGGGGCGGCGCTCTCGTCGCGGACGTCCGCGAGCGTCCCCCATTTGTCCCACTTCGTGAGCGCGTAGTCGTTGTCGATCCCGTACTCGCGGGCGAACGCCGCGACCGCGTCGGTCTCGTTCGCGACGATCCCCACGTGGCGGCTCCACCGGCGCGCGTCGGCAAACGCCGCGGGCGGGTCGGCGAGCGACCGCGCCGCGCCCAGCGAGAAGACGAGCGTCACGTCGCCGTCCCCGGCGGTCGTCGCGTCGATTGCCATCTCGATCGGACGCAGGCGGCCGGCGGCCTAAACGCTGTGGGGAGGCTTTTGTCCGGGGGGCGCCTCGCCTCCGAAGATGAAGTTCGAACCCACCTTCGGCACGGCCGCGCCGCTCGTCGGCATGGTCCACCTCCCGCCGCTCCCCGGGGCCCCGAAAGCGCCCGACGACGGCGATAAGGCGATGCGCGCCGCGATCGACCGGGCCGCGAGCGACGCGCGCGCGCTCGACCGCGGCGGCGTCGACGGGATCGTGATCGAGAACTTCGGCGACGCGCCGTTCTACCCCGACGAGGTCCCGCCGCACGTCGTCGCCGGCGTGACCCGCGCCGCGACCGCGGTCGCCGCCGAGACGGATATCCCCCTCGGGATCAACGTCCTCCGGAACGACGCCGAGGCCGCTCTCTCGATCGCCGCGGCGGTCGGCGCCGACTTCGTCCGCGTGAACGTCCACACCGGGGCGCGCGTCACCGACCAGGGGATCGTCCAGGGGCGCGCCCACGAGACGCTCCGGCTGCGCGACCGGCTCGGCGTCGACGTCGGCGTCTTCGCCGACACCGACGTGAAACACTCCGCGCCGCTGACGCCGGCGGGGTACACCGCCGAGTCGTTCGCCGACACCGCCGAGCGCGGCCTCGCCGACGCCGTGATCGCCTCCGGCTCCGGGACCGGCGAGGCGGTCGACGCCGACGCCCTCGAGTCGACCGTCGCCGAGCGCGAGCGCCACGGCCTCGACACGCCCGTCCTCGTCGGGAGCGGCGTCACGCCCGAGACGGTCGCCGACCTCCTCGACGTCGCGGACGGCGCGATCGTCGGGACCGCGCTCAAGCGCGGGGGCGAGACGACCGCGCCCGTCGACGCCGACCGCGTCGCGGACCTCGTCGACGCCGCCGACGCGGTTCGGTGAGCGGGGCGCGGTGGTCGGGACGCGGTGAACGGGGCACGACGTTCGGGACGCGGGAGTCACCTACCGGCCGACGTCGACGCCGCGATCCGCGAGGAACGCCTCGACCTCGCTCCGCGTCGGGAGTCCCGGCTGCGTGAACCGGGCGGTACAGTTGATCGCGGCGACCGCGGCCGCGAACCTGACGCCCCGAGCGACGCCGTCGCGGCCCGCGGGCGACGCCGGGGATTCCGCCGCGATCCACCGGTCGATCAGCCCCGCGGTAAACGCGTCGCCCGCGCCGGTCGTGTCGACCGTCTCGACGTCGAACGCGTCGAACCGACCGACTTCGCCCCCGACGACCGCCGTCATGCCGTCCGCGCCGTGCGTGAGGACCGCGCGGGGCCACGTCGGCCCGCGCCGCGACCGCGACTCGGGCCCGCGGCGCCGCTCCTGCGCGCTCGCCACCCGCTCGGCCGCCGCCGTCGCAGAGCCGAAGAACGCCGGCGCGGCGACGCCGTCAGCGACGAACAGGTCCGCCTCGTGGAGGAACCGGTGGATCGTCTGCGGCTCCGTACCCCGCCCGACCAGCTCCTCGACGGACCCCGAGAGGTCGAAGACGAGCGCGGGCGGGTCGGCCCCGGACTCGCCGCCCTCGGCGGCGGTCGCCCGGAGCGACCGGACGCGGTCGAGGATCCGCCGCGCCGCGCGGTCGGGCACGTAGGCGGTGAGGAAGACCGCGTCGGCGTCGGCCATCGCGTCGAGCGCGGCGTCGGCCGGTCGGAGGTTGCGGAAGCTCTCGCCCGCGGTGACGATGGCGCGCTCCCCGTCCGGGTCGCGGAGGATCAGCGACCGGGTGTGCGCCTCGTCTCCGACCGCGACGCGGGTCGCGTCGACGCCCGTCTCGTCGAGGTACTCCAGCGCCCGCCGCCCGTACTCGTCGTCGCCGACGCGGCTGACGAGGCCCGCGTCGCGGCCGAGGCGGTCGAGCGCGACCGCGACGTTCGCGCCGACGCCGCCGAACGCGGACGTGACCTCCCGTGCGAACGCGCCCCCGTCCGGTTCGGGGAGGTTGCTGACCGCGTACCACTCGTCTATCGCGGCGGCCCCGACGGAGAGGATAGACGGTGAGCCTCCGTCCACCGCGTCGCCCGCGTCCGGATCCGCCGTCACGACTTCCCGAAGAAGTCGTCGTGAACGGCCATCGCGGCGTCGACGGCGACCGGCCCCTCGACGGTCGTCCCGCCGTCCCCCCGTCGAATCACCTCTTCGAGGGGTATCGACACCCCGGCGTCCGAGAGCTCGCGGAGCGTCTCGTTGTCGACGCCGAAGACGACCCGGTCGATCCCCGCGTAATGTATGGCGGTCGCGCACATCGGGCACGGCTCGGTGCTGGCGTACATCGTACAGTCGGCCAGCTCGTCCGCGTCGAGCTCGCTCGCGGCCCACCGCGCGAGCGTCAGCTCCGGGTGCGCCGTCACGTCGTCCCCGGTGCGCGTCTCGTTTCGCGCCTCGGCGACGACCTCGCCGTCGACGACGAGCAGCCCGCCGAACGGGGTGTTGCCGGCTGCTACCGCCTCCTCGGCGAGCCTGATCGTCCGCTCGACGTACTCCCGGTCGGTCGGGTCCGCCGGGAGGTCGTCGAGGTCGGGGTACTCGTCGACGCCGCCGGAGTGGTCCGCGTCGGTCATACGTCACTGTTCGGCTCGGAGTACCTAACGATTGGCGTCGCCCTCGTCCGACGGTTTCGTGCGGTCGTCATCCGGCGGCCTCGGCTCTCCGCCTCCCGTCGGCGTCGGCTCGTCGCCGTCGCCCTGCGACTGCCGCACGTCGCGGAGGGCGTCGACCGCGTCGTCGGTGGCGTCCGCGGTCCGCGTCTCGGTGACGCCGCTCGGGTCGAGGCCGTCGGGCTCGCCGGTGTCGCTTGCGTCGGAGTCGCCCGCGTCGCCGGCGCTCGGCTCGGTCTCGCCGCTCGGTTCGTCCGCGTCGTCGATGTCCTCGTCCGCGCCGAAGAGCCACGCGCGGACGGCGTCGATGAATCCCATGTGTCTGTCCCGTCGTCAGTAGTTCCTGAACAGCAGCGCCCGCACGTCGTCCTTCGTCCGGGCCGTCTCGACGCTCCCGTCCGGCAGGTCGACCTCGTACCGCGCGTCGCCGTCCGCCTCCCGCCACTTGTCGCCGTGGGTGTCGAGGAGGCTCATCATCGCGTTGAGCTGGTCGCTCCCGCCGGCGTCGCCCTCCTCGTCTTCGGCGGCGTCTTCGCTCGCGTCGTCTCCGGCCGCGTCCGCCTCGGCCGCGCCTTCCTCGCCCGCGTCGTCTCCGGCCGCGTCCGCCTCGCCGTCGGAGTCGGCGGTCTCGTCGTCGGAGTCGGCCGGCCGGAGGTCGACGTCGACTCGCGCGAAGGGATCTGCGGCGAGCGTCTCGGCCGCGTCGAGGATGGCGTCGACCAGTTCCCCCTTCGTCATCTCGCTCCGCCCGGTGATCTCGAAGGCTGCGGCGATGTCCGACAGGTCCATCGGATCGTCCGGATCGGGGTCGCTGCGCCGCCGGTTCCGCGCCGTCAGCAGGTCGCGGGCGCGGTCGCGGTCGAACGGGGTCGCGGACGCCGCCGCGCTCGTCGCGTCGTCCGGCGACTCGTCGGCTGGATCGTCGCTCGGGGGCTCCGCGACGCGGTCGGGGTCGTCGACCGCGTCCGCGAGGTCGAGGAGGTACGCGAGCGCGTCCTCCCGGTCGACGGAGGCGTACGGGCCGGCGTGGGCCGCGGCCAGTTCCTCGCGGAGCGCCTCGATCCGGTCCGCGTGGTCGTCGGTGATGTCGAGCGTGGGCATGGTGTTACTGGCTCTCCTCGAACCGCGCGAGCGCGTCCGCCCAGCTCTCGGCGAACTCCGGCTCGCCGGAGTGGTCGGCCTCGACGTCGGCGTAGCCGCAGTCGTCGCAGCCGACGGCGGTGGCGCCGCCGAGCGAGAGCGACGAGAGGTCGGCACCGCAGCGGGGGCACTCGTGCGACACGTTTTCGCGTGAGACCTCGTCGCCCGCCGTGAAAAACACACGGGTCGGCACGGCCCGACTGCGGCCGCCCGGGACCGCCGACCGAGTGCGATACCGCGTGTCCGCGACTACCGAGCGATCGACCGAGTGAGGGTGAACACGAACAAGGCGATCATGAATCCACCGAGGAACCCCTCGGTGGCACCGATGAAGCTCACGAACGCGTTTTCGACAGTCGGTCCACCGAGCACGAGCGAGACGAACGACTGGACGCTGAACGTGAGATAACTCAACGTCGACTGACCGATCGACAGTGGAACGCTGGCGGCGGCATAAACCATGGTGAACGCGATGATAATCGCCACTGACGATAAAACGGTCCACAGCGGTCGTTCGCCGTATCCGCAGCTCACCCCCATCACCACGTTGCCCGCGTACCGCCCGCCGTGTCGGAGGCGTGCCCAGCCGTTCGACCGAGCGAACTCCCGTCGGTGGCTCCCGCGTCTGGCGACCATCTCGCGGAAGAAGAACTCCGCTACTGCGCGGTTATCACCGACCCGCTCGGCACCGTTCTTCGCCCGCACGTACGTGATCTCGCGAGCCGAAGGCGGGTCGTCCTGATCGTGAAGCCTGTACTCCAGCTCGCCGAGCTGTTTCCGGTAGCGACTGAAGTCGAACCCGTCAAACACCGTCTCATTGAACGCTAGCGTATCCAGCGTCGTCCCTTCGGCCAGCGTGAGATCGCCTAACACTGCTCGGTCGAGATCGTATTCCACGCGCCCCCCTGCGGCCGCGATGGCGCCGGCCACGCGATCGGTTTCCGTAAGATCGATCGTGACTGGTCCGTTCCGTACCGAGAGGTCGAGACAGCGGACCCCATCTGCGAGGGAAGCCTCGGTGATTCGGATCCCGCCGGCGAGCGTCGCGCCGTTGAACAGCAACGGGCCGTCACACTCCACGCCGAGGAACATCCCTGCGGCGCCATTCGCGGTCGGTCTGTCGCGTTTCGGATTGCCGGCGACCGACCCGAACTCGACGGCTGGTCCGGTCAGCGTACATTCCTCGAACCGGGCCTTGTCGGCGAAGTTCGTCCGCTTGAACCACGCGCCCTCGTCGAACCGTGCGCGGTAGAAGTTCGCCACGTCCTCAAACCGGGCGTTAGTGAAGTCGGCAGCGCCGGTGAACCGCGCGTCCACAGCGTAGATCCCGTTCACAAAACGGGCCACGCGCCCGCAAACGTCTTGAAACGTCGTTTCCCGCGTGTCAAGCCAGGATTCGAACCTCGCGAGCCGTATCGAGAAGTCGGCGAACCGGGCGTAGCCTAGGTCGACGCGCCGCGAAAACCGCGTCTCGTCTAACGTGGTCCGTCCCGTGACCGTGCTTCCCCGAAGGTCGAGCGGATGGTCGACCGTCCCGAATCGTAACGATATCGACTCGAACGACGCGTCACGACAGTCGATAGGCGTATTAGTCGGACCGTCGAGCCGCTTGTAATCGAGATCGACCGTGCCGAACGTCGCCCCGAGAAACCGGTTCGTCTCCGGATCCGGCTCCTCGATCGCTTCGAGTAACCGGTTTTGACGCGCCTCGTCGGACGCCTCACCGTGGAACACGCAGTAGTCATCGTCGGCGGGGTGCGGACACTCCCACCACGACTCGCCGTCGAAGTACTCAGCGGACAGCTCCTGACGGTACTCGCAACTGCCAGTCACACGTTTCGCTGCCCTCGAATCGATTTAAATGCTCCGTTGACCCGTCTGTCGGGGACCCGTTCGTCCCGATTTCGCTCGGTACAGGTCAGTCGTCAGACGAGAACGCCTCCGAAGGCGAAAATCCATGGCGATACTCAGCAGTTACTCGTCGATCGTCGACCGTTCACGGCAGATATCACGGCACGACGCGAACCGAGACGGTGACACGTGATCAAAAAGTACGGCTTCGGAGGGTTCAAAACCGTTCTACCGACACTCGCGGTCGGTAGTCACACCATCCTACGAGACCGAACTGGCTCCGGCGGTCTCGCCCTCGCGTTCTCCACTCGTGTGTTTCCACGAGTTTCGCGCACGGGGGTAGCGGTTCTCTCTGACGGGCCGCCGACCTCTCACCGACCCCGTCTCTCCTCACCGACGGCCCGTCCGGGGTAACAGTCATTACACTCGGCGGAAACGTTCGAACATGAGCGAAGCGGACGCCGAGAACGTCCTCATGGAGTACTACCGGCGGTACGTCGGCGACCCGGACCGAACGATCGACGTGTACGCCGGCTTCGGGCTGTTCTTCGCCGGTATCGCGCTCGGGGTGATCGGAGTCGTCGTGTTCCTCTACAGCGCGACGCTCGACCCGACCGCGCTCTCGACGTACGCGGTCCGCGAGGTGGCCGCGGTCGCGGGCGCGGTCGGGCTCCCCGCGCTGCTGTTCGGCATCGTCGTCCTCCTGCCGGTCGACCGTCGCATGCTGTACCTCGCGAGCGCCGGCGTGGCGATCACCCTCGTCGGGACCGGCGTGTTCGTCTGGGCGTACCCGCACAACTGGAACGTCGTCGTCAACCCCGACTACAGCGCGCAGGTGGTCGCCGTCTACGCCGTCGGGCTCGTGGCGCTCATCGGCGCGACGGGCGGCGCGCTCGTCGCGCACCGCGTCGAGCGCGCGACGGGCGGCGCGGCCGCGGCCGGCGGCGGCGCGGCCGGCGCGGGCGGTGCGGGCACCGCCGACGGCGCGGCGGCGACCGCGACCGACGCCGACGGCGAGACGGTCACCGAGGAGTCCGTCCGCGCCGACATCGAGCGCGAGCTGGATGACGCCGAGCTGACGTGGGGCGGCGTCGAGCGCTCCGAGACGCGCCGGCTCGAACTGAACACGAGCGCGGTCGACGAGGCGGACGTCGACACGGAGCAGCTCTCGGGATCTGCGACCGAGACGCGGACGACCTCCGGCACGGTCAACGACGCGGTCTCGGAGCTGAAGGGGCTCCAGGGCGGCGAGGCGAAGACCGACAGCGGGCAGGGGACGGACGACCAGGCCGCGAAGCTCCGCGAACTGCGCGAACAGCAGCGGAAGGAGGCCGAGGAGGCGGACGAGGACGGCTCGGTCGTCGACCGGATCAAGGGCCTGTTCGGCTGACGTGGGCGCCGCTAGCGACCGGAGACGCGGGTGCGAGCACCGGCCGCCGGCGATCGCCCATTTATATGTCTCCCGCCGCGTAGTCCGAGCGTGTCCCGCGTCACCGTCAGCATCGACCCCCACGTCCACTCCGAGGGGAGCTACGACGGCCACGAACCGGTCGAGCTAATCTTGGAGCACGCGGCCGAGATCGGGCTCGACGCGGTCGTCATCACCGACCACGACGTGATCCGGGAGTCGAAACGCGCCGCGGAGATCGCCTCCGAGTACGGCCTCATCGGCATCCCCGGCGTGGAGGTGTCCACCGCCCACGGCCACCTGCTCGCGATCGGCGTCGAGCGGATGCCCCCGCGGGGCGAGTCGTACGCCGACACGGTCCGCTGGATCCGCGACCGCGGCGGCGTCGCGATCGTCCCGCACCCGTTCCAGCGCTCCCGCCACGGCGTCCGCCAGCGCAACATCCCGACGCCCGGGCCGGCCGACGAGGCTGTCGACGAGGCGACCGATGCGGAGGCGACCGACGGAGGGTCGGTCGGTGCGGAAGGCGGCAAGACGGAGGCGGCGGACGGCGGGGCGGTCGGTGCGGCGGCGACGGACGGCGCGTCGACAGAAAGCGTGTCGGCGACCGGTCCGGAACCGGAGCCGAAGCCCGCCGCGCCGGTCGCCGAGGTCGACGCGATCGAGGTGTTCAACGCCTGGCTGTTCACCGGGTATCGCAACCGGCGCGCGCGGCGGTTCGCGGCCGAGCACGGCTACCCGGGCGTCGCCGCGAGCGACGCGCACCACCTCCAGTACGTCGGGCGGGCGTTCACCGAGCTGGCGATCGAGGGCCGCGAGTCGGCGAGCGAGGTCACCGCGGACGACGTCCTCGGGGCGATCCGGCGCGGCACGACGACCGTCGACGGCCGGCGCGCGCCGATCCGGATGGCGGCGAAACACTACGTCGGCGCGGCCGGGCGCCGGTCGGCGTACTACGCGCGGACCGGCGCGGAGAGGGGCGCGCGCGCCACCGTGCGGACCGCGACCGACGGGCTCGTCGCGGCGAAGGTCGCCGCGCTCCCGTCGATCCACCGCACCCGGCGGGTCC
>ENA-ORDC01001815-ORDC01001815.1-marine-metagenome-genome-assembly--contig:-NODE-1815-length-14618-cov-2.732274_pt1 | contig 14618 bp, 14 predicted proteins | sample MGYA00237783_ERZ508515 | MGnify/ENA primary metagenome ERZ508515 (study PRJEB26186, sample SAMN06268792) | marine metagenome | isolation source: Eden Landing Ponds, San Francisco, CA, USA | place... | reverse complement strand
GCGCCGGGCCGCTCGGCGGCGTCATCGGCGTGCCGTCGATGGTGGTGCGCGGCGCCAGCGCGCGCACCGCCGACTCGACCTCGCGCAGGGTCGCCGCGTCCAGGCGTTCGCGGGCGAGCTTGTCGCGCAGGGCGAACAGGTTGCGGCGCAGCACCTCGGTGGCGGGACGGTCCACCAGCAGGCAGGCCATCCGCGTGTCCAGCAGGCGGAGCAGGGCGTCCTGATGCGGTGTCGAGCTCGTCATGGCGCGGGGCGATCCGGGTTGGCGGTGGAACGGGCGAGCGGGATCAGGAGGCGACCTCGCTCTCGACGACGAGGCAACCCTGGTCGCGGGCCTTCAGCGCTTCGCACAGCCGCTTCGGCGCGCTGACGCCGGCGAACGGCCCGGTGCGCACACGATAGAAGGTGCCCTTGTCCGCCACCTGCGCCTGCTGCAGCGACAGCTCCAGCTCCGCCAGCAGATCGGGATGCGCGGACTGCAGGCGCTGCCACTCCTGACGGCTGGTCTCGGCCGAGCCGAAAGAGGCGATCTGCACCCAGTAGGCGCGGCCCGCCGCGCGCAGCTCCGGCGGGCTCGCCGGGTTCGCGGTGAAGGCCACCGGCTGCGCGGTCGGCTCGTTCTCGCCGGCCGGCGCCGTGGCGGGCGCGGCCTCGGCGCTCTGGGCCTCGGGGGTCGGAGCTTCGGCGCCTTGGGTATCGGCGGTCGGGGCCGCGCTCGCGCCGGCGAGCCCTACCGAGCTGTCAGTGGCCGACGCCTCGGGCGTTTCCGCCGGATGCGGCCTGGACCCGATCGGCGCCGCCGTCACCGACTCGCGCGTCTCGGCCGTCGCGGCGGACGGCTCGGCGTCGGTCCCGGCGTCGGATTTGGCGCCCGCCGGCGTCGCCGCGATCAGCGTCGTCGGCGGTGTCTCGGCCGCGCTCGGCTCGCTGGGGTCGTCGGTGGTCGCGGCCACCTGGTGGCGGCGCGGCTGCGGGTCGGCGGCCGCCTGCTGGCGGCTGTCGGGCGCCGTCTCGTCGACCTTGCGGGCGCTGCGCAGCGCCTCGTAGAACGACAGATTGCGCTCGACCGCGTGCGGCTGCAGGTCGGTGCGGCCGGTGGTCTCGGCCTCGTGCATCTGGCCGGCCAGGCCGTAGACCAGCGCCAGGTTCTGCCGGGTGCGCGCGGTCGCCTTGGGATCGCGCGCCGCCTCCTCCAGCACCCGCATCGCCGCCTTGTGCTCGCGGCCCAGCGCCAGCGACAGGCCCAGGTTGTTGCGCAGCGCCACGTTGCGCGGGGCGATCTCCAGCCCGGCGCGATAGGCGGTCTGCGCTTCGGCGTGGCGGGCCAGCAGGTCCAGCGCGACCCCCTTGGCCAGGTAGGGCCTGTGGTCCTTGCCGTCGCCGGCGATCAGCCGGTCGAACTGCTCGATCGCGGCTTCCGGCCGGTCCGAGGACAGCAGCGACTTGCCCAGGCCGTAGCGCGCCTCGGCGGACTGCGGCGCGAAGCGCAGGGCGTCGCGGTAGTGCTCCGCCGCGGCCTCCGGCCGGCCGGCGCCGTAGGTCACGCGCGCCAGGCCCAGGTAGGCGGCCGGCGCCTCCGGATAGTCCTTCACCGCGTTGGCGTAGATCTCGCGGGCGGCACCGAGATTGCCGCTGCCCTCGGTGCGCGCGGCCAGCCGCAGCATCGCCTGCAGCGAGGTTTGCGCCTGCGCCTTCTGGGCGACGTCCGTCTGCGGGCCGGTTCGGTCGGCGCCGGTGGCGCAGCCGGACAGCGCCAGCGCCCCCGCGAGCGCCAGAGCGAGGGAGCGGCGGGCGGAGCCCGCGGGGCGGTCGGGTGCCGTGCGTTGAGCCATCGCGTCGTGACCTCTCCAACTGTCGTCCGGGTCCAACTGTCGTCCGGGCCGGGGCGCGCCGCGTGTCCGCGCCGTTGGGACGCAGGCGCTCCGGCGATGCGGCAGGGGCGCAGCATGGCCGGCAATCGTTAACAAATCGTACCTGCGCCGGGTTTTTATTTGGGCGTGTGTTGATTTAACGGTTTCTTTAGAGGGTATCGTTAGTAAAGACTAAGAACGGCGAAAAATATCTCAGGAATTCGTTTTGGATTTATTCGAAAGTGCAACGCGAATGCCGCCGAATTTTCGATCGAATGCCGGCGATCCCCGGCCGGGCCGGTGCGCCGCAGCGCCGTCCGGCCGGCCGCAGGGCCCACGCGAGCAGGAGTGACGCGACATGCATGTCCTGACCTTCGCCTCCCAAAAGGGCGGCTCCGGCAAGACCACGCTGGCCGGCCACGTCGCGGTGCAGGCCGCGCGGCTGGGCCGCGAGCGGGTCTGCCTGATCGACACCGACCGCCAGGGCAGCCTGGCCGACTGGTGGAACGCCCGCGAGGATCCGCAGCCCGACTTCGTGCACACCTCGGTGGGCCAGCTCGGCCACGACCTGGCGGCGCTCGAGGAAATGGGCGTCGAGCTGGTGGTGATCGACACGCCGCCGGCGATCACCGAGACGATTACCCAGGTGATCGAGGTGTCCGACCTGGTGGTGATCCCGACCCGGCCGAGCCCGCACGACCTGCGCGCCGCCGGCGCCACCGTCGAGCTGGTCGAGGCCGCCGGCAAGCCGCTGGTGTTCGTGGTCAACGCCGCCACGATGCGCGCGCGGATCACCGGCGAGGCCGCGGTGGCGCTGTCGCAGCACGGCACGGTGGCGCCGATTACGGTGCACCAGCGTAACGACTTCGCCGCCAGCATGATCGACGGCCGCACGGTGATGGAGCTGGCCAGCAACGAGCGCTCGGTGCGCGAGATCGAGGAGCTCTGGACCTACCTGTCCGGCCGTCTGCGCGGCACCCGGCGCGAGACCTTCCTGGGCGTCGGCACCCGCGGCCGCGCCGCGAAGGCCCCCGTGATCCCCGCGCGGGCGCAGGCCTGAGCGCCCGGACGTCCGCTGTAAGGAGACCCCGCGATGCCCGTGGCCACCCTGTCCGCCGGCCTGCTGGCCCGCAAGGGCGACGCCCGCCCGTCGATCGTCAATCCAACCGACCCGCACCCGATCCGCGACGCCGAGCCCCTGGCGGCGCGGGGCGGGCCGGCCGGCTCCCTCTGCGGGATCGGCCGGCTCGCCCCGTCGGAGTCGGCCGACGCCGCGGCCGACGGCGTCCGGCGCGACCGCCACGGCCGGGCACGGATCTCGCTACGGCTGGACCCGGCGCGGCATCGCCGCCTGCGGCTGGCCTCGGTGCATCTCGACGCCTCGATCCAGGACATCCTGACCGCGGCGCTGGACGCCTACCTGAGCGGGCTCGATCTGCACTGTCCCTGCGTCGAGCAGGGCCACGAGCGCTGTCCGGCGCCCGCCGGCCGACCGGAGGGCGCGCGATGAGCACGACCGCCGACCGTAACACGCCGTCCGCCGCCGGCGGGGCGGCGAAGCCGGCCGCGTCGCTGCTGACGGTGCCGATCTTCCGCGACCGCCGCGACCGCCGCCGGCACAACGGGTCCGGCTACGCGGGGGGCGAGGGCGCCGAGCGCGCGCCGCAGACGCCGTGCGCAGAGAGCGAGGGGGCCACCTCTCCCCCCGGTGGCGGAGAGGCGCCCGAGTCGAACGCCCAGCCCCCGCTCCCCGACGCGGACGCAGAGGGCCGGGGTGAGGCGGCCGCCGCCGGCCTCGACGAGACGGCGCGCGTCGAGCCGCCCGACGCCGTACCGGCTGTCGCCGAAGCCGAGCCCGACCGGGTCCCCGGGTCCGAGCCGGACCCCACCCCCGAGTGGCCCGGCGTCGACGCGGCGCCGATGGTGCAGGAGGTCGCCGACGCCCCGACCGCCGCGCCACGGCCGGACCCGGCGCCGGTGCCCAAGCGGTTCCGGGATCTCAAGCAGTACTGGCGCTGGCTGCGCTACGGCGACCTGCCGGAGGTCGACGCACTCGACCCCGGCCTGATCGCCCGCAACTGGCCGCACAGCATGCTGATCCGGGTGCCCGAGGACGGGCTGCTCGACATCGTCCGGGTGTTCGCGCCTAATGGCGGCCCAAATGGCGACGGGGCGGACGCATCGGCCGCGGCGACCGGCCACCCGTTCGCCGGCGACCGGCTGTCGCAGGTCTCGACCTGGGTGCTGGAGCTGGCCCGCGGGGCCGCGGCGCAGCGCCAGCCGAGCGAGGCCCGCGAGAGCTTCCAGCTCGACGCCGGCAGCCGGACCTTCGCGGTGCAGCTGCTGCCCTGCGTCCGCCACGACGATCCGGCGGCCTACGTGCTGCTGCACGTGCACGAGGCCTGATACGGGGCGCCTGTGGCGCCCCGGGGAGGGGCGGCGCGATGCGCCTGATCGCAAGCTGCGTCCTGCTGATCTACGCGTTCGGCGTGCTCGCCGTGACGGTTTGGGAGGTCATTTCCATGTCCGGCGGCGGCTGGGGTCTGCAGGCGGTGCTGCTGCCCGCTCTGGAGACCGGCCTGAGCTGGCCGTTGCAGCTCTACCAGGCACTGGTCCAGCGCTACTAGGTCGGGTCGGCGGCCACCGCCGGACCCCGGTTCGGCCGCGGCGTCGCCGCCGCAATCGCCGGAAAGCTTGTGGTGCCGCAAAGACGGATCGGCGGCCGCGCGCTAGCGGTTGCGATCAGGATCGCAACCGCACGAGACACCGATGTCCACCCGAACCGGAGCCATTCCTCGCTACCGTGCCTTCGCGGGGCCGGCGCTGCTGTCGCAGGGCTACCGGCCGTTCTTCCTGGGCGCCGGGCTTTGGGCGGCGCTGGCGCTGGCGCTGTGGGCCGGCGCGCTGTTCCGCGGCGTCGGGCTGGCGAGCGCGTTCCCGCCGTCGCTGTGGCACGCGCACGCCATGCTGTTCGGCTACCTGAGCGCCGCGCTGGCGGGCTTCCTGCTGACCGCGGTGCCGAACTGGACCGGCCGGATGCCGCTGCAGGGCGCCGGGCTCGCCGCGCTGGCGCTGCTGTGGCTGGTCGGCCGCGTCGCCACGGCGCTGTCGGCGGCGCTCGGCCCGGGGACGGCGATGGCGCTGGACCTGGCCTTCTTCGTGGCGCTGCCCGCGGTGGCGGCGCGCGAGATCGTCGCCGGACGGAACTGGCGCAACCTGCCGATCGTGGCGGCGCTGACGGTGCTGCTGGCGGCCAACGCGCTGGTGCATCTGGGCCCGGTCGCGGGCTTCGATCCGCAGATCGGCCTGCGGCTGGGCGCGGGCACCTTCGCGGTGCTGATCGCGCTGGTCGGCGGCCGGGTCACGCCAAGCTTCACCCGCAACTGGCTGGGCAAGCGCAAGGAGCAGCGGCTGCCGGCCCCGACCGGCGTCGGCGACCGGCTGGTGCTGGCGGCGACGGTGCTGGCGATGCTGGCCTGGACGGTGCGGCCGGACTGGACCGTCACGGCCGGGCTCGCCGCGGCCGCCGGCGCCGGCAACCTGTGGCGGCTGGCGCGCTGGCGCGGCCACCGGACCTGGCGCGAGCCGCTGCTGCTGGTGCTGCATCTGGGCTACCTGTGGCTCGCCGTGGCGCTGTGTCTGCTGGGTGCGGCGGGTCTGACGGCGGCGGTGCCGGACACCTCGGCGCTGCACGCGCTGACCGCCGGGGCGATGGGCACGATGCCGCTGGCGGTGATGACGCGGGCCACGCTGGGCCACACCGGCCATGCGCTGACCGCCGGGGCCGGCACCGTGGCGATCTTCGCGCTGGCGATCGCCGCCGGTGCGCTGCGCGTCGCCGCGCCGCTGGCGCCCAGCCTGTACATGCCGCTGCTGGCCGCCTCGGCGGCGGCCTGGATCGCCGCCTTCGCGCTGTTCTTCGTGCTCTATCTGCCGCTCTGGCTGCGCCCGCGGCGTTGACCGCCGCCCTTGATTCCGCCGCCGTCCGGCAGACTTGATAATGGGACGGCGAGCGGGGGAGCGCATGCAGGGCGGACTGCGCGAGGGCCTGGGCTACCTGCGCTGGATCTACGCTCCGGTGCGCCGGCCCTCGGTCGCCGACATCTATGAGCTGATCGCCACCGACGCATTGAGCCGCGACGGCCTGTACCTGAACCTGGGCTACTGGCGCGCGGCGGACGACATCGACGCCGCCTGCCGCGCCCTGGTCGAGCTGCTGGGCAAGGCGGCGGTCCTGGGGCCGGCCGACCGAGTAGTCGACGTCGGCTTCGGCTTCGGCGATCAGGACATCCACTGGATGCGCGCGTTCCAGCCGCGCGCCATCGTCGGCCTCAACATCACCCGCTCGCAGGTGCGCGAGGCGCGCCGCCGCGTCGCCGAGGAGGGGCTGGACGGTCGCATCGAGCTGCTGCAGGCTTCTGCCACCGAGATGCCGCTGCCCGACGGCGGGTTCGACAAGGTGCTGGCGCTGGAGTGCGCCTTCCACTTCGACACCCGCGCCCGCTTCCTGGCCGAGGCACGGCGCGTGCTGCGCCCTGGCGGCCGGGTCGCGGTCGGCGACATCATCCGCGCCCCGATGGCGGCGAGCGCCCGGGGACGCGCCTGGCAGGACTGGTCCTGGCACATGGCCGCGCGCACCTGGGGCATCCCGCGCGCCAATGCCGAGACCCGGGCGAGCTACCGCAAGACCCTGCTGGACGCCGGTTTCACCAACGTCCGCATCGAGTCGATCCGCGACGCCGTGTTCGCGCCGCTGCACCGTCACCTAGCCGCGCATCCGGAGCTGGTGCGGCGCGTCCACCCGCTGGCCCGCGGCCCGCTGCAGTTGGCGCTGCAGGCCGAGCCCGAGACCCTGTACGCGGCCCTGGACTACGTGCTGGTGACGGCGGACACGCCGGCGTAGCGGCCGCTTGCGGCCGGCGCGGCGTCGGCGCGATAGTTTCCGCGTGTCGTCGCCGAGAGGAGGCGCAGCGTGGCGCTCGCTCCGCGGACCCGGGTGCGGCTGTCGATCCTGGCGGTGGCGGTGCCGCTGGCGATCGCCGTCGGCACGGTCTACAGCCTGTTCCTGCACGGCGACCTGGTGCTGGCGCTGGCCGACGGCGGGGTGATCGGCGGGTTCATCTGCACGGTGCTGCTGTCCAGCCGGCTGTTCGGGCCGACCCTGACCCTGGTGCGCCGGATGCGGCGGCTGCCGGTGGCGCTGGTGATGCTGGCGAGCGCGCTGGAGATCCTGCTGGTGGTGCTGGCCGGCCTGGCGGTGGGGCGGGTCAGCAGCGCGCTGGTGCGCGGCGTGCCGGTCGAGATCGGCTACCAAGTCTCCTCGGTGGTGTTCTCGCTCGCGGTCTCGGCGGTCTTCGTGGCCGGCACCACGGTGGATCGGATCCTGGGCGGGCAGGTGCTGTTCGGCCTGCTGACGGGGCGCTACCTGCGGCCGCGGCGCGAGCAGCGGGCGTTCCTGTTCGGCGACCTGGCCGGGTCGACGCACCTGGCCGAGAGCCTGGGCGACGAGCGCTTCCACCGGTTCCTCGACGAGGTGTTCTGCGCCCTGGCCGAGCCGGTGGCGCGCTACCGCGGCACGATCTACCGCTACGTCGGCGACGAGACCATCGTGACCTGGCGGCTGCACGCCGGCGGCCACGCGCTGCGCGCGCTGCACTGCGCGCTCGCTTGCTGCGAGGTGCTGGCGCAGCAGGCGCCGCGGTTCGAGGCCGCCTACGGGGTGCGGCCGCGGATGCGCTTCGCGCTGCACACCGGGCCGGTGGTGACCGGCGAGATGGGCGACCTGAAGCGCGAGATCGTCTACCTGGGCGACACGGTGAACACGGCGTCGCGGTTGGTCGAGCTGGCCAAGCAAGTCGACCGCGACCTGCTGCTGTCCGGCGCGCTGCTCGACCGGGTCGAGCTGCCCGAGGGGCTGGCGGTGCAGCCGATCGAGTCAGTCGTGCTGCGCGGTAAGTCGCAGGCGGTGCGGGTCTACGCCGCGGCGCCGTCGGATGCCAGCGTCGGGCGGGCCGCCTAGTACGCCCGCTCGATCGAGAAGTCGAGGGCGTCGATCAGGGCCTGCTTGATCGGGCCGTCCGGGAACACGCCGATGGCCTCGCGGGCCTCGCGGCCGTAGCCGCGGGCGCGCTCGAGGGCGTCGTTCAGGCAGTCGTGCCGGGCCAGCAGCTGCATCGCGTGCGGCAGGTCGCCCTCGCGCTGCTCCATGTCCTCCAGGCAGCGTCGCCAGAACGCCTTCTCCTCGGCGTCCGCGCGCTCGAAGGCGAGCACCACCGGCAGGGTGATCTTGCCCTCGCGGAAGTCGTCGCCGACGGTCTTGCCCAGGCGCTCCTGCTGGGCCGAGTAGTCCAGCACGTCGTCGACCAGCTGGAAGGCGATGCCGAGACCCTTGCCGAAGCGTGCCAGCGCTTGCTGCTCGGCCTCGGTGCGCTCGGCCACCACCGCGCCGACCTCGCAGGCGGCGGAAAACAGCGCCGCGGTCTTGCCCTCGATCACCGACAGGTAGTCGCCCTCGGTGGTCTCGGTGTCGTTGGTGGTGATCAGCTGATGCACCTCGCCCTCGGCGATGATCGCCGCGGCGTCGGACAGGATCTTCAGCGTCCGCAGCGAGCCGTCCGACACCATCAGCTGGAACGAGCGGGCGAACAGGAAGTCGCCGACCAGCACGCTGGCCTGGTTGCCCCAGAGCGCGTTCGCGGTGTCCTGGCCGCGGCGCAGGTGGCTGTCGTCGACCACGTCGTCGTGCAGCAGGGTCGCGGTGTGGATGAACTCGACCGCCGCGGCGAGGCCGATGTGGCGCTCGCCCTCGTAGCCGCACATGCGGGCGCTGGCGAGCGTCAGCAGCGGCCGCAGCCGCTTGCCGCCGGCGGCGACGATGTGGCCGGCCAGCTGCGGGATCAGCGGGATCTGCGACTGCATGCGGGCGACGATCTCGTCGTTCACCTTGCGCATGTCGTCGGCGCAGAGCTGCTGCAGCGGGGCGATACCCTGCTTCACGTCGCCCTTGTCGGCGCCCTCTGCCAAGGCCACTTGCCGGCTCTCCCTGCGATGGCTCGCTGTGCCGTGGTTTGCCGTCCCGACGCCCGTATCATATACCCGGTAGGGCGGGAAGCGTCCGCGTGGCGTGGGAGCATAGAGGGCATTCGAGGGGGGTCAAGGGCGCGCCCCCGGGGCGCCGCCGCCCGCGCCGCGCGTCCGATCCGCCGGCGCGCCGGTCGCCGTTCGGCCCCGAACCTGGCCGCAATGTTGGAACTTCGCGAATGCGCGAGCTGTTACGGACGAACGATCCGGTGAAGCTGTCGTGGCTGCAGGCGCTGCTGGCCGACGCCGGGATCGAGGCGGTGGTGCTGGACACCCACACCTCGATCGTCGAGGGCTCGATCGGCGCGATCCCGCGGCGGCTGTGCGTCCTCGCCGAGGACCTGGAGCGCGCCCGCCGGGTGCTGGACGAGGCAGGTGAGGAGTATTCGCAGTGACTGAGCGGGCCGGCGAGGACGCGACCGAGACGCCGGTCGACCGGCTGCTGCGCGGCCGCGTCGTTTTGGCGCAGCCGGCCGGCGGCTACCGCGTGGCCGTCGACCCGGTGCTGCTGGCCGCGGCGGTGCCGGCGGGCGACGGCGACCTGGTGCTGGATCTGGGCTGCGGTGCCGGGCGCGACGTCTACCTGCTCTCCGCGCTGGTGGGCGAGACCGGCCAGCTCGCCGTCACCCTGCGCAATACCGGGACCCAGCCCGCTCGCGACGCACGCGTCAATATCACCTCCGGCAGCAGTTCAATGACCTTCGGCTCCCAGGCCGTGAGTTCGACCAGTTACGCCGGGACCTGGGCGGAGGGCGAGACGAAGACGGTCACCTACGAGGCGTCCGTCGCCGAGGACGCGGACCCGGGGACCTACGCAACCGTCCTCTCGGTTCGCTACCGGGACGAGCAGGGCATCGAGGAGAGTTCGCCGACGCTCACGATGGGCGTCCCCGTCGGGGACGAACAGGAGTTCGCCTTCCGGGACGTGGCGTCGTCCCTCCGGGCGGGCTACGAGGGTGAACTCAGCGGCACCCTCGTCAACGAGGGGCCGAACGCGGTCCGCAACCCCGTCGCCGTCCTGCAGGCCAACGACGACTCGCTGACGATCACCTCCAGCGAGGAGGCCGTCTCGGACCTGGAACCAGGCGAGGGCGCGTCCGTCAACTTCACCGTCGACGTCAGCAGCGACGCGAGCGCCGCCCGCCAGCAGTTCGAACTCGCGGTCGACTACGACACCGCACTCGGCGACCGCCGCACCAGTTCGGCGCTCCGACCGAGCGTCCAGATACGCCCCTCGCAAGACCGCTTCGCCGTCAGCCCGGCAAACGACACCATCGCGGCCGGATCGACGCGATCGTTCGACCTCGAGGTGACGAACCGCGGCGACGAACGCCTGCGGAACGTAGACGCGAAGGCCTACGTCGAGAGTCCGCTGAGTAGCGGCGACGACGAGGGGATCATCGACAGCCTCGCGCCGGGGGAGACCAAGACCGTGACCATCGAACTCGGCGCCGCGTCGACGGCCCTCGAGAAGAGTTACTCCTTCGAGCTGGACTTCCAGTACGAGCAACCCGACGGCGACACCGAGACGTCGGACACCTACACCGTCCCCGTCTCGGTGACGGTCGACGAGGGTGGCGGCGGCCTCCCGCTCCTCCCGATCGGCGTCGTGCTCGTCCTCGTCGCGATCGGGGTCTACTGGTACCGGCGACGGTCATAAGCCGATCAATATTTCGACGCCGGGTAGCATGCGGACGACGAGTGCCAGTTGCTGGGCAGGACAGCGGCGCGAAGCCGAGTGACCGCCCCACGAATGTTCGGCCGCGGATTGGGAGAGCTACCAAATTCGGTCTCCGGTATCGGGAGTTCCGACGCCACCGCTCTCGCCGGACTGGCGCAATACCCGCCAGTCCTTGTCGCGGCCACCGTCCCGAAAACCGGTCTCAGACAGAGGGGTTGCAAAAAGGACGGCGGAGTTGGTGTCCGCCACGAGGCATACACCAATAGGATTTTTACCGGGAAAAGCCGTACAGACAGGTATGTCGCGTGAGCGAAGTGAGAGCGGGCGATACACCGAGGCAGTTACCCTCGAGGACGTACTCGGTGTCTTCGAGACTGTTCCGGGTCCGGTCGTCACGTCCGGGGACGTCGCCGAGACGCTCGATTGCTCGCGGGAAACGGCGCGGCGAAAGCTTCGGTCCTTGGAGGAGCGGGGCCACGTGTCCGGGCGAAAGACGGCAGGGAGAGTCGTATGGTGGCTCCTGGACGAGAACGAGAGCCCACACGGGATCGATCCGTCCGATCCATTCTGGGACGTCGAACCCGGCGCATCTGGCGAATCCGGCGTCTCTGAGCGGGTCGACGAGGTGCTCTACGGCGACGAACCCGCATGAACGGGCCGGGAGCGACATCGATCTTTGTCGATACGGGCGCGTTCTACGCAAGAGTGGACGAGGATGACGCGAACCACGAGGCAGCCACGTGGCTATTCGATGCCATCCGCACCGGCGACGTCGCCTACCGGCCGCTGTTCACCTCACAGGCCGTCCTCTCGGAATTCGCGACACTCGCACTCTACAAACTCGGCCATCGAGTCGCCGTCCGATCCCTGAACGCCATCCGGAACTCCGAGAGCATCAACGTCCTTCCCGTTGGGCGCGCGACGTTCGAGACCGCGGCCGACCGGTTCGAGCAGTACGACGATCAGGCGATTTCCTTCGTGGATCACACGAGCTTTATTCTCGCGGACGAGAGAGACGTCGAACACGTCTTTGCCTTCGACGGTGACTTTCGAACGCTTGGCTTCACCATGGTTCCCGCAGACGTCGGCCATCCCGACACGTGACTGCTGACGGGTCGTCAAAGCCACCGGAAATCGTGGCGAACTCCCCCGACCGACTTCCAGCAACGTGGGAAGGCGTGATCGACAACGGCGAGCGCTACTCCCAGGTCAGGCCCTCGTAGGTGAGGCCGTCCCGCCGCGAGACGATTCGTCGCCCATCCACGACGACCGGCCGGGCCATCGCGTCGAACTCGTCGTCGAGCGTCGCGAACTCGTCCCAGTCGGTGACCACGAGCGCCCCGACGGCGCCGTCGAGGGCCGCGTCCGCCGAATCGGCATAGGTCACGTCCGGGAAGCGCTCGCGCATGGGTTCGCTGGCGACGGGATCGTAGGCCACGACCGCCGCGCCCCGCTCCTGGAGGCCCTCGATCACGGGGATGGCCCGCGAGTTGCGGACGTCGTCGGTCCCGGGCTTGAACGCGAGGCCGAGGACGGCGACGCGCTCGCCGGCCACGTCGACGTGGTCGTCGAGGAGTGAGAGGAGGCGCTCCGGTTGCAGGTCGTTGAGGTCTCGGACCGCCCGGAGGACCGGTGGCTCGTAGTCTTCCGCCTCCGCCGCGGCGATGAGTGCATCGAGATCCTTCGGGAAGCATGACCCGCCCCAGCCCACTCCGCTCCGGAGGAAGGCCTCGCCGATGCGGTGGTCGAGGCCGACGGCCTCGGCGACTTCGTAGGCGTCCACGCCGTACTCCTTGCAGACGTTCCCGATGTCGTTGATCAGGCTGACCTTCGCCGCGAGGAAGGCGTTGTTCGCGTACTTGATCATCTCGGCCTCGCGCCGGCCCGTCTCGACGACGGGCACGTCCCAGTCCACGACGATCGGCTCGTAACATTCCGCGAGCAGGTCGAGCGCGCGGGAATCGCCGTCGGTACCGAGGACGATCTTGTCGGGCTCCATGAAATCGTCGACCGCGGACCCCTCGCGCTGGAACTCGGGGTTGACGGCGACGCCGAGGTCCTCGCCGGGCGTCCGATCTGACGCGTCGGCGATGATCGGTTCGAGGACGTCCTCGGTGGTCCCGGGGACGACCGTGCTCTTGACCACGACGAGGTGGTAGTCGTCGCTCGCACCGGCGTCACTGTCGCCGCCGCGGGCCAGCGCCTCGCCGACGGACCTGGCGCCAGCCTCCATCGCGTCGAGGTCGATACTCCCGTCGTCGTTGCTGGGGGTCGGCAGGGCCAGCATCGTGAGGCCGGTGTCGCGGACGGCGTCGTAGTCCGTCGTCGCGCGGAGTCGCTTCCCAGCCCAGGCCGAGACCAGCGGATCGAGCCCGGGTTCGTGGATCGGGGCCTCGCCGTCGTTGATCGCGTCGACGACCGACCCGTCGACGTCGATAGTGGTGACGTCGTGGCCGAGGTCGGCCAGGCACGCGGCGACCGTCGTCCCCACGTACCCGCTCCCGACGATGCTGATCTTCATGTCGGTCCCAACCGGGGGGTCGGCCTTGAGGGTTCGGTTGCCGGGTTCGGTGTCTGGACACCGAACAGACCGGTGGAGAATACGACGAGGGTTCAACTACTGCGCCCCCAGGATGGGATGCGCGGTGCCGCAGTCCCACCACCTGGCCCTGACTAGACGCTCGTGAAGCCGCAATTCATGGCTTCTCGCCGTCCCGTCGCGCGCGAGCAGATCAGGGGCGCACGTCACCGCGATTTCCTCCCCGTCATTTTTGGTCCGCGGAGACTGCGACGGTCACATGAAACGGCGCGCGGTGCTCGCCCTCTGTGGAAGTGGTCTTTGCAGTGGGTGCCTCGGACTACCAGGGCCGCCTCGAAAGACGATTCCCTGGATTCTCCTCGAGAACAACCGTGCTGATCCACGAGACGTCGAGCTGATCCTCGAGCGGAACGATTCGGAGGTCTTCCGGGAACAGTACCGCCTCGGAACCACGTCCGGCCGATCGACAGTCCGCGAGACAGCGCTCCCGGACGAACGCGGTCGGTACTCGCTCTCCGTCGACATCGGCGACCAGGTAGTACATCTCCACCCCTCGGAGTTAGCAGAGGCCGAGAGTAGCGAGCCCTGTGTCGGCATCCGGGTTACGCTTCACCAACAGGGAACCACGGGGTTCGAGTTCGAGCCGACGGACGAGTGGTAGTCACGCCCGGTCGCGATCCGCTTCGCGACCCCAAACCCGAAGTCACCTTCGGGGTTCGATGGCCTCGGCGAGTTGCCGTCGAACCACATCCACCCCTACGGTCCCCGTGTCACAGGGGGTGCGGGAGTCTGCGACCGGTTCTCACGTCTCGAAATCGGCGCCGTGGCTGGAGTCACCGTGCGATAATTCGACCAACACGCCGGCAACCGGCTATCGGGGCGGTCGTTACCCGAGGTCAAAATCACGAATGATAATAGAACGGCGGGTTTTATACGTGATCGGCCAGACGGTGTACGCATGGCGACGAACACTGACGTGTCACTGGGTGGGACTCGGACCTGGTCGACCATCGGCCACCACGACTGGGACGGGCCGGACTCGATCGAAACGACGCTGCTCGAGGCTCTCGACGAGTTCGGTGGCGAGTCCGTCGACGGCGTCCTCTACGACCACGTCGACCTCGAGGCTGCGATCGACGTGCTGGCTCCGACGAGCCACCGCGGGGCAACGGAAGTGCACTTCCGGTACGGTCCCCACGACGTACGCATCGAACGAGACGGGACGATCGCCGTTCGGTGACCAGTCGGATCTGAGTCGTTCACGGTTTTTTGCGGACCTGTCGAGCACTCCGGTGTTCGCTATGCGACGGTAGTGCCGTCCAGATCGATCCACTGTCCGCTGGCTGCGACACGAACCACGTTCCCCCGCCTCGAACGGTCCCGAGCACGCAGTGAAACGATCGAACGCAGGGCCGCCGGGAGTGCCCGCCCTATATGTCGCTCGACGGCGTAGCTATTCCATGAACAA
>ENA-ORDC01001814-ORDC01001814.1-marine-metagenome-genome-assembly--contig:-NODE-1814-length-14622-cov-9.235132_pt1 | contig 14622 bp, 10 predicted proteins | sample MGYA00237783_ERZ508515 | MGnify/ENA primary metagenome ERZ508515 (study PRJEB26186, sample SAMN06268792) | marine metagenome | isolation source: Eden Landing Ponds, San Francisco, CA, USA | place... | reverse complement strand
CCCCAACCGTGACGCCTTCTTCATCGGCCTCGGCGACGCCGTCATGCCGACGGTGATGGTCGCCAGCGGCGCCTTCTTCTCGCCGGCGTCGTCGCTCGGCGTCGCCGCCCTCCCCGCGCTCAACCTCCCCGCGCTCCTGTCGATGATCGGGACCTTCCTCGGTCTCGGCATCCTCCTCTGGGCGGTGATGAAGGGTCGCGCCCACGCCGGTCTTCCCCTGCTCAACGGTGGCGCCATCGGCGGCTACCTCCTCGGCTCCGTCCTCGCGGGCGTGCCGCTGGTTCGGGCGCTCGGGCTGGCGGCGTACCTGTAACTACTCGGACCCCGCGCCCGCCCGCACCTTCACCGCCATTCCCGTCTCGAAATCCCGCATCGCGTCGGCGGCGAGTTCCGCCCGCCCGACAGCGAGGACGTCGCCGGTCTCGTGGACGACGGCCACCTCGTCGCGCGGGCGAACGTCGCCGTCGACGGTCTGGACGAACTTCGCGAAGACGTTCTTGCCCTCGCGGACGAAGGGTTCGCTCTCCGACCCCACGACGACGCGCGCTGTAGGGGCAGGGAGTGCGTCGACCAGTCGCCGCCCGCCCTCCAGTCCGAGCGTGAACCGACCGTCGGTGCCGTAGGAGACGACCCGGCCCGCGTCGGCCCGAACCTGTCGGGGTCGCCCACCCGTCGAGTGCGTGACGGTGAGGGCGTTGTCGGGCGGGAAGAGCGCCACGCCGGCGCTGGCGCCGAACTGGTAGTCGGCAATCGTCCGGAGGCGCGCGAGTTCGTCGTCCTGAGTCATTGGTGGGCGTCGCGCCCCCACCGGCAAAAGCCTTCTCAGCCAGTCCGAGCCACCGCAACGCTTAGACGGCGACCGGACCGAACCCCGACCATGGCTCACGAACTCGGCGAGAGCGACTGGGGGGACTGGCTCCCGACCGCCGTCGCCGACGCCGACCCGGACGGCGTCGCAGTCTGGTATCTCGGATGCAACGGCTTCGTGTTAAAGGGCGCCGAGGGGACGACGCTTTTCATCGACCCCTACTGCGGACTCGGCGACCCGCCGCGGACGGTCCGCATGATTCCGGTCCCGTTCGACCCGACGGACGTCACGGAGGCGGACGCCGTCCTCGCGACACACGAACACTCGGACCACGTCCACGGCCCGACGCAGGCGCCCATCCTCGCGGAAACGGGCGCCACCTACTACGCCCCCGACGCGAGCATGGCCGTCGTCGAACGAGTGGGGTGGACCGACGAGTGGGGCGTCGTCGCCGACCAGTTCGCCACCGTCTCCGAGGACGAGACGTTCGAGGTGGGCGAGTTCACGATACACGTCGTCCCCGTGAACGACCCCGACGCCGACCACCCCGTCGGCTACGTCATCGAACACGCGGCGGGGACGGTGTTCCACGGCGGCGACACCCGCTATTCCGACTCGTTTACCGACATCGCCGACCGGTTCGACATCGACCTGGGCGTCCTCGCGTTCGGGTCGGCGGGGCGACTCCCCGACAAGCAGACCAGAGAGCCAAAGCGGACCCAGTGGTACGCCGAGGAGAACGGCGTGATTCGGGCGGCGAACGCGCTCGAACTCGACCGACTTCTCCCGAGTCACTGGGACATGTGGAAGGGGCTGACCGCCGACCCGACCGTCCTCCACCACCACGCGCGGAGTTTCGACTACCCCGAACGACTGGAGATCGTCGAGATCGGGGATCGGATCGACCTGTAACCGGCGGGGCGACCGCTCGCGCCTCATCGGTCGCGGCCGGCCGACCGTCCCCGGCGGTCGAACGCACGCCCCGACCGTGCGCCGATCGTCGCCCCGCCGTCTCGGCTGCCGGCGTCGGACGCCGGTGCCGGGAGGCGGAGTTCGACGACGCTCCCGCGTGGCTCGTTGTCCCCAAACACCATCTGTCCGCCCGAGGCGTCGACGACCCAGTGGACGAACCAGAGGCCGAGTCCGCTCGAGTGGTGCAGTTTCGTCTCGTGACCGCGTTCGAGCACCCGTATCTCGTGTTCGGGTATCCCGGGTCCGTTGTCCTCGATCCTGATCGCCACGCGTCCGGCGTCGCCCTCGCAGTCCGTCGACCGAACCCTGATTCCGAGTCTCGGCGTGGCGGCGTCGTTGTGTTCGACCGCGTTGTGCAGGAGTTCGTCGATGGCTTCCTCGATCAGCGGGGTGCTACACACCTCGGCCGACGCGGGAATCTCCGTCTCGACCTCGGCCGGGCCGTCGCTGGCGAGCGCCGCCGCCTTCGACCGGAGCGAATCGGCGATGTCGATTGGCGACGTGGCAGCCTGCTCCAGATCCAGTAGTCGTTCGAGCCGGCGCGCACGCTCGCTCACCGCCTGGAGTTCGCGGGCCTTCTCGTCGATCCGATCGATCGACTGGTCGCGGTCGTTTCGCCCCTTCCGGATGCGGTCCGTGTGGCCGAGAATGACGTTGACGGCGTTGCGGATATCGTGGCGAAACACGCGGTTGAGGATGGTGAGCCGGTCGCTCAATCGCTGTGCGCGCTCGTGCTCCGTGCGCAGATCTCGCCCTCGCCGGTGACGCTGGCTGTCGTAAGAGCCGATGAGGGCGCCGAGGATGGCGCCGACCGTGGCGTGGTTGAGCAGCACGAGGAGGACGTTTCTCATCGTCACGCCTCTGGCCCACTGGTGGGCGATCGACACGACCCCGACGGTGGCGATGACGACCGCACAGACGAAACACCACGCCCCGATCCGGGCGACGGCGTCGGCCGCGTGACGGCGGTGAGCGTGGACCGCCATCGCCAGCAACACGGCGGAGAGACACAGCGGCACGACGATCCCGAGCAGTCGCACGTAGAGTCCGTCCGACCGGGTCAGCAGGGTGACGAGGTGGACGCCGAACGTGACCGCTCCGATCCCGCCCATGACGCACAGGCCGGCGACGCGGTCGAAGCCGGGGATGCCGTCCCCTCGAAGCGTGTCGAACCACCCAACCAGTGCCGAACGGTCGTCCATGCACTCACGCTCCGTCGTCGATACGATCGCGGTACGCGACCGTGGTCGTGATTTCGAAGCGTGCCCCGCCGCCGGCCTCGCCGTCGGTGACGGTGATATCCCACCCGTGAGCGTCGGCGATCTGCCTGACGATCGCCAGCCCGAAGCCGGTTCCGTCCGCCGCCGAGGTGTACCCGCTCTCGAAGATTCGGTTGCGTTCGCTCGGCTCGATCCCCGGACCGTCGTCCGCGACGAAGAACCCCTTCCGGTCCGACAGGCAGCCGACTCGGATCGCCACGTCCGGCCCGGCGTGTCTGACCGCGTTCCGGAGGAGGTTCTCGAGGAGTTGACGGAGGCGCGACTCGTCCGCCGTGAGCGTCCACTTGGCACACGAGTGGCTCATCGATAGGCTCGCCGCCGCCACGTCGGCGCCGACGTGGCCCCACGCCGTCTCGACGACCTCTTCGAATCGCACCGACGACGGCTCGCGGACGGTCTCTCCCTGTTTCGAGAGCGTGAGGATCTCCTCGATCATTCTCTCCATCCGTTCGAGCGCGGACAGGGACACGTCGAGCGCCGAGTCGCCGTCGGCGGTCTGGCGGGCGAGGTCGACGTGGCCCAGCGCGATCGACAGCGGATTCCGGAGGTCGTGTGCGACCGTCCGGGCGAACTCCTCGAGCCGGTCCCGCTCGCGCTCGAGTTGGCGTTCGTACTGCTTCCGGTCGGTGATGTCGGTGTTGACGGCGACGAATCGCTCGATCGTCCCCGTCTCGTCGGTGATCGGTGCGATGGTCTGTTCGACGTGGTAGCGGTCGCCGTTCTTGCGCTCGTTGACGAGTTCTCCCTCCCAGATGTCGCCGTCGAGGATCGTCTCCCAGAGGTTCCGGTAGCAGTCGTCGTCGTCGTGCTCGCCGGAGCTAAGGAGGCTCGAATCTCGCCCGAGAGCCTCCGCGCTCGAGTAGCCGGTCACGCTCTCGAACTCGGGGTTGACGTACTCGATCGTGCCGTCCGTCTCCGTGATCATGATGACGTGGCCGGCGTGCTCGACGGCCTGTCGGAAGCTCCGGAGCTCCTGTTCGCGGTGCTTTCGGGTCGTGATGTCGCGGGCGAGAAAGACCACACACTCGTCGCCGTACGCCCCGGTTCGCAACGGGGAGATGCGCGCCTCGAAGTGGCGGGTCTCGCCGTCGAGCGGGAGGCGGTATTCGAGTCGCCGTGTTTCGCCCGTCTCGAGGGTCTGCCGGATCGCGCCGTGGATGCGTTCGGCCTGTTCCGCGGGTAACGCGTCGTAGATGTCCGACTTCCGGAGTGCGTCCGGCGAGTCGACGAGCTTGTCCTCCCGCCCCGAGAGCACCTCCTCGTACGTGCCCGACTCGCTGTACACGATGGCGATGTCCGACATCGCGTCGAGGACGCTCCGGAGTTTCTGCTCGCGATCGCGGCGCCCGGACACGTCCCGGAAGTGTCCCTGGAGCAGCGTTCGATCGTCGAGTTCGACCACGTCAGCGCTGATCTCGACCGGGACGTGATCGCCCGCCGCCGTCTCGACGTAGAGCGGGTCGTCGTCGAACCGGCTCCGGATCGTCTCGTCGACGCGCTGGTGGGTGGCAAAGAGGCGCCGGTAGCGCTCCCGGTCACCCTCGGGATGGAGTTCCGACTGATGCAGACCGACGACGCCGCTCCGAGGCCGGTCGAGTAGCTCGGCCGCGGCGTCGTTCGCTTCGACGATTTCGCCCGTGTCGACGTCCGCGACGAGGACCGCGTCCGGCGCCGCGTCGACGAGGCTTCGGTACTTTTCGCGGGCGCGTTCGAGTTCCCGGTCGTCACGCCCCTGGCCGTCGGATGCGGCTCCGACGGCGACGATTCGCTCGACCCCTCCGTCGCCGTCCCGGACCGGTGTCGCCGTCAGATCGATCCGGAGCGTCCCGTCGGTGCCGCCGAGGGGGAGTTCCCCGCTCCACGGATCGCCATCGGTGACCGTCTCCCAGCAGTCACGGTAGGCGTCGGCGTCATGTGTCGGCGCCCGCAGACGGGTCAGCGGTCGGCCCACCAGACTGTCCCGGTCGTCGCCGAGGAGCGTCTCGAACGCCCCGTTCACGTACTCGATGTGACCCTCCGGGTTGGCGATCAGGATCGGGTGCCCTGCCGACTCGACTGCCGACCCGAACCGGTGACTCGCCGCTTTCGCCCGTCGGGCGGCTACACACCGCTGGATGCGATGCGCCAAGAGCGGCCGTCGGTCGGTGTCGGCGTCCCGGGACAGATAGTCGTCTGCGCCCGCCCGGAACCACGCCTGTGGATCGCCGTCGGTCGCGGCGTACGCGATGAGTGGCAGATCGGGTCGACGGTCGTGGACGCGCTCCACCAGCTCCCGACGCGCCGCCGCCGGCCTCGTGCCTTCGGCGACGACGCAGTCGATCCGGCCCCCGGTCAGAGCTTCCGCGACCGCCGGGCGCGTGTCGACGACGTGGACGTTCATCCCGTGTCCCGCGTCGAGCGCCGACGGCACGGCGCGGTCCCTCGCCGACTCCCGCGGCAGATAGAGGACGCCGAGTGGGGACGCACCCTCTGCGGGCAGGTGGTCGTCCCGCGGATCGGAACGCTCTCCAGCCGGGACGTTTCCCATGGCGTCCCCCCTCGGACGGGCGGCCGCCGAGTCCACGTCGTCGTCGCGGCGGCTTCCCGTCATCCGTCGAGTAGCTCCCGGAGTATGTTCCGAAACACGAGACAGGGGTCGTCGCTGTCCAGCAGCTCGGCGATCCGTTCGCGGTTGGCGTCGTCGAGCCGCTTCCGTCGCTCACGCAGTCGCTGGTACTCCTCGTGCGAGGCCAACGCCTCCTCACCGAACTGCGACTCCAGCGCGACGATCTTCGACGTGAGGGACAACACCTCTCGGGTGTCGCGGCCGTACTCGAGCCGGAGGAGCAGGTTGTCGACGAACGCCCGCAGATCCGCCTGGCGGACGGGCTTGACCAGGTACGCGTCGAACCCCATCCGGACGATGTCGACGTCCGGATCGACGGACGTGACCATCGCCACCCGGCAGTCGTACCCCTCTTCCCGGATGACTTCGAGCACGTCGTCGCCCGATAGCTCGGGCATCCGGCGGTCGAGCAACGCCACGTCCACGTCCGCGGAGAGGTGGTCGAGCGCCTTCGCGCCGCTCGTCGCCGTCCGAACGGTGTGGTCGTCCTCGAGCATCGCCGCGTACATCCCGACGAGGTGCGGTTCGTCGTCGACGACGAGGACCGTCCCGCCGCCGCCGTCGTTCCGTCTGTGAGACTCATCCAGCGCCATCGTCAGTTAGCCGTCGACCGCGTATCTGCCGACGGCCGTCGGCCGTGAGCTCCGACTCGGTTCCAGGGGGGCATCGATTCACACACTCGACCCGAGTTGTACAAAGCACGGGGTCGATATGTCCAACCCCAACTCACGGACGCGTTCAAATGTGAACCCCTCCCACGCATCGTGGTCGGCCATACCCTATCCGGGGGAGTCGTCGGTGTGGGCTGAGGCGACGCCCTCGAAGAGTGCCTCGAACAGCTTCCGCTCCGCCGCCCGGATGTGTTGGTGAAACGCCGACGACGAGAAGTCGAACTCCGACGCCAGTTCCGTGCCGCTCACTCGCTTCGGCGAGTCGAAGTAGCCCCGAACGTAGGCCACCTCCAGCACCTCCCGTTGCCGTGGCGTGAGGCGATCGAGCACCTGTCCGGGGAGCTTCTCGGCGGCGTCGGGCGACGGTGTCCGTTCCCGTTTGGCGACCAGTTCGGCGTCCGGGTAGACCGTCGACACCACGTCGACCGCTTGCCGGATGCCGAACGTCGACGGCACCGCCACCGTGACCCGACACGCCGCGTCGTCGGCCGAGATGTGGCGAACCGAGATGCCCTGATCGGCCAGCATCGACGCGATGTACGGCTCGACGAACCGAAGCTGGACGAGCGACGCGTCGTCGTCGACGAGGCGAGCGCTCTCGATGGCCGCCGTCGTCTCGGTCGCCTCGAGGAACCGTTCGGTCGATCCGTTCCGTACCCTGACGAACACGAGCGAGGAGTCGTCGGACTGTGGGATGATCGACTCGAGTTCGAGCGTACAGTTGGTCTCCCGGGTGAACCACAGGAACAGACAGTCCCGGTCCCGAATCTCGAAGTCGAGTTCGGTCGCGTAGTTGGTCAGCAGCGCCAGTTTGCGCTCGATCGCTGCGACTGCGTGAGCGAGTAGATCACCCAGCTCCGTCAGCACCGGCTGCAGCACGTCCGAAAACGCCGACTGGGTGGTCGCGTAGACGGTGAGAGTCCCTTGCAGGGTGCCCCGATAGACGAGGGGAACGCTCATCGCGGACTGAAAGTTGCGGCGGACGGCCTCGGAACGCCACGGCTCCCGGGCCATGTTCGCGGCCGTGTTCGAGACGACGGTCACCGCCCCGCTCTCGGCCGTCCGGACGGCCGGTTCGGTCGAATCGCCGTCTACCGACAGGTCGACGCGGTCGAGATACTCCCGACCGTTGCCGGCCCACGCCTGTACTGCGAGTCGGTCGTCGACCGGGTCCACTTCCCCGATCCAGGCGAAGGCGAACACGTCGGTCCCGGCCAGTTCCGCACAGGCGGCCCGTTGAACCTCTCGCCGCGTCGTCGACTGGCTGACGATCCGAACCACGTCCCGGATGTGCGCGTTGATCGACTCGGCTCGTTCGAGCTGTCGGGTTCGCTGCTCCAGTTGCTGGGTTCGATTCTCGAGGGTTCGCTCGTGTTCGGCACGGTCGAGCGCGGCCTCGGCCGCCGCGCCCAGAATCTCCACGAGGTCGACCGCTCGCTCGTCGAACGCTCCGACCGCCGTCTCACCGACCATGAGCACGCCGTGCGCCCCCACGGGGACGACTATCTCGCTCCGAATCGGTGTCTCGGCGTTGTAGACGTCCTCGGCGGTGCGGCCGTCGTCGACCGCCGCGGTTTCGCCGTCGACGAAGACCTGCCAGGCGACGCTCTCGCCGGGTTCGAACGTCGGCGGCGCGCCGCCGGCGTCGACGTCGACCACCGTCTCCGGCGCGTACGCTACCGGCCGCAGGACTCCTTCGTCCTCGTCGAGCAGGTACAGTACGGCGCCGAACGCCCCGAGTACATCGACCACCGCCTCGACCACCTGCTGACCGATCTCCGTCGACGGCGTGGCGTCGAAGAGGTCGCGGGTCACCTCGTTGATGCCGGTCAGGGCGCGCTCGTAGGCGAGCTGCTCGCTCACGTCCCGGAAGACGCCGTATACGACGGTCTCACGGTCGAGTTCGATCGTCTCGACGCTGATCGCCACGGGAACCCGGTCGCCGTCAGCCGTGGTCGCGTAGATGGGAGAGCCGTCCGGGAGGTGTCGCTTCGTGCCGCCGTCCGCGACGTGTCGTTCGAACAGGTCGCGGTAGCGCTCGGCCTCGTCCGCGGGGTGGAGGTCCGTCTGGTAGAGACCGACGATCTCCTCGCTCGGCTGACCGCGGAACGCCTCGGCCGCCTCGTTGACCTCGATGATCTCGCCCGTGTCGGCGTCGGCGACGAACACCGGGTCCGGGGACGCCTGCAGGAGCGTCCGGTAGCGTTTCCAGATGGTCCCGAGTTCCCGGTCGTGTTCCGCCCGATCGGTCACGTCCAGCCCACAGCTCACCGTCCCCGTGAGATTCCCCGCCGCGTCGTACAGCGCCGCGTTGCGCCATCTGACGATGCGCTCGCCGCCCTCGGCCGTCACGACGGGATTCTCGTGACAGTCGACGGTGTCCCGGTCGCCCTCGACCACCCGTTCGAACGTCTCGCGAACCTCGTTGTGGTACCCCTCGGGGAGACACGTCCCGAACCAGTCACACCCGGCGAGTTCGCCCTCGTCGTAGCCGAGGATCTCCCGAGTCTGCCGGTTTACGAACGTCACCTGCCCGTCGCAGTCGAGGGCGACGATCAGCATGGCGGCCCGTTCGAGCGCCGCTGCCGCCGATCCGGGCGGGAGCGGTTCGCTCCCAGTCGCCTCGTCGAGTCTGGCCGCGACGTACCCGCCGAAGACGACGGCGAGAGCGAGAGCCTCCTCGTCGAAGGCGTTCGGCTCCCGATCCGCGAACTGGAGGACGGCGTGACCGCCGAGCGGGACGCTCAGCAGCGACCGGTAGGCGGCGTCGACCTGGCCGTCCCGGCTCGCGTCGTCGATTCGGATCGACTCCTCGGAGCGATGCGTGCGTTTCGCCACCGACCGGCTGCCCGGCGAGTCGGCGGACGGGTCCGCGGGAATCCGCGTCCAGTCGTCGACCGCCCCGTCCCCGACGACGAACAGTTCGCACGCGTCGCAGTCGAGCAGCCGCACCGCACACTCCGCCGTCGCGCGGTAGACGCCTGCCGGCGACGACGCCGATTCGATCCGGCTTCGAGCCGACTCGATTGCCTCCCCGAGGTTCGTCATCGTGTAGCACCCGCCACCCTAGAACATTAAGAATACTGACGAGAACCGGCAGAGCGCACCCACCGACGCCCGACTGTCCGCTCGGCGCCGTTCGCGTCGACACGTCGTGGCGTCCCCGGTGAGGCCGTCGCTGTACCGTTTCAAGATACTCGTCGCTGCCGGTTGTTTTATGCTCCCACTCGGAACAGTATGGCGCATGGCGAAGGACCCAGACCCCGACATCCCGGTGTCCGTGACGACGGGGGAGGTGCGCGTGGGAAAGGCGTTCGAGGCCGACCGCTTCCCGGTCCCGGCCATCGCCTTCGAGATCGAATCGCTGGCCGACGAGCCGATCCGTATCCGGCTCGTCGACGACATCCCCGAGTCGTTCCCGATGGAGGGCGTGGGCTTTCACCCCGACCACGAGGGCGACAACTGGACGGCGTATCGCGACAACCGCGTCGCCTACGAGCGGACGCTCGACCCCGGCGAGTCCGTCCTCACCGTGTACGGCATCCGCATCGACGATCCGGAGGAAGCCGACGACTTTCTCGGCGATCCGGAGATCGAACTGATCGAACACGGCGAGGCCGCGGCGACCGGTGACGTCCTGGGCCGGGAGACGACACAGGTCGTGCGCGACGCCCTCTCGGGGGACGAGTCGAGCGACCTCGGGGATCTGGAAGCCGGATCGCTCCTCGACGACGCGCCGGCGCCACGTGACCGGAACGCGGACGCCGTCTCCGTCACCGGTGCCCGCGACGAGAGCGTGACGGCGGTCGACGTCGACGAATCGCCGGACGCGGACGAAACGGTCGCGGAGTCGACGGACGACGCGGTCGACGCTGACGACGCGGACGACGATGACGCTGCTGACGCCGTTCCGTCGGGGGCGGCCGCCGAGGCCCTCGATCCGCGAGCGGGCGACGACGTGACGGGGGAGGAACCGGATAGAGAGACGGAGACGGAAGCGGACGCGGCGGGGGGCGTGGGCGCCGCCGCGTCCCCTGTCGAATCGGTCGCGGCCACGCTCGCGGCCGAGATTCGAGCCGGCACCGTCGACGACGACGATCTGGCCGTCCTGCAGGAGGCGTTCGAAGGGGAGGTTCCGACCAGCGTCGACGTGCGCGTGGGTCGGCTCCAGTCCCAGATCGAGGATCTCCTGGCCTACCGGGACGCACTCGCCGACTTCCTCGACGAGAACGGGACCGCCGAGGAAGTGGTGGGCGAAGTGAACGAGGAGCTGCACGCGCTGACCGACCGCGTCGACTCGCTCGAAGCGTCGCTGGCCGAGGCGGACGACGACCGGGCGGCGATCCGTGAGGAGGTGTCGTCGCTGACCGACCGCGTCGACGGGGTGGGCGACCGGATCGGCACGATCGAGGCGGACCTCGACGGGGTGCAGTCGACCGCGGAGACCCTCGAGGAGCGGTTCGACGCGGTCGAGGAACTCGAATCGGACGTCGAGGACATCGAGGCGGAACTGGACGACCTCCGCGACTTCCGCGACCGTCTGAGTAGCGCCTTCGGGACGGACGAAGGGTAGCGGCCGAAAACGCAATCGGTAAAGCCCACGCCCACGTCGTGTCGCCAATGACCGAGACGGTCCGGGTCGCCGTCCCGCGGAAGGGACGCCCGCTGGAGGCAGTTCTCGAACGCTTCGCGGCCGTCGCCGGGGTCGACGCCGTCGCCGACGACGTCTCCTCGACGCTTCGGTACGAGAAGGCGATCACCAAAGGAGAGACGGTCCCCGACCGCGACGTGTACGAACGGCTGGCGGCGTACAGCGACCTCTCGGACCCGCATCGACCGGAGTACACCCTCCTCCGCGACGACCGCGAGGGGATGCCCCGGCGGATCGTCTTCGACAGCGTCACCGTTCCCCTCGACGGCGTGACGGTGGAACTGATCGGCCGCGAGGAGCCCTTCCGCGCCCTCCGCACCCACGAGTTCGGCCTCGGCTTCGACAGCGCCGACCTCGTGTTGGAGGAGGTCGTCACGCTGGACGAGGCCGGCGTCGAGTCCATCGACGACGTGAACGCCCGGATCGACCCCCGGGATACGGACGTGCGGGTCGTGACCGGCCTCGGCGATACGGTGTATCACACCCTGCTCGCGACCCCCGAGGTGCTCCCGCCGGGGGCCGACCTGGATCGTGCGTTCGTCACCGACTACGAGGGGCCGCTGTGTATCTCGCCGCGGTACGAGCGCCTCGTCAGGGCCGTCCTCGGGACGCGCGCCCTGGACGACGTCGCGTTCGTCTACCCCGACCCGGCGGTCGAGGAGGAGGCGGCCATCGCGGACACCGGAATGGGCGTCTATCTCACGATGACGGGATCGACGGCGCGGGAAAACGGCCTCGTCGTCGGCGACGACCTGTTCCCGAGCGAGACGGTGTTGATGGAGAACGTCGCAGAGGCGGGGTCGGCCGCGGATCGGTTGAAAACAGCGTTGACGGGCGCGGATCTGGAGACGGCGATCCGGCCCTCGTAGGTTGGTACTGCGTGGCCGATCCTACGCGGCGCCACGCGCCGCGTCCGGATCGGTCCCGGCTTCCAGCAGTTCGGTGTAGCGGTTGCGGACGGTCACTTCGGAGACGTCGCTCACGGAACACACTTCCTTCTGCGTGATCTTCTCGCCCTCCAGGATCGAGGCGGCGTAGAGCGCCGCCGCCGCGAGGCCGACGGGGCTCTTGCCGCTGTGGACGCCGCTCTCCATGCCCTCTTCGAGGAGCGCGCGGGCGCGGGTCGTCGTCTCGCCGTCCAGGTCGAGGTCGGAGGCGAAGCGGGGCAGGTATTCGAGCGGGTTGGCGGGTTCGATGGCGAGGCCGAGTTCCCGGACGATGTAGCGGTAGGCCCGCGAGAACTCCTTGCGGCCGACGCGGCTGACGGGTTCGAACTCGTCGAGGCTCCGCGGGACCGAGGCCTGCCGTGCGGCCGCGTACAGGGAGGCCGTCGCCATCGCCTCGATGGAGCGGCCGCGCAGGAGGTCGTCCTCCAGGGCCCGCCGGTAGACGACACTCGCCGTCTCGCGGACGTTCTCGGGGAGACCCAGCGCCGAGGACATGCGTTCGATCTCGCCGAGCGCCTGCTTCAGGTTGCGCTCCTGTGCATTCTTCGAGCGGAAGCGCTCGTCCCAGGTCCGGAGCCGCTGGAGTTTCCGGCGCTTACTGCCGTCGATCGTCCGGCCCTTGGCGTCCCGATCCTGCCAGTCGATGACCGACGAGAGGCCGTCGTCGTGGAGGAGTTTCGTCGTCGGCGCGCCGACCCGGCTCTTCTCCGCGCGCTCGCTCGAATCGAAGGCGCGCCACTCGGGGCCGTGGTCGATCTCGTCTTCCTCGACGACGAGGCCACACGCCTCACACACCGTCTCGCCGCGTGCTTCGTCGACGACGAGTGCCGCCTCACACTCCGGACACACGCGTTCGTCGTCCTCCACCTGCGTTTCGGTCGTCTGGCGCTGTTCCCCACCGGTCTCTCGGAGGGTTTCGGACTGCTGGCTCATGATTGGTTGGTGCGGCGCGTGGCCGCGGTTCTCGTCTCGACTACGTCTACGATTGGTAGTATCTTAATAGTTTCCACTATGTTTTGATTCCAATCGAAACAGGATATGTGTCGGGACGCCACACCATACGATCGCCGACCCGATTCTTTTTGGTGGTGTCAGCCTTACCCGGGAGCGACACGGGAGACACGCGTGACGAACAATACCACAGCGGACACCGGAACGGACTCGCTCGTCGAGGAGGTCGTGGGTACGCTCCGGACGTTCGAACTCACCGAGTACGAGGCGAAATGTTTTGTCGCCCTGACGCGCCTGCGCGAAGGGACGGCCAAGGAGGTGAGCGACGTCGCGGACGTGCCGCGGGCGCGCATCTACGACAGTATGGACACGCTCCAGGATCGGGGGCTGGTCAGCGTGCAGGAGTCCAAGCCCCGTCGCTTCCGGGCCGTCTCCCCCCGCGAAGCGGTCGACCTCCTCGAACGCGAGTGTCGGAGTCGGCTGGACCGACTCGGGGCCGTCCTCCCCAGACTCGGGTCGCCGGATCGGTCGACGGGCGTCGGCGAGGTTTGGACGATGGACGGCGAGGCCGCCGTCTCCGAACGTCTCGCGACCCTCGTCGCCGAGGCCGAGGAGGAAGTGTTGTTCGCCGTCGCGGTCGACGCACTCCTCGGCGACGACCTTCTGGACGCACTGGCGGACGCGACCGAGCGCGGCGTCGACGTGACGGTCGGTTCGCCGGGCGAACCGATCCGCGGGCGCCTGCAGGAAGCGGCCCCAGACGCCGAGGTGGTCGAGACGTGGACGTGGTGGGAGTCCCACCCCATTCAGCCCGGCGCCGTCACGAGCGTCTGTATGGTCGACGGCGACGCTCTCCTCGTGAGCGCCGACGCCGCGACCGACCTCCCCGGCGTCCGCAAACACCGCGCGATCTGGACCGACAGCGCCGAGGCGCCGGTCGTCGGCCTGATGCGTCCCCTCCTCGCGACCGCAATCCGCGATCGCGATTAGGGAAACGAGCCGTCCTCGACCGCGTCGCGGTACCCTGCGACGGCATCTTCGATTTCCCCGCGCACGTCACCGAACTCCTCGGCGAAAGGCGGCACCGACTCCGACAGCCCGATCACGTCCGTCAGCACGAGCACCTGCCCGTCGGTCTCCGGCCCGGCGCCGATGCCGATCACGGGGATGTCGAGGTCGGCGGTCACGTCCGCCGCCAGGTCGTCGGGCACGTGTTCGAGGACGAGCGAGAACGCCCCCGCCGCTTCGTGTTTCGCGGCGAGGTCGCGGATCTCCGCCGCCGCCTCGTCGGTCGTCCCCTGCCGCGCGTAGCCGCCGATCTGGTTGCGCCGCTGGGGCGTCAGCCCGAGATGCGCCATCACCGGAATGCCGAGGTCGACGAGGCGTTCGGTCAGATCGACCGTGTGCGGGCCGGATTCGATCTTGACCGCGTTGGCACCCGCCTCCTTGATCAGCCGGCCCGCGTTCTCGACGCTCTCCCCTCGGGTCGTCCCGTAACTCAGGAACGGCATATCGGCGACGACGAGGGCGTCGTCGGCCGCCCGGGCGACGGCGCCGGTGTGGCTGGCTACCTCCTCCATCGTCACCGGCAGCGTCGAGTCGTAGCCGAGCACCGTGTTGCCCATGCTGTCGCCGACGAGGATCAGATCGATTCCGGCCGCGTCGACGATGGCCGCCGTCGGCGCGTCGTACGCCGTCAGCATCGTCAGCGGTTCGTCGCCCCGCTGAATCTCCTGT
>ENA-ORDC01001812-ORDC01001812.1-marine-metagenome-genome-assembly--contig:-NODE-1812-length-14630-cov-2.894592_pt1 | contig 14630 bp, 14 predicted proteins | sample MGYA00237783_ERZ508515 | MGnify/ENA primary metagenome ERZ508515 (study PRJEB26186, sample SAMN06268792) | marine metagenome | isolation source: Eden Landing Ponds, San Francisco, CA, USA | place... | reverse complement strand
GCGTGATCTTCTGCGCGGACGCGACGGTCAACTTAGACCCCGACGCGGACGTGCTCTCGGAGATCACCAAACACACCGCCAGCCTCGCGCGGGACTTCAACATCGAACCGCGGGCGGCGCTGCTGTCGTACTCGAACTTCGGCAGCGTCGACACGCCGGGCACCCAGAAGCTGCGCGACGCCGTCGGCTCGCTGCACGACGACCCCGAGGTGGACTTCCCGGTCGACGGCGAGATGCAGGCCGATACCGCCGTCGTCGAGGACATCCTCACCGGCACCTACGACTTCGCGGAGATCGACGACCCCGCGAACCTGCTCGTCTTCCCGAACCTCGAAGCCGGCAACATCGGCTACAAGCTGCTCCAGCGACTGGGCGGCGCCGAGGCCATCGGCCCGATGCTCGTCGGCATGGACAAGCCCGTCCACGTCCTCCAGCGCGGCGACGAGGTCAAGGACATCGTCAACCTCGGCGGTGTGGCCGTGGTCGACGCTCAGCAGGCCGAAGAGTAGTTAGCATCCGGCGTCGAAGGCGCCGATTCTCCGCGCCGAGCGGAGTGAGGTGCGGCTTTTTGGTCCACCGGAAGAGCAAGCTCTTCCGAGCCTTGGCTCGCGTTGCTCACCAAGACAGCTTTTTCGAGGAGTGGTCGCGAATCTCGTGAGCGACCCGACGACGAAAAAGGTGGTAGCGACATCGTCAACCTCAGCGGCGTGGCCGTGGTCGACGCTCAACAGCAGGAAGACGAGTAACGCCCGCCCTCAACACGGATTCGTTCTGCATCGCCGACAAGACTTATTCCGGACGCGGCGGATGTTCAGGTATGGAGCGGACCGTCGACATCTCAGGATGGCCGACGCTGGTCTTCCAGTGGCTGCTGTCGAGCGCGCTCGTGTTCGGCGCGCTGTTTCTCGGCGGTTACGTGCTCTTCCGGGTCGGTGTCTACGCCGGCATCCCAGTCGAGCGATTCGCCGGCACGCCCACGGTCGTCACCGCGGGCGTGCTGTGGCCGATACTGACGGTGCTGTGGGTCCGACACATCCGACGGGCGGACAGCGGCGACTGGCTGGCGGGCGTCCCTCGCGAGCAGTACACGCGCTTCGCGGGCTACGGCGGGCTCGCGCGGTACCACTGGGAGAAGTCGATCGAGCGGCTGCCCGAGGACGACGAGGAGGACTGACGACCGCACCGCCGACGGCCCGCGTCAGTCGCTGGCGCCGCCGCGGTCGGCGCGGGAGGGCGGCGGGTAGCGGTCGTCGCCGACGGTGGCCGGCGAGTCGGGGAGGACACAGCGGTCGGGTTCGCTGTTGACGTGTGCGTACTGGTCGGGACTGTTGGCGAGTGGATGGGCCGGGTTGCGGCCGCTGGGGATGCGCGCGGCGCGGATGGCGCCGAAATCGCGGATGCGCGAACGGATGCCCCGCCAGTGGAGGCCGGTCGCCCGCGGGACCGAGACATCGTGGGTGGCTCGCCCCCCCGGATCGCGGTCGTTGATGACTGTCGCGTTGACGTTGCCCGCAAGGTCGTCGTGGTCGATGAGCACGCCTACGCGCGCGTTCGCGGGCGAACGAGCGGTGAGCACGTCGAGCCCGAGGTGCAGCGCTCGATACTCGGCGACGTTGTTGTCGGGCGCCCGGTTGGGGACCGACAGCCTGGCAACGCGCTCGCCGTCGCGTGTTTCGATAACCACACCGAGTCCCCCAGGGGAGCCGTCGACCTCGTTGGGGGCGCCCCTGTAGGAGCCGTCGGTGGCGACGTAGAAGTCCCGGTGGTGTGTGCGAGGCGGGTGCGCGATGTGCGGCGTCGGTGCCTCGTCGAACAGGTCCCGAAGGGTCGGCCGGCCGTATGCGGCCATACCCTCGATAGGTGGCCCGATAATTTAAACGTACGGTCGCTACGGCTCACGTTACCGTTTCGATCGGCAGCCGGGCGGGGTCGATACCGTCGTATTCGAACACTCTGGGGCGGACACGGGAGTATCAGCCGAATCGAGGCCGTGAGAGGGCTCGAACGCACAAAGCGACCCGGGAGAACGTGGCAGCGCCGACCGGTGGGGTCAGTCTCGGGAGTGGGAGTGACCGACGAGGAGGGCGAGGACGTTCAGCGTAACGAGTGCGACGAACGCTGTGGTCGTCGACGTGCTGGAGAGGCCGGTGGTCACGACCAGCGGAACGTGGAGGAACGGCAGGGCGATGGCTGCCCAGAAGGCGAAACCGGTTATCGGGGCGACGAGCCCCTCGCCGATGTCGGGCAGTGCGGGACTGGACTCTGCGAGTGAGGACGTGATGTCGGTCGGGCGGGTTGCCATAGAGGGGACCTCCTGTTCCCACAATAGGGCGGTATTACCTTATAACCGAACGAGGCTTCCGGTTATTTCACCTCGTTTCACGAAACTCACACGATCGTAGTGGATGTTTTACGCGCTCCGCAGACGTTTTACCGACGGCGCAGCGGCGCCGAGAACTTTCAAAACCAGTTCTGTGGTCGTTTCTTCGATCCCTCGGCGAGCGGGTTCGAGCGACGGGGTGCGGGGCCCGACGACCCGCGGCGGGCGAATGGGGTCAGCCGAGGACTGCCACGTCGACGTCGAGAGTGTCTTCGGGTGTCTCGACTGCCACCGCGTCGGCGAAATGTTCGCGAACCCGGTCGCGCCACTGGGCGACGGCGGCCTCGTGTCGCTCGCGGTGGCGTTCGACCGTGTACTCGGCGTCCGGGTCGTCCCGAAGCGCGTCTTCCGTCTCGGCCGGCGTGGGATAGGTCGGCGCGTCGTCGGTAACCAGCCCGTTCGGGTCGATGTGTATCGGCGCCGGCGTCTCCCCATCGTCCGAGTCGTCGCCGACGTGGATGCGTGCCCGCATCCGTGCGCTGAACGGCGGCGTCATGCGCAACACGACCGACTGCCCGCGCTGTCTCCGGGCTTCGAGCGCCGAGACCACGTCGTCGGCAGTCACCGCGACCGATTCGACCACGCGTGGATCCGCCGATCCCGTACTCATTATCGACCGTTCAGGGCCGGGACATCATAGACCCACCGACCGGCTACGCCGCGCCGACACGTCCGCAGACGACCGGTCGAACCTTCCCAGTTTTCAGTGGTGATAATTGACGGAATGGATTTAAGCACCGAAGCCGCAGATATCCACCCACTGGTGGCGTTCGAACCACGGGGCACACGATGACATCATCGAATACACAGGAGGTGACAGTGCTCGTCGTCGACGACGAACGGGATATTGCCGACCTCTACTCGACGTGGCTCACTGAGGACTACGAGGCCCGGACGGCCTACGGGCCCCACGAGGCGCTGGAGAAAGCCGACGAGGATGTCGACGTGGTGTTCCTCGACCGGCAGATGCCCGAGATGACCGGCGACGAGGTCCTTGAGGAGCTGCGTCGCCGACAGCTCGACTGTCGAGTCGTGATGGTGACGGCTGTCGACCCGGACTTCGACATCGTCGATATGCCCTTCGACGAGTACCTCACGAAGCCGGTGATGCTCGACGACCTCCGCGACGCGACCGAGCGGATGCGGACACGTGAGAGTTATGACGAGCAGATGCAGGAGTTCTTCGCGCTGGCGTCGAAGAAGGCCACGCTCGAATCTGAGAAAGACCCGGCCGAACTCCGGGAAAACGAGGAGTACACGGAACTCGACTCCGAAGTCGAGAACATGCGACGGGAAGCCGACCGCACCGTCGACGAGGTCAGCGACACCGAGGACTTCGAAGCGCTCTTTCAGGAGTTCCCCGGCGACGCGTAGCACCCGCGCCTCTTTCGCTCCTTTTCCGTCTCGGCGCACCCGTCAGCGGCGTCGCTGTCGCTTACTGGACAGCGCTCCGGAACGCCCGGACGAACGCGCCGATGCCGTCGTAGCGCTCCGCGGGGTCGGTGGCCAGCGCCTGCCGGAAGACGGCCGCGAGTTCGTCAGAGACCGCGATGCCGTCGGGCGCTGACCACACCACGTCGCGGTCGGCCGCGGCCAGCGCGTCGTCGTCGGCGGCGGCGAAGGGCGGCCGCCCGAACAGCGCGTAGTGAGCGACCGCAGCCAACTGATAGACGTCGACGCGCTGGTCGGCCGCGGCGCCGCCGAACTGTTCCGGCGCGACGTATCTGACCGGCCGCCCATCGGCGCCGGTCGCCGCGACCAGTTCCCGGTGGACGCCCCAGTCGCTGACCACCGCGTCGACGCGCTCGCCGGCCGAGGCCGACCCGCCGCCGCGCTCGACGAAGACGCAGTCCGGATGGAGGTCGCCGTGGGCGACGTTGTACCGCCGGCCGGTCGTGAGTCCGTCCTTGACCGCCGCGACGACGGCGACCGCTTCCGCTCGCGAGAGGTCGCCACCGAACGCGCTCAGCGGTCCGTCGAGCCCCTCGAAGGCGACCCACTGCGCCGGTTCGTCGCCCGTCTCGAAGACCGTCGCGACCCGCGGATTGTGCGCCACGCCGTCCCAGCGCTCGACGGCCTGATCGAAGGCCCCCCGTGCGTCGTCACCGTCGTGTTCGTCGGCCAACGCGAGGAATCGGACCCGGCCGCCGTCGGCCTCGTATCGCACCAGCGGTCCGTCCCGGCCGACGTGCGTGGCTCCGTCGCGCAGCTGGGCGTACTCGCCCGCGGGCTCGTCCCCCGACGCGGCGGCCGCCGTGTCGCCACCCGCGCTCTCGTCGGTCGACTCGGACGAGGCGGTCGGCGACTCGGTCCCGCCGTCGTCCGCTGTGGCCGTCGCCGAGGCGCCACTGCTCCCGGTGCGGTCCCTGTTGGTCTCGGGTCCGGAGCGGTCCCGGACGTCACCGGTATCGGCGTCGGTCGCCACCGTCGGGGTGCCGACGCGCTCGCGGTAGTGCCGGTAGCGCCCGCCGACCAACGCGGCCGTCATCACGGGGAAGAGAAACCCGACGACCGTCCACCCGACGATCGTGAAGACGCTGGCGAGAAAGACGAAATAGCCGACGCCGGCGACGACGGCGGCCGCGAGAACGGTGAGGACGTAGTCGGCCGACCGGAGCCACTGCCAGCTCGTCCGGTCGAGGAAGTCCCGCCAGGAGCCGGCGCCGTAGACACCCAGAAGCCACGGGGTCGCGTAGAACCAGCCCAGCAAGAGGAGGCCTGCGACCGCGTCGGCGGCCTGGCCCCGTCCCAGCGCCGCGGCGACCACCCCGGCGAGGACGAGCGTCCCGAAGAGAAATACCCCGAAGACGGCGATCAGCCCGAGGCCGCGGACGTACAGCCCGGAGCCGTCGAACTCGGGGAGAGGCTCGTCGTCGGCGCTGTGGCCGGCGGCCGCGGCGACGTAGCCCAAAAACAGCGGCAGCGGTAGCACGACCACCGACGCGACGAAGAGGACGGCCCCGACGACGGCCGTCTTGACCGACATCGTCAGCGGGTACTGGACCGCCCGCTTGAGGTCGCTCACGAGGGTTCCGCCCGCCGTCACCGACGACATCGGGCGCCCGAACATCCACCAACCGCCGTCCGCGCTCTGACTCGCCATCGTGGGAGGATCTGTACCGGCGTCCTTGAAGATGGGGGTGTGCGGTCGGAGCCGAGTACCGCTGTCGGAGCGACCGTTCCCGTGGCCGGCGCGGCCGCTCAGGAGGATCGAGACGACTGAAATGCCCGGGGAGGGCTCCGAACCCTCGATCTCCGCATGACCCAGGTTCGAGGCTGACAGGCCTCGGGGTGCATGCCGGCTGCCGCGCACTGTGAAACCCTATGAGTGCGGCGCTATGTCCAGCTAAGCCACCCGGGCGCACTCCCAGCTACTTCGCTGTCGGTCTTTAACCTTCTCATCTCCGACCGCCGTGTGTCGCTTTCACGACCGGTCGTGCGGTCGCGGCCGGGGTTTCGCACGTCCGGTCGCCGGAGTGATAGGCCACCCGCGGTTTTATGCCCACCCACGGGTACACATCTCCCATGGACATCCCGGACCTCGTCCAGCAAGCGGTCGGTGACGAGGCCATCGAGGCCACCGTCGCCCTCGACGACGAGGACGCCATCTGTCTCACGCCGACCCGGACGATCGTCTACCGCGGCGAAGGGCTGTTGAGCGACGAAGGCGTCGAAGAGTTCTCCCACGACGCCGAGCAGGTCGACGTCTCGGAGGGGCGACGCAAGACCAAGATCCTCCTGCGGTACATCGACGGCACGAAGTCGTTCACCGTCCCCGGAAACCGCAGCGAGAAGGTGATAGAGTTGCTCCTGGAGGGTATCCTCCGGGTCGACGGCGTCATCGAGTCCCGCGAAGGGCTGCGCGGCGTCTACCGGTTCAGTGAACTGACGCTCGTCGTCACCGACGGCCGATTGCTCAAACACATCGGCGAGCAGGTCTGGAACGACGACTACGAGAGCTACGACTTCGAGGACGTGACCGGCCTGGAGTTCGAGGAGGCCAGCGTCGCCACCAGCGTCGCGCTGTCGGTCGACGGCCGCCCACAGCGGATCAAGGTCCCCAACGAGCAGGCCCGGTTCGTCCGCCAGGACGTCGAGGGGGCGCTGCTGGACTACTACGACGTCGGCTCCATCGAGGAGCTCAACCGCGTCGTCGCCGACGGCGCGGATGGGGGCGCCGAACCCGCCGACACGACGGCAGCGGCCGACGAGGGTGACTTCGAGTTCGGCGACGACTTCGACCCGCTCGTCTCCGACGAGCCGGCCGCTGACGCCGAGGGCCGACCGCCCGGCGAGGCCGAGCCCCGCGACGCGGGACAGCCCCGGAAACAGGGTGGTGACGCCTCAGGTGGCGCCGGACAGGCGCAGTCGGGCGGCGGCGCCGAGCGAGCCAGCGGCGGGCAGCCCCAACCGAACACGGCCGAAGCGAGCGACCCGCTCGCACCGGACTCTTCGGAGTCGGATTCGCCGGAACCAGACCGCACGCGGTCGGACGCCCCGGCGCGTGCGGAGTCGGCCGACCACACCGAACAGTCCGCCGACCGTGCGGCACAACAGGTCGACAGCGGCCGTACCGATCAACCGGCCGACCGCACCGAGCAGCCGACGGAAACCGATCGGCGCACACAGGGTGGCGCCGACCGCTCCGGCGGGCCCCGACAGGCGGCGAGCGGGTCGACGGCCAGCAGGGGCGGTGCCGACGCGGCCGACAACGCAGGGGCCACCGCGTCCGCGGACGCCTCCGCGGACGGCGCCTCGTCCGGCCAGTCCGCTCGACCGGCGGGGTCACAGCAGGAGTCCGACGCGACGCGTCGCGAGGCCGACAGCGGACAGTCGAGCGACCGCCAGCAGTCGGCCGACGGGCATCGACAGCACATCGACGACCGGGAGACGGCGCAGTCCGGCGACGGGTCGGAGTCGGCGTCCGAGCCGGTCGGTCGCGAGGAGTTCGAGGCGCTGGCCGAGCGCGTCGAGGAGCTGACCGAGGCGGTCGACAGGCAGAACGAACTGCTCAAGCGCCAGCACCGGGCGCTGAAACGACTCGTCGAGGACAGCGACTGACCGCGTCACTGTCGGCCATCAGTCCGCAACACCGACGACCGCCGACTCACTCGCTTTCTCTGCCGGTGACTTTCCGGATGCACGAGGAGCCGAAGGGCCCGTGTTCGCCGGCGTCGAACTCGACGAAGTAGCCGGTCGAGATCCCGGCGCCACAGCGCCGGCAGGTGAACTCCCCCTCGCGGGAGACGACGTCGCTCTCGAAGCTGAGGTAGTCGCCGGTCGTCGGGACGACCGTCTCGCCGTCGCGGTCGATGACGCCGCGTCGCTCGGCGGTTTCGAGTATCTCGCGGGTCACGGCGGGGTCGCTGGTGACCGTCTCGATGCGGTCGACGGCGTCGGCCAGCGACAGCTCGGCGTGTTCGAGGTGTGCGAGCAGTTCGACGCCGAGTTCGACGCGGTCGTCCACGCCCGACCGTGTGGCCGCCGCCGAATTAAGCGTGTCGCGGCGCGAGTGTCGCGGCGTGACCCGAACGGGCTTCAATCACCCCGGAGCCACGGGGCGGCAGTATAAATCCGAGGCGGAATACCTTCCGTGCGTTCCCAGCGGCTGGGAACGCCGTCGTGCGGTTAAGTGAGCACAGTCGCCATCGTCGGGCGATAGGAGACGATGATCGGACAGACAGCCGCGTCGGTCGTTCCCGGAGGTGGGCGGCGATGAGCGACGATTCGCCTGTCTCCTTCGACGACGACCGCGAGGAACGGATGGAACGGATGCTCGAAGAAACCGACTACGACGCCGAGCTGGGCATGGAGATGGCCAAAGACGCCCAGCGGGTCGTCGCGGGCGAGCTCTCGGAGGCCGAGTTCTTCAGCCGTTACCACGAGGACATCCTCGAAGAGTTCGGCGAGGACGCCCGCGAGTTGCCCGAACTGCGCGAGGACCTCGACGGCGAGGTCGTCGCGGAGGGCGACGACCCCGAGGGGATCCGCGAGCGCCTCCAGGAGCTGGCCGACAGCGAGGACGTCTCGCGGCGCGAACTCATGAAGAAAGGCGGCGCGGCGGCGGCCGCGGACGATCGCGACGCCAAGCAGAAGTACGAAGGCTACTACTATCCCGAGCCGCAGCAGACCGAGACGTACGGCCCGCGCGTGCAGACGCTGTCGAAGGCCGGCAAGGCGGCCCGCGTGGGCTTCGTGACCGGCATGGAGAAGCAGGCGCAGGAGCGGCCCTACCCGCCGCAGACGGTGGTCTACGAGAAGGGCGCCGACAGCCAGGTGCTGATCATCGCGGCGGTGCAGGACGGCGTGCTGGACACGCTGTACCGCGCCCGCGCCGTGCTCGCCGGCATGACCTCGCGGGCCCGCCTGACCTCGGTGTTCCAGGAGGTCAAGGAGGGCCGCGAGCACCTGACCTTCCTCGACCTGTGCAAGCTGCTCGGCTTCCAGGAGGTGGTGGTCACTGACGGCCGCGACTTCGCTCACCGCTATCTGCTGGAGTAGCGCCGGGGCCCGGCCCGACTTCGTCGCGCGCCGCCCATCCCATCATCCTGAGCAGGCCCAAAGGGCCGAGTCGAAGGGCGCCCGCACCCTCGTCGTCGGCAGTGCGTCCTTCGACTCGCGGCCTGACGGCCGCGGCTCAGGATGAAGGGGGTGGGTGCACGGCGCGGATCGAGTCTGCCAGTGCGAGCCCTGCCGATTTGACAAGCCGCGCCGGCGCGCGATGTTCTGGCCGGAGCATTCCCAGCGTTCAGGACGGCCGAGCCCCATGAACCACCGCTTCGCCCTCGTCACCGGCGCTACCGGCGGCCTCGGCGCCGCCTTCGCCCGCGCCCTGCCGGAGACCACCGACCTGCTGCTGACCGGCCGCAGCGAGGACCGGCTGGCGGCGCTGCGCGAGGAGCTCGCCTTCGGCGACCGGCGCATCGAGACGCTGGCCTGCGACCTGGCGCAGCCGGCCGAGCGCGCGCGGCTGATCGCGCGGGCCGAGGAGCTGGAGATCGACCTGCTGGTCAACAACGCCGGCCTGGGGAGCTACGGCGCGGTGCTGGACAACGATCCGGCGGCCGAGGTGGAGACGGTGGAGGTCAACTGCGCCGCGCCGGTGGCGCTGACGACCGCGCTGCTGCCGGGGATGATCGAGCGGGCGCGGCTGGACGGCGGCCGCGCCGCGGTGATCAACGTCTCCAGCACCTTCGCCGTGACCCCGGTGCCCTACCTGGCGACCTACGTGGCGACCAAGGCGTTCCTGCAGTCCTGGACCGAGGCGCTGGCCGAGGAGCTGCGGCGCAAGCCGGTGGACGTGCTGGCGCTGGCCCCGGGAGCGGTGCGCACCCCGTTCGCCAGCCGCGCCGGCTTCGGCCCCGGCCGCGTCCCATTCGCCGCCGACCCCGACGACGTCGCCCGCGAGGGCCTGCAGGCGCTGGGCCGCTGCACCGTGCACGTCGTCGGCAACGCCCGCCGCGCCCTCCTGACGCCCTACTACTTCCCGCGCCGCGTGGCGGCCAGCGGCCTGGCCTCGCTGCTCGGCGTGGTGACGCGGGCGACACGGCGGTAGACGCGGCACCGAGACGCGCCGCCACCGCACCGGATCACGCGAACTTCGCGGTCACGCCGCCGTCGACCACCAGCTCGGTCGCGGTGACGTAGCGCGCCTCGTCGCTGGCCAGGAACAAGGCGGCGTGGGCGACGTCCCAGGCGTCGCCCATGTGGCCCATCGGGCACTGGGCGTCGCGGATCGCGATCATCTTCTCGACGTCCTCCGCGTCGTAGACCTCCTTCAGCGGCTCCTGGATCATCGGCGTGTTCATCAGGCCCGGCAGGATCGCGTTGGCGCGGATGCCCTCCCTGGCGTGCTGGATCGCCACCTGCTTGGTGAACTGCACCGCGCCGGCCTTGCTGGAGGCGTAGGAGATGTAGGGGATGCCGGTCCAACGGATCGCCGCGATCGAGGCGACATTGACGATGGTGCCGCCGCCCTGGCGCTGCATCACCGGGATCACCTGCTTGCAGGTCAGGAACATCGACTTGAGGTTGACGTCCATCACCCGGTCCCAGGACTCCTCGCTCGCCTCCACCGGGCCGCCGACCTCGAGAATGCCGACGTTGTTCTGCAGCACGTCGATGCGGCCCCATTCCGCCAGCACCGCCTCGACCACCCGAGTCACGTCGGCGGCCTTGGCGGCGTCGGCCTGCAGCGCGATCGCCGGGTAGCCCTCGCCGCGCACGATCTCAGCGGTCTCCTCGGCGGCGGCTTGGTTCAGATCGACGCAGGCGACCCGGGCGCCCTCGCGGGCGAACAGCACCGCCGTCGCCTTGCCGTTCCCCCAGCCGGGCCCGCTGGAGCCGGCGCCGATCACCAGCGCCACCTTGTCTTTCAGCCGCTCCGCCATGACGCGCCTCCCCGTTGTTCCATGTTGTGCCATCGCCCGGCCCCAGCCGGCGGCCGGGCGTCCCCGACCGGCGTCTGATGCCAGAAAGCGCGGGCCGCCGCCAGACGCCGCCCCGGTTGCAGAGCGCAGCGGCGGCGGCCACGTGCCGGAGCGAGGAGTAATGGGACCGAACGTCAGCAGGGAGGTGCTGTGATGAAACGTCTCAAGCGCGCCAACCGCGACAAGGCCCATCGGCACGCCGCCCGCGGCCACCGCAAGTCTTCGCCGCCGGCGCAGAAGGGCCAGGCCCTGTTCACCGGCGACAAGTGCCGCTTCTGAGCCTTCGAGCGGAATCGCGGCGCCCCGGACTGCGGGGCGCCGCGCCGCGTCATCCCGAGGGGCGGTGCCGAGCCCGTCGAAGGCCCGCATGTCGATGGACCGCGTGTAGAAGCACCGCACGGCGGCTGCATTTCGCGCGCTCTGCCAGGACGGCCGGGGCATCCTTCGACACTGGCGCCCGCCCCTCGGGATGATGTCCGCCGCGCCGTCGTGTCGCGCCCTCGGTCGGACTTGGGGCGAACGCGCAGCTTTCCGACGCTCGGCAAGACGGCGTCCGGGGCCGCGCGCACTTGACGGACCGGCATGGACCCCCACTTGCCCGTGAGACGTTGATCTAGTCGAAAAAGGCGCGCGCAGGCCGCCCCGCGCTGGACGCCGCGGCGGTCCAACGGGCACGATGGCGCGCCGGAAACCCCGTCCGCAGGCAACTTACATGTCGGATCGCGTGCGCAAGCTGCTTCCCTTCATCATCCTCGGCGCCATGGTGCTGCTGTTCCTGGCGTTCTCGCAGAGCCAGGGCCAGGACCAGGCCGGGCGCGAGTTCAGCTACAGCCAGTTCGTCGAGCGGGTGAACGCCGGCGAAGTGCGCTCGGTGACGCTGCAGGGCGGCGACATCGACGGCACCCTGGCCGACGGCAGCCGCTTCAACAGCTTCGCGCCCGAGGGCGCCGACGTCACTGGCCTGCTGCGCGAGAACGACGTGCGCATCCAGGTGAAGCCGGTCGAGGAGGGCCCGACCTTCTGGTCGGTGCTGCTGTCCTGGTTCCCGATGCTGCTGCTGATCGCCGTGGTAATCTACTTCATGAGCCGGGCGCGCGGCGGCGGCGCCGGCGGCGCCATGCAGTTCGGCAAGTCGCAGGCCAAGATGCTGACGGAGGACAGCCGCAAGGCGAAGTTCGACGACGTCGCCGGCATCGACGAGGCCAAGCAGGAGCTGGAGGAGATCGTCGACTACCTGAAGGACCCCGGCAAGTTCCAGCGCCTGGGCGGCGAGATCCCCAAGGGCATGCTGCTGGTGGGCCCGCCGGGCACCGGCAAGACGCTGCTGGCCCGCGCCATCGCCGGCGAGGCCAACGTGCCGTTCTTCAGCATCTCCGGCTCCAACTTCATCGAGATGTTCGTCGGCGTCGGCGCCAGCCGCGTGCGCGACATGTTCCAGCAGGCCAAGAAGAACGCGCCCTGCATCGTCTTCATCGACGAGCTCGACGCGCTGGGCCGCAAGCGCGGCGCCGGCCTGGGCGGCGGCAACGACGAGCGCGAGCAGACGCTGAACCAGTTGCTCGCCGAGATGGATGGCTTCGAGAAGAACGAGGGCGTGATCCTGGTCGCCGCCACCAACCGGCCGGACGTGCTGGACCCGGCGCTGATGCGCCCGGGCCGCTTCGACCGCCAGGTGGTGGTGCCGAACCCGGACGTGCTGGGCCGCGAGCAGATCCTCAACGTGCACACCCGGAACGTGCCCACCGCGCCCGACGTCGACATCCGCAAGGTCGCCCGCGCTACCCCGGGCTTCTCCGGCGCCGACCTGGCCAACGTGGTCAACGAGGCCAGCCTGATCGCCGCGCGCGCCAACAAGCGGATGGTTACGCAGGACGACTTCGAGAAGGCCCGCGACAAGATCATGATGGGGGCGGAAAAGCGCTCCATGGTGATGGACGAGTCCGACAAGGAGCTGACCGCCTACCACGAGGCCGGGCACGCCCTGGTCAGCCTGTTCGTCCCCGGCAACGATCCGCTGCACAAGATCACCATCGTGCCGCGCGGTCAGGCCCTGGGCGTCACCATGGCGCTGCCGGAGAAGGACCGCTACGGCTACCAGAAGATGGAGATCGAGGGCCGGCTGGCGATGATGTTCGGCGGCCGCGTCGCCGAGGAACTGATCTACGGCTTCGAGGACGTCACCACCGGCGCCGGCAACGACATCAAGCAGGCCACCGAGCTGGCCCAGCGCATGGTCACCGAGTGGGGCATGAGCGAGCGCCTGGGGCCGCTGAACTACACCGGCAGCGACCAGCAGGAGGTGTTCCTGGGCGACCAGCTGACCCGCGAGAGCCAGATCAGCGAGCACACCGCCCGGCTGATCGACGAGGAGGTGCGGCGCATCATCGACACCGCCGAGGCGCGCGCCAAGCAGGTGCTGAACGAGCACATCGACGACCTGCACCGGCTCGCCAAGGGGCTGCTGGACTACGAGACGGTCTCCGCCGAGGAGGCGCAGTCGCTGCTGCGCGGCCACGACCTGGACCGCGGCGACGACGGCGGCGCCGCCCCGCGCAAGCCCGCCTCCAGCGTCCCCGCGTCCGGCCAGGGCGACCGCAAGCGCCACCCCGGCGGCGGATGGGACCCCGAGCCGCAGCCGACGTAGGCGGGGCCCGGTCCGGGGCGATCCGGACCACGGCTCGGGACCGGCCGGGGACTTGCGATGCCCCAACGTTGTCCCCAGCAGGGCGGCACAGCCGCCCCTGCCGACGGGCGCAGGACCGCTCCTCGGGAGCCAGGCGCGGTGAGCCGCCCCGGCGCCGCGCCGAGGAGATGCCCTACCCCTCCCGCCGCTCGCCGCCGAGCAACCGCCAGCTCTCCCGTGCCGCGCCGCCCAGGCCCAGGGCGATCGCCAGCGCCACCAGCACGCCGCCCAGGAACGGGATCAGCGCCAGCAGGCCCAGCACCAAGATGCCGGCCGCCGTGCGGGCCAGGCGTCGGCCGTAGCTCAGGTACAGGTCCAGCTCGTCGCCCAGTCGCGGCAGCCGGCCGCCGACCCACAGCGCCGCGGTCACCAGGCCGGTCGCCAGCAGCACCGCGTAGAGCGCCAGCGCCGCCAGCCCGACCGGCGCGCCGATCAGCGTCGCCACCGCGAGGCCGCCGGCGACCGGCAGCGCGATACCGACGCCGATGCCCAGCGCCAGCGCCGCGCCCGGCCGCAGGTAGGCGTTGCGGCTGGCCCCCGCGAGCAGCTGCGGCACCACGGCGAGCAGCACCGCCGCCAGCAGCACCGCGGCGGCCACCGCGCCGACCCAGCCGAACAGCGCCGCGAAAATCAAGCCGATCACACTCGGCCCCTCGAAGTCGGGCCCGGTCGGGCCCTCGCGCGTCACCGCGCCGTCGACCTGCGCCCCCTTCAAGATCTCGATGGCGTCGCCGCTGCGGTAGGTCAGGTCGCCGTGGAGCACCGCGTTCGGGCCCAGCGTGACGTGCCCGGCGACCAGGCTGACCGGCCCCTCGACCGTGCCGTCGATGGTTGCGGTCCCACCGATCACGTAGACGTCGCCCTCGGCGGTCGCGTCACCGGAGACGGTGGTGGTTCCGCCGGCGACGACGTGGACGTCCGCGAGCGAGTCGACGTCGTTGTCGCCCTGGAACGTCACGGACATCTCCTGGACGTCGCCGCCCCCGATGGAGATCATGAGGAGAACGACGATGAGGAGCGGGATCGCCTCCGTCGGACTCACGCACTCGCACCTCCGTTCCCGCGAGCGAGTTCGACCATCCGTCTGACGTACAGGCCGACCGCGAGTCCGAACAGGAGGAGCAGGGAGAGCGCCTGC